>Ga0209542_10000692_pt1 | contig 80592 bp, 86 predicted proteins | sample RifCSPhighO2_01_FD_184028 | JGI IMG/M metagenome (GOLD analysis project Ga0209542, IMG submission 184028) | Soil microbial communities from Rifle, Colorado - Rifle CSP2_plank highO2_0.1 (SPAdes) (version 2) | ecosystem: Environmental > Terrestrial > Deep subsurface > Rock core/Sediment ...
CGGACGGTCTGACATCCCGGAGGCGTTCGTCTTTCCAAAGATTGGTGGATAAGGCGATAAAATTCGAGAGAAGAGTAATGGAAGTTTTCAATCAGATGATCCCAATGAGAGAATACCTGGGGTCGAGGACGGCGGCGGAACAAGAACCAGAGAAGAACCCCCAGGATGAGGAGCCCGACAATGGGATTGCGATGGTTGAGGGAGAAAGGGTGCACGGCATTGAGCGAATTAGCACTTGACAATGATAGGAAGATGCGTTATTATAACAACAAAGTCAACATTTTAGCCACAATTTCGTGCTTCTTTTAAGGAAGGAGTTATATGGCCAACCTGTTCTTTTTTTTGACGGGATTCTTAACAGTTACGATATTTTTAATGTTAGTAATCTTGATTTTAGATATAAATCGCCGCCGATAACATCGGCGGTTTTATTGATTTTGTCGTCGATCCCACAATAATTGGGCGATCATAAACAAGAATGCGAACAAGAATGCGAGAAACCCGCCGTAAAAAAGGTTGTCCAAATGATCCATTCTTTCGTTAATCGCTTTTTGATTATTTTCCAACAAGACTACTGAAAGCGCCTTTGGCGCATCTTGGAGAATGATCCCCTCCAGTTTGTCCAATCGTTGGGCGACCCGTTCCGTCTGTGATTTCAATATTTCTATGGACGGTGATGACATCACGACGGGAGGAGACGTTTTGAGACCATCAATAATCTTCTCCAAGATGTTGAAATTCTCTCGAATCTCTGTAATTTGGCTTTGAAGATTTGCGAATCGTCTTTCTTGCATCGCCTGCGGTCCGATCCGCTGTGCCAAAGGGGCAGGCAATAAATTCCCCACCAATAGCGGGGCGGCTGCTGCGGTAATGGAGAGGATTAGAAGCCAAGGGAACCGCCGATTAGGGGTGTGGTGTGTTTCAGGGTTTCCCATCATGCACCTCCTACAATGTTCCAAGAGATTTATTGCGCGAACAAATATCCGAAATAATACGGCAACCGAATTTACCCGCAATTCGCCAAGAAGTTATTTATTCCCGGAATCATGTTCTCCACTTGTTGTCGCGTAAACTTATCGAATTCGCCGTGCGCCGCATGGTTGCGAATAGCTGTCCAAGCCCTAAGTTGTTTTGCCACCGCTTCGTTGAAATAATTGGATTTCTTGAGATCGTCGATCAAACCGTTCATTGTTTTGGTTTCCCCATTTGGCTTGAGCGTGCTTACTGGTGGAGATTGCTTGGCGCATAAAGACCGCAAGGTCTTTTCGAGAACCGCGCCAGAAAGAACTGCGGCAGGGACATGGTCGTATTTTCCGGGTTGGCCTTCTTGAAGCAAACGTTCGGCTTGCCCCAGGTAGTCTGCAGAAATCTCGACCTCGATTGTTAAAAGAATGTCGTCAAACAAACCCTGTTCAAAATCGGTCCTCACGGATTTCAATCGGGCTGTGATATCCAACAGGAATTCGTTGAAAAGCGAGGTGTCGTTGATAGCGGCAATCCATTTCCAATGGATGTGTTCTTTGGGAATGATTTGGCTGAGCAAAGTTACGCAAGAAGTACACCAGGACCGGAAAGGCTCAAGAGAAGGTTGTGTAGACGCTGGTTCGAGTACTTCTCCAGAAAAACGGTGGCGAATACGCGGGATCTTATCCTTGGGCATTGATTGCCCTTGTTGGATTAAAGAATCCAACCCGTCCAACAATTGTTTCCGAATATTCGGTGGCCAAGGCATAGGCGCCTCCTAGAAAAAATGCGTTACGGAGATGGTTTCCTGAACGTCCGACCGTTTGGCGGTGTCCCGGTTCCCCCAACTCCTCGTCGGTGTTTACAACCCCCTCCATTTCGTTACAATCCTCCGATAATCCGCCCAACGTCCTAACAGATCCCAAACCATTTTTCAAGAGGTCCCACACATGGCCACGAACAAACCCGAGGCGGCCACAGAGAAGAACCACCAGGATCGGGATGAAGACATACGGGTCGCTGAGGCGAAAGTGGAAAGGGGGCCACGGCATTGGGCTAGATTTGAAAAGCACTTGACAAGGTATTTATACCATGCTATTATGGAACCATAATCAGCGGAGGCTGATTCCCGCTCGTTGTTAGATATTTTAGAAATATTGGTAACGCCTCGGGAGCGTTCTCCCAGGCACTCCCGAGGACACCGTTATCACCGCCATACATTCGAGGATAAATATCCGGTTAGACTTCCCGGATAATTCGGATGAGTCTCTTGATCTTCAAGATCACCTGAGATAACCCATCGATCAAAAGTCCGAGAAAATGGAAAGTAGCATAAACTGCAAAAGCCCAATATGCTAGGTGTTCCACTTCTTTCTCCTCTTGCCTCAGTGTTGTGGAATACGCCAACCATCCGAGGCTCAATGGCGACGTATGGTCCTGTTTGTCCAGGACCGGGATTTCCCGCGTTAGCCATGCCCGAGTATCGCATAGGTTGGCAACAGTTTTGCGCCCCTGAATAGTTCAGGGGCGCTTTTTTATTCGATATTTAGGATTTTCCGCCGATAAAAGTATCGAGCAACCCAAGCCAATGTGGAGAAGACAAATCGCCTTTCAGGAGTCCGGTATTGGCCGGACGGAATAAGGCAGCCAAGATGAGTTTCTTGTCCCTTTCGGAAAACCCTGCCTTTTCTTGCAATAGGGAGAGGTAAGTCTCCACCATAGTGACTCTTTCCAGGGCATCGATCTCCAGGTGAAGATTACTCAGAAACAATTTGACGAGAATGCGGCCGATCCAAAGCGCCACACCCGTGGCCACCACAATCAATCCAGTTATCGGAAGCGGAAGTACGGTCGTGGTGTAATCCTCAATGAGCCAAATCAAAAGGAACACCAAACCCATTGTTGAAATCGCCGCGAATATTGCCAGAGTCCAAAACACCCAACGGCGGCGATTCTTGTGGTCATTGGCTTTGCGCGCCCAATACGACAATGGCGCACGCATAGCCATCTTTTGATTGTATGATTCGGTAATGGCATCGAAATCGTTTTTGGCTTTTTCCTCCAAAGATACGAGCTTGCTTGAAGTATCTGTAACCGCCTTTTCCAAAGTGGTTTCCAAAGATAGATACTTCGTATTCTTTTGATCTAAATCGAGAGTCCCGGCCTTCAAAAAGTCTTTGTGTTCCTTTTGTTGTATTCGAAAGGATTCTTGAAGGGCGGTGAGCGTAGATTGGAGATTGGCAAAATATGGAGCGTTGGCCTCCGTGTCACCCAAGAGGAATTTAGCGGCTCGAATTGCTCCGAGAAAACCTTCGGTAGTTTGGTTGATCTTGCCTGTGAGAAATTGCAAAGCGCCGATCGCTTGGGGTTGATGTTCTTTCCAAATCGAGTGGACGAATTCTGCTACTGGCCTGATCACCGCGGTTTCTGGATGGATATGGTTTGGCGCGTTACCGCCGGTCTTTCTTCTTGATTCCGAAGACAAACCGATGGTCACGGTAATTGGTTTGGCCCAGGAAGGTAATCCGATTCTCCGGTTCTTGCTCCATGAATTCATGGTCGAGGGCCCGGAGAATCTGGTAAAGGTGGGTGAAATTGCCGGATTGGCAACATTTACGAAATTGCCATTTCACAGTTGTCGTGCTATAATATTGGCACCAAAGAAAATGCCCCAGTCTTTTGGACTGGGGCTTAACTGACACTATTGACAATCACCAACCCGCCGAAAGCGATGAGCGGGGGCAACGCTAGTAGGCGTGGGGAACGTCGAGTGAATATCTCGACGAACTCCATCTGGGTTGGCCATCGGTTTAACAACGGCAGTCGCAGAAAAGAAGGAGTCCGGATATGTGGATCTTGAAGATCCTGCTAACATGCGGGGCAGCAATAAGAATATCAGGAGTTAAGACCGTTACGGTCAAATTCGGGTGGCTACAAGTAGAGATCTCCTTCGATAATTGACGATGGGACTGGCGGCCGTCCCCCCTGGCCGCATTTCCCAACTTTATCAAGGTGGAGTTATTGTACATCAGTTACTACATATTTGTCAAGTCCTTGGCCGGTGTTGACTTGCCTACAAGCGAAGTTCTTTGGTAACATAACGCCTTTATTCAGAGGTATGCCAATACCCAAAGGATCAAAGTATTCAAGGTGGGTCCGGAAGGAATCCGCACGGCATTTCCCGAACCTGATGCCGGAAACAAACAAGAACGCGCCAGGATTATTGTCTCCCAGTTTCCAGAACTGGCTTTCTTGTTGCCTCCGAAAAGAATCCTCGGGAATCCCGAACATTACCGAACAGGGATTTTTGATGCGGTCGCGCTGGCGTTTTCGGTTTTACAGCGAACGGACGGCCGCGACAGTTGGCCTCCCGCAGGAAGATAATTCGATTTGAGCGCGGCTACTTATGCGGGCGGTTTTCTCAAGAGGCCAGGGGTTAACGCGGTACCCCGGGGAAGACCGTGTTGCCCGAGGGATATTGCGCGGCCAAAGGGAAATAGGTCGGAGAAAACGGCCTTTGGTCCCCGACGTTGAATGTTGCAACCAATTGGCGCATAGCATGTTAAGTTCCGGCGCAATGTGGACGCGCCGATTCAATTTTCAGCTCCATTGGAAACTTTGTTTCGCTGGGGTTGCTTTTTCATTCCCACTCTGTTACCTTCCGAAGAGTTCTCTCAAAGCCGAGGGGCGCCTCCGCCAGATGGCTACGCAAGGTACAACACCTTGAGAAGCCGCTTTTTTCTGGAGGCGCCATGGGGTTTTTTATATTTTGTTGGGTTTCCTTTTGGACTATCCTTCTGATCACAGGTGGGATTGCGTTTACAATCCAAAAGGGAGCCTCTATGCCTAAATATTTGCAATGGACCGTTGGGATCGTTAGCACGCTGGTCAGCATTGCAGTTTTGGTAGCGATCCCGTTTGCCTTTTGGCTGGGTTCTAAATTAACCACCATCGAAATCTCTATCAAGGCCTTTCAAGACGAAATCAAGGCCTTGCAAGACGAAATCAACGGTAAACCCGGAGTGCTTGGAGTCAAAGATCGGCTGATGCGTATTGAAACCCGTTTAGAAATCTCGCGGGCTTATCCAGGGTCCGATGTGAATGAGGTAATCGTGAAAGCCGTAGATCTCGATGCCTGGAATGCGAGGTTCATGGTCCCCGGATTTCCGGACAATCTTCCGTGGACACCGCGGGGGACATCTTCCTGGGAGAGTTCTCCGCTCTTTGGATTCAACAACTGTTGGTGGAAGCCTTTGCCAGATATTCTCAAACCTCGGACTACTTTGGGATTCTTGGTAATCTCGTGCCAGGCGCCCGTGACCTGTTCGAAATGACGAGAAATCGTTTTGACGGTTCGGAAACAATCCTGACCGGCTTTGCGGAAATTCCTGGCCACGGTTTCCCCCGCCTCTTGAGATTCATAGATCAGCCGCACCCTTTCGGATGCGGCTTTTTTCATTTCCAGAAACGGGTTTTTGTTTTCCATGGTCTCCTCCTTTGAACAGATCCGTGTTTTGGGCCCGGCAGAGTGTTCTGCCGGGCCTGACTATTTCAAGAACTGGGAGCATCGAATCTGTTCCTCTGGAAGCAATGGCGTCCGGCGATTACCGTTGGACGACAGGCGACTTTCCTCGGATTTGACACGTTTTATGCGTATGCTACGCTCAAGACGTCCCTCAACTATGAGGGTATTGTCGATTGCGACAAATTATACCCAGGAGGTGGTGCATGGAAGAGAAAAAAAGGATTCCCAGCCCGAACTCGAGGCGGGGGTCGAGATTTTTGATTTTTGAAAGAACCTTGCCACGCTATGTATTTGCTGTGCGTCGGCGCTTTTTATTTATTGGTCTGGATTCTCTTGGTCGTTAAGGGGGTAATCGTGCCTACGGGACAACACATGTTCTTCGTTATCCAGATCGCGTTTGCGGCGGTCGTATTGGTTATCTTGAACGTTCTTAGCGGACGTTCTCCAGGTTGGCGCCACCTTATGCTTCGCATTACATACATATTCCCCGCAACATTATTGCTGGGTGATATGTACATCCGTTACGTGCAATATCATGGAGATGGAATCCGCAATTATGGTGCCTGGGAATTCGTACTTGACTTGATCTTACTCCCCATCCTTTATACCGCGCTTTTTCAATTGTCCGAATCTCCCCCCGATAACGACTCCACAACGATATATCGATCTTATCCACCAACAGCATTTTGGGGTTGGCTGCTACCTTTTTCGTTGTTCAAGATGGTCCGTATATGGCCGATGGTTGAACCTGTGACGAAAGGCTCGATATGTTCCTGGTACGTGGTTTTGCATGCTCTGTTGTTGATCGGAATCTTGCTAGGATGGTGGTGGCAACGCCGTTTCAAGATGAACGTCTGGGCTCCGCCATTTATTTTATCGGGTATAGTGTTCTTTCTAGCGACGGTGATTTACTATGTCGTCGTATACGAGTTCGGGTGGAATCCGTTATCGCCATTTCCCTAACCGTGACGACACTGAACAAGTTACAAGCGCCTCCTTGGGGCGCTTTTTTCGTGGCCATTATATCCCCCCATTAACCTGAGAGAATCAATCGGCGCTCGGGTCATCGGTTATAAGAAACGTTCTTCCTTGGCGGTACCCAATAACCTGGAAAGCGGCCTTCCCGGGCCTGGGACGAGGCCGTATCTCTCCCGGATTTCTTCGGTGGCGTCGCATTGCTCGACCCAGAGGGTGGAGAAGTGCATGAGTTCCTGGGAACAAAAAACGACGTCTTCTTTTTAGAAAACGCCGGAGAATATTGCCGTATCAATTGTTAGCCGTCAGGTGGTCAGGTAAATATTCTGAACAGATACAATGGGATGACGGGAGGTCGCAATATCTACAAGGCAGGCTGTCGCCGAGCCAATTTTCAGTTGTGACAACAGCGGCAATTGCTTTCTCGTTAATTTTTATGGATAGCGACGACAATTGGTTTTTGGTGGAAGGGGCTGATTGCCAAATCAACTCTCTCCGGTATTCCCGCTTGGAAGAAACGCCCGCCCATATTTCGACCTCGTACTGCTGGAATTCATTCAATGGGAAAGTAATGGTCACGCATCGTTTGTACTCGTTGCCTTTACGATGCCATAACCATACGAATTCTACGGACCCATGGGGACTTGAGGGACTTCGGTCGGGGTGTGTACTGGGGTGGTTACCCGTGCTATCCTGACCGGTGAGTTTGCCGTCTCCTGCCCCCGTTGAGAAATAGCGTCCCAAGTTGACGATTATGTCATAATATGTTCGACGTATGTCTTGGTCTTGGGCATAACACTTTAAATCTGCCTTATCTCTTCCACAATCTTATCTAATCCGATTGCCCGCGATGCTTTTACCAAAATTAAGTCTCCTTTTTTAATCAATTCTTGAACTTTTCTCTTAGCTTCCTCTGCCTCATCAAAAGAAAAAATATTTTTCTTTGCCAAGCCGGCATTATTGGCCGCTTCCGCGATAAATTTTGCCCGAGGACCAACAGTCACTAAAATATCCAAAAACTTTCCAGCTAACTCACCAAGCGCCTCATGCGCCCCTAAAGTATATTTCCCAATTTCTAACATATCGCCTAAAACAGCTATCTTCCTCCCCTTGCCTAGAGACTTTAAAGTATCTAGAGCCGCGCGCATCGCAAGCGGCGAAGCATTATAGCTGTCATCAATAATATAACTGCCTTTTATGCCCGCAATGAGCTTCATTCTGCGAGATGGCGCTTGATAATAAGTCAAGGCTTCCGCAATTTTGACTAAATTAATTCCAAAAGCTAAGCCCACGGCAGCCGCAATTGCCGCGGCATAAGCCTGCGCCTTACCGAAACAATCATCCAGGCGTACCGGCACAAAACTGCCGCCGTATTCCAACTTAAAACTGATCCCCTCCGGGCGATCGCCTTCCATACGATTTTGAAAATTAGTAATCCGCAATTCCGCGCCTTCATCAAAGCCATAAGTTACTATATGGGCGCGAGTCCGTTCTTTCATAGCTAAAACCGCTTCGTCATCATAATTTAAAATCGCAAAACCAGCCGACATCAAAGCTTCAATTAAATAGCCTTTTTCTCTAGCTACCGCGTCCGGGCTATTATAAAATTCCACGTGAACCGGAATATCGCCAATAGCAGTAATCACGCCAATCTGCGGTTTAGCAATATCCAGCAAATATTTAAGGTCACCCGGGCGATCAGCGCCATATTCCAAAACTAGAAGCTCCGGATAATCCATACGAAAAATTAAACGCAGGGCGGAAACAAAAAAAACTTTACACCAAAAACCCCAACTGCCAACCTTGTCCCAATGACCTAAAATCGTTAAAGGCAAACCAATTTCATTATTGAAATTACCCCGGCTCACCCGAACATTCCGAATATTGCGCAAAACCGTATGAATAGCCTCTTTGGCAGAAGTTTTCCCAACGCTCCCCGTAATACCAATAATCCCCGGCTGATATTTCCAAAGAATTAGTTTTGCGAAGACCCTAAGCTTCCATTTTAAAATTTTCCGTAAAAATTCTTTCATAAATTCTAATCGCTAAACACTAGTCGCTAATCGCCAAATCGTCCGGCGGTATATTGTAATAATTTAATATAAAATGGGCTAAATCGCGAAAAGCCGGTACCACGGTTAATCCCGCCAAAGGCGCGCCTTCCGGTTTATCCAGCCGAACCAAAATTATAAATTTCGGATCGGTGGCTGGCGCAAAACCCACATAAGTATTAATTACCTGATGAGTATAACCGCCGCGCACAAAGTCTGGTACCTGCGCAGTTCCGGTTTTACCCGCAATCTTATAATTAGGTATTTGGGCGATTTGGGCATTTTTGACCGCGGAAACCATCATCGCCGTAACTTGATCGGCAGTTTCTTGAGAAATCACTCTGCGCAAAACTTGCGGCGCAGTGCCTTCAATTAAAAATGGCCTCATTAAAACTCCGTCATTAGCAATGGCGCCGATGGCCGAAATCAATTCAATAGGAGTAACGGAAATGCCTTGGCCAAAAGAAGCGGTGGCAAAATTAATATCCCGAATGTTCTTTTCTAAATTGATCAAATTGCCAGAAACTTCATCTGGCAAACCCACCAGCGTCAAATCCTTAAATCCGAATTGTTCAACATATTTATAAAAATCCCCCCTGCCAGTTTGGCGCTGGGCAAAAACTGCACCCGTATTCAAAGACTGCTCAATTACTTGAGTCATCGTCTGGGTACCATGCGCTTTATTATCCCAATTCTTAATCGTGCGGCCATTCAAAGTAACCGAACCGCTATCATAATAAGTAGTCTCGGGAGTAATTTTCCCAGCATCAATGCCAGCTGACATTGTAATAACTTTAAAAATAGAACCGGGTTCATAAACTGATTCTACGGTTGGATTTAAAAAATTTTCTACGGAATATTCGGAATAATTATTCGGATCAAAATTCGGAGCGCTAGCCATAGCGAGAATCTTTCCCGTTTTCGGATCAGCAACAATCAAGGCGCCCCCAACCGCATTATATTGGTCAATAAGATCGCCCAAAATTTCTTCTCCGCGCGCTTGAATATTCCGATCAATAGTCAATATCAAATCCTTTCCGTGTTGAGGTTCAATGACTTTTGCTCCATCTAAATGCCCTGCCCGCCCGCTCAATGAATCTTCATAATAAGCTTCTAATCCGTAGCGGCCTATAATTTGATCATCTTCATCGCTGGGAGAAAGAAAACCTAAAATATGAGCCGCTAAAGATTCAAACGGATAAAAACGAAAATTTTTATCATTAATATAAACTCCGGCAATTTTCGCCTCTTGAATTGCCCAAACCTGTTCCGGGCTAGCCTTCGCCAAAAGAAGCTCGTAAAGATCATTCAGCTTGCTAAGCTTTAAAATTAATTTATCTTTTTCTAATCCTAAAATCTGGCTAAGAACGCCCGCCGCGCCCTCTCTATCCTCAATCTCTTTAGGTACGGCGTAAACCACGGGATAATCTTTATTAATCGCCGCGGGAATTAAATTATGATTTTTATCCGTAAAATAAATATTGCCGCGGCGCGCCCGCAATAAACCCGCGGAACCTACTTGAGACTCCGCTTTAGCAATATAATCTTGCCCTCTTTCAATTTGAAGATAATAAATTTTAAAAATCAGCGCTGAATAAATAAAAATCACGCCGGAAACAATAGTCGCTAAACGAAAAGTCATGGCTGTGGCAAATTAGAAGCCGCGACAGAAACACCGGCCTCCAAATAACCAGGCCGCGCTTCTTTAACTAAAGCTAATTCTGAAGCAACCTTTTTTAAATTATCGAATCCTAAAATTTTATATAAACCGTTTTTTAATTCGGCATTCACGGCCTGCGATTTCTGCAAGGCATCGGTATTATCTGACAAACCATGCCTTAAAGAGACAATATTGCTATATAAATAAATGTTTAAAACTGCCGCCAAAATAGCCGCCCCAATTAACAAAACAAAAATGGAATCTAGGTGAAATTTATTTTTATTAGGCTGTAAAATAGTCATAAAATTTCTGCCGCTCTTAACTTGGCCGAACGGGATCGCGGATTAATCGCAATCTCTTCTAGGCTCGCTGTAATCGGTTTTTTTGTTAAAATTTTTAACTTGCCGACCTTTTTAAAATCACGAAAATAATTTTTGACAATCCGATCTTCTAAAGAATGAAAGCTGATAATCACCACTCGGCCACCGGGATTCAAAATTTCTTCCAGATGTTTCAAAACTTTTTCTAAATTTCCTAATTCGTTATTAACGTAGATGCGCAACGCTTGAAACGTTCGGGTGGCGGGATGTATCCGCCCGCGTTCATAACCCATTGGCACCGCTCGAGAAATCGCTTGAACTAATTCACTAGTAGTTTCAATCGGTTTAATTTTCTCTTGATCTTTAATCGCTCGGGCTATCCTTCCAAAAAATCTTTCCTCGCCAAAATTTTTAATCACTCCCGCCAACTCCTCTTCGCTTAAATCCTTCAATACATCTTTGGCCGGCTTGGTGACGGAATTATAAGCCATCAATAGAGGCTCATCTTTTTGAAAACTGAATCCCCTGCCCGATCCCAACTGCTCTGAAGAAAATCCCAAATCCAGCAATAATCCATCGGCTTTAAAAGTTTTTACCTGCCTGCCGGCAAGCAGGTTTTTCAGAATTTCTGACAAATCCGAATAATTAGCGACTTCGTAAGAAAAACGCGAATCGCTAATAGCATGCACGCTAAAACTCTGTTCATCCCAATCTACGCCAAGCAATTTCCCATCTGGGCCAAGCTTCTTTAAAATTTCTTGCGCATGGCCGCCGCTACCAAAAGTTCCATCGATTATAAATTCTCCGGGTTGTGGATCAAGAAAATTAATTACCTCGTTTAAAAGAACCGGCTTATGCATAAACCCCAAACCTCAAATTCCAAATCACAAATAAACCCCCTGGTATTTTGAACATTGAAATTTGGAGCTTATTTGAAGATTGATATTTATTATTTGGCGTTTCATTTTAAATTCCTAACTCTCCTAATTTTTCCGCTATCTCATCGGACGCTGATTCGGTTTTAGACTTATAACTCTTCCAACGCGCCTCATCCCAAATTTCCACACGATTATATAAGCCCGTTACTACCGCGATTTTTTTAAGATCCGCGTATTGACGCAAATAATCCGGTATCAAAACTCTTCCCTGCTGATCAATTTCCACATCCATCGCGCCAGCCAACATCAAACGAACAAAAGCTCGCGAATTGGCTTGCGCTAAAGGTAAAGCAATTAATTTTTGAGCTAAAATTTCCCACTCATTGCTTGTAAAAAGAAAAAGACAGCGATCTAATCCTCTGGTGATAATCGCGCCGTTACCTAGCTGTTTACGAAATTTAACCGGTACAGCCATCCGGCCCTTTGTGTCTAAGCTATGTGTGTATTCGCCAATAAATGGCATTTGAGTTATCCCCAGTGAGGTCTAGTTATCCCCATATTTATCCACATTTCCCCACTGCCCTATCATTATGCGCCACTAAGCCAAAGAGCGTCAAACCAAGGGCTGTGGACAAATCAAAAAAATCAGCTATATTAAAAGCAGTATTTTAAAAAACCAAGGGGGATTTATATGAAAGAGGCGACGGGTGAAAAATAAAAAAATCTACCAGAGCAATAACCTTCTGGCAAATTGGATTTTTAATCAGCTCCTAAAAATTATAAGAACAGCAAAGAAAAAGAAAAGATTAGTGGGTAATCTCGTCAAACTTTATAAAGTTTGCGATTTAAGAAATACTGATGATAAAAAGAAAGAAAAACTAAGCGGCTTGATTATTACGAGAAAGAAACGCACTTGCTGCATTTATATTAACTTTAAGGATGCTCCCTCTGAACAAATCAAAACCCTGATTCATGAACTCGGACATTTTATTTTCTGGTGGGAATACGAACCGCCAATTATTAAATTGGAGAATTTAATTTGGGACGCGCTGTCTCAAGAACAAAAAGAAATCTTATTTGAGTTTATTAGAAAACTGAAAATCACTAGACAGCCAAAATAATTGAGCGCATAAATTATGCGCTCAATTTTTATCTTATGCGCCCTGTTGAGACCCCGCACTAAAAAGAGCACTGCTCTACAGCATAAAGCCTAGAGAAAAAAGCGCTCTTTTAGTGACGAGGCGCAATCAAACCAAGAAACGGATTGCAACCTCGTACCAAATTTTATGGGCATTACTGGGATTGAACCAGTGACCTTTGCAATGTGAATGCAACGCTCTACCACTGAGCTAAATGCCCGTTATTTGGTACGGGGCAAGTGTTGAATGCAACCGTTTTACCACTAAACTATGCGCCCTTTTACAGTCAATATAAATAAAAAATCGCCCGAATTCAATTGGGACGATTTTTTATCTAAAAACTATTTCAGCTCTACAGTCGCGCCTGCGGCTTCCAATTTCTTTTTCAATTCTTCTGCTTCTTCTTTCTTTAATCCAGTTTTTACTGGTTTTGGAGCGGCATCAACCATATCTTTAGATTCTTTCAAACCAAGGCCGGTCGCCTCTCTAAGGGCCTTGATAACTTGGATTTTCTGTTCACCGCCACTTTTCAAAATAACGTCCCAAGCAGTTTTCTCTTCCGCTTCACCTCCACCAGTCGCGCCGCTACCGGCCGCTGCCATCGGCATAGCCGCAGAAACTCCAAACTTCGTTTCCATTGCCTTAACTAACTCTGCCAGTTCGGTAACTTTTAATTCTCCAACTTTTGAAATTATATCTTCTATATTGTTCATTTTTTAAATTTATAAATTTTTGACTTCGTTTTGTTCGACCGTTTTTTCTGCCACAGGAGCAACTGCCGCTGGCGCGGCTACTAGCTCCGGCGATTTCTTACTCAATTGATCAATGATATACATAAACGCGCGAATTGTGCCTGCCATTACGCCAACCACTTGCGCCAATAATATTTCTTTCGTTGGCAGTTTGGCAATGACCGTAAATTCGTCCGCGGTCATAAAAACCTTATTTTCTAAGTCATAATTGCCTAAAATCTGAAAATTTTTCTTTTCTTTGGTTAAATCTTTAGAAAACTTATAGATCGGAGTAGCAATCGAACTTAAATCTTGTTTCGTATAAATCACGCCTACCTGCGCTTTAAACTGCAAAGGATCAAAATCCATTCCAGAATCTTTCAAGGCTAATTTCAAAAGAGTTTTTTTAGCTATTCTAAACTTAGATCCAGATTTTTTTAACTCTTGCTTTAATTTATTGATATCCTTGGTGCCAACAGTACTAAAATCCGCAAAAACTAAATTTTTGCTGTCTTTAATATAACTGGCAGTATCAGAAATAACTTTGGTTTTTTGCGCTTTAGTTAACATATTTTTAAAAAAAATAACGGCTTTTGAGCCGCAGACAAATTTAACAACTGGCGACTAGTAGTTAGCGACTAGAAAATCTTAGATCAATTCATTCTAGTGGCTAGTGGCTAATCACTAATAGCTAATTTTTCCTCGAGCGGACTTATATCCTCTATTAGGAAACCGCTTGTCTACGGACTATTGCCAATAAGTATACATCACCCATGAATGTCGTCAAGGGGTATAGAAAACGCTCGACTAAAAAATCAAAGCGAAAAGAAAATATCCCATTATAGCTAAAACTACAATAAGCTTAATCAACATACCGGCAAATAAACCGATTAAAACTCCTAAGGCGGTATGAAAAGACTTTGTAGTATCTTTGCCGCTTAGCATCTCCCCCGCCACAGCGCCTAACAACGGCCCAAGAATAATTCCAAAAGGCCCAAAAATAAAAAATCCAAAAACTAATCCTAAAGAAGCGCCCAAAAATCCGTACTTACTAGCCTCATATTTTTTGGCACCGATTAGGGGCGCGATAATATCCACCACAATAGTCAGCGCGGTAAATCCAAGAAAAATAAAAACTGCGGTTTGAGAAACGATCGTAAAATTAGTCAAAGCCGCATACAAAAACATTCCCAACCATACCAAAGGAACACCCGGTAGAAAAGGCAAAAATACGCCCACCAAACCAATGCCCATCAATAATAACGATAAAATTAAGAATAAAATTTCCATAATTATTTTTCTTATTCGCTTATTCGTACGAATAAGCGAATAAGAAATTGATTGCTTAATTCATTATAAACCGCCGTGAATTTTACGCCATTCGTTAATTTTCTTGTGATTACCCGACAACAAAATCTTCGGAACTTTCCATGTTCTTAGTGCTTGCCGCCTCTGGCGAGCCTCGCCCTTGGCGGGGTTCTTGCCGCCTCTAGCGAGCCTCGCCCTTGGCGGGGTTCTTGGTTTAAATATCTCCGGCTTTGTATATACGGGGTAACTACCCTTAATATCTTCTAGAGATTCATATTTACCTAAAACGCCTGGAAGATAACGGGAAACCGCTTCAACTAAAATCATTGCCGGCAATTCGCCACCAGATAATACATAATCTCCAATAGAAATTTCTTCGTCAGCAATGTATTGCGCTACTCGCTCATCTACGCCCTCATAACGCCCGCAAATTAATATCAGCTGATCATATTTAGAAAGCCTTTTAGCAACTTTGGAATCTAACTTTTTACCTCGTGTTGAAAATAAGATTACTCTAGTTTTTACCTGCCTGCCGGCAGGCAGGGCTTTATGGCTTTTAACTTTTAAATGCTGAACAGCTTTAAAAATCGGTTCAATTTTTATAACCATTCCTGGTCCTCCGCCGTAAGGGCTGTCATCAACTTTATGATGTTTATCTGCGGTAAAATTGCGCAAGTTGTGCGATGCAATTTTAATAAGCCCATTTTTCTGAGCGCGTTTTAAAATTGATTCGTTAAAATAAGACTGGAAAATATTAGGAAAGATAGTTAATATATCAAATTTCATATTTTTAACGATGGCCAATGATTATGACATTATAATAACCGACATTGTACAAACAAAAAAGGCGCCGAAGCGCCTTAAAAAATTTTAATTAACTTTTTCAATATTGTTAACAGGACGAATCTTATACCGACCCAACCCATCTTTCACAATCTGAATCCGCGTACCCTGCGGATAATTCATCACATAATGATCTCCACCCATCACATACTGCCGCCCGCCAACTAAATAGACCAACGTTCCGCGCAATTCAGTTTTCGGATCTCCCAGATAAATAACATCGTAAAAATCTCCTTCCGCAACTACCGTTTCAGATCTTGCCAACAAAATAAAAAATAGAAGTATCAAAATCACGGCCGCCAACAAAAACACTTTGATTCTTCCTATATCCATTCTATCCCCCTTTCGATTAAGGATGAACAATATAGTAAACGAACTGCGAGTATAATACCATAAACTAAAATCCCCAGCAATAAGGGGGATTTTAGTTCTAGAACCCATCTTTAAAATACTCCCGCTCGCGATATAGATCAATTTTCGTAAAACCAAGGAGCGACGACGAGATTGTGCTTTAAGCACATTGAGGAGGAGTCGACGATGGTATTGCGGAAATTGACCATATCCCTTGTGGGTTGCGGCTATTTTCTCGTCCCTCTGCGTTGCGACTTCGTCATTGTAGCTTAAGCTACAACTTCCTCGTCGCGCCTTGTGGATATGAGAAAATATCTCGCAACGCGAACTGGGGGGTATTTTAAAGATGGGTTCTAACTTATTAGTATTCGGACTCTTCCTTGCGAGCGCGGGGAACATGCGTAGAACCCTCAGGCTCTTCAATTTTGAGATTAACGCGAGCATTATTCTTAATGCCAACGATTCTCAAAAGAGAACGGATAGACTTGGCGGTTGCGCCTTGTCTGCCGACTACTTGGCCCATGTCCTGAGCATTTACTTTCAAAGAAAGCAAAACGCCCATCTCATCTACCTTACGATCAACCTTCACATCTTCCGGATGATCAACGATAGACTTAACAACATATTCCAAGAACTCATGATCGGTTCCTTTAGTAGTTGCCATATCAATTCTGGTTAGTCTGCGACCTTTCAAATTTTCTGTATTATATCACACCCTCCAAAAAAGTCAAGCCTCTCTTTTAAGCAGCCGGTTTTTCAACGGCCGGAGCAGCTTTAACGGCATCGCCCTCTTTCTTTTTGGGCTGTTTATGTACAGCAATTTTTTTGCCCTGAATAATGCCGGCAGCAACTAAAAGGTTATGCACTGTATCGCTGGGTTTGGCGCCAACTTTCAGCCAATGCTGAATCCGTTCCTTATCAAATGCGTGTTTATGTTGGCCCGGAGTGTACCAACCCAAATATTCGGTCTGTTCACCAATTAATTTATGCCTTTTTTCTCCAACAATGAGGCGAAAACTCGCCTGATGCTTTTTGCCGGTGCGTTGAAGCTTTAACATTAACATAAGAAAGATGATACTTTTTCTTTGGATGCCTGTCAAATGAATTAATCTTGTCCCGCCTTTTCTACGGGAACCAGAATATTTTTACTCCAGCGGTAAAAATTTCTTCTCCCTCGCTCGGCTGATCCCGACATTTGTCGGGCACCAAGCTCAGCCAAGCTGCGGGATGTTCCCTACGAAAAGGCGAAACAAGATCTTCGCCTGTCTTATGCGGTACCAAAGCAAAAGTGGAGGTGGGAAGATAAAAAATTCGACCCCTCCATCACGCTAGTGCGAAAAATAGGCTGACCTAAATAAGATTTAACCCAAGAAAAAGTGAGGATGAAAGCAGGGAAATAAAAAATCCGCTTCGGGGTTAACCGAGGCGGATTTAAGAATTTACGATCCTGTCTCTTCTTCTTTTGAGGAATCGACAAACTGGATAATCGGGCAAACTTTTTGCTTTTTGGCAACTAAATAAACCGCGATCATCTTGCCTAATTCTGTTTGCTTCAGCTTAACAATCCCCCATATCGCTAATGCCAAAAATACAATTATACCTGCGCTCAGTAAGACAAAGTTGGATAGTAAAAAATTGCCGATTTCTCGATAAAAATTTATAATAGCCGTGACTAGCCAAAAAATACCAAATCCTGCTAATAAAACAGATAAAACACCAATCGGCAAAATTCTATAATCTCCAATTTTGGGCCATTTTCTATAAGAACAGAAAATGATCTCACCCCCTCCATCTTCGAGATACCTACCAAATAAAAATGCTACAACATAGAGTAGCGTCACGACGACGTAGATTGCTGAAAATACTACTAACGCCACAGGGAACGCAAGAATAAAACGCCAAAAGAACAGACAAAGATTAGTAACAATAGGCTGTGGACTTTCCTTATTTTTGTAAAAATAAGCCACGCGGTACAAAAAACTATCGCGGCGAATCTCCATAAAATACCTCCTTAAAATAAGGTTTTCAAAGTTCTGAAATGCTGGCTACATAATAAATCAATTATGGCAATCTGTCAATGCTTTTACTGCCTCACTGCTTCGGCGGATTCTAATTTCAAAGACAAAACTTTGGATGTGCCGTCCTCACCCATTGTAACGCCATATAAAATATCCGCGGCTTCCATAGTGGCGCGATTATGGCTGACTAATAAAAACTGGGTTTTTTGAGAAAATTCGGAAATCATCTCTGCAAACCTACGGGTATTCCGTTCGTCTAAAGCCGCATCCACCTCATCCAAAACTAAAAATGGCGGTGGGCTTACAGAAATTAAAGCAAATAAAGCCGCGATAGAAACCAAACTCCGCTCGCCTCCCGACAACATATCTAACCCGCTGATTTTCTTTTTAGGAATACTCACGTCAATTTCAATGCCGCCATGATCAACTTTGTGCTCCGCGTCTTCATCGCTACCTCCTTCTTCCGTTCCCGCGTTTTCCAAATTTACTTCTTCGGAAGAAATTTCTTCTTTTTTAATTTCTATTTTTTCTAACCGCAACTTTGCGTGGCCGCCGCCAAACATTAATCGGAAATAATGGTTCAATTGCTCATTAATAGCGTGTAAAGATTTAGTAAATTCTGTATGAAGTTTGTTATCTAAATCCTCAATTAAAACCCCTAAGTCCTTAACCGCTTTATTTAAATCTTCCACTTGCGTGGATAAAAAATTATACCGAGCTTCAATTTCCTGCGCTTCTTTAATTAAAGCGGGATCTAGTTCGCCAATACCGGCAAGTTCCGCACGCAATTTAAACATTTTTTTCTCCGCCTCCGCCAAGGCTACGGCGGACAAGTCTGCTCCTGCTAAATTCCCCAACTCGCCACCTGCCACGCCCTCAAACTCACTTAATTTTCGGCTAGCCTGCGCCGCCAAATTAGCCAGTTCTTGCTTACGAATTTCTATCCGTTCTTTATCAAACAACAGCTGATTCTTTTGATTTTCCAAACGCGAAATCTCATCTTTCTTAGCCTCTACCTGTTCAAAAACTTTTTTAAACGTTTCATTAAAATTTTTTAATTCGGTATTTAATTTCAATTCTGATTCATTTAATACTTCTAAAGTTTTATCTAAACCGAATAGCTCCGCCAATAAACGCTCTTTAGATTTTTCTAATTCTTTAGACCGCGATTCTTTTTCTTTTCCGCCAGAATCCAACAGACGATCAATTTTTTCCAAAAGCCCGCGTAAAGATCCTCGCATCTTTTCTATATCACCTCCGGCAGTAATCGTGGAAATCTCTAATTTTAATTCTGATAAAAGTTTGATCGCCTGCGCCGCGGGAATATCGGTTTTCGGTTGCGCAAGCAAAAATTCTAATTGTCCTTCCAAGCGCCCCAGTTCTTTTTGTAAAGTTGCGCGCCTCCCTAAAAGCGCGGTCTGATTTTTTTTAAAATCCTCAAAACCTCGATCCCCTTTTGGCGCGGAATCTTCAACTTTTTTTAAATCCGCTTGCGCGCTTTTTAAATCTTTTAATTTATCCTTAATCTTGGCTCCAATGTCTATAATTTTTGGCTCCAAAGCCTTAAAATCTTCTTGAATAATTTTCAGCTTTACGGAAAAATAATTATTTTCCAAATCCCGCAATTCTTTTTCTACTTCTGCCTGCCGACCGTATTTAGCCGCCTGCCGGCGCAATAATCGCAAATGCGGCATCAATTCATTAATCATCGCGTCAGTTTTTTCCAAATTAAACTTGGTGCTTTCCAGTTTACGCTCAGCTTCGTGTTTTTTTAATTGATACTGCCTTAAACCCAAAATCTCTTCAATCATCGTGCGGCGCTCTTTAGGATTAGCCCGAACAAAAATATCGCTTTCGCCCTGATTGACGATCGCTAAACCCTTGGTGCCCAACCGAACCTTAGCAAAAAAATCAATAATATCTTTAAGGCGAATTTCTACATCGTTTAAAAAATATTGCGAAATTCCATCGCGAGTCACCTGCCGGCGGATAGAAATTTCCGAATAGTCCACCGGAAAAAAACGACTGGTGTTATCAAAAATAATCGTGACTTGCGCCATACTGGTTCGAGACCGCAAAGGCGTGCCGGAAAAAATCAAATCTTCAGCTTTAGCGCCGCGAATATTTTTAGCTTCCCGCTCGCCTAAAAGCCAGCGAATCGCGTCAATAATATTGGATTTCCCACTGCCATTCGGACCGACAACAACGGAAATGCCGGCGGGAAAATCTAAAACAGTTTTTTGCGCAAAAGACTTAAATCCAAGTATTTCCAAACGCTTTAAGTGCATGACATTATTATAAGACAAAACCTAAAAATAAAAACGGCCCGATGTGTATCGGACCGCCATAATTTAATCAACAACTTCAATCAGCAATATATCGATTTCTTCCGCATCTAAAGTCTCTTTTTCTAAGAGAGCTTGGGCGACTTTTTCTAATTGATCATTGTGTTGCCGTAAAATCTCTTCAGCCCTCTTATAAGCTTCCTCTAAAAAGCGTTTAATTTCTTGATCGATAATCGCTTTAGTTTCCGGAGAGCAATCCAAGAATTCTTCATTGCCTAAAAATGATTCGTGCCTGGAATAAATTACTTTGCCAACTGCTTCACTCATGCCAAATTCACAAACCATCGCCCTTGCAATTTTAGAAGCTTGAGCAAGATCGTGGCCAGCGCCGCTAGTCTTCTCGTTAAATTTTAACACTTCCGCCACGCGGCCGCCCATCATTGAAACTAAATGATCAAGAAGATAGCTCTCGCTATAATATTGGCGATCTTCATTCGGCAAATAATGAGTGGCTCCGCCCATGCGCCCTCGAGGAATAATAGTAACTTTTCTTAAAGGATCGGCATTCAAACAATGCCTCGCGGCAATCACATGGCCAGCTTCATGATAAGCAGTGGTCATTTTATCCTTTTCAGAAACTACCCGAGATTTTTTCTCCGGCCCCAACAAAATCTTGTCAAAAGCATCATTAAAATCTTTTGAAGTAATAACGGCATTCAATTTCATCTTTGTAACCTTCTCTTCTTCCAATAAACGCCGACTGGCAAAAATCGCCGCCTCATTAATCAAATTCGCAAGGTCCGCGCCCGAAAATCCAGTTGTCATTTTAGCTATATTTCTTAAACTGATGCCTTGATCTAAAACACGGCTTTTAATGTGCGCCTTCAAAATAGCTTCCCGGCCGACAACATCGGGTAGCGAAAGAAAAAGCTCTCGATCAAATCTACCCGGCCTTCGTAAAGCAGGATCCAAAACGTCTGGCCTGTTAGTAGCAGCGACAATTAAAATGCCCGTATTTTCATCAAAACCATCCATTTCCGCCAAAAGAGCATTAAGCGTCTGTTCCCGTTCTTCATGGCCGCCAAAACCTTTGTAATTACCGCGGCGTTGAGCAACCGAATCAATCTCATCAATAAAAATAATGCAGGGCGCGTTCTTTCTCGCTGTGGCAAATAATCCCCGAACTCTTTGCGCTCCTACGCCGACAAACATTTCTATAAAGTCCGAACCACTTAAAGGAATAAAATTCATTTTCGCTTCGCCGGCAATCGCTTTAGCCAATAAAGTTTTTCCAGTTCCGGGCGGACCGATGAGCAGTAACCCTCGCGGAAGATTAATGCCAAAACGATTAAAAATATCCGGATAAAGAAAAAACTTCATGAATTCTTTTGCTTCTTCAATAGCCTCGTCGCAACCAGCCACATCTTTAAAACGAGTAGGATTAGCAGCCGCTTTTTCCAATCCCGTACCTTGAAACTTAGCAGGGAATTTTAATATATTTCCGCCTCCTCCTTTACGGAGCATCCAAACCCAAAAGCCAATCAATAGAACCATAAAAAGAATAGTCGGCGCAAAAAGATACACCCAAGGAAACGCCGGCTCCAAAACATCAACTTCCACGCCCCTTTCCATCGCCACGCTTTGCAAATCACCGGTATCTATAACCCGGCTTTTAAATTTCTTGCCGTCTTTAAATTTTCCAACAATATTTCCTGATTCAGGATCAATATTTATTTTCTCTACTAATCCCCCATTGATATCTTTATAAAGCTGATTAATATTTAAATCCTGGGGTTTCACGGCTTGCATCTTTTTGTAATCTATAAAAACCAAAATCAAAATCAAAAAACCGATCCAAAACCACGGAAACTTTGCCTTTTGCATTTGCGCCTCTTTCCTCTCAATCTATTTTAGTTGTCAATGAAAAGCTTTTGGGATTATATAATAAAGCTTATAAATTTTCCAGCGCCCTCTTGGCCGCCTCAACTTCCGCGTCTTGCTTAGACTGGCCACTACCGATAGCAACCATTTTATCATTTAAAAATACTCCCACTTCAAAAATCTTGGAATGATCCGGCCCTTTTTCCGAAATCACTTTATAATTCGGGGTAATCTTCAAATCCGCCTGAGATTTTTCCTGCAATAAACTTTTTGCGTCTTTATATAATCCCTTAGCTATAACTTCTGCCAAATGGCTTAGCACAAAAGCTTTCACAAATTTTTTAGCCCCTAAATAATCTGAATCTAAATAAATAGCGCCGATCAATCCTTCCATCGCGTTCGCTAAAATCACATCACGAGCGCGCCCCATATCTTTAGCTTCTCCACGCGACAACAAAACAAAATTTTCTAAGCCAATTTCTTTGGCAATAGTAGCCATCATTTGATAATTAACTAGCGCCGCGCGATAACTAGTCAACTCTCCCTCTTGAGACTCCGGATATCGATTATACAATTCTTCCGTAGTAGCCAATTCTAAAACCGCGTCCCCTAAAAATTCCAATCTTTCATTATTAGGCAAATGCCAAGAAGGATTTTCATTAAGATACGAGCGGTGCGTCAAAGATTCTTTAAGCAAATCTCTGTCTTTAAACTTATAACTAATTTTTTCTTCGAGTTTTGAGAAATCCATTCGATTAGCCACTAGCGACTAAGGTATAGCCACTAGTAAACCTATTGGCTACGCCCTAAACCCTATTGGCAGATAAATTTTATTTTTTGTCGTCTTTTCCCTTGCCCCCCTTAGCTTTAGCGGCGAAAGATTGTTCTTTTGATTTTTCTTCTTTTTTCTCGTCTTTCGGCTGTTCCTTTATTTGTCCCGAAGCCTGCATTTCTTTATAAACCGTGCCTAAAACGCCATTAATAAATTTTCCCGAATTCGGGCCGCCATAATTTTTCGCAATCTCAATAGCTTCATTAATAGCCACTTTAGGAGGAACCTCATTAGGATCCGCATATAAAAGCTCATATAAGCCTAACCGCAAAGCATTGCGGTCAATAATGGCGATCTGTTCCACCGGCCACTCCGGAGCGGCCTTAACAATAATTTGATCCAATTTCCCCATTTGCTCCACTATCCCCTTAACCAATTTCCAAATAAATTCCGGCTCATCAATGCCCGGAGCAAACTCTGAAATATTTCGTTCAATAATGACGGTTAAATCATTTTTGCGCCCATAAAAATCCCATTCGTAAAGAGACTGAAGCACAACGGAACGAGCTAAATGACGAGTGGCCATACTTTGGTGTTGAATTCAAAATTTAAAAATCAAAGGTCAAAATTATAAGTTAAAATGCAAAATTGTTTTTTAAAAAAAACTTTTTACTTTTAAATTGCAATTTCGCATTTTAAGTTTTGAGTTTATTTCTGATTATACGCTCCGCATTGCGCGCAGGATCTGTGCGGCATCGTTGGCCCTTGGCAATTTTTACAAACAAAAATATTGGTTTTCTTCAAAGCTAAATGCGACCGCCGACGGCCAACTTTTGATTTACTATGATGTTTAACTGGTACGCCACCCATAGATTAAAAAATAAAATCGGAAAACTCTTAGTCTTTATTCAATTATATTAAAACAATTTTTTGGATTATACAAGTTGCCCCTATCCCTTTACATTTTCCTGCTTTTCGTGATATAATACCAAAAGTTTCCTGATTGAACTTTAATAATCAATTCCCAAACATAAAAATAATTTTATGCGCGGGGAAGGGGGATTGTTATGAGGCCATCTGCTTCTTTAGGCATCGTGTTGATTGCGATCCTTGGTATTTTTTCCTATACCAGTTCTACGGCTGATCCCCCTTTACCGCCAGCAAACCCAGCGCCAGCTGTGGCTGCGCCGGCAACAGAAAAAAAGCCAACTTTTAAAGAAATTTACGAACAGGCGGATTATTCCGCTACTCTGATAATTATTTATGAACGCGAAATCGAAGTGACCGTAACTGAATGGCAAGATCAAAAACAACCGAACGGGACAGTGGTTCGAAAACCGGTTGAAGTTAAAAAGAAAGAAAAACAATTTGATCCAGCTGTAATGTCAGGGTTTGTCGCCAAAGACGAAGAAAACGGCAAATTCTACGTTTACACCGCCGGCCACATTTATCGTCCCCAATATAAAATCTTTGCCATTGAAGCGAGCTTTAAAAAGAATCTCCCAAATGAGGATCTGGAATTAGTTGGCTACGACCTTAAGGCCGACTTGGCGGTGCTTAATTTTAAAAAGGAAAAGTTTGTTTTTAACGGCAATGCCGCAAAACTAGGCGATTCTTCCCTAATCCAACCGGTTGATCCAGTAATGACCATCGGCCATTCTCACACATTTTTAGATCATGCTCCCACCACGGGAATAATTGTTAAAACACAAATTCCCTACCTGAATAAATTAGTCCATAGTGCCCGCATTAATTATGGTAATTCCGGCGGGCCGCTTTTAAACGATAAGGGGGAAGTGGTCGGAATCAATGTCTTAATGATGAATGACGAACTGGGAGTCTATCTGTGTAGTTTAGCAACGCCAGTCAATTACCTTAAGCGGCTAGATAAGCAACTGAAGGCTGGAGGTGAAGTCAAACACGCCGATCTCCAAACAGTGCTTGTAGACAGTTCGGAAGGCGTAGCGGTAAGGTGGGTTTACGATGTTTCTATTGTGATTTCCGGAGAGGAACTTCTGTATTTAAGAAATGGCGATATTATTCTTAACTATGACGGACGCGCTCCAAAAAACGCTCTAGAAATTGAAGAATACGTGTTTTTTGAAAAAAATCCCGGTGACAAAATTAAATTTAAAGTGAAACGAGAGAGCAAAGAGCTGGAATTTGAAAAAGAGCTCAAAAAATTTAAAAAGAAGTAGAATTTTTCCCGCACATAAAAAACTATGTGCGGGATTTATTTGCAATAAGACTATCAAAAAATATAAAATGAAATTATTATGCATCACTTTACCCATCTTCACACCCATTCACATTATTCCCTCTTAGATGGGCTCGCCAAAATTGATGGCTTAATCAGCAGAACTAAAGAGCTAGGAATGGATTCTATCGCGCTCACTGATCACGGCAATCTCTATGGAGCAATAGAATTTTATCAAAAAGCAAAAGCCGCAGGCATAAAACCAATTTTGGGCGTTGAGGCCTATGTCGCGTCCGACGATCCGCAAAATAAATATTTCCATCTTATACTTTTAGCCAAAAATGAAACTGGCTGGAAAAATCTTTTAAAATTAGTCACCCATAGCCATCTGCACGGTTTTTATTACAAACCCCAGATGAGTAAAGAAATCCTAAAACAACATTCGGAAGGATTGATTGCGCTTTCCGGATGTTTATCAGGCGAAGTGTCCCGAATGCTTCTACAGGGAAAAGCGCAAAAAGCAGAAGAGGTAGCGCTAGAATACTTAAATATTTTTGGCGCGGGAAATTTTTTCATTGAAATTGGACATCATCCCGGAATTAAAGAAACCATCAAGGTCCATAATGGTTTGATTCAAATTTCTAAAAAAACCAACATCCCCCTTGTCGCCACCCAAGATATCCATTATTTAAAAAAAGAAGACGCGACTTATCACGATATTTTTCTCGCCATTCAAACTGGCAATAAAGTTACGGATACTGATCGGCTGACTCTTAAAGACGACGATTTTTCCATGACGTCTCCAGAAGAAATGGCAGAGCTCTTCAAAGATACTCCAGAAGCGGTTGCCAATACTGCAAAAATCTCTGACCAATGTAATGTTGAATTAAAACTTCACCAAGTCCTATTGCCAAAATTTGATACTCCAAACGGCCAATCTGGAATCAATTATCTTAAAGAACTTATTCGAGAAAGAGTGGGGCAAAGATTCTCTGAAATCACGCCTAAAATCCAAGAAAGGCTCGATTATGAACTTGGAGTAATTGAAAAAACCGGATTTGAGGATTATCTCTTAATAGTTCAAGACTTTATTAACTGGGCAAAAGACCGCAATATCGTTGTTGGTCCGGGCCGAGGATCTGCGGCAGGAAGTTTACTGGCCTACATACTCGGCATTACTGATATTGACCCGTTAAAATACGACCTGCTTTTTGAAAGATTCTTGAACCCCGATCGCATTCAAATGCCTGACATTGACGTAGATATTACTGACCGTCGGCGCGATGAAGTTTTTGGATATTTAAAAGAAAAATACGGGGAAAACCGAGTTGCCAACATAATTACTTTTGGAACAATGGCGGCGCGGCTTTCTGTCCGTGATGTTGGACGAGCCTTAGGAATTAATCTTGCGTTATGCGATAAAATCGCAAAACTAATTCCCTTTAATACTGATATTGATGAAGCATTAAAATTAATACCGGAATTCACAAAGCTTTATAACGGTGATGCTGATGCAAAAAAAATTATAGATATAGCCAAACATTTTGAGGGCGTAGTCCGCCATGCTTCTGTCCATGCTTGTGGCACTGTCATTGCCGCCAAAGACCTAACCGAATACCTACCGCTCCAAAAAGCCAAAGATGTGATTGTTACCCAGTTTGAAATGCATAGCGTGGAAGATATTGGCCTCTTAAAAATTGATCTTCTGGGATTAAAAAACTTAACAATTATTGAAGACACCCTCCGATTAATCCAAGAACGTACCGGTAAAAAAATAAATATCTCTAGCTTGCCGCTGGATGACAAAAAAACTTTTGCTATGCTTCAAGCCGCCGAAACTACCGGAGTATTTCAATTAGAATCTTCGGGTATGAGAAGATATCTCAAAGAATTAAAGCCTACCGAAATTGAGGACATTATCGCGATGGTGGCGCTGTATCGCCCCGGACCGATAGAACTTATCCCAAGCTATATCAAAAGAAAACACGGCAAAGAAAAAATTGAGTATGTCCATCCAAAATTAGAACCAATTTTAAAAACTACCTACGGCGTAGGAATCTATCAAGAACAAATGATGCGCATTGCCAGAGATTTAGCAGGATTTACTTTGGCGGAAGCCGATACTCTGCGAAAAGCTATTGGTAAAAAAATTAAAGAACTGCTGGATAAACAAAGCGAAAGATTAATTAACGGAATGCTTAAAAACGGGATCGACGCCAAATCGGCTAAAGCCATCTGGGACCTCTTCCCTCCTTTTGCCCGCTATGGCTTTAACCGCAGCCATGCCGCTTGTTATGCGATGATTGGCTATCAAACCGCCTATTTAAGAGCCAATTATCCTTCGGAATTTATGGCTAGCTTGCTGAATGCAGATTCTGGCGACGTAGAGCGTATCGCTTTTTTAATCAGCGAATGCAAAAAAATGAATATTCAAGTATTGCCGCCGGACGTCAACAAAAGCGCCAGCGCCTTTACCTGTGAAGAAAATAATATCCGCTTTGGGCTGACGGCTATTAAAAATATTGGCACTGCGATAGTAGGCGCGATCATTGAAGCGAGAGAACGAAGCGGGCCATTTGTCAATCTCACTGAATTATTAAACCGAGTCCAACATAAAGACTTCAATAAAAAATCTATGGAAAGCCTGGCAAAATCCGGCGCCTTAGATTCTCTAGGAATAGAACGCAATCAAATAGTTTCTAATATAGAAGAAGTTCTCAAGTGGCACAGCGCACTTAAAAAAGAGTCTGTGAGCAGTCAAATCGGATTATTCGGCCGCACAGGATCAAATTCGCAATCCTTAAGGCTCAAAAAGGTGGCGCCAGCGACATCCCAAGAAAAATTAACTTGGGAAAAAGAACTGCTCGGATTATATATCTCCGACCATCCCTTAAACAGTTACCGCCAAAAAATAGAAACCTTAAAAGCGCGGCCCATTAAAGAAGTGCGCGCAGAAACCAGCGGCTATCAAATAATTGCCGGGGTCATTTCTAAACTGCAAAAAATCATTACCAAAACCGGAAAACCAATGTTGTTCGCGAAAGTAGAAGATTTTAATGATGCGATGGAAATAGTAGTTTTCCCCGAAACTCTTGCTCGAAGCATCCCTGTTTGGATAGAAAATGGGCCAGTTTGCATTAGAGGAAAAATTTCTATGCGCGATGGTGAAGCCAAGCTTATTTGCGAAGAAGCAATAGCGCTTTAATCAGCGACTAGCCACTAGTGGTTAGCCACTAGTCCGACGGACAATAAATAATTAGTCGGGTTAGTCACTCAACACTAGTCGCTAACCACCCGTCTGTTATACAATATAGTTTATGGAATCTAATGAACCAAAAAAGATGCGTGACCACCGGGAAATCGGGCAAGCGCTAGATCTCTTCTCTTTTCAAGAAATCGCTCCGGGAGCGCCGTTTTGGCATAACAACGGAATGATTATCTTTAAAGAGCTAGAAAAATGGCTGCGTGAAGAAATGGATAGAACCGGATATGAAGAGGTGTCCACACCAATCATGGTTAAACAAGAAGTTTTTGAAAAATCCGGCCATTGGCAATTTTTCAAAGATAATATGTTCTATTTTACTAATCCTCGAGATGATAAAGAAAAAATGATTCTAAAACCAATGAATTGTCCGGAGTCGTCTTATATATTTAACTCACGCGTTCGCAGCTATAAAGACTTGCCATTACGGCTGGCGGAAATTGGTCGTCTGCATCGCAACGAACTCTCCGGCACATTAGGAGGAATGTTCCGAGTACGCCAAATTACAATGGATGATGCGCATACTTATGCGATGCCCAACCAAGTTAAAAAAGAAATGGTGGCGATTATTGGCGTTATTGATAAATTTTATGCGATGTTTGATCTTAAACCTACCTACATTCTTGCCACCCGGCCAGAAAAGGCTCTCGGCTTAAAATCTGATTGGGACAAAGCAGAAAAATCTTTATCAGACGCACTAAAAGATGCTGGAAAAGAATTTAAAATTGCCGAGGGTGAAGGAGCTTTTTACGGACCAAAAATTGAAGCGCACCTAATTGACTCACAGGGACGCGATTGGCAAATGGCAACCGAACAGCTTGACCTAGTAATGCTTCCTAAACAATTTGAAACATACTACGTCGCCAAAGATGGCTCTAAAAAACTTCCGTGGGTCATTCACCGAGCCTTTTTCGGGTCTTTTGAGAGATTTATTGGAATGCTTTTAGAGCATACGGATGGCCGACTGCCGTTGTGGCTTTCCCCTGTCCAAGCAGAAATAATGAGCATTGCGGAAAGCCACGCCAAATACGCAAAACAAATAGCAAAAAAACTTTCCACCAAAGGCATCAGGACTAAATTAAATATTGGCAACGACACTATCGGTAAAAAAATCCGCGAAGCCGAACTTCGCCATGTGCCCTATATTTTAATAGTCGGCGAAAAAGAAATAGCCGCCAAAACCGTCAGCGCGCGTTATTACAAAACTAAAGAATCCCAGACTCTGCCAGTTAAAGATCTAGTAAAAAAATTGCTCGCAGAAATTAAAAATAAGACTTTTTAAAAAGGGTTGCCTCAAATTCCTGTTAATGGATTACTTTTCCCATCTTCATTTATTTTCCGTAAAACCTCCAAAGCTCCCGCTTTATGATTTTCGCAATAAAACGATCCTTCCAACAACCAACCCCTGTCATGAAATTTAAAATTATCTTCTTTCATGCACCCCTCACATTGCCGCGGTTCATTCTCTACCTGGGCTTTCTCAATGCGGAACCCGTCTTCTCGCAATTTTTCTTCTAAACTTTTTTCAGTTTTTGGTTCTTTGTCCATATTAATTTTAAATCTTATAAAAGCAATTTTTTAAATATCTCCTGCAAAATTGTGGGATTGCCGCGGCCTTTTAAGCGCGCCATAGTTTTTCCGACTAAGAATTGCAAGGCTTGGGCTTTACCTTTTTTATAATCTTCAACTGCGGATAGATTTTCTTTCATCACCTCTTCAGCAATTTTAAACAACTCGCCTTCTCCGGAAACTTGCTCTAATCCTTCGCTTTTAACAATCTCCTGCGGATCAAGACCGGTTTCTTCCATCTTCGCCAATAAATCTTTAGCGACTCGGCTATTAATCTTTCCTGACGAAACTAAAATCATTAAATCCGCAAAATTCTCCGGAGAAATTTTGGACTCTTTTAAGCCAATCCCTTTTTCTATTAAAAAACCCCGAAGATCACTCACTAAATAATTATAAAGAAGCGAATAATCTTTAGTGTCCGGTAATTCCTCTTTTAATTCCGAGGCGGCTTCTTCAAAAAACTCCGCCATATTTCTATCGGTTATCAAAATTTCCGCTTGCTCTGGCGTAAAACCGTACTCTTTAGAAAACCGCGAACGTTTTGCGGGCGGCAATTCAGGAATTGCCAGCTTTAAAGCCTGCCAATCAAACTTACTTAAATCCATTTGGGACAAATCCGGCTCCGGAAAATAGCGGTAATCGTGAGCTTCTTCTTTCATTCTTTGCGATACCGTTACGCCTTTTTTCTCATCCCACCCGCGAGTTTCCTGATGGATTTTTCCGCCTCCTTCCAAAACTTCCTCTTGGCGCTTAAGCTCATATTCAATCGCATCATAAACCGCTTTAAAAGAATTGATATTTTTAACTTCTACTTTTGTGCCCAGCTCTTTTGTTATTTGTAATTTGTCATTTGTTATTTGTTGAATTGATACATTCGCCTCTACCCGCATTTGTCCTTTTTCCATATCCGCATCAGAAACTCCTAAATACCGCAAAATTAACTGAAGTTCCTTAGCAAACTCCACAGCTTGATCCGCGTTTTTAATATCCGGCTCGGTAACTAATTCCATCAAAGGAACGCCGGCGCGGTTGAAATCGACCAACGAAGTTGGTCGCTCCGACTTTGCATCGGAGCTACTATGGTGTACTCCCGACGCGCTGTCGGGACTCGACTCGTGAGCGAGTCTCGCAGTATCCTCTTCCAAATGCACACGGCGCAAACGAACTCCACGCAGCATCCCGCCAAATACTAAAGGCAAATCATATTGGGAAATTTGATAGCCCTTAGGCAAATCCGGATAAAAATAATTTTTCCGGTCAAATTTAGAAAACTGCGGAATATCGCCATTCAACGCCATCCCAACTTTCAAAACCGCTTCCACCGCGGCTTTATTAATCACGGGCAAAGAACCCGGATGCGCCAAACAAACAACGCAAACATTCGCGTTAGGATGTTTTTCCAAAGGATCGTTTAAACAATCGCAAAACATTTTCGTGCGAGTTTTTAACTCTGCATGAATTTCTAATCCAATTGTAAGAACGTAATTATTCATAGATTTATCTAACCTTATTGATATTATAGCAAAATCCCGCGCATAAAACTTATGCACGGGATTATTTAACAACTCGAAATACTTCTTGGCCTCGCCAAGCTTCTTTTCCTTGTAAGGTAATATGAATAACCGAAAATTTAAGCGCTTTCAGCAGGCAAATCAGCCTAAGAGAATACTCCTCGGCATCAAATTCTTTCCAGCCGCTTGGAGTGAAAATAGTTATCCGGCGCATCTTGGAGCCGCTCCGCCAAATCCTTAAAACCTCGCCCTTTCCAAAAAAATTAAAAGCCGTTCCCCGACCTAAAGTATCTGGATCAAAATATCTTATCCGATAACCAACCCAATAAATCTCTCCTTCATCTTCCAGCTCGGCTTCTTGGTAATAAATTCTCAATCGAGTGATATCTAAAAAGATTGACTCTACAGCTATTGATTTCCATTTTTTGAAATCAGGAATGTTCATTTTCCAGCCTCCTCAAAGCAAATTTAGTCTTCAAGAAATCAATCAAGCCTAAAAAATCTCTTTTATGTTTCATGGGGAAAATTTTTCCCTGCGAATGAAAAATATAATAAAGCATCCAATGGGGAAAATTCTCTATTCTGCCAAGATAAAGGACGTAAATCGGAATTTTTTTCCTAGCGGCCTCAATAATCTCGGCAGTCGTGCCAATGGAAACAACATTCTCGATAACGGTAGCGATAATAAAATGCGAGGAATGAACGCAAGAAAAATCGGCCTTAACCACTTTTTTAATCATCCGTCGGAACTTCTTTTCCGCTTCTTTATCTCCATGAATAGCTAGGGCAGTGAGCATTTTCAATCTAACCTTAGTTCTAGCGGGCCGAAGTCCGGTTTTGGCAGATTCGCTTTTAACGGGATCCTGAACCCGAATTCTTAAATGTTCTAGCAAAATACCCAATCTTTGGCGCCAACCAGCGCCACTGTAAGCGACATTTTGCATCGGACCGGCTAAATAAGTCCGATAAAGGCAACGTTTTTGACAACTCATAAAACCCCCTTTAAATATCAAAGATCAAAGCTGTGAATAATATACAATAAAAAAGCCGGGCTTAACAAATGCGCCCGGCTATCGCTTAATGCTTATCGGCAATCATCTCTTGATAATATTCAAACGATTGAAAATTTCTACCCAAGCAGGATCAACGTCATTGCTATCTAAATATTCCCGAATCTCTTTAACGCTCTTGAACTTCACGTTAGCATGCTTGGATTTTTCTTTTCGATGGGGTTTGCCAAAATATTTTTCAACCCTAAAAACAGTCCAATAATGCTTTTTGGCACCCCGACGACAAACACCGGGAATTACGCCCCTCAAAACAATCCGATACTTTTTAGGCCGAATTCCAACCTCCTCGTGCGTTTCTCTTAAAAATGCTTCTTCCGGAGTTTCTCCAAATTCCACATGGCCGGCCGGCAAACCTAAACCAATTGGCTTTAATTTTCGATAAAGAGTTAAATATTCCCCTTTGCTATTTTTGATTATCGCGCCAACAGATTGACAGCAAGGTTTATGAGCCATTGAGAAACCTCCTTAGCCAAGGCCAAACAACATCCGGATCACACGGATCCAATTTCGGATGAACCAAAACGAAAAACCGGCTCTTGTCATCCGCGGGCACCACTGACATAATACTTACCTCATCAAATGGACGCAACATCAACACTCTCATACCAAGAGTTATAGCAACTCCAATTTCCAGAATCGTGTTGTCTCCGATATATCCAAAAGGCAATTTCTGGCCGCATTTAGGCAATGGATTTACAATCAGACAAACTCCGCCTTCACCTGCAGTCTCCCTAATTTTCTGAATATGCGTATGAACTAATCCCGAAACCCTTAACCGTTGGGCTGGCGATCGAACAAACATAAGTTCGGGAATATAAACAGTTTTCTTTCGCTGATAATGAAAATTTGGGTAATTAACCACAACGTTGCGTTTTCGAAAGAAAAGAGCAAAAACGTCAAAATAATCTTTGAATTTACGGCTGCCACACATTACTAATGATCTCATTGAATTCGCCTCCTTTCACTTTGATTTTCAAGGTTCATTCCACACATATCGTTTATGTGTGAGGTTCAAACTACTTAGAAAATAACAGACTCTCTTACTAAGAGCAAGAGCGCGAAATCATGGATAATAAAATAAAAAACCGCGGTGTGGGGCCGCGGTAATCACAAAATTGTATCTACTTCTTTTTTGATTAATTCAAAAACTTTTTCCGGAGAACGATTGCCGTCTATAATCACGATTTTTTCATCCGGCAACTGCTTAGGCAAAGCCAGAAAATTCTGGCGCAATTTTTCTTGAAATTCCTCCTGCTCAAACATTTCTTTAAATTTCCTATTAAGATCTTTGTGAATCCTAGCTAAGACCGCCCTAACCGGAATATCTATAATAATTGCTAAATCAGGCAATAAAATGCCTTTGTGCATCTCTAACAATTTTGCCAACGGAATGCCTTGCGTTTGCTGATAAGCCAAAGTGGAATATTTATAGCGGTCGCAAACAACATCAAAACCTAAAAGCGTTAGTTTTTTAATGACGCTAGTGTGAAAAATCCGATCTTTTACAAAAAGCCTTGTTAATTTCTCAGATTGAGCTTGCGGTTTTTTTTCTTTTTTTAGAATTTTTCTAATTTCTAAATTGTACTTAAAAGGCTCTCTAGTTAATACAACCTGCTTACTCTTATCAGTCCGAAAAATAAATTCGGCTAGCTTAGCTAATTGAGTTCCCTTACCCGATCCATCTACCCCGTCTAAAACAATAAATTTTCCCTTTTTCATGTTGATTATTTTTATTATATCATCCTGATAACTAATTGTTATACGAATTAAAAACAGTCCGAAAATTTTCGGACTGTACTATTTTTGATAATCACTTTAATGATCATATTAAGTTGAAAAATTATTATTGCCCCTTAACAATAAAAATATTTCTTCTTCGGGAATATCTTTTAAAATTCCCCCCGGACCACGCAAACGATTAAGCACTTTTCGCAAGATTGACAGAAGAATTCTTGGATCGCTGAAATGATCTAAAACCACGGCCTTTTCCTTACAAAAACTCTCAATATGCTCTAATCCTTTAGAATTTGCGTAAATACCCACATAGACAATGCGCTTAATCCCTTTTTGTAAAAGATTCTTAACGCAATCTAAACAAGGAGTGGCAATAACATAAGCCGTGGCGCCATCTAAGTCAGCAACGGCATTATTTACAGCATTATCTTCGCCATGAATAGTCCGAACGCAATGATTATCAACCATTAAATGCCCCACTTCATCACAATTAGAAAGACCGGCCACCGCGCCATTATAACCAACTCCAACAATCCGTTTATTCTTCACTAAAAAACAGGAAGTCAGTAAACGATCGCAAGACCCCCGAGATGAAAACACCGCGGCCATTAAAAGAAAAATTTCGTCCCACTGCGGACGTTCGGTTTTATCCACATATGCCTCCCTAAATCAAAACGGGGTTTTGATCGGCTATAGCCCGATGGGCTCGCCCATTTAGGGGCGAACAATTTGCAAAGCAAATTGTTTTAGTCTTTTTATTTATGTAAAAGAACGTAATAAGATTATAGAAAATAAAAACCGCCTCCGCAACCCCGTACCAATAAAATTCTACGAACTAAAGTCCGTGGTTTCTTTATAATTCAAACTCTGAATATCTAAGTGCTATCCTATAGGATAGCACTTAGATATAACTGTCCTTTCACGACCTAAAAGTCCCGGTTTTCGTTTTAAAATTCGGCATATAAAAACCGCCCTCGTAAGGGCAGTCAAATCACTAAATATACATCAATTTCTTCAGTATATAATACCACACCGGCTCAAGGCCCATTTCCTTTTGCCAATCCGGATCAACTTGAGGATTCTGTGGATCGCCAAAAATGGCCTTAGTCAACTTACCAACGTCCTGCCAATCAACAGAATATTTCTTCATAAAAAATTCGGTTCTTTGAGAAAATTTTCTTAACTCGTCAAGAGTGGCCCAGAAAAATCTTTTAGCATCGCTGCCAGCAGCTACAGTACCACTATAAAAATATCCCTCAAAAATTCCCCAAATATGGTGAGATCCATCCTGACGTTTACAGGGATTATCTATTCTTGCAACAAAATTCAAATTTAAATTTCCGAGATCTATCCCGACTTCTTCCTTACCTTCACGCCGTATAGCTTTATAGAAATCGTCGCCATCACAATGCCCAGCTGGCAAAGCTATTGCTTGAGGATAATTATGCCGCTCTATCATTAAAAAACGTAACTGCCAATCATTGTTATTCTGATATGATAAAAGCAAACCCACGCTCGTGTGATCGCAAACTTTGGCCATTTGCCATCTCCCTAAATCAAAACGAGGTTTTGATCGAGCGACCTCGAAAATTCGAGGTTTAGCCTTCAATTTTTAAACAACCCCAGAGATAATAGCATTAGCTATGTAAAAAGTCAAAATATTATTGGATGTTGGTTGAGGATGGTATGCTGGCTCGGAATGTCCCGGAGGCGATTTTACATGGCTCGTTCGTTATAATTTTCAACGAACGAAAAATCGCCGAGGGAAAAGAAAATTAGCCCGCTGGAGCTAATTATTCTGGTTCCGAAAAGCATATCTCCGAAAATACCAAAATCCTCTACTCTATCACCTCTATTCCCATATTCTTGGCAGTGCCAGCAATAATGCGCATCGCTGCCTCAACATTGTCGGTATTTAAATCGGGCATCTTTCGCTCTGCAATTTTACGTAAATCTTCTTTAGTAACCTTGCCAACTTTAGTAAGAATTGGATTGCCTGATCCCTTTTCAATTCCAGCAGCCTTTTTTAATAAAGCTGAAGCGGGCGGAGTTTTTAATTTAAAAGTAAAACTGCGATCTTCATAAATCGTAATTTCCGCAGGAACAATATCGCCCGTCATAGTTTTAGTGGCTTCATTAAACTGCTTACAAAATTCAGCAATATTCACGCCGTGTTGGCCCAAAGCAGGCCCAATCGGAGGAGCCGGGTTCGCGGCGCCCGCCGGAATCTGAAGCTTTAAGGTTGTTTTGATTGGTTTTGCCATTTTTGTTCAAGAGCGGAGCGATTGACTACAAAAATGAGCACCCCGCACTAATTTTGCCTAGATAATTTATAATAAATTGTAGTTTAAACGATGGTTATTGTAAAGGTCGCGATCCGCGTGTGTCGAATAGACACATCCCTTAATGGGCGAAGCGGATCGCCCAAGCATTACCCGCAAAATTAGTGCGGGGAGCCACACCTTTATTTTTATATTTTTTGTACTTGCAAGGAATCTAACTCCACTATCGTATCTCGATTGAAAATCGGAACCGCAACTTTAACTCTTCCTTTTTCTTCATCAATCTCTATAACTTTAGCTTGGTATTCCTTGAATGGGCCGTCAATAATCTTAACTGATTCTCCCACTGAAAGTTCAACTTTAAATTTCTTGGAATCTTCACCAACCATTCTAGCCATCAAAGCATCAATTTCTTCTTTAGAAAGAGGAATCGGCGTAGTGGTATCCGAACCCACAAAACCAGTTACCCGAGGAGTATTCCGAACCACATACCAAGAATCATCGGTCAACATCATATCCACCAATACATAACCGGGATAAATTTTTTCTTCTATAGTTCGGCGCTTGCCATTCTTAATTTTAATCTTCGTTTCCTTAGGAACAATAATATTAAAAATTTTATCGTTCATCGCTAACGAATCTACGCGTTGCTTTAAATAACGCGCCACCGCATCTTCGTAGCCCGAATAAGTGTGAATCGCGTACCAATGACGATTTTTGTCTTGCACAACTTCGCTCATTTTAAATTAAAAGCTTTTGTAACGCCGTGGAAAAAATAAAGTCTAAAAGGCCGAGAAAAACCGAAACCCCTAAAGACATCATAATAACTACCATGGTCAAACGCACCGTTTCGCTAGAACTCGGCCAATTCACCTTTTTAAACTCTTGCTGTGACTCTTGTAAAAATAATTTAATTTTATTTAACATAATGTTAACAATGCGAACGTATGCGAATACTGCGAAAATTATAAATTATTCGCGGTGTTCGTATACTTTCGTAGGTTTGTATTATTTTAACCCAACTTAATTTAAACGTCAAGGTTTCATCCTTCGACAAGCTCAGGATGAAAGTCATATTAAACATCTAGGTTTTTTACAAACTGCGCTTGCGACTGAATAAATTGTTTTCTCGGCTCCACTTCTTCTCCCATTAAAATATCAAAAAGTTTATCAGTCTCCTGAGCGTCACGAATATTAACCTTCTTCAAAAGCCGAGTGTCAGGATTCATGGTGGTTTCCCAAAGTTGATCCGGATTCATTTCACCAAGACCCTTATAGCGGCTAATAGACAACCCCTTCTCGCCATCACCGCTTCCCAACTGCTTCACCAACTTATCTTTATCTTCTTCTTTATAGGCATAATGAATATCCTTTCCTTTTTGAACACGAAATAAAGGCGGAGTGGCAATAAAAACATGCCCGCTTTCCATCACCGGTCGGAAATAACGATAAAAAAGAGTTAAAAGCAAAGTGCGAATATGGGCGCCATCCACGTCAGCATCAGTCATTAAAATAATTTTGTGATAACGCAATCGAGCAATATCAAAAGACTCGGCGATGGCGGTCCCCAAAGCCATCACTAAAGACTTAATTTCTTTATTAACAATCATCTTATCCACGCGTGACTTTTCCACATTCAAAATCTTACCCCGTAAAGGCAAAATGGCTTGAACGCGCCGATCTCTTCCCTGTTTGGCGCTGCCGCCTGCAGAATCACCCTCAACAATAAATAATTCGGATTCTTCCGGGTTACGCGAACTGCAATCCGCTAATTTACCCGGCAATAGCATACCTTCCAGGGCGCCTTTGCGCAAAATAGTTTCCTTCGCGGCCTTAGCAGCCTTGCGAGCCTTAACCGATAATAAACATTTTTCTACTATCCGGCGCGCGTCGGCAGAATTTCTTTCTAAAAAATCTTTGAGGGCTTCGCCGACTACGCTTTCCACCGCTGTGCGAGCTTCCGGACTTCCTAATCTGGCTTTCGTCTGACCTTCAAATTGCGGTTCCGGAATTTTAACCGCCACAACCGCAGTTAAACCCTCACGCACATCATCGCCGGTAAAATTATCATCATCTTTTTTAATATATTCATATTGCCTGGCAAAATCATTCAAATAGCGAGTTAAGGCGGAACGAAACCCAGTCAAGTGCATTCCTCCGTCCGGAGTGTAAATATTATTAGCAAAACTTAACTCTTCCGTATCAATATCATTGTTATAAGAAAAAGCCGCTTCTACTTCCACCTTGCCGTCCTGTTTATGAACATAAAAAGGAGTGTCTTGCACAACTTTTTCCGTAGAATTCAAATATTTAACAAAAGATAAAAGCCCGCCATCAAAATAAAAAGCGTGGTATCCCGCAATCATCTCTGATTTACGAGTGTCTATTATCTCAATTTTCACGCCTTTCGTTAAAAAAGCTTGCTGGCGCAAATGATCTATAACACGCTTAACATCAAATTCTACAGTAGTAAAAATTGTCGCGTCCGGCTCAAAAGTAACTTTAGTACCGGTACTGGCGCTCTTGCCGGTTTTCTTAACTTTGTATTGCGGAACGCCTATTTTGTATTCCTGCTCATATAAACCGCCATCGCGGGAAACTTCAACTTTCATCCAAATAGAAAGCGCGCAAACAACAGAAACGCCTACGCCGTGCAAGCCTCCGGAAACTTTATAGGATTCGCCGCCGAATTTTCCTCCGGCATGCAGGGTGGTCATTACGGTTTCCAACGCGGATTTTTTGGTCTGTTTATGGATTTCCACCGGAATGCCGCGGCCATCATCCGTAACCGCTACCCGATTGCCCGGCAAAATTTCCACGCGGATGTTTTTCGCATAACCAGCCATCGCCTCGTCAATACTATTGTCCACTACCTCCCAAATTAAATGATGCAAACCATCGGCGCTGGTTGAACCGATATACATTCCCGGGCGCTTACGCACCGGTTCTAAACCCTCTAAAACATAGATGTCTTTAGCGGTATAAGAAGGCTCTTTATTCTCTATCTTGGAAGCTTTTTTTTCTTTTGATTTACCCTTAAATTTTGCCATTGCAGATTTCTTTATTATAACAAAAAAGAGAGTTAAAAGAAAGAGAAAGTTATTGCGAAGCTATACTAAAAATGCTACGCTAAAATGCGTTGTTCGTTGAAATTTGAAAAAGCTAAAACAATTTACTTTGCAAATTGTTCGCACCTAAATGGGCGAGCCCATCGGGCTATAGCCGATCAAAACTTCGTTTTGATTTAGGGAGGCAACACATGGCTAACCAGCCACCCAATGCAGGCATTCAGGTTTATACCTGGGAAGAATTTGAGGTAGACGCTCGAAAAATTGCTGACACTATAAAAGCGTGGGGTAAAAAATTTAAATATATTTACGGGCCGCCCCGGGGAGGAGTCATACTAGCTGTAAAACTCTCTCATCTTCTTTGTCCCGATAGAGAAAGAAAACCAGGTCTTCCCAACAATTTTGGTTTTATGTCATTTTATATGCCAGAATTCTGGGAAAAAACTTTAGTAGTGGACGATATCGCCGACACCGGACAAACTCTCTGGAACTTCAACAATTGCGGCTCTTTCATTGTTACTCTATTCAAGCATCCTCAAAGCACTATTACACCCGATATCTGGATCAGAGAAAAAGACGACCGTTGGGTTCAATTCCCATGGGAGGCGCCATGATTCACAATACCCAAATAAGAAAAATAGTAAGGCAATACTTAAGAAGCAAAGGTCTGCCACTTCATATTGCCGTAACTTTCCCTGATATCTTTTTGGTAGACCGGACGTCCCGAATCAAGAGCCGAAGCGAAATCAGCGGATCTGTTGAAAACTTGCGCACTCAACTGACAAAAAAAACGCGGCTGAATATTCCGATTATTTCTTCTAATATGGCCGATGTCACCGAATCAGCCATGGCCATTGCGATTGCTCGAAAAGGCGGCCTAGGATTTATTCATCAGTTCATGCCAATCAAAGACCGAGTATCGCAAGTACGGGAAGTCAAAAGAGCCGACAATGAAATCATTGAAAATCCCTGGTGCGTAAAACCTGGCATCTCGCTTAAAGAAGCTTTGGATTTCATGAAACTCAACAAAACTTCTGCTGTTTTAGTAGTGAATGACGATGGGGTTTTAGTCGGCATTCTTACCAATCGCGATGTGCAATTTAAAAGATATCAAACTGACGAAGCTCTAAAATCCTTACGAGTTGAAGATGTAATGACAAAAGCTTTGGTAACAGCTAATCCGGGGATCACCATTCAAGAGGCTATCAAAATTCTGGACGCAAAAAAGATTGAAAAACTTCCGCTAATAGACGAAAAGAATCAGCCCGTCGGACTGATTACCGCTAAAGACGTAGTTAAGCGGTCTCAATTCCCAATGGCGGCCAGAGACCGAAAAGGAAGATTACTGGTAGGAGCTACAGTTGGCTTGCCTGATAACATCCTGGAAGAAGTTGGGCAATTATGTGGCGCGGGAGCCGATGCTATTCTATTAGACACTGCCCGAGCCAATGCTCTTCGAGTTCAAGAAACAATTCAAAAAATCAAAAAAGAATTTCCTAAAGCACAGTTAGTGGTTGGGAATGTAGACAACCCCGAAGGAACAAGACTGCTGATTGACGCGGGAGCTGATGCAGTCAAAGTTGGCATAGGTCCGGGCTCTGCGTGTAAAACTCGAGAAGAAACTGGAGTAGGAATGCCTCAACTTACCGCTATCGCGGAATGCGCTGCGGTTGCGGAAGATATCCCAATTATTGCTGATGGCGGCATTGCCAAAGGCGGAGATTTTGCCAAAGCTCTAGCAGCTGGCGCCAGTGTTGTCATGCTCGGCAGCGCTTTAGCGGGAACAGACGAATCTCCGGGCGAACTACAAATGGACAAAGGCCAAAAATTTAAGGTGTATCGCGGATCCGCATCGCTGGAACTGCAACTCGACCGACTGGCAAAAGGATCGCTAGATGATATTAGAGCTCCGGAAGGAGAACCTCGGCGCGTTCCTTACAAGGGAAGCGTTGGCCCAGTGATTGAAGTGCTAATCAAGAATCTAAGTTCCGCAATGAGTTACGTAAACGCGCTGACATTAGCAGAACTACGAGAATGCCAAATGCGCTGGCAAACCCGCGCAGGACACGAAGAAGGAATGCCAAAAAGCTGACAATGAACGAAAAACACTGAACATTGAACTAAGAACAAATTGCCTGAAGCCCCAACTGGGGCTTCTTTTTTTATTACATTGTAAGATTCCTGCCTGCCGGCAGGCAGGGCTTCGTATTCGCCAACTGGCGAATCGCAATGATAAAAATGAGAAAAATAATCTTACCTAACCTCTATATCAAATTTCTTCTCTAAGGCTGAAACTACCCTCTCCATTTCCTTGCCCACTTCCTCGTCTGTAAGCGTGCGCTCTTCGGATTGAAAAACCAAACGAAAAGTTAAGCTTTTTTTGTCAGTGCCCAGTTTTTGTTCATCCTGAAACCAATCCACCAAATCCACATCTTCTACTAATTTGCTGATATTTTCTAAAATATTTTGAATATCTCCCACCCGTGTTTCCGCGTCCACAATAAATGAAAGATCCCGAACTATTGAAGGATATTTAGAAAGCGGGCGATATTCTTTTTCTTCCTGGATTAAACTAACTAATTTAGTTAAATCAATTTCCGCAACCGCAATATCCGCCTGCGCCGCCCGAACATAACCCAAAACATGATGATCGGACTCTATGCGCAAATTGTCGCCAACCGGAACAAAGTCGTGCTCCAATAAACCAACGCCGCTAAAAAATGAATCCAACGAACCTTTTAATTCCAAAAATGGCCGCTGTTTTTTAAGGCCTAGCGCTAATCCCAACATTAATTTCTCTGAAAGCCCGCCCTTCTCTTCAGCAAAAACCCTGCCAATCTCAAAAATTCTCACTTCGTCATTAAATCGCCAGTTATCTTCCACATTTTTCAAAAGCCCCAGCAATAAACTTGGCCGCAGATATTTTTTATCTTCCGCAATCGGATTTTCTAACTCTACAAGTTTGGCATTATTGGAATACCAAATGAAATTTTGATCTTTTAATCCTGCAACAAAAGAATAATTATAAACCTCATTTAATCCCAAACCCGCTAAAAGCTTCCTGCTTTTACTCTTCAGCACCACCGAATCTTCTTGACCCGATGGCTTTAAGATCATCTTCGGCGCGATAGCCGGCAATTCATCATAGCTATGAAGATTAACAATTTCTTCAGCTAAATCTTCAAATGATTCAATGTCCATACGCTCCGGTGGCGCTGTTACTAAATCGCCCTTAATCTCAAAACCAAGCCGTTTCAAATATTCCAAACAAACTTTTTCCTCTAAATTAAAACCGGTAAGGGCATTAAACTTTTTAACATCAAATTTCAAAACAGTTTTGTCCAATTTGCTGTAATCAACGTCCACCCAATCGCCTATTTTTGCGCCGCAAATTTCTTTTAAAAGCTGGGCCGCGCGGCGAATCCCTCTTTCCACCAAATAAGGGCTTAGGCCATGGGCAAATCTTGTGCCCGCGTCAGTGAATAAATTCAAACGGCGAGCAGTGCGATAAATTGAAGCGCCATCAAAATTTGCCGCTTCCACAATAATTCTTTTAGTTTGGGTATTCACTTCCGCAGTTTTCCCGCCTTTAATGCCAGCGATGGCTAACGGCCTCTTATCATCGGCAATTAATAGGTCCTGATTAGTTAATTTAAGCTCTGCGCCATCTAAGGTGGTTATTTTTTCACCATTTTTTGCCAGACGGACATCAATAGCCCCAGAAATTAAATCCGCGTCAAAAGCATGAAGCGGCTGGCCAATTTCTAACATCACATAATTCATTACATCCACCACGGAATTAATAGAACGCAAGCCGCAATCCGCCAAAACATCTTTAAGCCATTGAGGCGAAGATTTTAAATTAGAAAATTCCGCATAAAGGCCGCTATAACGAGAGCACTGCTTTTTAGAGGAAATTTTTATCTGAAATTTATCAGATTCGGAACGGCTTTTTGCCGAAGCCAATACTAAATCAATCAATTTTGCTCCGGTTGCCGCAGAAATCAACCTCGCTAAACCGAAATGGCTTACGGCATCGGAATAACGATTAGCTGGAATAGAAATTTCTAAATTATTTTTACCTTCGCCTTCTGCCTCAAAAATCCTAAAATTTAAAAGCTCCAGAAGCTGCGGCCTAGGAGGAATCTTAGAAACGATCTTTTTAAATAGAGAATAGGAAAAAACCATCAGAATTGTTTTATAAATCTTAAATCACCTGAATAAAATAATCGGATATCATCAATCTTATATTTAATCATTGCCAATCTTTCCAAACCAAGGCCAAAAGCAAATCCCCTAACTTCTTTTGAATTATATTTCACAGCGTCAAAAACTTTGGGATGAACCATTCCAGCGCCCATCACTTCTAACCATTTGCCGCCAAGCTGAATATCTACTTCTAAACTGGGTTCAGTAAAAGGGAAATAACTGGGCCTAAATCGAAAATGAATATTTTTTCCAAATAATTGCTTTAAAAACTCTTCAATAATATATTTAAAATTCGCCAAAGAAACATCCTCCCCCACCATCAAACCCTCAATCTGATGAAAATTAATCTCGTGAGTGGCATCCGTTGCCTCATAACGAAAAACCCGGCCGGGCACAATTATTTGAAACGGCGGCTGATGCTTTTCCATATAACGAATTTGAACCGGGCTAGTGTGGGTACGCAATAAGAGACTTTGAACTTTGAACTTTGAACTTTGAACTTTTTGACGAAGCCAAAAGGTATCCCACATATCTCGAGCTGGATGATTAGCTGGAATATTTAAAGCATCAAAATTATAGTAATCGCTTTCTACTTCCGGGCCTTCCACTACGGAAAAACTTAAACTTTGAAAAATTTCCCGAATCCGGTTTTCCATTAAAGTCAGCGGGTGTAAATGGCCAACCGGAACCTTCTTTCCGGGCAGAGTAACATCTAAATTAGATTGGGAATTTCTAATTTTTAATTTTAAATTTTCAAGCTTATTTATAAATGCGGCTTCCAATTCGTTACGCAAAAAATTAGCCGCCGGTCCTAGCTTTCTTTTTTCCTCAACCGATAAATCTTTTAACGAACGCAAAATCTTAATAAGTTCGCCATCCTGGCGCCCCAAATACTTAATACGAATCTGCTCTAAACCCTTAACATCTTGAGTTTTCTTAATCGCCTCCAAAACATTACGCCTTAAAACATCAAAATCCATCCCGTTAGAGGCAGGTCGCCAAAGGCGACCGTAACTCGGCCATTTTAAGAACCACCGACGCTTTAATATATTGAATCGTATTGTTTGCCATCATTATTTTAATTGCCTCTAACGGGATCCATTAATAAGAAATATAACAATTTATTGACCAATAAAAAAGCCCTCCGACGTAACGTCGGAGGACATCTTAGTTAATCTCCGCTATACGAATTAAAACTTCCTCCTTTTAACGGCAGATTATTAACCGTTTTATTAAAAAGCTTAATCTGTTCGTCAGTGGCGCCAGCTTTGACTAAAGACTCTAAAGCATAATATAAATGCTCATTAAATTCAGATTCACTGTAGGGCTGGCCCTTATAAGATCGAGCAAAGTCCGTAGCGCGCTTAACAACTTCTTGATCAGTCATTAGAACAACCTCCTTTATCGCCGCAACCGCAATCATCATCCTTATTATTTTTTGATTTCTTAGGCTTATATTTATTCCGACAATAAGGAACATAAATCGCGGCAGTTAAAGAAACCACAAAAGTAAGAAGCAGAAAAAATCCCAACAGCTTCGTCAACATAACATTCATCATCTGTCACCTCCCTAAATCAAAACTGCGTTTTGATCGGGCGACCCCAAATTTTAAATTCGGGGTTTAGCCTTCTCATTTGTAAAAGAATACTTGCCTATATTAACATCGATCTTCAAGATTTGCAAGAAGATCTGGCAATAATGCTTTTTTTAATCGAGCAATTTCTTTTTCTATAATCTCACCTTCATATTCCCCGGAATGAGCATGGCTGCCTTCATACGACGGCTTTTTCTGGTCTAAATGGATATTCGCCGCCCAGCCGCCATCAACCCATTGAATATAAATATGAAAACGCGGAAAGAAGCCGCTGGAAACAGAATGATAAAAAGCCAACTCGCTGCCTTTGCTGCCATCAAAATGATAGCCTACGCCACGAAGCAAATTAACAAGATTTCTTTTTTTATCCGGGTCAGGAATAATAAATTGCATAATCAAACTCTCAATATCTTAGCGGCATTATCTGGATCAATCACATTAATATCAATGCCCGTCCCCCACTCAAAGCCGCCGCGAATAGAAATTACGGGCGTAATCTCAATATGCCAATGATAATGGCGATATTTCTCCTTATCTTTAATGGGCGAAGTATGAATAAAAAAATTATAATCCGGGTCTCCTAGATTTTTCTCAAGAGATCTCAAAGAATACTGAAGCGCCTCCACCACCGACTCCATATCTTCATCGTAGGTATTCTCAAAATAAGGCAAATGACTTTTAGGAAATACCCGCACCTCAAAAGGGCCGCGGGAAACAAAAGGCGCAAAAGCTACCGCTTTCTCATTCTCAAATATAATTCTTTTTTTTTCTTTCAACTCCAAATCAATCATCACGCAATGCACGCATTTTCTATGGCTTTTAAAATAGCGCGCTGAACCAGTTAAGGAGTGGTTAATGTCCGGCGGCACCATCGGGATAGAAATAATCTGGTAATGCGGGTGAAAAACCGAAGCGCCAGCGGTTGGCCCCCAATTATGCAAAATAGAAACATAGTCAATGTAATCATGGTCGCTTAAAACTAAATACCGATCCTGAAAAGCGCGAAAAACTAAATTCGCCTTGTCACGAGAAAGTCGAGGGAAATTTTTATAATGATCCCGAGTAACTACTAAATCATGATAGCCAACTCCGGGAAATATTGAGTATGGGCCATGCTTAGAAACCCCAGCGCGAATATTTTTCTTTTTCTGAATCACCGCCGGATATTTATTAGGAAAAACCTGAACCACCCAATCCTGATGATTAGGATATATTAAATCCGGTTTTCCATTCTTAGAAAACTGCGGATGCTCAAATGGGCAACCCTTAATAAGATCGGGCTTCCTTTTAGATTTGTTTTTAACAAAAAAATTAGGCCGCCAAGCGCGCCCTGGGGCGACTACAATCCAATCGCCGGAAACTAAATCTTGCCTCAATTCGGAATTCATAAAATTAGTGTTTAGCCACTAGTAACTAGCCACTAGTAAAAAAATAATTTTAAATTTACTAATCGCTAAGCACTAATCACTAGTCGCTAACCTATTGTAATAATACCATTCCAAAACATCCTTCGCGACCGGAACTGCGTTTAAACCACCTTCACGGGCATTCTCTACTAAAACTAAAATAGCTATCTGCTTATCTAGGGGCGCGCCCGCGTTCGCCAAAGCTTCAGTGGGCAAATAACCAACGAAAAAAGCGTTCGTCTTGGTATTATTCTGAATTTGCGCGGTTCCGGTTTTGGCGGCGGCCACAATGGGCAAAGAACTTAAAAGACTTGCGGTGCCGTACCACTTGCTTACCGCATCCTCCATTCCCAGCCGCACTTCTTTAATTTCGTTAGCCCATTCTGAATAATCCAATAAAACTTTTGGCTGTGTCTCACTTATAAGATGCGGCTGATATATTTTCCCTCCATTAGCAATGGAACTAATAAAATTCAAAAGCTCCAACGGCGTAACTAAAAGATCCCCCTGACCAATGCTCACGTTGTAAGTATCGCCGATTCGCCAAATCTGCCCCGTACGCTTCTCTTTTTCTTCCGGATCCGGCAAAAACCCAGAATTCTCCGCGCTCAAATCAATACCAGTTTTCTGATCTAATAAAAACTTCTGCCAATAAGCTCGCAGTTTTTCTATTCTCAAGCCCTTGATACCAATTGAACCCCGTAACAACAAAGACTCACTCACTGGCAACCCCCCGCCTAAAGTATAAAAATAAACGTTACTGGAGCGCGCCAAAGCGGAATGAACATCCACCCAACCATGCGGTTTCCAATCCACAAACCTGCTTGGCTGATCCGGGAAATATGGATTAGGAATTTCAATATAACCGCGGGAAAATACTTCCGCGTCTGGAGTGATTAAGCCCTCGCGTAAAGCCGCTAAAGCAACTAATGGTTTAATTGTGGATCCTGGATTATATACGCCGGATACAGCCCTATTAAAAAGAGGCTGGGAAGTATCATTTAAAAGCTTAATTTTTTGCTGGCTATTACCAGAACGGGCAAATAAATTATTGTCATAACTCGGCAGACTTACTAAAGATAGCACCTCTCCATTCTGGGGATTCAAAGCTAATCCCACGCCGCCCTTGCTACCCAGCGAATGAATCGCGGAATTCAGTCGATTATAAAAAAATTCTTGCAAGCCAGCGTCAATGGTTAACTGAAGCTCCTTCCCGGAAACGGCTTCGCTTAGAATTTTCTTATCAATCCCCTCACCCTTCACATTTTCAAAAATTATAGAAATGCCATTCTGGCCGCGCAAACGATCATCATAAATTGACTCTAAACCCACATCAACTTCGCCAGGATAACCTAAAATATGAGAAAAAACTGGCCCCGTTTTATAAAAACGGACGTAGTCATCCTCAATAGTGACTCCTTTAATTTTTAAGCTCTCCAAAGCAATAATTTGATCTGGAGAAATATTACGGCCAACAGCAATAAGATTCTGATTCACGCTGGCCTCATTAATTCTAAAAAAAATGTCGTCAACGCTAACCTCCAAAACTTCAGCTAACTTAATCAACGCCCCATTAAAATTCTCGGTATTACGCAAAATCTCCGCCAAATTAACAAAGACGCTAAAAGATGGCTGGTTCTCCACCAAAGATTCGCCATAGCGATCCACAATAATACCGCGATAGGCCGGAATCATTACTTCACGATTAACATTGGCTTCAGCCCGAGCTTTATAAAAAACGCCGTTAAATAAATTGAGGGCCGCGACTCGGAACAAAGCTATGGCTAGTAAAAATCCCGCTAAACCAACAATCAAAATAAAGGCCTTCCGAGAAAGCGGAAATTCCACATGGTCCAAGTCTTGGGCATAACTGTCAAAAACCGATTCTTCAAAATCTAAATCTCGATTTTGGGGCATAATTTTTTAAAATAAAAAATACTGTTAATCCTAATAATAGATTGTAAAATAATTCTATTAAGAAAATGCCTATTTGGAAATACAAAAATTTTGGATTAACCAACAAATAAAATAGGGTCGGGGAGGCAAAAGTTAAAAATAAAAAATTAATAGATTCTTTCCACGGCAACTGGCGCGCTGCTATAAAAACCAAAAATATAATTACCGCTAAAGCCCCTAATTCCCAGCTAAAAGCTGGTTGAAAACGAAGAACAATTAAAGCCGAGAATTCCATTACAAGGTAAAACCAAAAATCTGCCACAAAAGCTAAAGCTAAAAAAACAGCTAAAACCCAATTAGGTTTTACGCCAAAAATATAAAAATTGACTCCTTGAAGAAAAGCCGCAACAACCACCAACAAAATAATTCCTATAATTTTATAGGCCATAGCCCGTTAAAATCTTTACCTCTACGATCTCATTGTTAAAGTTATAAGGCAGCGCCAAACTAGCTTCCTGAAAAATTGAACTTGGAGAACTGGAAATATTTTGAACTTTGCCGATTAAAGCGCCATAAGGAAAGCCTTTAGCGACAGCATAAATAAAATCGCCTTCTTTAATGACTTTATTTTTATCAATAGTGGTTAAAGAAGGCTCAACGCCACCCTCTAACAGAGCGTTAATTTTATTTTCTCCAATACGCACAGCTAAACGCCATTCCGGATCAAAGATTGTCCGTACCAAGCTGTAACGTTCAAAAACTTTTTTAACTTCTCCTAATACGATATCGGAACCAAGAACTACCGGCCAAGACTCTTTAATGCCATCGGCGCTGCCTAAGTTAATAGCAATCTCATTTTTATCATTAAACGGATAAGAAGAATAAACCTTAGCTAATTTAAAGTCGCCTCTAAATTCTGGCAAGCTCGCTGTTAACCGAGATTTTAAACTTTGATTCTCTAAATATAATTCATTAATCTGCTGATCCGCCTTAGGAGAAAATCTAAAAAATTTAGGAATAATAAAAGAACTAAATAAAAAAATCGCTAAAAGCACGGCTAAGGGCAAAAGTCTGGTGGCTCTCATTGAACACCCCTACATCTTAATATCTTTAGGAGCAAAGGGGCGATGAAATAAGTCTTTATATTCCTCAAAGCTTTCCAATAAAACTCCCGTGCCTCGGGCAACGCAAGTCAAAGGATCGTCTACTAAGGTTGTGGCAACGGTTAATTCCTTGCTTAAAAGTTTATCAATACCCAAGAGCAAACTGCCGCCGCCGCAAAGATAAATGCCCCGTTTTAAAATGTCGCCAGTTAATTCAGGCGGAGTCATTTCAATCACCTGCTTTACCGAATCCACAATGCTTCTCAAAGACTTAGAAATAGCGGCGCGAACATAGCTATCTTTAATAATGACTTCTTTGGGCAAACCGGTTGCCAAATCTCTGCCCCGAACAGTCATTTCTAACTTTTTATCCATTTGAATGGCGGACCCAATATTAATTTTCAGCTCTTCAGCGGTAGGCTCGCCGATTGCCAATTTAAACTCATCTCGAACAAATCGAATAATGTCCTCGGTAAATTTATCGCCTGCGACTTTCAAACTCTTGGATGTTACTGCACCGCCCATAGAAATAACAGCGATTTCCGTAGTGCCACCACCAATATCCACAATCATATTAGCGGTTGGTTCATTTAAAGGGAGCCGCGCGCCTAAAGCCGCCGCCACTGGCTCATCAACAATATAAACCTTAGAAACGCCAACTCCAGTAACCGCATCTTCCACGGATTTTCTTTCTACTTCAGTAATATTACTAGGAACACCCACCACCGCCCTCTTAAAATTCATCATCAATTTTTGCCCGCTCATTCTTTTTAAAAAATGGCGAAGCAATTCCTGGGTCATTTCAAAATCCGATATCACGCCGTTAGTTAAAGGTCTAACCACATTCACGTGCGCGGGCGCGCGGCCCACCATTTTTCTTGCCTCTTGGCCAACCGCTAAAATTTGGCCAGTGCGATTATTAACCGCCGCCACTGAAGGCTCATTAACCACAATGCCACGGCCTTCTTCATAAATAATAAAATTGGCTGTGCCCAGATCCACGCCAACACCTTTAGTAAAATAATTAAATAGTCCCATACGCTTATGCTATATAATACAAACAATGCAAATTTTATTCGAATGACGCGAACTAATTTCGTGTTATTCGTGTTCAATTCGTATAGTTTGTGTTATTTCAATAATTTTAATAATTCTGTCACAGATACGGATTGAACCCCATCCTTATTTCTCCGTTTTAACTCAATCTTATCTCCAGTTTTTTCACTAATTACCGCGCGATAGGGCATGCCTAGCAAATCTGCATCACCTAGCTTTTCCCCAGCAGAAACATCCCGATCATCGTACAGTACCTCCACGCCGGCTTTTTCCAGCTGATTATAAACCTTATCCGCCTCCTTTTCAATCTTCGATTTTTCTTTGCCTCCAAGAGCTATTAAATGAACCTTAAAAGGCGCAACAGCTTCCGGCCAGACAATCCCTTTATCATCGTTATAAACCTCTACCAAAGTAGCCATTGCCCGAGTAATACCAATACCATAGGAGCCCATTACGACTAAATCTTTCTTACCCTCTTTATTAGTAACCCGAAGGTCAAACGCCTCTGAATAGCGCGTGCCGAGCTTAAACACATTGCCAACCTCTATGGCATTGGATTGTTGAATATTATCGCCGCATTTCTGACATTTATCCCCCGCCTTACCCTGAAAGATTTCTTTATTTTGAGAAAAATCGCATTTCGCGCAATAAAAAATTTCATCTTCGCCAGCCGGCGATAAAACTTGAAACTCGTGCGTATATTCTTGAGTAAAAGCGCCGCCAGCAGCTTCCGTAATTTTAGTGTCCAAAGACAATCTCTGAAAAACTTTTTTATAAGCGCCGGTAACTTGTTCGTAGTATTGATCTAAATCAGCTTTATCAATATGAAAACTATATAAATCTTTCATTAAAAACTCTCGCCCGCGCAAAAGCCCATTTTTCGCCCGCGGTTCATTGCGGAATTTATTTTGAATTTGATAAACGGCCAACGGCAAACCATGCCTAACGGCAGGCAAGTCTTTATAAGAATTTATAAAATGAGTGGCTAAATAAGTAATAACTTCTTCGTGAGTCCAACCTAGCCCGTACGATGACTGATGACCGATAGCAGATGACTCTTCCGTTTTGTAAACAACATCATTATCCCAGCGTTTAGATTTTTCCCAATATTCTTTGGCGACTAACGTAGGCATTAATAATTCTTCTCCGCCAATGGCGTTCATTTCTTCTCGCACAATATTGGCAATCTTCTGGATTACCCGCCACCCGAGCGGCAAATAAGCGTAAATACCAGCGGACATTTTCCGCACAAATCCAGCCCGAATTAAAAGTTTCGCATTAACCGCTTTCTCATCTTTGGGCGCGGTTTTAGAAGTTTTAGTAAAAAGTTGCGATTGCCGCATGCCGATTTTAATTAAATTTATAATACATAAATTTTATCACAAAATCGAGCACTCGCCTAATTTTTGCTATGCAAAATTTTGGCGAGTCTACAAAGTTTTTTTGCGCAAATAAAAAAGCCCCCAATATTTATCGAGGACTCTTAAAATGACCACGAGAATGCAACAGAAAAAACTCCGCGCTAAGACCGCCTGTCACAAAGAACAGAACGCCGATTAAGGTAATGAATACGCTAGGCGCGTGCATCAACATAAATCCCAAACCCATTAAAAAAATACACAATAATGTACGGCTCATTATTCTGCTCCTCTCAAAAATCGCGGTTTAACTTTTCAATCAAACTGGCTACATTATACAACAAATCTTAATAATAGCAAATTAAAATAAGATTCTGGTCATTTGGAACTCCCTCCATTATCTTGTTTTGACGAAGAATCTGGCGGCTTAATACTGACTTTTCTTACAGAACGCTTAGCCGAATATAAATCTTTACCCGGCTGATGATAGGGATTATTAATATAGTCTTCTCGTTGAACCCAAATCTCATCTTCCTCAACCTTATCTTTATGATAAGTAACAATCAATAAATCATCTTTTGCTCTATAAGAATAATAATCGATCCAATCCGCAACAATCCGAGATACTTTAGCAAAATCAGCCTTGGCGGCCGCAAAGTCGCTTGCTGCCTTCAGCCGGATTGCCGCCTCGTCTAAGGCTTTTAACTGTTTATCTAACTCTGGCGGAAATGCTTGCGAATCCGGAGACTGCTTCAAGGCTTCTACCAATTTGGTCCCAGCCTTCTTAATTTCATCAAGATTTTCAGAAATAAATCCGTGATGAAGATCAAGAACGGGAGTTACGGCACGATCAATGATTAATCTTATTTCTTCTGCCCGCGGAGGAACAAAAGTCCGAAGATAATGTATAATCTTCCATCGCTCCTCTTCTGCCAAATCATTTTTAAATGAGGGCATCGGCTTTCGGCCTTCAGTAATTTTCCAAAATAACTCCCCATCTGTTTGAGCAGCCACCTCCGCATCAGAAAAATCGCCCGGAAATTTCTCAAGATTCTTCACGTTTGAACCGTCTCCTCTACCAGCCGACCCATGGCACTCAATACAATTCTTAATATATAATCTCTTTCCTGCGGATAAAACCGCATCATCTCTTATTATGGGATTTTTCTTTTTAGCAGCACGTTCGGGGGCCTTCCAAGAATCTTGAGCAGCCGATTCAGCTCGTAATTCAGAAAATTTAATCAGCTTCAATAACCCTAACAAACTAAATACGACTAAAATCATAAACCCGGCGAACTTTACTCTTTTAAGGTGCTTCATTTACGCCCCTCCTTAAATAGAAATTTACCCGCTTCGCATTATCAAAAAACTAGCTACATTATATAACAAAATAATAAAACTACAAATCCTTCACGAGCTCACCACCTCAACACTAAGATAATAAACCACGACTTATTATCTGGATGTAAAACACTACAATAAAGAATATATTGCTAAAATAATTTAATAATATCCCTGACTGTCACAGCAATCATCAGAAATAATAAAACTAGAAAGCCAATAGCATTGGCAGATCGTTCAAAATTAACAGATAGGGGCTTGCCTTTAATTTTTTCTAACAAAATGAAAAACATTCGGCCGCCGTCTAAAGCCGGAAACGGCAAAATGTTTAAGACAAAAAGATTTAATGAAATTAAACCTATCAACTGCATCAAATAAACCACGCCCAATCCAGCGGCTTGGCTGGCAACTCCAAAAATACCAATTGGCCCGACGAATCCCTCTAAAATCCGGCCTTCGGTAAATAATGAAAATAAAAGCTGAAATAAGGAAACGAAAATCATTGCTACTATTCCCACAGATGCTTTTAATCCTGTCCAAAGACTGGTGAAAAAAGGCATTTTCTCTAACCCTGCTTCGGCAAACGCAATCCCCAATGCCCCTTGTCCCACTGGAGACGAAACCCTCGGCACCACCTGAATAGATAAATTTTCGCCTGCGCGAATGACATCTAATGTAATTTCCTTGCCCTTATTAACATCAATAAAGTTTATAAACTCGACGGATTTTTTAAAACCAGCTAATTGGTCGCCCGGTTGAAAACCAGCCAAAACTGCCGGAGAATCCGCGACAACATCAGTAATGACTAAAGATTGCGGAGCGCCAATCATAAAAATAACAGACATTACCAGCCAACCAAGAAAAAAATTCATTACTACCCCGGCGATAATTACTAATAATCGCCGCCATGATTTTTGATTATAAAAAGCCCGGCTGTTTTTTTCCAAATCTGCGCTATCCGTTTCTAGATTTTCTCCATAAATTTTTACAAATCCCCCAAAAGGCAAAAGATTTACGCTATAAACCGTTTCGCCGATTTTTTTAGAAAATAATCTTGGCGGAAAACCAATACCGAACTCTTCTACTAAAAGGCCGAATTTCTTGGCAACTAAAAAATGCCCTAGTTCATGAACAAGAATTAAAATAGAAATGGCAATTATTACTAATACGATAATCATTAGACTAGCCACTAGCCACTAGCCACTAGTTTATTCCGCCTTCGGCGGACTAGTCGCTAGGCACTAGTCGCTAATTACTTAATCATTCATTTATTTCTTTAATCTTGTCAGCTAACAAGGCCTCTATTCCATTGTTCACCTTATCCACCGCCTCCTGAATTTTCTTTCTATCTTTAAATTTTTGGTCTTCGCTGATTTTTTTCTCTTTAAATATTTGTTCAATCTTTTTATTGGCATCATCGCGGCCAGCCCTAATTTTAATGCGATTCTGTTCCGCAATAGACTTTACTAATTTTGCCAGCTCATCGCGCCGTTCTTGAGTCAAGGAAGGAAGATTAATCCTAATAAGATTGCCGTCAATGTTCGCAGAAAGACCAAGCTTAGAAGACTCTAGCGCCTTAGCCACCGAAGCCACCGCGCTAGAGTCCCAAACATTGATATCAATTTCTTTAGGAGGAACAATACTAATAGAACCCAACTGTTTAATCATCAATGACTGCCCAGTATAATCTACTCTTATATCTTCCACCAACTTAGCACTCGGACGATTAGCGCGTATACCAAATAATTCCTGCTTAAAGGAATCAACAATCGCTTTAAGTTTTTGTTCTAACTCTTTTACAAAATCCATCCCGTTAGAGACAGATTGTCTTTAGACAATCGTAACTCGGCCATTTTAATGGCAATCGACTTTTATACCTAAAATCAAGAAATCTTTCAAAAATCATAGATGGGTTGCCTCTAACGGGATCCATATCCTTAGGGCTTACAAACTAACGGCAAAAAATACAGCAAAATGCCGGCAAAAATTATTAATAAAAATAAACTAAATGCTTTATCCATCCCGTTAGAGACAGATTGTCTTTAGACAATCGTAACTCGGCCGTTTTAACGGCAATCGACTTTTATACCTAAAATCAAGAAATCTTTCAAAAATCATAGATGGGTTGCCTCTAACGGGATCCATAACCATTTTTATAAATATATCAACGCTGCTTCTAACTGCAGCTTCTTATTTACGTTATACCGATTAATCAACGACCAGCGATGCGATAACTCTTTCAATGCCTTCCAGTTTTTTATCTTATCACGGCTAAGATCTTTTATTAAGCCCCTTACAAATCCTTCCAAAACTTGATCATCTTCCACTGTTTCTTTAATGATTTCTTTACGCCGCACAGTAGTGGCTTTCAAAAATTCCTCCACTAAAGATTTTTGCACGCCTGCGACAGCGGGCTGAGGATTATTGAAATATACCTTTTGCAATCTGGAAGCTAAAGTCGGAATTAAAGAATCCGGATCATTCACTAATAAAATAATCATCGCGTTAGCCGGTGGCTCTTCTGAAATTTTTAAAATAGTATTTTGCGCCTGGGCGCTCAACTTTTGAGCGGCAGGAATAATAATAGTCTTTCTTGGAGATTGCACTGGTTTCTGCCATAAAAAATGTTTTACGTCCCGATAATCCTCAGGATTTAAAAATAAAGTATCCAAAAAAGGCTTTTCTGCTTCCGCCCACTTTCCATATTCTAAAAACCCCGCCAAACCTCGGCTGAATTCTAAAAGGCCTGCGGAATCCGGCCCGAAAAAAAGATAGCTCTGCGCCAATCTGCCCTCTTTAATGAGCTTCTTAAATCCTTTTATTAAGAAGAGTTCGTTTGTAGACATCGAGGTGATTCAAAATCAATCCTGTGCCCTTAGCCACGCAAAACAAGGGGTCTTCCGCTACATAGGTATGCACGCCGGTCATTCTTTTAAAGAATTCATCAATGTTGCGCAAGTTACCGCCGCCGCCAGAAACAATGATCCCCCGCTCCATAATATCCGCGACTAGTTCTGGTGGCGTATTATTAAAAACATTTTGAACAGACGCGGCAATATCTAAAAGATGGGAATGAATAGCTTCCGCGACTTCATTAGAATTGAAGACTAAATCTTGAGGCAACCCGGTGATCAAATCGCGCCCCCGAATTTTCATTTCTAATTTATCCTTCATCGGCAAAGCGGAACCAATCTCAATTTTTACAGCTTCGGCCATCTGTTCTCCAATATCCAAAGAATACTTCTTTTTAATATAATCGGTAATCGCCTGATCAAATTTATTTCCGGCCACACGCAAACTCGCCCAAGAAACAATGTTGCCTAAAGAAACTACTGCTACTTCAGAAGTGCCTCCTCCAATATTAATAATCAGATTGCCGTAAGAAGAATTAATAGGTATGCCCGCGCCTAGAGCCGCGAGAATCGGTTCTTTCACCACAAAAGCGTCTTTAGCTCCAGCTTCCTTAGCGGCATTCACAACTGCCCGACGTTCTGTAGGAGTAATGCCGGCCGGAACCGAAAGCACAACATCGGGCTTAAAAAAATTCATAGAGCCAATTGCCTTGGCAATAAAATAACCCAGCATTGCCTTAGTAATGTAATAATCGGCAATCACGCCATCTTTGAGAGGACGATAAGCAACGATATCTGCCGGGGTGCGGCCAATCATTTCTTTCGCCTCCCTGCCTACCGCAAGCACAAAATTATCTGGAGAACTTAAGGCGACAATGGTCGGTTCATTAATTAAAAATCCATGCGATGGCGTGTAAACAATCGTATTCGCAGTTCCTAAGTCTATTCCTATTTTACGAGTAAACATGATGAAAATTCAAAATTTAAAAGGCAAAAGTTAAAACTTTTTATTTTTGAATTGTAATTTTGATTTTTGAATTTTGACTTTTGATTCATATACGCCGGATGTCCGCTCCCAGCTCTCTTAGCCTTTCATCAATTCTTTCGTAACCGCGGTCAATTTCTTCCACTCCTTGAATTGTAGACTGCCCATTAGCAATTAAAGCCGCTATGATATGAGCAATTCCCGAACGTAAATCCTTAACTTGAAAATTCCCTCCGGCTAACGGAGTCGGCCCACTTACTATAGCACTATGTATGTAGGTCTCTACCTTAAAGCGACACTTCAAATCTCCAAGACACTTTGAGGAAAGTTTAATCTTTGCGCCGACTAAATTCAAGTCTTGCGTATAACCAAAACGATCTTCGTAAATAGTTTCGTGAAGAACAGACTCTCCTTGAGATTGGGTTAATAAAACTACAAAAGGCTGCTGCCAGTCAGTCATAAAACCAGGATGGGTATCAGTTTCAATTTTCAAACCCGTCAGACTGCGCTCTCGATAAAATCGTATCCCCTCCTTAGTAACTTCGTACTCTCCGCCAATCTTTCTAAGGGCGTTCAAAAAAGTAATGAGATCTTGTTGGCGCGCCTCCTTAACTAAAATACTCCCGTTAGTCGCAACCGCCAAACAACCAAAAGAAACAGCTTCGTTGCGATCCGGCAAAATACGATGGACCACGCCGCGCAATTTTTTCACGCCTTCAATTTCAATTAACCGATTAGCGCCTAACTCAATAATAGCTCCCATTTTTTGAAGCATCTTAATAAGCTCAATAACTTCTGGTTCAGTTGCCGCATTATGAATAACGGTTTTCCCCCTAGCTAAAACTGCAGCTAAAATAATATTTTCCGTAGCTCCAACGCTAGGAAATTCCATTTCAATTAAAGCGCCCCGCAAACCATCTTTTACAGACGCAATATAACTTTCTCCGGAAACTTCAATTTTAGCTCCCATTTTAATAAGCGCGTTCAAATGCAAATCTACCGGCCGGGGGCCAATCTTATCTCCCCCTAAAATTGGCACCTCCGCCTTTCCAACCCTAGAAAGCAAAGGTCCTAAAGTTAAAATTGGAATCCGATTCCTCCGGCTTAAAGAAGCCACTTTATGATTGATAATCTCTGGAGTATGAATTTCTAAAACAGATCCCCGCAGGCTTACTTTACTGCCAAGGGCCTGACAAAGCTCCGCGGTTATTTGAGTATCACCGATTAAAGGAAAGTTCTCCAGAACGCACGGTTCTTCAGTCAAAAGCGAAGCCACCATCATTTTGGTGGCCGCATTTTTTGCTCCGGCAAGCTGGATTTCTCCTTGTAATTTTCTTCCTCCGTTAATAATAAACTGCATTGCGCTTATATTATATCACTTTTTATCTATTTTTTTATAGAAAAAACTCAGAATTACCGCCACGGCTGCCCCAACTAAATCTAAACTAAGATCTTCAATAGTATCTCCTAAGGTCCCAATATTATGCGTAGTAAACTCAAATACCTCCCACAACACCCCAATTAAAGCCACAAATCCTAAAGTAAAAACTAAAACCAAAATCCAGCTTTCTAAAAATTCCGAAAATCTTTTTAACTCTGAATATTCCCTAAATATATAAAGAAATAAAACCGCCGCCCAAAAACCGCCTGCAAAATGAGCAACGCGATCAATCCAAAGATTATGTAAAGATAACCCCGTAAAAGTGGCATACCCTACCGATACCACCACTAAAGGAATAAAAATTATAAGAAAATAGGCGGAAAAGATGAGGCGCATCTATCTCTTGGCCCACTGAGGAGCTCGGCGAGCTTTTTTCAAGCCGTACTTTTTGCGTTCCACCATCCGGGAATCACGAGTAATAAATCCTTCGCGACGAAGAGACTTTTTTAAATCTTGCTTAAACTTTACTAAAGCTTTAGCAATGGCATTTCGCACAGCCTCTGCCTGAGCGTGCAGTCCCCCGCCCTTAACTTTAATTTCCGCTGACGCCTCATCAAAAAGTTTGGTTAAGATTAACGGAGAAACAGCGGTAGATTGATGATTGGGCAGCCGAAAATATTGGGCATATTCTTTCCCGTTAACGGTAAAAGATCCCCTTTTCATTCTTAATCTAACCAAGGCCTGGGCAGTTTTTCTCCCGCCGGTAGCATAAAAATAACGCTCCCTAGCTGAAACCTTGGAAATTTCTGAAGTTTTTGCGGCTTTTGAAGTTTTAGAAATAACCATATAAAATTTTATTTTTGAATTTCTAACCTTCTTAATCTTTTATCACGCAGGCTATTTTGAGGCAACATTCTTTTAATAGCTAACAACAAAATCTTTTCTGGAGATTTTTCAAAAAATTCTTTATAAATTCTCTCTTTCAAATGGCCCATATATCCGGTATGCCGATAATAAACTTTCTGGGTAGCTTTACGGCCAGTAATGGCAACCTTGGAAAGGTTGGTCACAACAACCTTATCATTGCCAGATAAACGCGGATTATAAGACGGGCTTAATTTGCCCTGGAGAATATGGGCAATCTGCGATGCTAATCTTCCTAATTTTTGGCCTGTGGCGTCAATAGTGTGTTCCATGTCTTTATTTAATAAACTCTATTTTTGCTAAATCTGCGCCATCTCGCATTCTGGATTTAGCTCCTTTAATTATCCGTAAATAGCCACCTCGGCGCTCTTTATAACGAGGGCCAATTTCATAAACTAATTTTTGAGCTGCTTGCTTAGGCAAACGGGCAAGCAAAAATCGCAAAGCAGTTAATTGCTGCTTTTTCTGGGCAATAGAAACAAAACGCTCTACCATAGGACGAATTTCTTTGGCTCGCGCTACAGTAGTCTCAATCTTCTCTTTCATAATTAAATTATTCGCTAGTCCTTGGAAAAAAGATTTCCGCATACCGCGTTTGCGATGAAATTTCCTCATAAAAATTACTCCTTCTTTTTCTTAGCCTTAGTCTTTTTTTCTTTGGCATCCTTATTCGGAACTTCAACCTCCATTACTTCAAGCTGAGAAATCTTAGTAAAGTGGTCTTGTAAAATATTGCTGGATTTTCTTAAAGCCGAGGAGGGAGCAATAGTGCCGTCAGTTTTAATATGTAAACGCAGCCGATTAAAATCAGTCCGGTCGCCAACACGCATATTTTCCACAGAAAAATTAACATTGATAACCGGAGAAAATAAAGCATCTAAAGCGATTTCTCCAATCGGCAGCTTATCTTTCTTTAAAGCTTCCGCTGGTATATAGCCTAAACCCTTTTCTACGGTCAATTCCATCTCCAGCTCCGCGCCTTTCTCCGCCAAAGTCGCGATATGGGCGTCCGGAGTCACTAACTCAACCTGATCGTTAGTCTCAATATCCGAAGCAGTAACCGCGCGCGCTCCTTTAACCTTTAAAGTTAAAATTTGCGGCTCGTCGCTAAAGATTTGAAATCTAATCTTTTTTAGATTTAATCCTATTTCTACCACATCCTCCATCACGCCAGGCACCGTGCTAAACTGATGTCCGACAGTCTTAATCTTAAACTTGGTTATGGCGGCTCCCGGAAGCGAAGATAATAAAACCCGCCTCAAGGCGTTACCAATGGTTAAACCATAGCCGGTATAAAGACCCTCTACTTCAAAAACTCCTTCCGTAGAAGTTTCCGAAATTTTTTTTATATTAACTGATTCACTTAAATATTGGTAAATCATAAATTTTTATTTTGAATAATAGTCTACTACTAAGTTTACGTCAAATGGAATCTCTAAATCTTTAGGCTCCGAAAGAACCTTACCTTGAAATTTCTCCGAATCCATCGCCAGCCAAATCGGCGGATCATACTTCTTTAAACTATTCGCTAATTCCTTAAAAGCAGGGTGTTCCTTAGACTGTTGCCTTATAGAAATAAGTTCTCCGACTTTTACCTGAAAGGAAGGAATTGTCACCTTGCGATTATTAACCATAATGTGACCATGCCCTACTAATTGCCGAGCGACGGAACGAGAGGGCGCTAGTCCCAATCGGTAAACAACATTATCCAAGCGTTTTTCTAAAATATGAAAAATCATCTGCCCAGTAACTCCGGGATTTTTGGCTGCCGATTGGAAAATTTTTCTAAAATGACGCTCACGAATCCCGTAAGTAAACCGAATTTTTTGTTTTTCTTTAAGCTGCAAACCGAATTCAGAAAGTTGCCTGCGAAACATTTTTCCATGCAAACCCGGATGCTGCGGACGACGAACCGTAACGCATTTCGGAGAATTACAACGCTCCGGCTTCAAAAAAAGCTTCACGCCTAACGATCTCTCTTTTTTTTCTTTAGTAGGAAACATACCGTTTTTGTCTAAATTTTTGAGCTCGTCTGTAGCGAAGACAATTTAGCTACAAAACCAAGCATCGAGCACATAAAATTAAAGTAACGACCGTTGCGATTATAACGATTTAAATTCCACAGATTTTCTAAGTTTTGATTTAATATTTTCATGATTTTATGTGCTCGATAAAGTTTGATACTGAAAAATTCTACGCATTTGGCTTAAATTTTTCAACTAAGCCCTTACACCCTTCGAACTTTTGCCGGCCTTGGACCATTATGAGGCACGGGCGTAACATCTTTAATGCTGATTATATTAAATCCGTGATTACTTAACGAACGCAAAGCGGAATCCCGGGCGCTGCTCACTCCATTGAGAAAAACTGCGACATTCACTGGGCCGGCATTTCTCAATTTTTCCGCCAAAGCCGCAACTACTTTAGAGGCGGCAAAAGGCGTAGCTTTCTTTGGTCCAGCAAAACCCAAGGTACCAGCCGAACTCCAAGCCAAAGCATTACCCTTATCATCAGTAATGGAAATGATCGTATTGTTAAAGGAAGCGTTAATATAAATACGACCGTTTTCAATTTTCTTGCTTACCGATTTTGATTTCTCTGAAGCAACCGCAGTCTCCAAAGCCGCGCCCTCTTTTAAGGCTGCTTCAGCAGATTGTTTAATAACTTTTTTCTTTCCCATGCCGTTTTTGTCTAAATTTTTGAGCTCGTCTGTAGCGAAGACAATTTAGCTACAAAACCGAGCACCCCGCCCTCTAAGCACGTAGACCTTTCTCGGATATTAATTTTTGTATTTAGTTGATTCATATAGATTTATATTTGTTTCCCTATGCATAGAGGGCGGGGTTTCGCTCAAATCGCTATTTGAGCTCAACTTTTCTCTTGCCGCTGCCGGCGGTCTTACGGGTATTGCCGCGAACAGTGCGCGAATTAGTTTTTGTTCGCTGACCTCTGACCGGCAAATGCCGGCTGTGGCGAGCGCCTCGATAAGTCTGGGTTTCTTTTAATAAATTAATATTTTGTTTAATAATCTGACGCAATTCGCCTTCAACTTTATAATTTTTTTCTATAAAACTTTTAATGCGGTTAACTTCATCAGGGCTCAAATCCTTAGCCCTTCTCATATGATCAATTTTCGTGCCAACTAAAATCTTTCTAGCCAAAGACGACCCAACTCCATAAAGATAAGTAAGGGCTACGTCAATGTGTTTGTTGTCTGGAATGTTTACACCAATAATTCTCATATTTTAACCTTGTCGTTGTTTGTGTTTAGGAACTTTTTTGCAAATAACATAAACATACCGGCCCCTCCTAACCGTTTTACAATTCATACAAATTTTTTTTACCGAAGTTCTAACCTTCATCCCGTTAGAGGCAGATTGTCTTTAGACAATCATAACTCGGCCGTTTTAACGGCAATCGACTTTTATACCTAAAATCAAAAAATATTTCATAAATCATAGATTGATTGTCTCTAACGGGATTCATCCCATTAGAGGCGGGTCGCCAAAGGCGACCGTAACTTGGCCGTTTTGAATGATAAGCGACTTTTTATGCCTAAAATCAAAAAATATTTCATAAATCATAGATTGATTGTCTCTAACGGGATTCATCCCAAATGATATTTAAAATCTCCTAGTTATTCTTCCTCGTTCGCCGTCAGGGCTTAATTCAAGTAAAACCCTATCGCCAGGAATGATTTTAATATAATGCATGCGCATCTTTCCTGATAAATGCGCAAGAACTGTTTTTTCACTTCCGTCTAATTGAACTCGAAACATTGTTGAGGGCAAATTCTCTATCACAATTGCTTCAACACGCTTTACTGTCTGATCATTCATTTAGATATTGATATTAGCACAAAAACCCCAAAAAAAGCAATACCCTGACATTTATTCCACCGTAATCGTTATTTTCTCTAGGTTTTTAGGGACTTTGGCAATCCAAAATGGCCAAAGTGAAATGCGCGCGCTTTCTAAGCCGGGCAAAGCAAAAACTACCGCTTTTAGATCTTCTTCTGATTTTCCGGATATTTTAGGCTTTAATTCTTCAATATTAATAGCTCTGGCAGTAATACTGGAAAACTTAAGCGGAACCGAGATAGATCCTTTTTTAAAATCTGCCCTCAGCAACCCGTAGGATAGTTCAAAACTTTTAATTTCAAAGTCTGATCCTAAATCAGCTTTGACTTTTTTAGATAACATCAAAAGTAAATCCGCCTCCTTAAACGCCAATATGCCCATGGAGGCTTCTCCAAAAATCCCAAAATTACCCCCCGCGTCCAGATCGGTATTTAAAATTGGATTAGTAAACGTGATGCTGCGCGCTCCGTCTAAAACCTTAAATTCTTTGGGGATTTGTATAATAATCGCCGCCAATAATGATTCTTCAAGCTTTATTTTTAATTCTACTTCAGCTTTTTGGATATCCTCCGGTGTGGGATAACCAACTTCACCGATAAATCCTCCAACCATAGCCTCTTCCGACTCCCCATAAAAAGATTCGTATTTTGGCGAACCCTTCAAGCCCGGAATAGTAAATCGAGAAACCGGGCCGATATTATAAGAATTCCCGGTTTGATCGGCTATAACTTGAGCCGTAATGCTGGAAGAAACAATTTTCCCATCAACGATCTTTGCTCCAGGAACAATAACTTTATCCATCAACCGAAAAATCTTTCCATCCGGCGCCAAAAATCTTGTTTGGGCAACTAGCGGCTGGGGATCGGAACTGTAAGCGTTGAAAATAATCATCTTGCCCGAAGCCTTTTTTTCTATCCGCTTTTTACCGGAAGCCGAAAAGGTTAACTGGAGATTGCGGCTTTGGGTAAACAATTCGCCTGGAATTATATTTTTCAAAAAATTGATTTCCGCAACGGATTTATCCATCAATGCTGATTCATTAAAATTCCAATTACTTTTCTTAGCCACTAAAGTAATATCCGCCCTCGGTAAAACCTTCATCAACACCACCGATAAAACGGCTAGAGCCGCCACTAAACCAATTGCTATGGTGGTTTTCCGAAAAGAAGGCGGCTTAGAAAACTTGGAAATTTTAGGAATTTTAAACCCGGATTTTTTAACTGGCGCCCTCGATTTTTCCTCCGCCACATCCGGCAAAGCGAAAATTCTATGCGGGCGCTGCTGAATAGTAATATCCGAAACCTGCCGGCGAGATTTTACAAAAAACGGATTCACGGATTCTAATTTAGCCAAACCAGCCAGTTCAATCGCCTTGTCATCCACTGATTCAATAATTATCTTCTTATCCAAGAGAGCGGACTCTCTTTTAATTAAATGAAAATTAGCGAGGGAATCTACCAGCTTAGAAAATCTCGGAATGCTTAAAACAATTTCTTTAGCGTCCGCATTAATAATTTTTTCTACCACCATTGCAGCTTCATCGCGCTTAGAAATTATAATCCTTTGGGCTTTGTCTATTTTTAATTTTGTCATTTTTAGATTGGTGTTAACCAGCGCACTCTTCGTTTAGCAATCTGGCTCATTTGCTTCATTGCTTCGTAATGAGGTTCCGCTATTGCCTCAAGAACTAAAACAAAAATTCCAAAGGCAATCCCAGGATCCGCTCTTTTATTAAATTTTAAATGAAAATTATGATTATCGCTAATAAAACTGTGGGTAAGTGGTTCCAACCTAATGGGAAAATCAATCCGATTCCTAAAAGATTGGGAAAAAACGATGTCCGGAAGATTAAACGATGAGTGAAGATAAACCAGCCGAATATCCGACTTGCCTATAGAAGCATTAAAAGACTTGGCTAAAGCTTCCAGCTCTCCCATTAATATTTTCTCGAACTTTTTAGCAAAAAATTCCGAAGTTTCTTTTTGCAAGTAAACCGCTAAAATCGTTTTGGCGGTTTCCCAATCTAAAGCTAAATTCTCCACAAGAGCATTCAGTAAATTTTTTTCACCCCAGCTAAATCCATCATGATGCCCAATCCGGGATTCTTCCGCTAAAAACATCGCAGTTTGATTAAAAGAAATATTGGCTAAAGCAAATTTAGAGCCTCGATTGCCCGCCGCCAAAAAATGCGACCAAGCCGATCCAGATTCGCTAATCAAGCGAATGCTGCTAGCGGGCAAAAGAGCTTTTAACTCATTAATTAAATTTCTGCTAATAAAAGTTTCGCAAAGTTGAATTTCAATCGTGCGAGCCTTAAAACCGACTGGGTTTAAAACTTTGTGGCCGTCTAAACGAACATTTTCAATGCGAACGTCAGTCAATAAAACGTCAAAATCATTAACTCCTAGTTTTTGGGCAACTCGAAGGCGATGGCGGTCAAAAAATTTCCAAACCGCTTGTGAAATCAAATTATCCAAATCTGACTCATCAATTAAATCTTTAGCGTTATTCCTCACTAAAGAGACGGAGGAATAAATAGTGGAAGCGTATCTAGAATCTATGCCGACCGCAATTTTATAATTAACTAACTTGCCGAACTTATGAAGATTCTTTTTAAAAGCAAGAAAATTTGGGTAATCTGCCTTAATTCCAGGATAAAAATTAAAAGATGATTTTAAAATAATTTCTCTATTTTCAGGATCTAATTTTACTAAATTAGTCCTAATTTCATTATTCGGCAGGATTTCAACTACTAAAAAGCTATCCTTCTTATTAAAAAAGGAGAATAGGGATTTTATAAGCTGAATAACCATTCATATATAGTATGACACGATACTAAAAACCCCGCACTGGGATAAAAATCCCCCCGACTTTACGTCGGGGGAACTGATTTTGATTACTTTAAAAAGAGGCAGTCCAGACATTCTTTCAATTCAATCTCTAGGGCTGTCGTCAATTGTTTTTGATCCATTCCATTACGTACGGCGACAATTAATCCATTCATTGCCGCCAATGGCTTATCAGCGCTGAAATCAAAAATTTTGCCATCCGCAAAATCCGCTCGGTCCAACTCACGATCTTGCGGCATAGTTCGCGAAATTCCGGAACGACCAGCCAAAACTCTGGCGGCAAACTGGCTTGCAGCCTCTGCCAAAGAATTTTCAACAACTGCGTCAACTAAACCGTCAGCAAGCGCATCCCGAGAATGAACCAACTTTTTATCCGCCCCAACCATCATCAGCATAGCCTTTTTAACTCCAATCAAACGAGGCAAACGCTGAGTGCCTCCCATACAAGGAATCAAACCTCGAGTAATACCCGTGAATCCCATTAACGCCGTTCGAGAAGCAATCCGATACTGGCAAGCCAAAGCTAATTCTAAAGCAGCATCAGCGCACACACCGCTGATAGCGGCAAAGGTAGGTTTGGAAGAATTTTGCAGAAGCAAACAAAGTTGGCCCCAACGACGCAAAAATTCTTCAGTTTTACCGCGGCCGGCTTCAACTAATTGCGCCAGCTCTTTTCTATCCAAACCATAGCCAAAAGTCTCGGGGCGGGAACTAACAATAACAATCGCCATTACTTTCTTGTCATCCAAAAGTTTCATTAAGCCAATTTCTAAATCAGCCAATAACACGGAATCTAAATAACCGTTGCCGTTAAGTTTTAAAACGCCCCAATAATCATTCACCTCTGTTTCTACCTTGCGAACAGCTGTAGCTAACATTAGCCACCTCCTTATAAAAAATGACAAAGTCCGATTACCGGAAAATCCGCATCGGAAAACTTTGAGTATCTTATAATATATTTATATTTCTGTCAAACCTGCCCTTATTCGCCTTATGCCAGATCCTACTGCTTCCTCTTTAATTATTTTAAATTTACCAATCACTAAAGTATTGGAAACATGAGGGCCGCCGCAGAATTCTTTGGAAAATGCAGTTTTTAAGTCGTGGCCGACATAATAAACTTTTACGCGCGCTGGATATTTCTGCTTGAAGAAAAATAAAGCTCCAGTTTTTTCTGCTTCTTCTTTCGCCAGTTCTACAAATCCCACTGGCAAATCTTTTTGAATAACTTCATTGACTAAATCTTCCACTTTTTTAATTTCTTCCGAAGTTAATTTTCTGGAAAAATTAAAATCAAACCGAGTCCGCTCCACCGTTATATCCGAACCCCGCTGTTGAATTTCACTGCCTAAAACTTGCCGCAAAGCCGCCTGCAATAAATGCGTCGCCGTATGCAAACGAGTAACCTTTTTTAATTCCTCTTCGTCTTTAGCTTTTAATTCTCCAGTATCCAATAAAAGCCCGTGCCCACCAAATTTCTTTTCCGCGCCAGCTCGAGAAACTTCCTGATGTTTTTTAAATTCCCTATCGAAGTCCGACTTCAATAGATTGCGAGTTTTGTCCGGCGCCATTTCTTTAATCAATTCAAATGGCAAACCAAAAGTCTCATAGATATAAAAAGCTTCTTCTGCCGAAACATTCTTATAGCCAGCCAACTCTTTCAAGCCGCTCGCAATGGCTGTTTGAAACTTATCCCGCTCGGATTCCATCACTTCCAAAATTCGCGGGTCTTTTACTTCCGGATAAAATCCGCCAAAGTGATTTTTCACCATCTTAAAAATTTCCAGTAATAAATCAGGGTGAACCCCGTTAGAGTTCCGCAGCTGCGCAGCGGCAGTCGCCTTTGGCGACTTACCTCTAACGGGGTGAACATCATACTGAACCTGATAAGCCAAAACTCTACGCAATAATCGCCGTAAAATATATCCAACCTCTTTATTAGACGGCCGCACGCCGTCCGCGATTAAAAATATAGAAGACCGAAGGTGGTCAGTTATAACGCGAGCTGAACGATCATCTAGTTGCGGCGCCAGCTGATTCACTTTTTCCAAAATCGGACGTAAAAGATCAGTTTCATAAATATCTTCAAAACCGTTAATAACAGCAAGTAAACGCTCTAAGCCCATTCCGGTATCAATGCCCGGCGCTTCCAATTTTTTTAAATTAGCTGTGCCGACTAATAATGCCTCGCGCGATTTATCAGAAAAATATTCGTTAAAAACGATATTCCAAACTTCAATATTATCCACGTAAATTTCCGTAGTCGGGCCACAAGGGCCTTCATTGCCAGTCGGTCCCCAAAAATTATCCTCAATGCCAGCTAATTTAATTCTCTCTTTAGGCACACCAATTTCCTTATGCCAGATATTATAAGATTCTTCATCTTTAGGAATTTGTTTGTTGCCCTGAAAAACTGAAACCGTAACTCTGGCTGGATCTATGCCTAAAACATTAACTACATATTCATAACCAAAACGAAGAGCTTCTTTTTTAAAATAATCTCCGAAAGCAAAATTACCAAGCATTTCAAAAAAAGTAAGATGCGTTTTATCCCCCACCTCATCAATATCAGTAGTGCGAAAACATTTTTGAACTGATGCAACCCGCCGCGCGCCAAAATCTTTTAACGGATCTAATTTCCCCGTGTAATACGGCTTAAATTGCTGAACGCCAGCCGTAGTTAAAAGCACCGAGGGGTCTGCCGGAATTAAAGAAGACGACGGAACCGCCGCATGGCCATTTTTTTTAAAAAAATCTAAGAAAGATTTTCTAATTTCCCCAGAAGTCATATTCTATTATTTTAAACTGCCTTCTAATTCCTCAATAGTGGCTAAAATTAACCGAGTAACGCGCAAGGAAGCAATAATCCTCTCCGACCCCTTGCCAGAAGCAATAATTTTAGAAAGCTCGGCAATTTTTTTCTCTGCTTCATCAAAAAGATCAAAAAGTTTTGGGTATTCTTTTTCAGAAAACTCCTTTTCTTTGGCATCAGAAGAAAGACTATCAAATTGTTTTTTTAAAGCTTCCACGTCAGCGCTATGGTCTTCACTAGAAATGGATAGCTGTAAAATTACATTTTTCAAAGCAGCCGCTGCCGCTGTTGCTTGCCCGTAAGCGCTGCCGTAATTCCCTTGCTTAAATAAATCTTTAGCTTGACCCAAATTAAATTTAGCCCGCTCTAGTAATTGTTTAACGCTGCGAGATAAATCCGAAGCGATATCTGCCGTTAAAACAGCGACATCCGCCGTTAATTTTTCCGCTTCCGCAACTGCCAACTCCGCTTTGCGGCTATTGATAGACCCGACCTCCTGGGCTTTATCTAAAATCCTTTGGCGGATAATATTCAATTGGCTTTTCACATCCGCATTTAAAATGCTTTCCCGAATATCGTCTAAAATTTTCAATCGGCGCAATTGATCGCCCGGAGCGTCGCTTAAAATAGGCAGAACCGAATCGCCCTCAGAGAAAATCGCTTGCGCCTCCAAACGCCCGCCAAATTTTAAAACTAATTCTTCTTTTAATTTGAGAACGTCGGCCCTCGCTGCCGGCTCTAATTTTTCCTCTAATTGATCTAAGACTTCCGCTACTCGCAATTCTTTTAATAAACTATCTTGTTTCGCTAAAGCCAAATAAACTCGACGAGAAAAATCCGGAATATCCGACAAAATGAAGGTCAAATTATCTTGGGCCTGATCCAATTGGCTTTTTAGGTCAGAAAGAAATTCAAATTTGGAACGAAGATCGTCAAACAATTGCTGATGCGCCAAAACCGAAAAAGTTAAATTATTGAATAATTGATCCACCCCGGTTTCTTCCGCTCTCTTTATTAATTTCTCTAATTTTCTTTTTAAATATTCGGCATTCTTAATATATTTATCCAAGCCGTTGCTGACCGCGTCAATATTATCCGGAATAACCTCTTGGGCCTTTTTTAGTTCCAAAATTTTTGACTCGGCTATTTCTAAAGCCAGCTCTGCTTTGCCCAAAGAAGTAAAAGTAAAAATTTTCTCAATTACCCTGCCCCATTCTTTCAAAAAATAAAACGGGCTGTTCGGTAAAATTCCCGGGTCTTCGGATTGAGCCATAACCAACGGACTAAATACAATAAAAGAAAAAAGAGAGGCTAAGACGAAAAATTGAATATTGGATTTCATGTGGCTAGTACCCTTCCAATGTATGCGACTTTTCGTGATTTTTAATATGATTCAAGGCCTTAGCTTCAATCTGGCGAATACGTTCCCGCGTAACTCCAAATTCTTTCCCAACTTCCTCTAAAGTGTGGTTAATTCCGTCATCTAAACCAAAACGCATCCGCAAAATCTTTTGTTCACGAGGAGTCAAATCCACTAAAATTTCTTTAATGCGATCTCGTAAAATGCCCTGTGAGGCAATCTGCGAAGGAGTTAGAGTGCGCTCATCCTGAATAAATTCCGATAAAGTAGAATCCTCGTCATCTTCACCAACGGGCGCCTCTAAAGAAACAACATCTTGGGAAATTTTTTGGATATGGCGAACTTTTTCCACTGGAATGCTCATTTCCACAGCAATCTCCTCCGGCAAAGGTTCGCGGCCCAACTCTTGAAGCAAGTGCCGCTTCGCTTGAGTGTATTTAGAAATAGTTTCCACCATATGAACTGGAATACGAATCGTGCGAGACTGATCAGCTAAGGCACGCGTAATCGCTTGGCGAATCCACCAAGTAGCGTAAGTGGAAAACTTATAACCACGATGATAATCAAATTTATCTACCGCGCGAGAAAGACCAATATTCCCCTCCTGGATCAAATCTAAAATACTTAAATTCGGAGTGCGATTAACATAGCGCTTAGCAATAGAAACCACTAAACGCAAATTGGCTTGGATAAATTTCCGCCGCGCTTCCTCATCACCTTTTTCAATTCTTTTAGAAAGCTCAACCTCATCTAAAGAATTCAGAAGCGGCGTCCTGCCAATTTCTTTCAAATACATTTGAACCGCATCCGGTAAAGTTTCATCGGATCGAGTCGCCCCTTCTAATTCTTCTCGGCTAATTTCATCTTTAGGCAATTCAATAAGTTGGCTAGTTTCTAAAATCTTTAAACCGGACTTCTCTAATTCATCATAAATTTGTTCCAGCAAAGACAAATTTTCTTCAATATTCGGAAAATAATGCAACACTTCGGAATCCGTAACAAAACCGCGCTTGCGGCCGCGAGCGACGAGTTCTTCAATTGTTTGCAAATGCTTCGGATCCAAAGCGCCTACGCCCTTTTTAGAACGCTTAGATTGTGCCGATTTGCCGCTTTTAACGAACTTTTTACGTTTTTTATTGGCCATAAGAAAAACAAGCACGGGGCTTATTATTATCTATAGATTTTGTAACTCTTTATTGATTCTGTCAATCTCTTGATTGACATTCTTAGAGACCTCCAACGCCTCCATTATTTTGGCTTCCACGCCCAATTGCTCCGCCTCTCTAATCGCCAAAGACGCCACCTGCTGTTTTTCTCTCCAATAAATAAGCTTTAATTGCCATAAAAGATCGCGGAATTGGGTAGCGCCTTTAATTTCATCCTTTTCCGCAAGAGCCAAGCTGGATCTTAACAACACCACATCATTAATATTCTTAGATTCAGCCAATAAAATCTGGCGATGGCTTTCTGGCAAAAAATCTAAATCCTTAGACAGTTCATCAAAAAATTCTTTTTTTAAAAATGCTAAATTGATTAACTGGTCGCTAATTTTTTCTTTGCGCGACAAAATTTGTTCTTGGGCATCATCGCGATCAGCCATTGCTCCTACTGTCGCCACGGATTTCAAATTTTGCATCTCCGCGCTTAAAAGTTGTTCGGCAATGCCCGTGCGCCTGCCCAATTCTTTAAGCCACTGTCCCTGCTCTACCGGACTATAAACATTTTTAATTTTTCCCAGTACCAATCTCAAGGCTCGTTTTGTGTCGGCAAAACTTAAATTATAATTTTTAATATTGGCTAATTTATATTTATCTAAATAATATTCCAGCGCCGGAACAGCTTTAGCAAAAATAGATTGAATAACGCCAGGATTATTTTTTACAAAATCAGCCGCATCCTTATCTTTTAAAACTGCCACCTTAACCACTAAATCGTTTGCCTCCGCCATATCAATCGCCCGTTCCGTTGCTGCCTGGCCAGCTTCGTCGCTATCAAAATTAATAATTAAAGAATCAGCTAATCTCTGTAAGACCATCAGATGCTCGCTGGTAAGAGCCGTACCAGAAGTGGCGATGACATTTTTGGCTCCATCCTGCCAGAGCATTAAAAAATCCATCTGGCCCTCAACTAAAATTGCGACCTTAGCTTCACGAATAGCATTTTTTGACTTATGAAATCCAAAAAGAATTTTGGATTTATTAAAAATAGGGGTCTCCGGGCTATTAACATATTTAGCTAAAGCCATTCCCGAAGCAGAAGCATTAACCGCTCCCTCTAAAATCCTGCCGGTGAATCCAACAGTTCTGCCAAAATTATTATAAAGAGGAAACATTATCCGGCTACGAAATCTATCCCAATAAGTGCCACGCTCTGTTTTTAAAACTAAGCCGGACTGCTCCAACTCCGCCACCCGATAGCCAACCTTTAATAATTGCCGAGCTAAAATATCTGAACCGGCTGGCGCAAATCCGATTTCAAATTCTTCTATCGTAGCTTCGGCCAATCCTCGATTTTTTAAATAATTTTTAGCCTCGGCATTAAGTTGAAGCTGTTGCTTAAAAAATTCTTTGGCCTTCTGGTTAATTTCATAAAGAACATTAAAATGCCGCTGATCCGAGCCAGAAAGGCTACCTATGTCTAATCCCGCTTTTTCACCCAGAATTTTCAGCGCTTCAAAAAACTCTAAATTTTCATAGAGCATTAAAAATTTAATAATATCTCCCCCCTTGGAGCAGCCGAAGCAATGCCAGATCTGCCGATCCAGAGAAATAATAAAAGACGGCGTCTTCTCTTTATGAAACGGGCAATTGGCTTTAAAATTTTTACCAGCCGGAGAAACCTTTAAATAACTCCGGAGGAAATCCAAAAGATCCAGGCGCTCTTTAATAAGTTGGATATTATCAGCCATTTTTTTAATTACTGTTATTATATCAAAAAGCCGCTCAAAAGAGCGGCTAAAGATAAATATTACTTTTTATAAGCATAGTCAATAACTTTATTCCGATTAGCATCATAACTAATTAATAAAGCCCTATCATTTAAGGTCGTTTCTAGATAGATTCTTCGTCCCCACAAATAATAAATCATTTCTAGGGTTCGATCACGATAAGCAGCATCCAACTCATAGCCAGTATTGTGATGTTTCAAATATAAATACCCATTGTCATCGTAATTGCCGTCTTCCACGCTGATAACCGGCGTTCCATAAAATACATGGCTATGCTTTAAAAGCTGCCTTATAATTTCAGGATCATCCTCTACGATAATATAAATTACCTCCTTATCAAACCGCTTCTCTTCGTAAATATATAAATTTTCCTGATGAATAAAATCATCAGAAAACAAAGCTTCAATGGCCATCCTATCCGTAAAACAAGAACGGACTTCAAAAATTTTTTGCCTGCCTAAATTAACTTTCGTATCCCAATTCAAACGTTTCCGGGGATCTTTACAGTTTTCATACTCTGGACCAAAACGGCCTTTATTCCAACGGTCCTCCACATCTTCAAATAAAGAAAGCCCTAATCTATAAGGATTTAAAGACGCTTTGCTTTCTCTAGTGACCCTAGCATTAAAGTCGTTAAAGCTACCATGCTCTTTTGCGGTAATGAGGCCTTCTTGAAATAAACGGCGCATAATTCTTACATGCCAATAAGTCGCCCAGCCCTCATTTAAAATCTTAGTCCGCATATTGGGCAACAAGGCTCTCGCCTGGTCCCGTATAACCATCAGAACATCTTGCGCCCAGGGCTTTAAAGGTTTCGGAGAATGATGGGCGATATAACCCAATAAATCATAAGTCGGTTCGGGCGGAGTTTTAACAGAAACAACCTGAATCTGTTTTTCAATTTCTTCAACTTCTTTCGGGCTTAATTTGCCATCGGCCTTCCGAAGCTTAAAACGCAAACTTTTTATCAAAGATTCTCGCTGACTTTCTTCATCCAAATCATCTAAAAGAATTTCTGGATGCTGATTCCACTCTAAAGAAAGAGCCGCATCCATCATCCGCTCTACATCAATCCCATAAACTTGTTCGTAACTACGGAAGCGCCCAACCGCATTGCGGGCTTGCAAAGCCACATCGGAAAACATTCTGCCTATCTGCGAATATCTATTAGACAAAAAGAAATCAACGTGGCCATAAACATGAGCCACAACCAATACCTGTAATATAAACGGATTGGTTTCCACCAAAAACGCTTCCGGCCGATCAAAATTCCAAACTTGTTCATAGGGAATTCCGGCATACTCATGTTCATAAATAGTTCGCGTCCGATCATAATCGCGACCAAAAGACCAATGAGAAAAATTTACCGGAAAACGATAGGCCATACCCTCAATCACTTGATTAGCCGATACAATCTTAAAATCAATAGGTACGGTATTTAAGCCTTCTTCTTTGGCAATCTCTCCGATCCGTTTCTCTAAAGCTATTAATCGATCCAGCTCAGCTTGAGTCAGCGGCTTATCCATTCGACCACCTTTCTTTTATTAAGAATTGTTCTAGGGCCGGCAAGAGATGTTTCTTTTTGGTGATCTGTACGCCAAGGAAAGGCACGTTTCCCCTGCCGACAATCATGCGCAACCCGCCTCTTTCAACGTTCTCTACGGGAAAGGCGCGGGCAAAAGCCTGCATCAAGGTATTCTTAGAACTAAATAATTCCTGGCCTTCAGGATTAATCTGACCGTAACCAAACATATTAATCCCCCGTTGAAAACATTTTATTATTTCCGCTACCGCGTCTTGAGGATTAAAATCTTCACCATCTGAAAAATGAAAAAGGTAAGCATTCCAAGAAGAAGTCGGGTATTCTTGTTCCACTAATTCTCTGGCAAGCTGATAGGCAGTTGAAGAAACTGTTCCGCCGCTTTCTTGGGTGTGAAAAAAGGTATGTTCATCCACCAAACTAGCTTCGGCATGATGAACAATAAAACGAATTTCCACTCTTAAATAGATTCTTCGTAAAAATTCCACCAGCCAAAACAACATTAAGCGGGCAAAGTATTTTTTTTCTTCATCCATAGATCCAGAAACATCCATCATGGCAATAACGACCGCCCGGGATTCCGGCCGCTCTTTATCTTTAATCTTTAAAAATCGCAAATCCTCATGATAAATAATCGGAAAAGGAACCACCTTATCAAATTGCGGCTTGAAATTCGGGTCTTTTAAAAGATCCAAAGCGTCCTTAATTAAACCATTGGCCTGCTTCAAAGCGGAGAAACAAATCAGCTGATCTAATTTAGTTTCTTTTTCCAGAGCGGCCAAAAAATTCCAAAAACGCTTGTAACCTTCTTTGGCAGTGGGTCCAGGGGCTATTAACGGCCAAGGTCCAGCCTTGCTTCTGCCGCTAATCTTGAAACCCAATCGAACCATTATTTCTCTAACGGATTTTGGATCTAATTTAGGCAAGCCCGCGTCTTCAAACATCAAATCAATCAGCTCTTCTAAGTCTACTTCCGTTTCAATATATTCCGATCCTGCTTCTTTTCCGGCTTGAGGGCCCTTGCCCTGTCCCGGAATTTTCCTAGAACCAATCACATCGCCAGGGGCGCCTTTACCTTGGCCGATTCCTATGGCATCTTGATCATCTTTAGTCTTCCGGCGAAAATGAGGAATGTCCAAACTGCGAATAACAATTTTAATTTTCTTGCCGCGATTACCGGTAATAATAGATTGTTCAGAAATAATTTCCGGAAGATGTTTTTTAATTGCCTCTCTCTGCTTTTCTCTGTGCCGGCGGGCATCTTTTTGCCCGCGCTCTTCCACTGATTCAACGATTCGAATAGGCATATATCCTCCTTTCAATTCAATAATCCAATATGTCAAAGTTCCGGATATATACTAACATCTATTTTGAATAAATAAAAATCCCCCAATTCTAGCCGTTTTTCAACGCGCTGTTATCGGGGGTAATTAAAAAATTATAAATATTCTCTGGCTTTTTCAACTAATTCTTTAGCGCAAACCTTGCAAAAACCGCGTTTCTCCAAATCGCTAAAGATATTTGCTAAACGCACTTTTTCTTCTTCGGTCTTAGCTTTATCTTCGGAAAGCACCACGCTTAAGATGCCTTGGCATTGGCCTAAAACGTAGGCCCGCGCCGCCTCGCCAAGCGGAGGATAAGTCTCAAGATCAAAATCCCTGTTTTGACTTTGAATTGCCCCTTTCGCCATCAAAACTTCCGACCTAAAACTTCTGGATTCTTGTTCAGAAATGCCAGCATGGTCTTCAATCATTCTCATAAACTTAAAATCGGGATCTTTTTCTTCTTCGTCTTCGCTGGTAATACCAAAAATTTTTCTCATATTCGGATAACTCTTCGTAGCCCAAAGAATTAAATGCTGCACGTACCGGTCAAAAGTTCCTTTCACCACATCGCCATAAGAACTAAGAAAAGCGGCTTCAACCGAAGTTTTCACAAAATCTTTGAATTCAGTCATCACGCTGCCTTTTTCGCTTGAAGAAAGCAATTCCTGAAAATATTTAATTTCCTCTGGACTATAGCCGACGCTATGATCAAAATATTCCCGAAGAGCAACCAAAACCTTTAAAGGGGTAAGGCAACCTTCTGTCTGCTTAACCATTGCGTTATTAATCGCGGCTAAAACATTGCGCGAACTCACGCCATGCATGCCTTCACGCTTAGAAATATCAGGGTCTTTCTGCCCGTCTCTATAAATCGCCCGAACATCAATAGGATTTTTTTCGCGATCCTTCAGCCGAGTAAGAATAATTTCGTCATTATAAAGCTTCGCTTTAGTAAGAATATCAACATTGCCGGAAGCATTAAGACGAGTCAAGATGGCGAACAAGGCTGCTAATTCTAACGAATAAGGAGCAATGTGGCACTTTTTAAGACGAACAAAATCACTTTCCGTTTCAATCAACTTACGATAAATCTTAACTTCGTCCTCAATTCGTAAAGGATAAGCAAAATGAACAACGTAAATCCGATTATGCAAAGCCTCGCCTTTTTTTTCGCCCGCGAACCTCTTAAACTCGTTAAAGTTGGTATGGCCAATCACAACTAAATCTACGGAAATATGAGGGAATGGCGAACCCTGAACTTTGATAACTTTTTCTTGAGCCACGCTCAAAAAAACCCAAAGCATTTCTTCTTTATTCTTAACGAATTCAATCCCCTCACAAATCCCTCGGTTAGCAACATTAAGTTCTCCGGTGAGCGAATAGGCCTCGGGATCATCAACTCCGCGGGTAGCCGTAACACTGATATTCTCATGGCCTACCAACTGGCTAATATCCGAAGTCTTATCATCCGCAGGCTCAAAAGAACCAATACCCCGCCTGCCCTGAATAGAAAAACTCATAGACTCCACTTCTACATCCCACCAACGCATTACCCCGTCAGCGTCCCGATAATCCTTGAAAAGCTTTGCCCGACAAACCGGACAAAGATCGCCCTCAACCTTAATTCCTAAAACTTTAGCGATCTCTTCCTGTTTATAAGGAGGCAAAAGATGCAGGGGCTCTTCAAACATAGGACAACCGGCAATACGAAAAACTGGCCGGTTGCTATAATGTTCAAGGGCTTTCTTTAAAACATTAACGAAAGTGGATTTACCGCTTGCGGGAGGCCCCAATAAAAGCAAAATCTGTTTTCCAACGGAAAGATTATTGGCTCCGGCCTTAATATGATCGACGACATTAGCAATCGCCTTATCAATTCCAAATAAATATTTAGAAAACAAGTTGTAGCTAATATCTCCTCGCCAAAAACGTTCAGACTCGGGAATCTCGGAAGTGCCACAATCCAAAACGGCTTCCAAAAGCCGCGCGGCAGAATTCTGAGCAATAAAAGGATCTTGCTTCAAAAGCTCAAGATACTCCTTCATTGTCATCTTCTTTTTTGCCAGCTTCATTTTCCGCTTCCGATCCTTATCTTGATCAATCCACTCATCAACGCTAAAATCTTTTTTCTCTTCTGCCATTATACACCTCCTTTTTAAGGGAGTTCCAATTTAAAACCAATGTCAACGAACACTGATATTATTAAAAATAATAATAATATTGTCAACTCTCAAATTTGATTTTTTAAAACACTTCCATTATCCTAAATACAATATTATGAAAAAATGCTATCGCTGTGAAAAAACCTCACTAATGGCCGGCACCCGGCATCTTTTGCGCGGGCACTATAATCCAACTAATTGGAGCCGGAAATATCCTAATCTCCAACAAATCCGCCTGCCCAAAATCGGCAAAGTTCTAGTTTGCACAAAGTGCCGAAGAATGATATCTAAAACTGCAAGCCCCAAACTCCCAGTACAAGCTACTAAATAAAAATACGACCGGGCTGTAGTATACCGGCAGCCCCGTACCAAAGCGAAGCTTGGTACGGGGTAAATACGCACCGCTCCCCCGCACTAAAATTTTCGGACTGTAGTATAACGGTAGTACGTACCCTTGGGGTGGGTATAGCCCGAGTTCAACTCTCGGCAGTCCGACTAAAATATAGAAAATTTAATACGGGGCTTGGGGTGGGTGTAGACCGGGTTCTCCCGCACAATAATTGTTAATTCTAAATGTTTGCGGGACCCCGCCAAAGGCGGTGGAATTCCCGGCAGTCCGACCAATCAAGCAAATAAAAAACCCGCTAATAAATAGCGAGTTCTTATCTAAATTTTGCTTGATACCTTAATATTTTGAAAAATATCTCCCTTCATTCCAAACGAAGTAGCGATCTTCACTAAATCGCTAAGACCGCCTTTACTGCCTGTATAAATCAAATCTGATTTCAACGCATAGAAAACTCCACCGGTAAAAGGCACGGGTGAGGTGGGATAAAAAACAGCGCATAAAATTTCCTGTGCTTCTCCAATCGACACCACTATCTCTTTAGTGACTAGACCATAAATCCAACAACGGGGGCCTAGACATCGGCATAAAACAAGCGGAAAATCATTCTTCTTAATAGCATCGGTAGAATCATTTTCTAAAAAATAATCGGAAATAGCGGACACAAAAGGAATTTTAGAAAATAAAGACTTTAAGCCGTTTCTAATAAACGGAATTCCTAAAAGCCAGCCAGCTAAAAAAATCAAGACTGCCAAAATAAGAAAATTCAGGGCGTAATTCAACCAAGCGCTATGGACCAAATTAACATTAAATTGCGCGAACAAATCCCAAAGCGTTTTTCCCACCATCGCTCCTATTACTATAGGAGCAAATAAAAACATTCCGCTGCGAAAATTCTGCCAGAGCTTGGGCATACTGCTACCTTCCTAAATCAAATTTTTCAAAATTTGATCGGGCGATCCGTCAACTGACGGATTTAGCCTTTTCAATCTTGAGCTTGAATTGTGAAAGTGCTGTACTTGCTTAACAGCCACTTTATCACAAAAACGCTTACAGCCGCAACAAAAAATCCCGACACAATATCCAAAGGCCAATGAGCACCGGCGCTAACACGAGCTATTCCCATTAAAATAACGCCGCCCAAAAACCAAAGACGCCAGCGTTGCCAAAGTTCCCCTTTAAAAAGAAAAAATAAAATAACTAAAGTGAAATAAAATACCGCGTGGCCGGAGGGCAAAGAATTGCTGGAAGAATGATTAATTAAAGCTGTAAAATTTAATGCTAAAAAAGGACGGGGGCGATGATAAAAAAATCTAATAATTTCTGTGATAATGCCTCGAGACAAAATCAACGCTAAGGCCGTAAAAGAAAAATAATAAAACCGAGTTTGAAAATCTTTTTCTTTTAATAAAAAGAAAAAAAATAGAATAATTAAAAAATACGGCAAATACTCGGCTAAAAAAATTATGAACCAATCTAAAATTTTGGACTGGCCGGCTAAACCATAAAGAAAATTAAAAAAACCAAGCTCAAATGACATAAATCAACGCAGTTTATCTCCTGACAAAAGGAATCAAACCCAAAACTCGAGCTCGCTTAATGGCTTTAGCAAGGGCCCTCTGATGCTTAGAACAAGTAGCGGTATAACGAGGATCCACAATCTTTGCCTGGCTAGAAAGAAACCGCCTTAATAATTCCGGTTCTTTATAATCAACTTCTTGGAGGTTTTGAGAACAAAAGAAACACTGTTGAGGCATGCCGTTTTTGTCTAAATTTTAAAGCTCGTATGCAGTAAAGAAAATTTAGCTACAAAACCGAGCACCCCGCCCTCTAAGCACCTGGACCTTTTTTGGATATTTATTTTTATATTTAGTTTATTCATATAGCTACAT
>Ga0209542_10000694_pt1 | contig 80560 bp, 84 predicted proteins | sample RifCSPhighO2_01_FD_184028 | JGI IMG/M metagenome (GOLD analysis project Ga0209542, IMG submission 184028) | Soil microbial communities from Rifle, Colorado - Rifle CSP2_plank highO2_0.1 (SPAdes) (version 2) | ecosystem: Environmental > Terrestrial > Deep subsurface > Rock core/Sediment ...
AAAAAGAACATCACGCAAGGTAAGTTCAAGATGGAAACCCCACTCTCGCCGTAGCGAGATTTGCCCGCAGGCAAACCTTTAGGGTGGGGAGGAGGTCATCTTCTGTTGGAATATAACTTACTATTCTTGTTGGTTCTTCTTGTTTCTGGACTTGTTTTGCGGGTTCTTGAGTGCTAGTTAGTTTAGATTGATGAACTGAAAAAGCAGTTATTCCCAAAGCTAAATATACAGAAGCAATTCCTGCTATTGGCCACAAACGATTTTTATTTATATCTTCCATTTATCTTTTTTGCTTTGAATTGTAGAATATATGTTTTTGTCTTATACCCAAATTAGGAATAGGAGGGAGAGGAGTCATTTTCATTGCCCATGGAGGGTTAGTATCTTTTGTATGATAATGATCAGCAGTTGAATTTGGAGCTTGATTGGATAATATTTCCCTTGATATTTTAAGACATTCTTCAAAGGCTTTTATTTCTGTTGGATTCATTAATTTTTCCCGATTATGGTCTCCAAAGCAACTATATTGCCATACTATTTTTCCTCTTACCTTATTATTTTTAAGCATTATTTTCCTCAATCTTTCTTCATCTTTATTTTCTAAGAAACCCGAACGAGTTAGAGGAGTCTTCCCAACTTCTCCTTTTTCTTTACGAGAGCAATTTCTTGCTTCTCCATAAATTAATCTTGCAAGAAGAAGGTCAATTGGATCAGTTTGCAAGTTTGTTGTTCTGTAATTAATTTGTTCATTGCTTTGTCTTTGATTTTGTGAAGACTTTTGTTGAGAAACATAATTATCTTGATTATTTGGTTGAGGAAGTTTTATTTCTCTTCTTATTACTTTAATTGGAATTGCGTCTATCAAAGAATCAATCGATTTAAGATGACTTCTTTGTTTTTCTGGCTCTTCTTTTCTCGTTGCACCTGTTGAATAAGCTCCAGAAGCTAAACCTACAACTAAAGCTAACGTCCCTCCAATTCTCCAAACTAATGATGTTTCTTTTTGCATTGCTTTTTTCTCTAAGTTGAAAGGTATTTAAAGGTTTCTAATTGTAACTACTAAATTATTACAAATTAAGGATTTTTTTGAATGTCTTGTTGATGCTAGAGTTTTGTTTTAGTAAAGGATTGAATAAAGATTTGAAACAAATCTTTATATATTATCTTTGAGTTTGTTGGCTATGAAAATAATAACCCTTCATTGTGATTATATAAAATTCAAGCCATTGAAAAAGGCGATAAAAAATCCTGAAGAATTGAAGAATGATAAAGAGCAAGAAATAGATAATCCTCTTGTTGTGTTAATTGCTGTTGAACAGGGCGATAATGATAAGAGTATTAAAGAGATGGTTGAAGCAGTTGAAAAAACTGCAAAAGATGTAAAGGCAAAAAATATAGTTCTTTATCCTTATGCGCATTTATCTTCAAATCTTGCTCCTCCAGATACTGCTCTCGGATATTTGACTGAAGCACAATATGCTCTCGAAGGAAAGAAATTTAATGTTGTCCGTGCTCCCTTTGGATATTATAAAGAATTTGAATTAAAAGTTAAGGGTCATCCTCTTTCTGAATTATCTAAGGAATTTAAAGGAGATGTTGAAATAATTAAAGGAATGCCTAAAGAAATTAAGGGCGAGGTGGTTCATGATAGCTCTCAATTGTTAAAAGAAATGTCTAGGAGTAAGTTGGACACTTCTAAACTTAAAGATAATGATCATAGAATTTTAGGGCAAAAAATGGATTTATTTAGTTTTAATGAATCCTCTCCGGGAAGTGTTTTCTGGCATCCAAAGGGAATGGTTATATTTAATGAGCTAATAAATTTCTCAAGAGAAATACAAAGTGAAGCAGGGTATACAGAAGTTTCAACTCCTCAATTATTTGATAATAAATTGTGGAAGATTTCTGGACATTGGGACCATTATAAGAGCAATCTTTTTGTTACGGCTTACGAAGGTAAGGAGAGTGCTTTGAAGCCAATGAATTGTCCAGGACATATGCTTTTATTTAGGACAAAGACAAGAAGTTATAAGGATTTACCTTTAAGATTTTCTGAATATGGTTCATTGCATAGAATGGAATTATCTGGAACTTTGAATGGATTGTTTAGAGTTATAAGAATGCATCAAGATGATACTCATATATTTTGTTCTTTTGAACAACTTGAAAGCGAAATTGAAGGAATATTTAAATTGATAAAAAAAATCTACAAAGATACTTTCAATCTTGATTATAGAATAGAATTGTCTACACGCCCAGATAAGTTTATGGGAAAGAAAGAAGATTGGGATAAGGCAGAGATCATGCTTGAGAAAGTTATGAAAAAATTGAAAATTGTTTATAAAATTAATAAAGGTGATGGCGCATTTTATGGGCCTAAAATTGATATTCATATTAAGGATTCTCTTGATAGAAGTTGGCAATGTGGAACTATACAATTGGATATGCAACTTCCTACGAGATTCCAACTTGAATATACGGGAGAGGATAATAAAGCACACACTCCTTTAGTTTTACATAGAGCAATTTTTGGTTCTCTTGAAAGATTTATAGGAATATTACTTGAGCATCTTAATGGAAATCTTCCTTTGTGGTTGTCTCCTGTTCAGATAAAGATGATTAATTTTACTGACAGAAATATTAAATCTGCTGAAAAAGTATTGAATGATATAAAGAAGGAACTTCCTTTCGTGAGAATTGAAAGTGATTTTAGAGGTACAACTATTAATGATAAAATAAGGGATGCAGAGATGCAGAGGATACCTTATATAATTGTTATTGGAGATAAAGAGGAAGAGAAAGGAACTTTGGCTGTTCGTGCCCGCGGGCAAAAACCTGTTTTTGGAGTTTCTTTTGATAAGTTTATTGGAGAGTTTAGGGAGAAGATTGAGGCGAGGGGATAGAAAGGTATTTTTTTAAGCTACCAATTTAACAAAAACATTTATAAACTATTGATAGCTATATCTAGCTATGGTTACCACTATTCAAATTGATGAAAAAACTAAACATTTGTTAGATAAATTAAAAGTCCATTATAGGCAGAGCTATAATGAAGTAATTGAAAAAATGGCTAAGGAAAATATAGGCGGTAAAAAGGATATAATGTTCTTTGCTGGTGCGTGGAAGGATTTAGAAGATAAAGAGGTAGAAAACATAAAAAAGAGTATTTCTAATTTGAGGAAAAGTTCAACTAAAGAATTGATTGATAGAACATGATTTGTATAGATTCAGATTGTATAATTGACTTTTTAAGAGGGAAAAGAGAAGCAATAGCTATAATTGAAGAGCATAAAGAAGATATTGTCACAACAGAAATAAATGTGTTTGAAGTTTATTTTGGTATATTTAACAAATCTTTTATAAGTGAAAAAGAAAAGAAATCTGCGGAAGAATTTTTTGATTCTTTACAAAAACTTTCTTTTGGAGATAGATGTGGAAAAAAGTCTAGTGAGATATTTAGTAATTTAATAAAAGAAGGGAAAACCATACAGCAAAATGATGCTTTGATAGTAGGTATTTTAGCTGAAAATAAAGTAGATTCTATAATAACTAGAAACTCAAAACATTTTTCTATTATAAAAAAGCTAAATGTTATTTCTTATTAAAATTACTTCTTCCTCGAAGAACCAAAACCTTTCGCGGTTTTAGCCTGAACATTAATCTGATTTTTTGGATTTGAAGCTACATCTTTTTTTAATTGTGATTTTTCTTTTTCTATTTCCATTTCAAGTTTGTCTAATTTTTCTATTTCGTCTTCTGTATCATTTGATTCTCCAACTGATTTTTGAGAAGGTTGAAGTGCAGACATAGGTACTTTTCTTATTATGTCTGTTATAGAAGTTCTTTCCATTCTAAGAACTGTTTCTGATTTATCTTCTATATTGGCTTTAAGAATTTCCATTCCTGATAATATACAACTAACGGTCCAAGTTTTTTTGCCTTTTATATTTTGTATTATTGCAATCATCTTCTTTATTTCTTCAGTTATTCCTCTGTTTCTCATTTCGTCTTGGACTATCCCTTTAAGTGCTTCCAAATCTATTTTTGTTTTTATATCAAGTTTTTCAGGCTTTGCTTCGTTTAAGACTTCCATCATCTGAAGAACTACATCTTTATCAAGCGTGAATGCCCCTATTTTCTTTTCAGAAGGAATATAATAGTCTATCTGATGTATGTTGTTTCCTTGTTCAAAGTCGATTATGAAAAATCCTGCGGCTAAATATGCGTCTTTATACTTTTCAACGAATTTTTTGTATTCGGGAGAAGTGTTCAGTTTTTCTACATAAGGTTTTATTTTCATTTTCAACTCTCTTTATTAAAGTACTAAATTTTGATAGTTTATAAGTTTTTAGCTTCTGCAAATATTTATTAACTAAAAGAGTTATTTAATGAAATGAGGGGAGAGGTTGAAATAGAGTTTGTAAAGTGGTTCTCTGAATTGAGCAATAAAGATATATCTGTTGCTGGTGGAAAGGGTGCGAGTCTTGCTGAAATGTTTAATCATAAATTTCCTGTTCCTCCAGGTTTTGTCATCACTGCTCAATCTTATAAATATTTTTTAGATAAGGCAGGTATAACTGGAAAAATAAATAATATACTTGAAAATTTAGATGTAGAGGATACTAAGGAGTTAGATAAAGTTTCAAAAGAGATAAGGAGTCTTATAGAATCTTCTGTTATGCCAAAAGACCTTGAAACTTCTATATTGGAAGCTTATGATGTTTTAGACATATCAAGGAAAGAGATATTTTCTAAAGCAAGAGGACAAGCACTAGATATTCTTAAAACTGGACAAGACCATATTTTTGTAGCTGTAAGAAGTTCTGCTACAACTGAAGATTTAGTTGATGCAAGTTTCGCGGGACAACAGGATAGCTTTCTTAATGTAAAAGGTGAGAGAGAACTTATTGATTATGTGAAAAAATGCTTTTCTTCTTTGTTTACTGCAAGAGCAATATATTATAGAACTAAAAAAGGTTTTGAACATTCAAAATCATATCTTGCCGTAGTTATACAGAGAATGATTGATTCTGATAAATCAGGAGTTATATTTTCAAAGAATCCTGTAAGCGGAGAGGATAGTATTGTTATTGAAGCAGTTTTTGGTTTAGGTGAGGGAATTGTTTCTGGTATGATAAGACCTGATAATTATGTTACTACAAGAGATTTTGAAGATTTTAAAGTATTATCAACTGAAATTTCTGATAAAAAAATAGCAATGGTAAGAAGTTCATCTGGAAAGAATGAAGTTGTTAATCTTTCTGAAGAGAGATCTACTCAACAGGTCTTGAGTAGTTATGAAATAAAAAGACTTGCTCAATATTCAATGGAACTGGAAAATCATTATGGAAAACCACAAGATATAGAATTTGCGATAGAGGGAGGACATATCTTTATTGTGCAATCAAGACCTATAACTGTAATATCAAAACAAGATAATGATGATTTGACTGGAGAAGTAATATTAAAAGGATATGGCGCTAGTCCTGGTAGAGCTTCTGGAAAAGTTAGAATAATACACAACGAGGGAGAGCTTTCTAAAATTAAGAAGGGAGAGGTTCTTGTTACTAAGATGACTAATCCTGATATGGTTGTTGCAATGGAAAAAGCAGCAGCTATAATAACGGACGATGGCGGATTAACAAGCCATGCTGCGATTGTTTCAAGGGAAATGGGAATACCTTCTGTTGTTGGGACAATAAAAGCTACTCAAATTCTGAAAGATGGAGATATAGTCGGGGTTGATGGAAGTAAAGGAGTAATTTATAGAGGAGTATTAGAGAAAAAAGAAGTCGAGATAAAAAAAATAGTTTCTACAAAAACTAAAATAAAAGTAATTGTTGATATTCCTGAATATGCTTCAAGAGCGGCTTTATCTGGAGCGAATGCTATTGGACTTGTCAGATTAGAAGGAATAATTGCTTATTCAGGAAAACACCCTCTTAAATTTGTCAAGGACAAAAATATGGATAGTTATAAAAATATTATCTTAAATGGATTAAAAAAAATATCTGAAAAATTTGAGGAAGTTTGGATAAGGTCTTCTGATTTGAGAAGTGATGAGTATTCTAAACTTGATGGTGCTCCAAAGATTGTTGAGGGAAATCCTATGCTTGGAGATCATGGAATAAGATTTTCTCTTAAATATCCTGAATTGCTCAAGGCTGAAATTTCTGCTGTGAAAGAATTGGCTTTGAATTATAAGAATAAAATTTTTGGATTTATGATGCCTCAAATTATTTCTGTTGACGAATTAAAGAGGACAAAAGAGATTGCTTCTTTGATTGATATTCCTGAAAATGTTAAAATGGGCATCATGGTTGAAACTCCTGCGGCAGTTCAGATTATAGAAGAGCTTTGTGAAGAAGGAATGGATTTCATAAGTTTTGGAACTAATGATTTAACTCAATATACTTTAGCGATTGATAGAAACAATCCAGATGTACAACACTTACATAATGAAATGAATCCCGCGATCTTAAAATCAATAAAAAGAGTTATAGAGGTTTGCAGAAAACATGGAGTTGAGACTTCAATATGTGGACAGGCGGGAAGTAAACCAGAGATGGCTAAGTTTTTAGTTGAGAATGGAATTGATTCTATATCTGTAAATGCAGATGCCGCTCACGAAGTAAGTAAAGTTGTTGCTGAAGTTGAAAAGAATTTTAGAAATTATAAAGTTAGTGAATCAAGTAGTGGAGAGAATGTTAATGGAAAGAAAGACTCTGCTAGAGAATTTAGAGAAGAGAAGGAATCTAGTGAGAAGGATTCTGAAACTAAGGTAGATGGAGAGGGAGAAAAGCAAGAAGAATTTGTGTTGACTGAAGCAAAAGTATTGATGGCTATGAATAAGGTCTTTGGAGATGCAGAAGAGGATATAGAAGACATAATTTTAAGACAACTTGATGATGGTAGTGAGGGGGCTTATAAACAGCCAGAACAGACGCAGACAGGGGAAGAAAATCAGCCTTTAATTGATGTTATGGAGGATAAAGTTAAGGAGTCTCTTGAGGGAGATGAGGGGACTTATAGTGAGGGGAAAGAGGAAGGGAGCAAGGAAGTTGTTGAGATAATTAAAGGAAGTCGAGATGAGGAAGTTAGCAAGGATAGTAATGAGAATGAGGCAGGCAATGAGGATAATAGGGCTAGTGGTGAAGGTGGTGAAGAGGAAGACGATGAAATTGGAGGGGAGTTTTCTCCTGATTCTTCAGATGAGAAGTCAAAGGAGCCAGAATCTGGATGGGATTCTGATTCAACAGAGGAATGGGTTTCAGAGCTTAAAGAGGATAAAGTCGTCGATTTATTCTAGGTTTTTTTAAGGATTAAAGATGTTACCTTTTGCAAGTAGCTACAAATAGAAAGATTTAAATACTCTTATTTTATGGGAGTGTCATGACAGCACAAATAGAATTACCAAAGATATTGCAAGAATTTGGAAACAAATATACTCATGTTGCACTCTTAGAAGAATTGAGAGGATTATCAAAACTAGCTACTAAAACTGATGATGAAGGAAATGCAATTAGAGGAAGTTTGAAAGCCGTAGTTGAAAATTATTATAATGAAACTTCTGAAGGACAAGCCGTATTAAGAGAAATCGATGTTTCTGGAAATCTGGAAGATCATGTTAATGCTGTTGAGGCACGTAGATATACACAATTAGCTGATTTTATTTCTGATCCTAGTAGAGCCAAACAATTAACTGATAGTTTAGATGATGGCAGACTTGAATTATTGCTTGGAAATGAAAAGGCCATGTCTCAAATATTACCTCAAGAGTCAATAGCAAAATATAAAGTAGCTAGTGCTTTAAGCAGGATGTTTTCAGGCAATCCTAGTAAAGATGATATGAAATTATTTGAGAAATATGCTGAGGTAAGAAAAGCAGAAACTGCTAGAGATTTTGTTGAAGAATTTAAAGATAGTTCCGATGCTATACTATTCATTAAAGCTATAACTCGTTCTGAATTAAGACCAAATCCAGAATTAAGAAAAAAACTTGCTGAATTCTATGGCTTAGATGGTACTGAAAATATATATCAAGATATTAGACAAGCTCTTGTTGGTGGATTAGGCAATTTGAGAACAAGAGGAAATACAGCAAAAGCGATATATGAAGTTCTTAAATAAAAGATAAAATATTTTTAACCTTTATTCTTCAATAATTCCGCAATTAATCTACCCATTTGTTGCAAAAAGTCTTCGGCAATTTCTTGCCACTTATCAATATCAGCACCTTTAATATTTTGGACTTTTCTGTGATTTATTGCCCTGTGTAATTCATAGATTTCCGAGGCAATTCTTACATAATTTGACTTGAGCATATTTGTTTCAACGAAAGTTTCTTTTAGCATTTGAGGAATGTGTTCTGGAGAAGGGGGGAGTTTTCCCGCCATCATTAATGCAGCTTGCGAAGAATCAGTAATTGCCCAGTAAATTCCTTCAATAGCAGACATTTCATACATTCTGCTTCTAAGTAAATGAAATGGTGCTCTGTTTAAAGCGGCGTGAACAGCTTCGGGAGTTGAATGTATTTTACCTTGTAAAAGAAGAGCTTTAATTGGATTGTAGAATCCTCCAGAATCTATTAATGCTTCTCCATATCTTAATATATTTATTACCACAGGGTCTCCATAAAGTAAATCTTGCCACCATGTTGTTAGTTTGATAGTATTGATATGTATTTCTTTATTGAAATTGAGAGATGAAACTATTTTTCCTAATTCTTCTCTATACCACGCAATTAATTCCATATCCCAATTAATTGATGCGTCGTCTATAATTATAATTATGTCTATATCAGAAGTTTCAATTGCTGTTTTTTTAACTTGACTTCCAAATAAAACAGTTGCTTTAACCATTTTATCAAATTTCTGATGAACTCTTACTGCGAAGTCCATCGCCATTTCTTTTTCAGTTAATATTTTCCTATTTACAGGCAATTTTCTCAATACTTTTATATCTTTATCTTCTATTTTCCTCTTTTTATCTTCCATTTTTCCTCTTTTATATTCTTCATTATATATAATCCAGTTTATTTTTAAAACCTTCTCTTATGAACTAGGGCTTCCTGAAAATTGTCCTCTGTTTCCTGGGAGAGGTCCACCTAATACAGGAAGATTAGAGAACCCACTACCAAATGTTGCAAAGTATGATTCTGGTAGGAAGTTTCCGAAGCCAGAATGATATCCGCCTGCGACTACGCCTTGTTGATTCCAATAAGGGGCCATCTTCATTCCATAAATTGACGAGCCATAGGAAGCCAAAGTTGCAGGAAGAGGGGACGAAGCATTGAAGTGTTGGAACCAATCTCCTGCTTCAATAACTCTTTTAATTTTATCAACATTTTTTCCGTATTCTTTGAGAATTTTTTCATATGCTTTTGTTGGGACATTTCCCATACCCATTGGAAGTTCAGCGTGGTCAAAACCAAAATTATCTGAAAGGTGCATTTTATTTATGTAAGGAGAAATTGTTTTCATTTGTTCTTTTAGATATTTGTCGTCGTATCCATATTTTTTTAACATATTTATATGACCTACATCCCAAGTTGCTCCTATTAATTTATCTGCGTTTGTTCTTGCTTCAGATTCTGAAACACCATCTTTTACTGCTTTTTCAACAAATTTATCTCTGCTTCTTTTTATTACATCTCTTATATCTTCTGCTCTGTTTAATCCAGACATCGGACCTGCAGGATGATTTTCAAGACTTATTACTGGAGCTGTATCTTTAAATTCCTTGAAACCTTTGTAAGCAATATTCGAGAAAGTTTCTGAAGTTTTATCAATTGCAAATTCTTTTATCGGTATAAGTATTTCTGGAGCTTTTATTTCATTTAACATATTTAATCCTTCTGTAACAGTTTCAGATATTTTATTTAATTTTGTATAATCTTCTATCTTTCCAGAATCAGTAACGGAACCTTGTATTGTGCTCCTCCATTTTTTCCCAAATTCTTCTAATACTTTTCTATCTTTTTCATTTTTAGTTTTTTCAGCTAATTCATAAGCTTGACTAAATAGTCCCTTAAATCTGCTTATTGAACCTCTTAGGGCAACATCTCCCGTTTTTAATAAATCGTAACCCTGATTTACTGCTTCAACACTTATGCCTCTCTTTTCAAAAAATTTTTCTTTTTCCTTTCTTTCTTCTAGAGAACTTCTATTATAAGCATCATAACCCTTTAAGATTTTTTCTTTTGGTATTTCTATTTCTTTTTCTCTTATTATTTCAATAGCCCCATTAACATACTCTTTTGCCCTTCTTAATTCAAAGTTCAACTGCTCAATGGATTCATTCCATCTTTCTTCATTTGACCTTTTTAATAATTCTGTTACGGATTCTTTTTCTTTTAGATAATCTCTTCTTTTTACTTCTATTTGTCCTACCGCCCCATCTGCTAAATTTATTACTCCCACCATAACTTCCTTTTCTCCGTCAGCAGTCATTACTCTTGATATTGGCTCTGGAATACCTGTACTTGCGTGAAATGTTACGACTGTGCTTCCCTTTGGGTCTATTTTGTGGCCTTTTTTAAGTGCGTCCCACATTTCTCTTTCAACTTCAATTCTTTTATTTTCAGTCCACTTATTATTTTGTAAGTCAACTCCTGTTGGTTCTAACATTGGACCATGTAATGTAAATTCTACTCCGACTAATTTTTTTAATCTATAAAGCTCTTCCGCGTGTTGATTTGGAATTGCTTTTACAATTTGAGGAAAAGTGAATTGGACTTCAACTGATTTTGCTCCTGTGTTCAAGCTATCAGAAACGGCTTTCAATTGATTAGCCATTTGAGGATTTGTTGTCATAGCAAAATTTGAGGGATTAACATCTTGGGCTATCGGACTCCCTTGAAATTCTTCATAATCAGAATTTAAACCATAATTTGCCCCTCCGTATAGAAAATGTTTGTATTCGGCCATACGGTATTTAGTCTTTTTTAATATTTAAACCTGCTTAAAACATGTCTCTTCTTCTTCTTTTATCATCTTTCTTTTCAGCGTCTATTGTATCGTGCTGGTAATTTGGTTGGTAATTATCTTTTTCCTGATAAGCACTTCTAATATCTGTGCCTTTTGAAGATGCAACAAAAAAATCTCCTCTTCCTCCAGCGATATCTCTCTGTGAACGCAAATTCCCCAATCCTGAACCTGTTTTATTTCCTTCTATAAATACTTCTTTTTGTGAAAATGCATCTCTTGAAAGAGTATAACTTTTTTCATTTTTTTGTGCGTAATTTGAAGAAGCGTAATTTGATTTTATATCATAATTTATACTTATTTTTTCTTTCTTTTCTTGCGTTCTCGCTTCCTCCTTTTGAATAGGGGCTGATTGAATTGGTGCTCCCTCCTCAACAATCTCTCTTAAATTTCTTAAAGGCTTTTTTATTTCAGGTATTTTGGCGATCGGTTTAATAGGTTTAGGTATTTGTCTGGAAGGAGATGGTCTTTGATTAATTGTAGATTCTTTTGTTATTGGCTTGTGGCTTGGAGTGATTGGTAATTCTTTGATGGTTTTTTGCTCTTCTTTTATTTTTATATCTCTTTTAATCTCAAATATCTTTACCTTCTTTTTGGCCATATTTAGTTGAAGTTTATCAAATATATAAGTCTTAACACCACTAAATATCAGTTAATAAATTCATAATAAATGATTTAAACACCCAAAATATAGGATTTTAAGGTGAAAAAATGTTTTTAAAAAAGAGGAACAATAGAGATTTATTATTTAGAAAGAGTTTGTTGCTTGGACTACTTGGAGTTTTAATTATCAGTTTTTTACTTAGCTCAATTTTCCTTCTTAGTCTATTAGAAGATAATAAAAGAAATAATTCTATTAGAGTTGAGGATAAGGAAAAAATCTCCCTTAAAGAAGAAGAAATAAAATTTGATTCTCTTGAGAAAGACATAGAAGAATCCTCAAATTTAGAAAAGATAAGTCATGGATTAGAAAGCCCTCTTGAAGATTATTGGGAAGATAAAATACTAGAATTTGAAGAATTGTTTGACGAAATTTCAACAAAGAATTATGGAGTTGATGGTTTTGATTACGATTCTTATGATAAAACTGGGGCAGTTTACTTAAATGTGGGAGATAAAATAAACGATATAGTTCGTTCATATCCAGAGAATATAACTTTTATATTGAGGTCAGGAACACATAGAATAACAAAAGTTATATTCCCAAAAGATAATCAGAAATTTATAGGTGAGCCGGGAGCTATTTTAAGTGGAGCAGTTTTAATTAATTACTCAAATGTAAGTTATAATTCTGGAAATGGTTTTTATTATCTCACAGGATTGAATCATACTATTCCTCTAACTTCTCTAAATGGAGAGACTCCAGAAGATGTTTGTGGTAGCGGTTATGAAGATTGCGCATATCCAGAAGACCTTTATCTTGATGATGTAATGCTTCGTGAAGTTATGAGTCTAGGCCTATTAGGACAAGGCAAATATTATATTGATGACAATAATTCAAGAGTATACTTCTATGACAATCCTCTAGGTAAAAAAATAGAATTTAGTATAACTCCCTTTGCTTTTATTGGAGGATTAGATGGAGATTTATATGGAGGAGAATTGGGATATTATGGAATTCCTTCAACAAATTTTACAAGTTCGGCTATTAGAAATGTTAGCATAATCGGTTTGACTATTGAGAAATTTGCAAGTCCTTTTCAATATGGGGCAATTATGTCTTATCGATTTGACGCATGGGGGGACAAAGGGAGCTGTACAAGAAATTGGATAGTAGAGTATAATGAGATTAGATTGAATCACGGAGTTGGACTTTTATTCTGTCATAATTCTTTAATAAAGGGAAATCATATACATCATAATGGACAACAAGGAATTGCTGGAGCGGGGGACAATGCAACTATAAGAGAAAATGAAATTTCTTTTAACCATTTGAATGAAAGTGGATTCAGTCCAGAAGGAGGATTTACTTCAATCGGAGGGACTAAATTTTCTTCAACTGAAAATTTATCAGTTGTAAGGAATTATGTCCACAATAATTCTCACAAAGGTTTATGGACTGATGGAAGCAATAAGGAAACATTTATGGAATTGAACATGAAATAAGCCATTACGCAATTATCAGAGGCAATTATATCAAAGGAAATTCTTTGAACAGAGAACCAGGATATCTAAGAGGTTCAGGAATATTAATCCATAATTCAGATAATGTCTTAATAGAGGAAAACTATGTAATTGACAACGGAGACGGAATAGGGGTTAGAATGAGTGAAAGAAATATTGGAGAATGTTGTTTTGACCAACTTGGAATGGAAAGAGATACAAAAAATGTTACTATAAAAAGAAATTACATAAGAACTTCTGCGGATTCAACAGGCTACTCTGGGAAAAATGGAGTTGTTGTTTCAAATTTTAACGATGAATGGATGAATACTGCCGAACAAAGCAGACCTCTATGCAATTCAGGAAATAGATGTGATTGGTTTTATCTACCAAGAACATTTTATCTAAATACTAGCAATATAATTTTTGAGGATAACACTTATGTTTACAATATAGACAATTCTACTTATTCTTCAGCAAGTTCAGAAGTTAGAGAAAGAATGACTAAACCTTTTCTTTGGGGAGACTCCAATGAGCAATATAATTTAAGTGAATGGCTAGATTCATACGAAATTTATAATTTTGAAGAAGATATTACAAATCCATCCATAACTTTAGTTCAGCCTTCTGGTTCAAAGAGCTCAAGAAGTAATATCTTGTTAAATTATAGCGTTTCAGATTCTAATATTCAATCTTGCTGGTTTAATGTTTTAAGAGGAGGAACTTTTGAGTTTTCAAATACAACTTTGAGTTGTTCTTCAAATAGTTATTTTTTTAATGTCTCAGTTGATGCTAATTTTACTCTTACTTTTTATGCAAACGATTCTTCAGGTAATTATAATCAGAGCAATATCAATTTTTCTGTTTCGACTAGTAGTGGGGGTGGTGGAAGTTCTGGTTCGAGTAATTCTGGATCAGGAAGTTCAAGTGGAGGGGGCGGTTCTGGAAGTTCTTCTGGAACAACAGGGTTTGCAGTAAATAATAAAGTTTCAGTTCCAGATAATGAAAATCAAGAAGAGGAAAATCCAAATGAAAGAACTAATAGTCTTTTAAAAAAGAGCGAATTTATCAAATTCAAAGATAAAAATGATAAAGATTATTCAGTTATGCTAAAAAATATTTTGGATAATAAATCGGTTTTTTATATTGAAGAAACCAAAACGACTTTAATAATAGGTGAGGGAGAAGAAGCAGAGTTCGATATAGATGATGATGGAGAATACGATATTTCTATAAAGATATTCTCTATTTCTGAAGATTCTGTTGAGTTTTCCTTAAATCTACCTGTTGAGAAAGAATCTCTTCAAGAAGAGCCTAATCTTTCTGGAGGATTTTTCAGAATATCTGGAATACCTATTCTTGAATATGAAGAGGGTAAAACAAAACTTACTCTTCAAGGAGCTATTTTAATATTTATTATTCTTACTTTAATCGGATATTTTATTTACAGAAGAATAAAGAAAAAAAGAGAATTAAAATGAAGGCATATTATTAACGCCTTTATAAGAATTAAACATTTTACCACATTCCATTCTTCCCTTTATAATTGCTTGATTCCTCACAGCTTTTTCGTAATCTGAATCTACTCTTAATCCTATTCTTTCTTTTTTTTCATCTTTCTTACTTGAAGTTATACTGAATTGTGAAAATAATCCTGAGAACAAAGCTGAAAAAGGGTTTGTATCCTCAGATTCTTCTTTTTTATCTTTTTTTGGCTTTTCATTTATAAATTCATCAATGTCAGATTGTATCATTCCTATACTCTCATTAGTTGCTCCTTCAATTGCCTGATATATTTCTCCAAAATCATCTTTTTCAATTTCTTTTAATAAAATTTTTAATTCATCTGCTGAAAGACCATATGAGGTAAATTCAAGTTCAAGGAGACCTCTAAATCTATGATGTTGTCCTACCGATTCTGGAGTTGAACGATATTTTAATTCTATTAATATTAGAGGTAGGTATTTTTCTGTTTTTATTTTTCCTTCAAATGCTTCAGGAAGTCCTCCCTTTAACACTTCTTCAGCTATTGTTACTTTTCCTTCTCCCAATAAAGTTAGTTCAAATACTGCTGTATTGAAACCTGAAACAAGATACGCTCCGCCAGAGGCGTTTTGTTCTAAAGATTTGGCGGCCTTTAGATAAGGTTTTACCCATCTTGCATAGAGTTTTACAGAATTAACTTGACTTTTTAGATAAAGCTTTAGAAGTTCATATCTTTTTTTTAATTCTGTTTCTGATTGCTCAAGCCAAATATAAAATTCAGACAATCTCTGAAGGATAAGTCTTTTCATTCTATCATTCAAATCTAATTTTTTTGCTTCTTCAAGAGTTTTTGGAGCCATAAATGCGTCAATTATAAGAACAAAATTTGGCTGATTTGCTCCTGTTAAAACTAATTGCTTTAATGCTGTTCCTCCTCTTCTTATATCAACTTGATCAAGCCACCTTTGTTTTAACGCCAATAAAGCAGATTCTGATTCAATGCTGGTTTTTGACCTGTATCTTTCGTATTCATCCATTACTATTTTTAGTTCTCTTAATTCATAAACTAAATTTATTACTGATCTTATAACTGTATTTACATTACCCATAATTCTTGAAGCTTCTTCTTGAACTCTAGTAGTTTTAGTAAGAAAATCCGTGAAAAGAGAAGAACCAGGAGATGCAATAAAATTATCCGTTAATTTGTAGGACTTTTCAAACTCTTTAGTTATGTAATCTACCATCCAGAAGTAAGCTTGTTCTAAAAATTCATTAGCGTTTGCAGATATATCATATCCCAAGGTATGTTTTTCTATAGGATTTTTTATTCCTATAAATTGAAAACCACTTTGGAAAGCTTGCTTTTCAAAATCTATATATTTCATTTTAACGACTTCCGCAACTTCAGCTGCTTTCAGGTAACTTCCTTCAGCCCCTTCTTTCCTAAGTATTTCTTTAACCTGCTCTCTTTTTTCTGGCTTGCAATAAATATCTGGCACTATTGCCGCAATAAGATTATGTATATTAACGCCCATTTTTTACTTCCTCTTTTGAATTAAAACAACATTAGATTATATAAATGTTACAGAGAATTGTTTATTTTATAGGTTGTGCCCTTTATACAATTCTCTGTCTGTACAATTATCAGCTTCACATTTTATTCTCTGCAATACACTATAGCTTATTTTAGGGATAAAGCTAGGCAGGATTACAATTCTAAATTTAGATAATAATGACAAATATATAATGCTCGAATGGTTTAACGTATTTTAAGATAATTAAGATTTTATCGTTTGATCCAGAATAGCTTGCAGTGTGGAGTTTTCATCTTTTTACAATTGTACATATCTTAACCTTTGAAAAAGAAAGGTTTATTAAAAGATAAATTTTGATTCCAATATGCTTCATAAAAGAGCTTATTATATCTCAGGAATTGCCTTTTTGCTAATTGGAGTAGTTGTTCTAATTAATACTTTTCAAACTATCACGGGATATATTTCACTTAATGATATAGATAATTCAAGCAGTAAATACGCAGGAATATGGTTTATTATTTCAGGTTTAGCGATAATCGGTCTTGCCTTAAGACAAGGAAGAGTTTAAATAAAAAAGATATTTTATTTAGATATGAGTTTCTTTAAAAGAGGGGAAATTGAAACTTTAGATTTAACTAAAGATAGAAATAAGAGACTTCTCGCAGAAAGCAGAAAAATATTTCTAAAGAATAATTCTGAATCAAGGAGGAGTCAAAATAATGACTTTGTTGATTTAGGTTCTCTTCCTATTCAAAGAAGCAGTCCAGTTAGCTCCGCAACTTCTCCACCTCCCGGTTTTGACTTTTTAAGCTCTCTCGCTAATTCTTCATCTGGGAATAATTCGAATAGTTTTTCTGGTGGAAGTGAGAATTTGCATGAAAAAAACATTCAACATCTAAAAGTCAAAATAGATGATATAGAATATAAACTAGAAAGGTTTTTAGAAAGACTTGAGAAGATTGAGAGTGGTTTGGGAAAGAAGTAGTATTATGTAGAACAATATTCTATTTAAACCATAAATTGGTTCTTATTTTATGGACACAAGACTAAAAGATAAAGTAGTTATTGTTACAGGTGGAGCTTCTGGAATTGGTTTGTCTGTTGTAAATTCTTTACTTGAGGAAAGAGCAATTCCAGTAATAGTTGATATGGATAGGAGAAAAATAAAAAGACTTGATAGAAGACTTATTGATGAGAGAAAAAAACATCTTGTTATATATGAAGATTTGACTAGGGAAGAGGCCTGTTCAAGAGCGGTTGTGAATACTATTGAGAGATATGGAAAAATAGATGTTTTGATAAACAATGCGGGAGGTAATGATTTTCTTGATATTGATTCAACTGATCCGAAAGAATTTAGAGCCTCTCTTGAAAGAAACTTAGTTCAGACTTATTCAATGACTCATTTTGCTTGGCCACATTTAAAAATATCTAAAGGAAATATAGTCTTTGTCAGTTCAAAAGTAGCTTTAGTTGGAGAAGGAAGAACAACCGCCTACGCTGCCGGAAAAGCGGGAATGATTGGACTTACAAGAGAACTCGCTACTAAATCTTGTAATGAGGGATTAGGAATAAGAGTAAATTGCGTTTTACCTGGGGAAGTTGATACTCCAAAACGTACCGCATGGCTTAAAAGGACTTATGGTAGTAAATCTGCTGGAGAAGAAGCTATCGCTTATAGAGTTCCTCTGGGAAATAGACCAACATCCCCCAGAGAAGTTGCCAGCATTGTAGTTTTTCTTTCATCTAATTATTCAGCAGGACACATGACTGGACAATTACTTCATCCCGATGGTGGTTACACACATATAGATAGAAATGTGCAAAGAGGAAAGTGATGATTTGTTAAAAATATTAAGTTAAATTCTCAATCATCTTGTAAAACATATCTTAAAAACTTGTCTGCCTCGCTAAATTCATTCTTAGGTATTTCTTTAATATCGTAATCTACTTCTATGATGACAGGTTTTCCTTGTTCTATTGCATGCGAAGCCATAGTTCGTAAATCTTTTCTTGGAATAAGACCTTCAACTTCTCCTCCATCTCCCCAACGAGCTTTATCTTGCGGGTATTTTTCTAGGAAAACTCCAAGACCAGTTGCATTACTCATATGTAATACTCTAGCAAAAGGCAAATACCTATCAAAATTAGGATTGTTTTCTAGATATTGTTCCCAAGAATTTACCCCTTCTGTTTGAAATAGAATTTCTCTTTCTCTTGTTGCTCCATTTCTTTCAAATGATACTACTGCACTTCTTGAAGCTATCCAATGGGCACTATCAAAAACTAAATTACCATTAGAAACATCAACTAAAGGTTTTAGACCATTGAATGGGTGATAATACATCTGCGGAGTACCTCCAAGAGCTGGGTGAGGAGCAAAAACAGCATTAATAGCATTTTCTACTGCTACTTCTAATCCTTCATCTTTAGCTAGTGCTTGTAATTCTGAAAAGCGATTTTTTGCTCTTTGGTATAATTCTTCTCTTTGAGCTAAAAATTCCTGTAAAGTATAAACATATTGAACTTTTCTTTCTGCTGGAACTTCTGGAGAAACAAATGCCCCGATATTATAATCTAAATGAAAGGGCAAAGATAATTGGTCTTGAGCGCTCCCTCTTCTTAATTGACTAACTTGATCCAAAGCTATTTCTAATAAATCTCTTCCACCAACAAGAGATGTATCTTGTTCTCTACTATAAACTAAATTATGTCTTAATTGAAAGGTTGCTTGAGCGTGAATAATAGGAATATTGTATTTTCTCTGATTTTCCAGTTGTTTAGTGCGATTTTCATCAGTCAAAGCTCTAGGAAGTAAGAATAAAAAAGCTCCAACTTGAATTGGCTGACCAAGTTCATCACCAAGTGCTTGAATTCTCTTCTGTGCATTTCTAAAGGCAATAACTTCTGGTTCAGAATGAAGCATTAAAGGTAGTCCTACATATAATGGTTTGGTCATTCTTTCTCAGAATTTTAAGGATATAAATAGATTTCCATGATTTAACATATGTTTTAAAATTCAAGAATTAATTCCCCTGCCTTATCTCAGAAGCAAAATAAGTCTTATTACTTGAAACCTCTTCAGTCTTACCATTACTCTGGAATATCGCAAGAGCTGAAGGAAGTTCAAATCTACCTAATACTCTTAACTTAGAATGTATAATATAAGTAAAAACTCTTTCCTCACCCTTATTCAAATAAGGAATTTTCCACTTCAATCTCCTGTTTATAGGGTCTATATCGCTTGGTTTGTTTATTCCTTGAGGATATAAAGTAGTCATTGGAGGAACAGTATCAACTATTGTTATTGAGTCGATATGCTTTCTTGCTTTTACGCTTAATCTTACTCTAAGAGCAAATTCTCCTCCTTTTGTTTTAACTGATGAAACTCTTTTAGTGAGAACTACACTTCTTGTAAGGATATTTCTTACAAAAAAAACAATTCCTAAAAATACGATAAGAATCAATAAGGGGAAAGTATAATTTGTTGTAACTTTAATTTCCATATATTCAGCAGGAGCAAGAGTTTCCTCCCAGAAATAATTAACAAAAAATCCTTTTCTTACTACTAAAGGTTCAGGATAAGTTGTGGTAAATAATCTTGTTAATATATTTTTCTTCAGATTAAATGTTGCATTTGCGATTACATTTCCTTCATTTGTTTTTTTAACAGATAAAGTATTTATTATTAGTCCAGAACTATCTTGATGAACTGAAATCCATTCTTTTTCAAGAAAATCAAAAACCGCTTCGGATTTTGCTTTTGCTGAACCATATTCAGAAGATAATTCAGTTATATAAGGACCAGCAATTATTTTTGATATATCTTTTTCAAGGAGTATTTCTATTTCTTTTTCTTCTAAAGGCTCAAAAGAAATACTGCCTTTATATTCGTAGAAAGCAGAATTTATTTTTATTTTTATATTATTAAGATACGCTTTCTCAGTATTTTTTATTATTACTTTCGCAACTTTATTTTCTGGATGAACATTTAAAGGGACAATCTCTAAGACTCCTTCCAATTCAACTACTTTAACTCTTAATCTATCTGAATAATATTCTGAATTATATTTTATCTCAAGAGGAAAATAAACTATCCCCAAATTCTTTCTTAGTTGTTCTCCAGGAACAGCATTTATTTTTATATTAGTTTTTCCATGTGGAATTGAATATTTTTGTACAGGAGTTATAGGAACTAATAGGGAATAAATTTCAATTTCTTTTGAAGGACCATTATTGTTTATCTCTAACTCAAATACTGCATGATTATCGGTCTTTTGGATTAATATATCTCCTATAGGGATAGAAGTTACCTCTAAATCTTCAGCATATACGTAATTTAGCGAGATTATTAAAATTAATAATAAAATTATTGTCTTTTTCATGTTAGTTAAAACTGGAAATATTATATAAACATTTGTGTGAAAATTAGTAAGTCTTCACTCTTCTTCCTGAAGATTCGAGCATGTTCTTTATTTCTTCTTTTAACTCCTGACCTTCTTTTATTACATCCTTCTTAAAATAATCTACTCTGCCCGGGATGATATATTTGTTATATACATCCTTGATAAACCTATAAAAAGGATATAAGTCCCATTTGTTATCAGGATCCCTTGAAAGAGCACCTTTAACATTAAATGAAATTTTTCCTTTATTCATTTTTTTCTTTTGCCCATCTATTTCAACTTCAACATCAGTCATTCCTTTTATCTCAATTTCTATCTTTAATTCCATTGCAAAATAGTCTGAGACTTTCTTTGATGCAGACCATTTAATATGGATATCTCTTCCTGAAGAACCTACCTTTTCATTATATCTATCTTCAAGTACGTCATAATTATTATCTTCTTTGAGCCAAAAATGGGCAAAGCTATATAATGCATTAAAATCAAAAAGACCATTATGATCTAATTTCTCGCTTAAAAGATATATTCTGTCAGCCATCTTTTATATATGGTGTAAATTAAAATATTTAAAGCTTTGTAGATGTGTTTTTCAAGTTATATCCTTATCAGGGCCTCATTATTCTTATCAGAAATTTCCTTTTCAGCTGTTTCCACTCTTATTTTTAAAGAATCAAGACCTCTTGGAACTCTGAGATTTTCTAACTTTAATGTCTTCCTAATTCCAATTCCAACATCAGTTATATTTATTTCTCTTATCTTTTCTTCATTCCAATAAAGCGTTAAATTAGACTTGATAGAATCCTTTAAACCGATATTCATTAGAGTCACATTTAGATTTAGATAAATTGCCTCTTTAGAAGCAACAACCTCCGTTATAACTAAATCTGGAAGAGAATCAACAGCGTATAGAGAATTTATTTCTTCAACTAAAGATTGATCTATCTTTTGATTACAATTTGATACATTATACATAATACTTTGAGGATTTGCATTATGGTCAAACCCAAGTGCGTGAAAAATTTCATGAAGAGCTACATTGGGGTTTTCACAATTATCTCCTTTATATAGAGAAACTCTTGAAGAGAAGATTACATTATATTTTGAAGCATTTATTATCTTTGAAGGACCGCCTTCTCCAGCTATGAAATGGTTTTCTTCTTCGGCAGTTGGAGATAAGTCAGAACATAAAATTAATATTTCAGGATTATTATTTCCCGAATTAAAATCAAGTATTGTGAGATTTTCTATTATTTCAAAAGCCTCTTCAGTATTTTCTATTTTCTCATCTGAACAACCAGAACTAATCCAATAAGTTATTACTCTATCTCTAAATCTTAAATTAGGGTAGAACTGACTTGTTTTTTCTATTTGAGGGCTTGCTTCTGCTGTATATTTTTTAAACTCAATCTTTTCTCCTATTGGGGCTATCGACCATCCTATATAAACCAAAGTAGATATTACTATTATGAGTAAAATGTAAACTATTCCTTTAATAATATCCATGATAATAGGTATTAATTTAGGTTTATAAAATTTGTTTAAACGCCTATTCTAATATTTTTTACTTCTACTTTCTTTCCTCTAGAGGGTTTAAGATAATGCCCGCTTGCTCTCTTAGGAGTTATAATTCTTAATCTTGGCCCCTCTATTGGATAAAGTTTGTTATACTCCTCTTCAAATCCAAAAAAATCACCATCAAAAGTCAAAATATCTACATCACATTTAGATTCCCTTCCATGACTAACTGCAGTCACAAGAAGTTCAAAATCGTTTTCTAATCTATCTACCACACCAAATAATCTTTTTTGGCCATATAAAGGAGAAGAAGTTGGAGCCGTTATTACTTTTCTGCTGGGTATAGTGCCTAAAAATTCATAAAACAAATCTAATATCTCTGATTTTTTTGACAGGGCACAAGGTCTTCTTTCATCAAACACTCTGTAAGAATTTCCTTCAATATGAGTCATTGCTTCAACTAAGGTTATCTCGGCTACGAAAAGTCTTTCTTTTTCAGAAATGAGTCTTGAGAGCATTTGGTAATATGCTGTTGCCTGTTCCTCTAAAGTATTCCCTCTAATAGAATTATACCCTTCTAAAATATTAAGGGAATCTAAATATCCAAAAATACAAGTTGGTGGCTTTCTTAAGTTAGACCTATAATTTGAGTCAAGAACAAAAGGCAACCTTTCGTCTAAAATAATAGGTGGCCTGAATACATTTACATCTGGGAAAATCACGTTCCCCATACCTTCACTTTTATCAAGACGCAATCTTAAGGATTGCTCCAATCTAGCTAAAGACATAGAAGCTGGGAGTAAAAATTGAGGGTATAAAAACCTTTGTAATTATCCTTATTTAAGTAGTAAATTTTTCTACTTTACTCAAAATGCTATACATTAATAAATTATCATTTGCTATTAATAAAATGGTCAAAAAAATATACAATTACGCAATTGACAATGATTCCGAATCTTTGAAGCAATTTGAATCTTGCCTTGAAAATGATTTTGTTATAGCTGGGGCTTTAATGCCCGATGCACATTCTGGATATGCTGCTCCAATAGGTTCAGTTTTTGAGACGAAAGATTTTGTAGTTCCTGCTTGGGTTGGATTTGACATTGGTTGTGGATTAATTGCAGTTAAGTTGAAAGGCAAAGATTTGATTAATGAAGTTGGAAAAAACGCTTCAAAGATATATGAGGGCGTTAAGAAAATTGTTCCCATGGGTATGGGGGAATTTAATAAAGCTGAAAAGGTAACTCTGGAAACACAGGAAGATTTTCAGAAAATTTTATCTAAATTTTCCGAAGGAAAATATAATAAAAATATTTTAAATTATCTTAAAAATACTTCTTTAAAGCATTTAGGAACATTAGGTGGAGGAAATCATTTTATTGAATTAGGACATGATGGAAAAGACTTATGGCTAATTATCCACTCAGGTTCAAGAGGAATCGGACATAGAATTGCAACCGAATATATGAAAAGAGCATCCAATTCTGAGAAAAATTATGAAAAGACTTTTCCCCTAAATGTTAATTCTGAAATTGGGCAAGAGTATCTCAATCTTTTGGACTTTGGACTTGATTATGCACTATTAAACAGATTAGAGATGAGTAAAAAAGTTTTAATGGTCTTGAAAAATGTTTTGAAAATTCCGATAAAGGAGGAATTATGGACAAATAAAAATCATAACCATGCTATTTTAGAGAGGGGAGTTTATATTCATAGAAAAGGTGCTACTCCTGCAAAAAAGGGAGAAAGAGGAATTATTCCTGCAAATATGAGAGATGGTTGTTATTTAGTTGAAGGATTGGGAAATCCTAAATTTCTTTATTCTTCTTCTCACGGGGCGGGAAGGATAATGAGTAGGAAAAAAGCGAGGGAAAGCATTACTATGAAAGAATTTTCAGATAGTATGATTGGAATTAAAGGGACGATTACAAATGATACCTTAGATGAGGCTCCTATGGCTTATAAGGATATAAACAGAGTTATGGATGCTCAGAAAAAGAGTGTTAAGATTATTAATCATCTTAGGCCTATTGTTAATTGGAAAGGGAAGTAAATTCTGTAATATCTGTAAAGGTCTCGGACTCATATTAGAAAGTGATGAAAATTAGTTTCATATCCTCGTATTCCTCAACAAATTCGCATTTGTAACAACACTCACAGATGAAAGAGCCATGGCTATCTCGGCTATAACGGGATGTAAGAAACCTGCAACTGCAAGTGGGATGGCTATGATGTTGTAAGCAAAAGCCCAGAATAAATTTTGCTTTATTTTTTTAAATGTAGCTTTTGATAAATGTATTGATTGGACAACTCCCATTAAAGAGCCCCTTGCTAAAACTATATCTCCTACTTCAATCGCAATATCTGTTCCTGTTCCAATGGCTATGGCGACATTGCTTTGTTTTAATGCAGGAGCATCATTAATACCATCTCCTACAAAAGCAACCATTCCTCTTTTTTGTAACTCTTCAATTTTTTTAGCTTTGTCCTCAGGAAGAACATTTGCTATTATTTGCTTAATACCTACTTGTTTTGCTATTGCTTTAGCAGTTTTTTCATTATCTCCAGTTATCATAAAAGTTGTGTATCCTTCTCTATTCAGAATATTAATTGCTTCTTGCGAATCTTCTTTAATTGAATCCGCAACTGCAATTATTCCAATAACTTTTTTATTTTTAGTTACTACAATAGTAGTTTTACCTTCTTCCTCAAATTTGTCTATTATTTTTATTGAATTGTTTAAGTCTATTTTTCTTTCTTTCATAAGTCTTTGATTTCCAATGATAAATAAATCTCTTCCAATCTTTCCTTCTACTCCTCTTCCCCTTAAAACTTTAAATTGTGTAACCTTTTTGTATGATTTTAAATTAGCTTTTATTGTAATTGCTTTAGAAATTGGATGTTCAGATAGTTTTTCTAAACTTGCTGAAACATTTAACAATTCCTTTTCAGTTATATTTCCTATTGTTTGAATATTTGTAACTTCTGGTTTTCCTTTTGTTATAGTTCCAGTTTTATCAAAAACTACAATCTTCACTTCTTTCATTGTCTGAATTGCCTCTCCTTTTCTAATTAAAATTCCTCTTTTTGCACCCATTCCAGAACCTACCATTAAAGCTGTTGGAGTTGCTAATCCTAAAGCACAAGGACAGGCAATAACTAATACAGCTACACTTATTCCAATAGCTTTACTTAAATCTCCAGAGAAGAACCACCAATTCAAAAATGTTAAAACTGCTAGAGTTAATATTACAGGAACAAAAACAGAAGTTATTTTATCCGCTAATCTTTGAATTGGTATCTTTGAACCTTGCGCCTCTTCAACTAAATTTATAATGTGGGCTAAGAAAGTGTCTTTTCCTATTTTTGTTGCTTTAATATATAAAATCCCATCCTGATTTATTGTTGAACCTATAACATTATCTCCTTTAATTTTTTCAACTGGTAGACTTTCGCCCGTAACCATGGATTCATCAACTGAACTTTCTCCTTTGAATACTATACCATCAGTGGGAATTTTTTCACCTGGCTTTACAATCATAATATCTCCGATTTTAAGTTCTTCAATTGAAACTTCAAATTCTTTATTATTTCTTAATATAGTTGATTTTTTTGCACCAAATTCAATAAGTTTTCTTATTTCCTGACTTGCTTTACCACGAGCTTTTGCTTCAATATATTTTCCTGTTGTGAAAAAAGCCATAATCATCGCAGAAACTCCTGAATAATCTTGAACAAATTCATTTAATGAAAAAATACCTGTAAGATAAGCTATTATTGTTCCCAAAGCAATTAAAGAATCCATATTAAAGTATAAAGTAAATAATCCACGAATGCCCCCTCTTATTGTATCCCATCCAAAAATAAAGATAACTGGAAAACCAAGTATTAGAATTAAAATTGTGGAGTAGGGCATTTCAATAAACGAAAATCCTAAAAGTCTTTCAGATAACATAATAAGTGCTATTGGAATTGTAAGAATCCAACTCCAAATAAGTTTTTTTCTCCAGTCAATTATTTCTGTATCTTCTATTTCTTTTTCGTGATGATGTTCTTCCATTATTCTATTTTTGAAACTCTGTATCCTGCTTTAGAAACGGCTTTTCTTATTTCTTCTTCTGAAACAGAATCATCTGCTTCTATTGTGCCTTTCTTCAACATAAGACTTATAGAGACTTCCTTTATTCCTGAAACTTTTTTCAGACTTCTTTCTATGTTTGAAGAACATGAAGCGCAATGCATTCCTTCAATTGTTATTTTTAGTTTTTTCATTTTCTATTTGGGGTTTGTAGTTGTTTGACTAACCAAAGTATAGCTAATATAAATAAAATTATTATTAAGACTGGAATTATTAACATAAAAATTCCCATAAAACCAAATCCTGTTCCAAACATCCATTGCATCATTCCACCCATTCCATATCCAGAAAAGCCCATCATTCCAAATCCACTAAAGATAAAAATTAGAACAATTGCTAAAATAAATAGTATTAACGTTTCGTTTTTTTCCATTTTCTTCCTCCTTTCATTTTAATTATCATTCTACTATTAAGGTACCCGTCCCCATACCCATACTACAAGCAAATGCGAAAGTTCCTTTCTTTGTTGGAGTAAATTCTAAAGTATCTTCTGGAGTTTTAAGATATTTTCTAATTCCAAAATCTCTTATAGTAAAATCTCTAAGACAACATAAACACTTTTATCAAGTGAGAGGCTTACAGGAACTCCAGCTTTTACTTTTATTGTGTTTGGATAATAATTATAGTCTTTAACTCCTATAACTACCTTTTGTGCTTCACCATTAGCTTTCAATTCAACTAAATTTTCTGTTGAAGAGGGAATAGCTTTTAACATAAAACTTCCCGCGATTACTAAAATTATGATTATTCCTAAAAGATAATATAAAGTTGATTTTTTTAGTTTCATTGGAACAATACACTCCTTGGACCGAAAACCATAATCCAGATTGTTATAATTGTTAAAATAAAGCTTAATATAATTACAAATAATGTACCTTCTTTATTTTTTATTTCCATTTCCCTTGTTTCCTTGTAAATCATATAATTAAGTCCAATTATAATAATTGCTGAAATAAGAAAAACTATAACTGATATTGCCTTAAGATTATCATTAAGCAACATAAAGGCAGTCATTGCTCCCATTAAGCCACCCATAAATCCCGCCATAATACCTTCCATAATCCCCATAATTCCACAGCACTTTCCATTCCAAGCACCAAATAAAATTCCTATTGACATACCAAATACACTTCCCCAAAACATTCCATTTGTAGAAGATATATAAAACCCAGATAAGAATCCTGAAATCATTCCTAAAGTCATTCCTATCATCATTCCAGACATACAAGGAAATTCTTTATATTTCCCAACATGTCTTGCAGATAATATAATTAATGCATAACTCAATATCGCAAAAAATAAATTAAACCCGTACTTTGGGATGAAATTTTCGATATATTTTAATTTAAATAAATATAAAATTCCTAAAACTACAAAAGATGTGATAAGTGAGATGAAAAGAGTTTTTACTAATTCAGGCACATTATTTTTAATTTTTTCTTGGCGGTTTTCATTTGTGGCCATATAATAGAGTAAGTCTTGTAGTATAAAAGGGCTTTTATGAAACTAGTTTCACTAATCAAAAGATTATTAAAGCCATTTTTTCTTGAATTAATATGGAGAATAAAAATGTTGGTTGGCTCATTATTGGAATATCCATCTTGATAATATTAATAATATTTATATTTAATCAAACCCTTACCGAATTTGTTGATTCAAGTTGCACTTTAGCCCATGGCGGAGATTATTGTCCAATGTATGATACTATTGATAAACAAACCTATCTTGCTTTGGGTATAGTTGGAATATTAATTCTGGTTGGAATTGTCTTAATATTTTCAAAACCTGAAGAGAGAGTAATATATAAAACTAAAAATCTTTATGGAAAAAATAAAAAAAATGTTCTTGATACTAGTACCCTTAAAAATGAAGAAAAAGAAGTTTTAAAATTAGTTCAATCTAATAAAACTATATTTCAAGCTGAATTAATTGAAAAAACAGGTTTTGGAAAGGCCAAAATGACAAGAATTATTGATAGATTGGAAGGAAGAGGATTTGTTGAGAGGAAGAGAAGAGGAATGACTAATGTGGTTGTTTTGAAATGATGAAGATTGTGCTGTGTTGCATGATTAATACGACATACTAACAAAACCAAAAAGATTATATAGTTATTTTCTTAAAATTTAACATGGAATTTAATGTAATAATTGAGAAAGATTTAGATGGTTGGCTCGTGTCCGAAGTAGTTGGACTTCAAGGATGTCACACTCAAGCAAAAACTATGGATGAGCTAATCAAAAGGACAAGGGAAGCAATTCAAGTTTGTTTAGAATCTGAAAGACCTGGATTTGTTTTAACAGAAGAGTTCATTGGAATACAAAAGATAGAGGTGTAAAAATGGCTAAGATGCCTCAGTTAACTGCTGTTCAATTAGCTAAGATTGTTAAGAAATTAGATTTCAAATTTATTAGACAAACAGGGAGTCATATGTTCTTTAAAAATTATGATGGTAGAAGTACAGTGATTCCAAATCATCCTGGAGAGAAAATAGGTCCGGGACTATTACTAAAAATAATTAAGAAGGATTTGAATATCACTAGAGAAGAGTTTGAAAAGTTGATTTAAAGTGATATTTATTTAAACATTCAGTCATTTAGTTTAGTATGAAAACCCAAAAAGACGAATGGAAAGAGAAACTAACGCCTGACCAATATAAAGTTCTTAGAGAAAGGGGCACTGAGATGCCCTTTACTGGTAAATATAATAAAAATAAAGAAAGGGGAATGTATGTTTGTGCTGGCTGTGGAAGTATGCTTTTTAGCTCTGAAACTAAATTTGATTCTGGAACTGGATGGCCGAGTTTTGATTCTTCTGCATCAAGAGAAAATGTAATTTTAAAAGATGATTTCTCACATGGAATACAAAGAACCGAAGTCATTTGTAAAAAATGCGGAGGCCATCTTGGACATTTGTTTAATGATGGGCCAACAAAAACCGGTAAAAGGTATTGTATAAATTCTTGTGCCCTAAATTTTAGGAAGAAGTAGTTAGTCTCCTTCAGTTTCATTTAAATTAGTCTGATTTTTGTATCTATTTCTGCTATTTTCCCATGCATCTAAAATTGCCTTTTCTATTCTTTTATCCGACTCATAAGAAATATTATTTTCTTTAAAGGAATGTGTTAAATGGATGTATCTTCTTATTATCGGGTTACTTAGCTCAGGGACTATATCTCCTCTGCTAAATGGGTGGGCTGATGAAAAACCAAATTGAACTCCTTCATCTGTGTATGTCCCGAATAAATCTCTAGAAAAAAAGAAATAATTTATATTTCTTATACTTCTAAAAAAAACATCCATATTTTGTAATATCTCTTCAATTGTTTTCTTCCTTGATTCCATTTCCCTATTCTATCTTGACGGCTTATAATAATTTGTATGATTTTTTTATATAAATGCTTAAATATTAAGTCTTTGCATTTTAAAATATGATTATTGATTCTTCTCAGGTTTCATCTAGATTTATTAGATATTATGAAAGAAAAGAAAGTAAGACCCTGACTAACTCAACTAAAAGGGCTTATAAATCAGACATAAGAAAATTACTTGAAACTAATCCAGATCTTGATAGTTTGGACTCTTTAACAAAAGAGGTCGCCATTGATTCTTTAAGAAGAATTAAAAGAAAAGGTTCTTCTCCTGCTTCAATTAGAAGATTTGCCTCTACAATATCTAGATTTTTTATTTTCTTGGGTATTGAAGACGTAACTTATGACTCTATGTTAAGAGCAGTTAATATCTCAAGATCTAATTTACCAAATGAAAAAAGTCTTCCACTAGATAGGAGAGAATTCCCTCATATATTGAATGCTGTAGTGGAAAAACATAAAGATAGACCAAATTCATATTATTGCAGAAGAGACCTCTTTTTTTTACATTTAATGTACTTTGGAGGTTTGACTATACCTGAACTAATTAATTTAGATGGAGAAGATATCAAATCAACAAAAGGAGGAATAGAGGTTTTAGTAGATTCTAATACTTCCTTTTCAAGAAGAACAAGGAATGTAGAAATTATTGCTACTTCATCAGATTCTCCAATTCTAGATTATCCTTCAAAAAGACTGAATTTTATTAAGTATCTTTCAGATAAGGGAATTATAAAGGGAAATCCTCCAGACGCCCTATTGCTTAATAGATACGGAAAAAGGTTTAGTGAGCGTAATTTGAGAAAAGTGGTTTGTTCTTATCTTGAAGAAGCGGGAATAGATAAGTCTACGCAGTCATTTAGATTAGGACATATTTTAGATTTGGTTAAAAACGGTACGGAGATTGAAACAATAGCAAGGAGATTAGGTATTTCGAAGGCAAGTCTACAGGATACTTTAATAATCTTTAAAGGAAGTGGAATGTTCAATCAAGGCGAAGAACCTCGAGGAGAAGACCCTTCCTCATAATAAATCAGTTTTGACTTCTTCTTAATTTCTTGAATTTTATCGGCAATTTTCCAGCACTCTCTTATTTCATCGCTTCTTGCAAAAAGCATTTTATTTCCTTTTATTACTTCACTTAATAAAAAAGAATATTCATCTGCAGAATTTGGACCAAAGTTACAATCTCTACAGAATTCAAAATTAACCCTTTTTATTGATTCTGTTATGGGATCACGAGTATTAAGATAAATATTTACGTCCTGTTTAGGATATATATCAATTGTAATTTTATTATTTTTATCTATTTTACTATCCACAAATGGATTTTTTTGTATTTTGAAATTAAGGTTAATCTGGCCGTATTTTCTTTTTAGTTTCTTACCAGTTCTTAAAATTAATTTAACCCCCTCCCATCTTTTTGTTTTACAATTCAATTCAATATTTGCAAATGTTTCTGTTTTTTTATCTTTAAAGCCTTTTTTTTCAAGTTCTTTTTTATATCCTTCATATTGACCAAAGATATTATTTCCTGAAATTTCCAATTTTTTAAGTATCTTTATTTTTTCATCGTGTATTGAATCTGAAGATAGACTTTTTGGAGACTCCATCAGAACTATAGATAAAACTTGAAGTAGATGATTTTGTATCATATCTCTTACTGCTCCCGCCTCATTATAATAATTAATCCTGTCTTCAACGCCTAAATCTTCATCAACTATTACTTCAATTGAATCAATATATTCATTTGAAAAGGTTGAATAAATAAGGGGATTTGTGAACTTCATTACGCTTATGTTTCTTATTGTCTCTTTTCCTAGATAATGGTCTATTCTGTAAATTTCTTTTTCATCAAATATTTTATGTATTTGTCTATCAAGCAAGTTTGAACTAATCAAATCACTTCCAAAGGGTTTTTCAAAGACTATTCTTGTAAAACCGGAGGATTTGTGCAATTCATTTCTTTTAAGAGCGCCTACTATTTTTGGAAAAAGATTAAAAGAGGTTGAAAGATAGTAAATCCTATTTAAATTTTGAAGACCATTTTTATGTATAAATTCTTTCAAGCTTTTTATTCCAGAAAAATCAGTGAAATCTCCCCGGAGATATCTTAATTTTATATCCTTTAAATCTTTTATTTTTGAGTTTTTAACAAGGAATTCCTTATAATCTGAATCGGTAAAATCCTTTCTAGACATACCTAAAAAAACAGAATTTTTATCAATTAATTCTTTTTCAATTAAATCTACAAAAGCAGGAAACAGCTTTCTAGTCGTTAAATCTCCAGTGCCTCCTAAAACAACGAACAGAACCTTTTCCTTTTCCATTTATTTATTAGAAAGATTAAACTTATAAATGTAATCTACTTTGTTTTTGAAAGAGATGTTGTCTATAAAAGAGCTTGAGGATGTCGCAAATATTTTAAGGAGAGATTCTATAGTTTCTACTTCTGAAGCTGGCTCAGGGCATCCAAGTTCATGTATGTCTTGTGCTGATTTGATGGCTTGCCTTTTTTTTAGCGAAATGAAGTATGACCTTAAAGATGCTAATAATCCTGATAATGACGAGTTTGTTTTATCTAAAGGCCACGCTACCCCTATCTTATACTCTGCGTTGTATAGAGCAGGATGTATAAATTTTGATTTATTAAAATTAAGAAAATTTGGAAGCCCTTTAGAAGGCCACCCTATGCCTGGAAAAACAGATTGGATAAAAGTAGCAACTGGTTCTCTTGGACAAGGTCTTTCAATTGGAACTGGTTTTGCCTTAGCAGGAAAATTGCAAAAAAGAAATTATAGAACATTTGTGCTTTTAGGTGATTCCGAACTTTCAGAGGGTTCTATTTATGAAGCTTTACAATTGGCTCCAAAGTATAAACTGAATAATTTAATTGCAATTGTAGATGTTAACAGACTTGGACAGACTGGAGAGACTATGATAGGACATAATTTAGATGTGTATGAAAAAAGGTTTAAATCTTTTGGATGGAAAGTCCATATAATAAATGGACACAATGTTAAACAAATAATTAGTTGTCTTAAGGAAACTAGAAAATCTGAAAAGCCTGTGATGATTCTTGCAAAAACAATCAAAGGAAGAGGCGTTTCCTTTATGGAAGATAAAGAGGGTTGGCATGGACGAGCATTAAGTGATTCTGAATTATATACTGCTTTAAAAGAATTACCTTTGGAAAAAATGCCTTCTTTCAAAGTTGAAAAACCCTCTAAAATAAAATCTCAGGAAACTAAAGAGAAAATAATTTTAAATAAATATAATATTGATGAAATGATTTCTACAAGAGATTCTTACGGGTCTGCTTTGGCTTCTTTGGCTAAAAGTAATTCTTCTGTAATTGCAATTGATGCTGAAGTTTCAAATTCTACAAGAAGTGAAGAAGTTAAAAAGAGCTCTAATGAGCAATTTATTCAGGTTTATATTGCCGAGCAAAATATGATTGGAGTTTCACTTGGACTATCAAAGAAAGGATTCAATGTTTATGCTTCAACTTTCTCTGCGTTTTTATCAAGGGCTCATGACCAATTAAGGATGAGTGCTCTTTCAGATGCTAATTTTTCTGTTTGCGGTTCACATTCTGGTGTTTCAATAGGAGAAGATGGGGCTTCACAAATGGGTCTTGAAGATATAGCCATGTTCAGAGATTTGCCTAATTCAATAATCTTTTATCCTTCAGATGCAATTTCATGTCAAAAATTGACTATTCTTTCTTCAAAATTAAAAGGAATTAAATATACTAGAATTACGAGAGGAAAAACAAAAGTATTATACAAAAATAGTGAAGAATTTAAAATTGGTGATTTTAAGGTCTTAAAATCTTCTAAAAAAGATAAGATTATACTTATTGGTTCAGGAATTACACTTCACGAATGTCTAAAAGCTCATGAAGAACTTAAAAAGAAAAACATTTTAAGCGCAGTCATAGACTTATATTGTATCAAACCATTAAACTCCAAGAAACTATTAAATTTCATAAAATCTCACGGAGGAAAAGTTTTAGTTTCAGAAGACCATTATCAAGCAGGAGGTATTGGTGAAATGATTTCTGAAATAATTGACAATTTCAATATTAAAATCAGGCATCTTTGTATAAAAGAAATACCTCATTCAGGTAAGCCAAATCAATTGCTTAATAAGTATGAAATTGATTGTGAGGCTATTGTGAAAGCGAGTAATTCTTTATTGAAGTGATTTGATTAATAATCTAGGATTTCCTGATTTATATAAAAAACTTCCAGAATTAATTAAATTTGCCCCCCCTTTAATAACTTTATCGATATTCTTATCATTTATTCCACCATCAATTTCTATATCTAGATTTTTACTAATTTTTCTCAAAATTATTATCTTTTGATAAGTCTCTTCTAAAAACTTCTGCCCCTCTTTTCCAGGATTGACTCCCATAATTAAAATCCCATCTAATCTACTAATAAAATCTTTTATTTTATCAATTCCAGTTTTAGGGTTTATAGCAATGAAAACTTCCACCCTAAGACTTCTAATATCATTTATTAATCTAATAATTTCTCCCTCTTCAACGGCCTCATAATGAAATATTATTTTTTTAAATCCCTTTTTTTTCAGTTGTTCAATCCACTTTTCAGGATGATAAACCATTAAATGTGCCTCAAAGCTCTTAGCCCTATATTTCTTTAAATCAGGCATCTCCCTTAAATTAATACTCTTTGATTTTACAAATTTACCATCCATAAAATCAATTTGAATTTTATCAGAAAATTCCAAGGCCTTTTCAAATCTTATTTTAAAATCTCTTTTATTTTCTGCAAATATTGTTGGGATTATTTGGGCTTTCATCTGTTTAACCAATGAAAATTATTATTTAAATGTCGCTAAAATTTTCTTTATTTGTATAAGGCTCTAAATTATACTATTTAATTAAGGCAAGACAAATAATTTAAAGCATTACTATGTTAATAGAATATGAAAGAAGAAAAAGATGAGACTCATATTGCAGTTTTTAATGGAAAAGCAATAAGAAGAAAACTTGTTAATAATGAATGGTTTTTCTCAGTTGTAGATATTGTGGGTATTTTGACCGAAAGTATAGATCCAAATGATTATTGGTATAGATTAAAAAAGAGAGAATTAGAAACGAGTGAAACTCAGTTATCGATATTTTGTCGACAACTGAAAATAAAATCTAGTGATGGAAAGGAATACGAAACAGATTGTGCAGATACTGAAGGAATTTTTAGAATAATTCAGTCAATTCCTTCTAAGAAAGCAGAGCCTTTTAAGAGATGGCTTGCTAAAGTTGGATATGAAAGAATTAAAGAAATAGAAAATCCTGAACTGGCTCAAAATAGGATGAAAGATCTTTTTGAACAAAAGGGATATTCTAAAGACTGGATTGATAAGAGATTAAGAGGCATTGCAGTAAGACAAGAATTAACAGATGAATGGAAGAGTAGAGATATTAATGAAGATAAGGAATTTGCTATTTTAACCAATGAAATAAGTAAGGCTACCTTTGGGAAAACTATTGAAGAATACAAAAAATTTAAGCAACTAAAAAAGGAAAATCTAAGAGATCATATGGATGATTTAGAATTAATATTTACCATGCTAGGAGAAGCATCAACAACTAAAATTGTTAAAGTAAAAGACCCAAGGGGAATAGAAGAAAATAAAGTTGTTGCTAGACAAGGTGGAGAAGTAGCTGGAAATGCGAGAAAAGAACTAGAAGAAAAGACTAATGAAAGCGTTTTATCTGAAGATAATTTTTTAGATATTCCAGAAAAACTAAAGAAAAAAAGAAAGAAGCTTATTGAACAATTTAATATTGATTAAGATTTAATTTAAATTATCATAAAAGACATAAACTTTTCATCTCTCATAATTCCCAATCTGAGCAATTCTCCTTTTATGTCTTTCATTTTTATCTTCCCTTGACTTGAGCCAAATTTCAACCCACTTCAAATTATCTTTTAATTTACTTTTTCTTCCTCTTAAACAGGCGATGTTTGAATGGTTGTGTTCTTTGCTCATTTCAGCAGAGTATTTGTCATAAATAATGGATGCCCTTATACCTTTTACTTTGTTAGCAGAAATACACATTCCCGCCCCAGTTCCACAAATAAGTATTCCTAAACTGCCCCTATCTTTAGAAACTTCCTCTCCCAATTTGAAAGCTATTTTGGGATAATCATCTCCACTTTTAAAAGATGGAAAAAGGTCAACAAGTTCATAATTTCTATTCATAAGATTTTCTTTAATTTTCTCTTTCATCAAAAAACCCGCATGGTCTGCTCCAATATAAATTTTCATTTTATTTTATATTCTTTATAATTTAAACAGAAATTCTTTCTACCTTTTTTAAAGTCGTCATAAGATTTATCAATGACTTTCATTGCCTCATTTGCGTCATCTGCAAGAAAGATTAAATGTAAATCCTTAGCTTTGATGAAATTATTTTTTAATGGATACTTTTCCATCCATTCAATAAGCTCTGGCCACATTTTTCCTACTAAAATTACAGGGATATGACAGATATGACTTACCTGCATTAACTGCCAAGTATAATAAAGCTCTAAAATAGTTCCTATACCTCCAGGGGCAACTATTATTGCATTTGATAAAAGCATAAAATTATCAAGTCTATCTGAAAATATTTTAAATTCTTCATAAAATTTAATTGCCCCATTTATTCTTTGTTCATGGGGGAGTCTTATACCTAGGCCAATTGTATTTGCTTTGCTTTCTTTAGAACCATACTTATGTCCTTCACTAGCAGCCTCCATTATTCCAGGCCCTCCTCCAGTAACTAAGTCCATCCCTCTTTCACCTATCATTTGACCAAGTAAATATATCTCTTTATACAAAGGAGAACTCTTTTTTACTCTTGCCGAACCAAATACACTAACTCGATAGTTTTCTCTCTTTATTGCCTTTCTCAAGCCCTTTCTTATCTTCATTTAATCACCCTTTTTAACTCTTTAAGCAATACTTGTGGATTTTTAGAGTTTGCTATTGCACTTGAAATTACAACTCCTTTACATCCAAGATTCTTAGCTTCAATACAATCTTCAGCAGAATGAATACCCGCCCCACATAAAGGAATTATTTTTGTCCTCTTTAATCTATTCGTAAATTCTCTTATCTCTTCCGGCTCACTTTTAGTTATTGATTTTCCGGAACTTATCAGCTTTTCATCTTCATAGGCGATTGCATTTGGTCTAAAACTAATTATTTTTCTATATTCACTTTTACTTCCAGCAAAAACAATTGAACTCAATCCTAGATTTTTACATCTTAAAACTGATTTTTCTATTTCTTTGATTGATAATTTATGCTCTGAATGATTAATGAGAGTTCCCTTTGCCCCATCTGATTTTATTGATTCAGGTAAAATAAATCCTGTGTTTTTATTTCCCGATTGAAAATCAATATGTTGTGCGTAAACTTCAAGATTTGTTTTTTTTGATATCTCTTTTATTTCTGAAGTTGGAACTGCAACAATTGCTTTTCCTAAAATATTATTTATTTTCCTTGCTAGATTTAGCACACCCTCTCCTTTTTTATAATTCTTAAAATTTATAGCAATTATCATTTTATTTTTTAAATATTATTTTATTAAGAGTATTTGCCAAAATTAGAGGATTTTTTGAACCCCAAAGATTTCTTCCAACAGCCATTCCAGATGCACCACAGAATATTATTTTTTCTGCTTGTTTCAGAAAAATACTTTCATTTATTTTTTTACCACCCGCTACAATCAATTTACACTTTCCAGCAGATTTTATAGCCCACTTTAAATCCTCTTCTTTTCCATTCCATTTTATTTTTACAACATCTGCACCGAGTTCTAAACCCAATCTTGCAGAATAAGCCATGTTCTCTCTTGAAACATCGTTCTTTATTTTTTTCCCTCTTGGATATGCCCAAAGCATCACAGGAATGCCTTTTTTATGGGCTTCTCTTTCAATTTTTGCAAAATGAGAAATCATATGGGCTTCGTGTGCGCTTCCTAAGTAAATTGTGAATCCAACTGCTTTTGCACCCAATTTTAAGGCTTCATCAACAGAACATATTTGTTCAGACAAAGCCTCTCCCTTGTATAACTTTGTCTTTCCATTTAATTTTATTATCAGAGATATTTTACTTTTCTTTATTTCCTCATGATATTTTTCAGCGATTCCTTTTTGAAAGACAATTCCTTGAAAACGCGCTTTCTTTGCTATATTTATTACATAAGAAGGATCTATATTTTTATCATTGAAATCTTCTTCAGGACCATGCTCCAAACCTTGATCATAAGCAAGATAAAGAGCCCTTCCCTTCTTCAGCAATCCACCCCATTTTATTTTCATTCTTCTCAACTAAAAAATGTGAAAATAATATATAAATGTGTTGGATAATCAATAATTCTTCAAATAATCATTCAAATATCTAAAATACTCTTTATCCGTCGTCCTTGCCATCTTCTCCACAATTAACTCTGGAGTTGAATGGGCCAGTCTTCCTAGAAAGGGATTATGGTCAACTATCAACTCATTAAATTCATTCAAACCCTTTGCCTCAATTCCATCTATTCTTGCATTTTTAGGAAGTCTCTTTATTATTTCATGCCCCAAGTGAGTTGCAATTACTAAAAAACAACCCTTATTTATAAAAAATTCAGCGCTTGCAGATATTATTTTACCAGCAACTCCTGGCTCTGTAACTGCCTCTATTTCATCAGCCAATATTAAAGAATTATCTGCTTTTTCTATCTGGGCCATTTGAGTTAAAAGATTTTCAAATGCTCCTCGTGTTGCCGAGCCCTTATTTTTTGCAAAATAATAAACTTCCTTGAAAATAGGTATTTTTATATTACTATTCAAAGGTAGGCTGAGATACGAAATTGATAATATTTGTAATATGTGTTCTAATAGGGTAGTTTTACCTCCGCTATTTGCACCAGTCAGAATAGAACATTTATTATTTGAATCTAAATGAAAACTTATCGGTTGAGGATTTGGCAAAAATATATTTCTAGAATTATCAATTAAAAATTCATCTGATATTTCTGGGAAAAAATTATTTACCTCATTCCATTGCAGAATCCCAAATTTAAAATCTGCGATAATTAAATGTGTTTCTAAATCTGAAATAATAGAGATTAAATTTTTGAGTATGTGGGAATTTTTATTTATTTTTTGAGAATATACCATAAATCCTCCTATATCCTGTTCCCTTAATTTTTTTTCTAATGCTTCTTCATCTATTGAGACGGGAACTGAAAAATTAAAGAATTCTTCAGAGAATCCTGAATTTCTTACAGATTTGGATATTACTTTTTTTATCTCCTCGGGAAAATCTCCCTTTTTGAGCATATTGAAGAAGTTTGTTCCTGTTATGTTTATATCTTTTAGTTCTATTTCTATCTCAGAATTTATTTTATCCAATATCCCTTCTACATCTGCCCTTTTTATTTTTTCTTTATCAATATTTTGTGCAAGTTCAAAAAGAGGCGTAAGAGATTCAGCTATTTTTAATATTTCTATATTTGTGCATTTATTTATTATTATATTTAAGTTATCCATCCAACCAGCAAAAAGTTCTACATATCTTTCAAGATATACTTCTTCTATTGAATCAATAAAAACTACCTGTGGAAGTCTTTCTAAAACTAAAGAGTAATTTTCACATTCTATTGCCTGAACTATATCATAAAACTGCAATTCTGCTATATCGCTATCTGTTAGAAGGATTTTTACAGGACAATCAAGATTCTTTAGCTCATTGAAAGTCTTTTCATCTTCCGTAACTACTACTACTTCGTATTTTGGCTTCCAGTTAGATTTAGGTTTAGTTAAATTTCTTAAGAAAGAATAATCTTCTTTGTTTAAATGCTTAAAATAGTTCTGTCTTCTTTCTATTTCGGTTTTATCTTGTGATATTCCAAGATAATTTATTATTTCTAAAGTGGACTCAAAGTTAAAATTTTTCTCTATTTTCTCTATCACCTTAGCGTATATCTCTCTAGCTTCTTTAGTCTTAAATATACTCTTGTCCATCTTTAGACTATTTGTTTTTTCAAATGGGGACAATTTACTCTCTTTTATAAAACTTATCAGCTCTTTTTCCATATTTGATTTAAAATAGCCCCATTTTAAAGTATTATTGTGTTGTGAGATGCATCAAAAGGAGGGGTCTTAGTCAATTATCTTGACATAAAAAGACTTTAATACTACATTTATTTCTAAAGAGCATGGCTTTGTCAGTCAAGGAAAGATTTGAACTTATAAAAAGAAATACTGAAGAGATTCTCGGAGAGGAAGAGATATTAGAATTTCTGAAGAATGGTGAGAAATTAAAGCATTATATTGGTTTTGAGATTTCTGGAAAAATACATCTTGGAACTGGCTTGATGTGTATGGGAAAAGTAAAAGATTTTATGGATGCTGGCGTTGAGTGTAGTATATTTCTTGCTGACTGGCACTCTTGGATAAATGATAAACTTGGAGGAGATATTAATTTAATAAAAAAGACCGCAGTCGGATATTTCAAAGAAGGTTTAAAGGCAAGTTTGAAATGTCTTGGTGGAGAGCCAGATAAGTTGAAATTTGTTTTAGGAAGCGACCTATACCATTATAATGATAAATATTGGGAGTGTTTTATAGACATAAGCAAGAATGTTTCTCTTTCAAGAATACAAAGGTCTATTACAATATTGGGGAGAAAAGAGGGAGAAGGTATTGATTTCGCAAAATTATTATATCCTCCAATGCAAGTCGCAGACATATTCGTCCAAGGAATAAATATGCCTCACGCAGGACTTGACCAGAGGAAAGCGCAAGTAATAGCAAGAGATGTAGCCATGAAACTAAAAATTTGTAATTTAGTTGATAAAAAAGAGAATAAGATAAAACCTAAAGCTATTCATCATCACTTATTACTCGGACTTCAAAAACCTTCTATATGGCCTGTTCCTAAAGAACAAATGCAAGAATTGTGGAGCAGTATGAAAATGTCTAAATCTGTTCCTGATTCGGCTATTTTTATAACTGACTCTCCTGATGAAATAAAGAGAAAATTAGGTAAGGCATTCTGTCCTGAAAAAGAAGTTGAGTTTAATCCTATACTTGATTGGACAAAACATATTATATTTAGAGAAGAGGGGGCTAAATTAAAAATAACTCGTCCTGAAAAATATGGCGGAAATAAGAATTATTCATCTTATGAATCTCTTGAAAAAGATTTTGTTTCTGGAAAATTGCATCCGATGGATTTGAAGAGTGCAGTTGCTGAAAAATTGATTGATATATTAGAGCCAGCGAGAAAACATTTTGATAAGCCAGAGATAAAGAAGATGAAGGAAGAGATGGATAAGTTGATTGTGACTAGGTAATTAATTATATTTTGGGTATTCTTTGTAGAATGCTTTTATTTTTATCTCAGATAAAGGTCCGCAATTTCCTGTTGAGTTAATGCCCTATTGAAGACCATAACTTCATCTAATTCTCCTTTCCAGAATCTTCTATCAGGGGTAGGCCAAGTTTCAGCTCCCAAGCCTATTCCCGTAACTGAAGACAATTGAGTGAAAGAAGCACCATCATTATCTTTTGAAACTCCATTCAAATAAATATTTGTTCTTTGTGTGCCAGAGTTCCAAACTCCACAAACATAATACCAAGTTCCCTCTACTAATTGAGTTGAAGGTATTGAAGAAGAAATTGTCGATCCTGTAATTATTTCTCCTGAACTTACTTTAAAGATAATTTGTGTAGAACCTGAATTTCTATATAATCCATATTGTATATTATCAGAAGTAGTTGACACCGAACCCTTCGCAAAAATAACTGCAAGATCTGTTGTCGGGGCCATTTTTATCCAAGAACACACACTAAGACTATCTCTCAAGTCCAGCGAAGTACTATCGGGAATAGTGATTCCCGCATTAGTTGTATCAAACAACGCAGATTTTCCAATTCTTCCAGTAGCAAAACTTACACCAGTCCCAACATTTCCATTATTTGGAGTTGATAATCCCGATTCATCATTTGCATTATCTCCATCAAAGCTCCAATAACCCACGAGCCCAGTAGGAAGTGGAGTTGGCTGTTGTGGAACAATACATTCTCCTTCTGTTAGGCTATTCACTACTTGATCACAAATCATATCATCAACACTACAATCATTATTAACACTCCATTCAAGACAACTATCAGAGTCGTAGTTACCGCAGACTCTATTTGTTGTTGCACCAACACACTCATTTTTATTTTCTAGAACACATTCATTCGAACAACAACCCTCATCAACATTAGCACTACCATCTACTTTAAGGTCGCAATCGTTATTTTGTCCATCACAATCCTTGCCCTCATCATCGTGATAATAAAAGCCAAGATTAGAGTAAGGACATGCTTCCCATTGTCCATTAACACAAGTCTGTTTTATACTATTACAGATAAGATCTCCAACCGGTCCGCAAGGTCTTTCCACACCATCAACACATTCATCTCCGCCACCACCACCAATTACCTGAACCCCATCAGAATATACTTTCTTACTAGAAGAAGATAATATAATGTCCTCTCCAGATTTATCCTTTGTTTTCGCTCTTATTACAACTTGAAAATTACTAAAGTCGAAACCTTGTGGGAGAGAATGAGTAAGAGTTGAAGATTTTCTTTCAAATAAATTTTTGACTATTGTTTGTTCATCAATTTCCATACTTCCAGTATTACCATTTACATCTATAAATATCAATATAGCACCACTTACCTCTAATTCAGGATTATTATTTGTTCTTTCAATTATCACATCTAATTTAGTATCATCAATCGGATTTACCTTGACAGACTCCAATTTCAAGGGGGATAAAACGACCGAGCCCGTTGATATTTTATCTTCGGCGTTGTCCAAAGAAGATTTAACAAACCCCCAAACAATTACTATTGCCGATATAGATAATAAAATTATCAGAACAGTTGTTATTATATCGTTCAACCCCTTTTTATTCATGCCTCCTTGAGGTTTTATTTGCTTATAAATTTATTTGATTTTTCTGCTTGATGTTGGGCAGTCATTACTTAAAACTGCTTTTAATCTTTTTAATAAATTAGAATGTATTTGAGAAACTCTTGATGGGGAAATACCAACAGCTTTGCCTATTTCAGGTTGAGTTAAGTCCTCAGAATAATATAACATCAAGACTAATCTTTCTTCTCTGGACATCTTCCCCTTTTCAAATGCATCAAGAAGATATTCTCTTAATCGCGTTTCGTCCAATTGAGACTCATCCCTAGAGTTCTTTAAAGGTAATTTAAATGTATCTCCAGACTCTAATTTAACTTCTAAACCTAAAGGAAACTGCAAAGAATAGTTCCTTCTTGCCTTAGATAGAGTATCTTCACTTATCCCTATAGAGTTACATATCTCTTCATCACTTGGTTTTCTTTGATTATCTCTGAGAAATTTATCTTCATATTTTCTTATAGCGACTATCCATTTAACTCCCCATCTTCGAATTGGAGAATTATCTCTTTGATAATCTAATATTCTATGTCTAACCATTCTAGAAATATAACCCCTAATACTACCTGAGCCATTCCATTTAACTGCATAATTGAGAACAGCCATATTTCCCACAGAAACATAATCTTCTTGAACCAAATTACAATTTCCCGTATTTTCAGCTAGACTATGAGCAATTGGGGTTACTACCCTATCAAATTGCTTTAATAATTCCTCTCCGTTTTTAAAGGAAGGATTTTGTCTATAACGCTCTACACAATCTATAATCGGTTTCTCTGAGGGAAAAGTTTTCTCTCTTCCAATATAGGCTTTATTGCTTTTTACTCGCTTACCAACCATATACCAAAAAGAAGATTATCTCTTTATAATCTTATATGTCAAGATACTTGACAGAAAACTCGTAGTATCTTGAACATCCAAAGCACGAGTGCCTGTTTCAAACCACGCCTTTTAGGGTGTGGTGGCACATCGTGCTTTTGATATCCTCAAAGATTAATTCCTCAGAAAGTTATTTCAAATTTACCTAGATGTTTATGAAGAACAATAAATAATTCATCGGATAAAGTTGTGTGTAACTTGCCCTTATTTTCTGCGAGAGATTTCTCAAGCTCTTCTTTATTAGAATTAATTATTCCATCAGAAGTTATTTTCTTTATTGAATTTCCCTCAACTAAAAAGTTTTCACTTCCTAAAAGAGCTAATTCTCCTTTTCTATTTCCATAAGTTATCTGCATCAAACCTTTTTCTTTTTCCATAACATCTGCTCTTTGTGCAAATTCAACAAGTGCATCAATAAATTCGTTTGAATTTTTCTTTATGATATCTACTTCTTTAGTATTTAATTTCCCAGACTTTATTTTATTTTTTACACTTATTAATTCATCCAATATCTTACTAAATCTTTGAGGAATTTTTCCTTTTTTCACAAGTTTGCTCTCAAATTCCTTAACTAATTTTTCTTGAGAATTTTCTCCCAATAATCTTTTCAATATCCCGAATACACTTTCATAGATTTCTTCTGCTGATTTCTCATTTATCTTCTTTGTCAATTTCTTTTCCATTTCTCTTATTGATTCTTGATAATCCTTTCCTTCTTTCAAGAAAGTATCAATTTCTTTTCCTGAGAACTCATTCAGCTTCCCATGTTCATATTCTTTGAATAATTTTACTGCTTTTTCAAGAATTCTTAGATTTTCAGAAGTCATTACTTTGTCTCTTTCAACAAATATTTTTTTTGCTTCTGCAGCTATTGTTTTTGGAACTGGAATTGCCTCTCCTGCAAGCATGAACATCGCCTGTGTTGGGGTGACTATTCCATAATAGATGTTGACCATTGCATCAAGAAGATTTCTTTTTACCATTTCAGAAGTTCTTTCTCCTTCTTTCATGTATAATTCAATCGCTTCAGGACTTGGTCTAATCTGTCCCATATTTAAAAGTCTTTTCCAAGGAATAAATGTTCCTCTATCATATAGTGGAATTCCATCTCTTATGAAAGTAAATGCTACCGGTTCAGTATCTTTTACTCTTTTCCAGAAATCAGTTAAAAGCCATACCTGAACATTTAATATATTCTTTACTCCTGCAAGAATAGTAGCCTCTCTCAAATAATCATTTATCCAAGCTCTTAATTTTTCAACCAACTCAACTTTTGACATTCTTTTTACATCAGTATCATCTATTATTACAAATGTGTCAACATCGCTTTCCTTATCTGCTGTTCCTCTTACAAGACTTCCGCCTATGACATAAGAAGTAATATATTTGTCAAACTTTCTTAGAACAAGTGATTTGTGAATGTTTGCGACTCTTAACGCACCGAGAAAACCTTTATCATGTATAGGATATGAAGCTGAAAGGGCATCAATAAATTCAAATCTGCTGTCTAATCCATAATTCCATAAATCAACTTCTGTTTTAATGTGAACCCAAAGATTCTCTCCTGTTTCTTTCGCTAGATTAACTATTTCTGGTTTTATCTTTTGAAGATTCTTATATTCTTCTTCAGGAATGAGCATTACAACATGAATTGGTTTTGTATTTGAAACTTCTTTTGGTATATTTTCTTCTTCCTCAAATAAAATGTTTGCGTTTGCAGGCAATAATCCTATTGCATTAGTAAATGGGAATTTTTTTATTACTTTCTTTTTAAAATCTTCAAGTTTCAGTTTTAATCTTTCAAATTCTTGCTGAATTTTTTGATTGTCAATTGGAGGAGAAGGCATATTTAGATTTGCAGGTATTGAAGTGTAATTATCTTGCTTTACTGGATTATTGTTTGCTTTCTTATCACTCATGAATAAGAAAATAATATAGGGTATTTAAACTAATCGGAGGGAGTTTTTTTTAATTGAGGACAATATTTAAATAACCTATTTAGAAGGTTTAACTATGACAAAATTATTAGACTTGAGAAGTTTTGGAGCAATTGGTTTCCAAGATTTTTGGTTGAAAAAACATCGCTATGGTGAAACTTTAAGGGATTTCATAAAACCCTTTCTAAAATCATTTTATGATAAAGGAATTTCATGTTCGGCAATTACTAGTGAAGATAGTCAAATGCTTCCTTGCTATCCAGAAGACCGATTTGGAAGTTTAGCATCAATATTTGAAATTATGAAAGAATCTGGAGAAGTTGATTTTACACGAGGTTTTAGTAGAGACGGCCATGCTATGAGGATAAAATACTTTTTAGGTGGAAAATATGAAATAAGAGAACTTACTCTAATAAACAGCGAAACAATTAATGCTCCTGAAGGACAAGATTGGAAAGGAATAAAGGTACATGTCGTAGGAGGAAATTGTCTTCCAAAAGGTTTATCTCTAGAAGAAACTCTATCAGCCTGCAAAGAAAAAGGATTAATCACCTTTTTATTAAATTCTGGAGTTTCCCAAGATTCAATGAAGTTAGCAGAAGAATATCACGGAAAATATAATGGTCTTGTGGTACATGACGCAAACAATTGTTTACCTAATTGGATTAGAGGAATTAAAAAATTAGACCAAGCATTAGGAAAGTATGTCCAAGCAGTAAACGACCAAACTCACGAACTAGCCGAAAGATTAAAAGTTCCAGGCATAGCAGTTTCAAGTTCTCACTTTTTACACGAAATTGGAAGGGCAGGAATTGAAGTAAAAGATAATGCTTTTAAAGGAGTCGATAATGGAATACAGGTTTTAGAGCGTGTAAGACATATTCTTGAAGACCCAATAAAAAAACCAATAAAATTAGTTAGAGAGCATAATGGACTTTGGGATTTATTTAAACTTAAGCATTTTCTAAATAAATATGGGGGAATTGAAGGTAGATTCTCTAAAGAACTAAGTTCTTACAATACTAAACAAAACCAAGAATCTGAACAGGTTCATCCGCAATAAAATCAGGACTATATTTTTCCAAGGATTTTCTTGTATTAAAACCCCACGTAACTGAAATAACTTTAACACCTGCCTTTCTCGCACATTCAATATCTCTTATTTCATCTCCGATGTAAAATACATTCTCTGGATTTAGATCTTCGGAAGAAATAATATTACTAATAAATTTACTCTTTGTGAATAGTCCAAGACCTCCAATTATTTTATCAAAAATATTTATTTTATTATCTTTTAGGAAAGACCTTATGTTATCTTCCGAATCAGAACTCACTATTGCTAAAAATAATTTTTGCTTTTTCAATTTTATTATTAATTCTTTAATTCCCTCATAAATTTTTGCTTCTTTTATATTCTTCTCCATTTCTTTTCTTACATCTTTTAAGATGAATGGAACTTTGTAAAAAGGCACTTTGTACATTTTAATTATTTCCATCATTCCTTTGTCTCTTAATGAATTTGCCTCTTTAAAAGTTAATTTTTTGTAATTGTATTTTTCTGACATTTTATTTATTGCATCAAAGGCTATTTTTGATGTGTCTGCAATTGTTCCGTTAAAGTCGAAGATTATTGCTTTTTCTTTCATTTTCTATATAGAAATTGATAATATATAAAATTATATAGTTGATTTATATTCTGATATTTATATTTCATAGAAAGCCCATTAATTCAATTCTCCCCTAAAAGACGCTTTAACAAATCTTTCCTTTTTTCGTTGAGTTCAAAAAATTGTTCTCTCATAAATTTGGGGTCAGGAGATATCACAAACCTTTGATTGGGGTCGCCAAAAATAATAAGTAAATCAATTGGATTATAAGGTCTGCCGTTTTGGTAGTCCTCTCTCATTCTTTCTTGAGCCCTAGCAATAAATTCTCTATAATCTCTTTCTACCATTAAATTAAAAGAACAAAGAGATATTTATACTTTATTTTTAAAGTGAAACCCCCACAACAAGCTATGAGGCATCAAACGACAAACTAGTAATTATCTATAATACGCTAAACCATTCGAGCATTAGATACCTATCATTTTGATTTACATTTTAGAATCGTAACTCTACCCACTTTATCCTAAAAGTAAGCTATAGGGTATTATGGAAAATAATTTCATCTTTCGTAAATTTTAGCTTGATCACTAAAGCCACTAACCTGGCTTCCTGTTTTTCTTGGAAAGGTCTCAAATTTTATTTTTCTATCTTCAATTAACTGCACTAAAACAACCCCTTCAACTGCATCTTTGCTCTTTACTCTTATACCTTTAGCTAACTGTTTGTTGTCCCATGGAGTCCCATCTGAAGTAAAATAATTATAACGGACAAGTTCATATTCGATTAATCCGTTATCTACTCCAATGGAGGCAGGGTCGGGAGAATTTCCTTTTACAGCATATTGCCTTGAGTCTTCTCCTTCGTAATTAGCTATTGAAAGAATAATAGTGTCTGTGTCGTAAGCATCGTAAACTATTGATAAATGACCTAACCAATATCGCTCATTATTTGTATAATCTCCAGAATAACCATCACTCCCCTCTAAAAACCAATTACCTACCAATTTTCCATCTATATCATAATCTATTTTTCCACTAATCGGTTCAGCAGTTCTCAAGCTTTTTTCTATTAACTTAGTTCTAATTGGCTCATTAAAGTATTCGTATGTATTTGGGACGTGAATTTTCCATTGTTCTGCCCTATAATGTTCTTTAACAATGAAACCATTTAAAGTGACTTCTTCATCAACAATATTATAGTCAACATTTTTTTCATAGTAACCTATTAATTCTCCAGCTTTGATTGGAATTTTAATACCTCCGTAATAATCTTTATCTCCAATATACTGCTTTAGTTTATCAGAAAGAAAATATATGTGAATATAGATACTTGAAATAGTGCAGGTGTGTTTTATAATAACTCTATAATCTTCTCCTACTTTTGCATTAGGCATGTGTTGAATATCGGTTATGTATCCATCACCTGGAGAATAAACTTCAATATCTGGCTTATTATTATTAAAATTCTGAAAATAGTGGTGGTCGATTGGAGTTACATGACTTCCAGTCATCAGACCAAGAGGAAGAAAAACAGCTGTTTTATCTAAATTAACAGGAGAGTAATCAAATTTAATTTTAGTTCCTTCGCAATCATTATCCATTCCCCTGCCACCCTCTATTCTATTCTCATTTTCTTCTCGGATTAAATTAGCATCTTGTCCGGAATTTATTATTTGTTCGTTTTGTTTTTCGGAATTTGAACTTTCTTTATTATTTATAAAAATTACTGCGCCTAAGATTATAATAACAATTACAAATAGTGATAAAAATAAAACGCTCTTTTTCATTAACTTAAAGAGTGAATGGGATTATAAAAAGATTCTGTTTTAGAATAATTATCCTAAAATTTTTAAAAACTCTTTTGGGCTTATTATTTTAATCTCCCTAAATTCTATCATGTTCAGAAGATGATTATCATAAGATACGATATATTCTGCCTTCCCATCTAAGGCCACCTCTAAGATAATATTATCTTTTGGATCTGCTTTAATTATATCTAATTTGGTTATTGTTTCAATTAGTGTAGATATAGATAAGATAGTTCTTATTAAATCTTCAATGTTTAATTTTAAATTTGACATATATTCTTGAAATTTTGATTCTCTATTTAAAACATTAGTTATTTCTGATAAAATGTTCTTAGAAATTAATATCTGAAAAATCTTATTCTCTACTTTTTCAATAATTCTACTTGCTTCTCCTTCCCAAAATATTCCAGATAACCATACATTTGTATCAAGAACTACCTTCATCTGTCCCCCTTATCTAACTTTAGATTCTGCTATTATTTTGTTTAAGTCGTCTTTTGTAAAGTTAGATTTTTTTACTGCTTCTCTAAATGGTTTTGTCGCTTCTTTCCAAGATTTTATTTTAGGTAATTCAATTCTTTTCATTAAAATAGAGTCTCCGCTATCAGAAATTATTAATAAGTTTCCTTCTTCCAATTTCAATTTTTGCCTTATTTCTGAGGGTATTACTATCTGCCCCTTTGAGCTTATACGAGTTATATTTACCATATGTAAGATTGTAAGAGTATAGTGTTTATAAATCTTTTTATTCTTATTCTCTTACTATGGTCTAGGACATTATTAATTGAGCAGAAAGGTCATAGACTAGCAAGGGAAAAACATACAATTTTTTTTCAATTATTTATGTTCTTGACTATATTATGAAACTCTAAGTTTTTTCTTTTAGGTTAAGTATTGATAACTGCTTTGTTTATCCCGAAAACTTTATAAACTATAGCCCCTATAGTCACTATAGGTAAAATGGAAACAACAACTATTCAACTTAGCAAAGAAACAAAAAATAAGCTTTCCTCTTTTGGAATGAAGGGAGAGAGTTATGATGTCATTCTTAATAGGATTTATGCTTTAGCAGTAAAAGAACAATTGAGGGAGTTTTTAATGTCTGATGAGGGGTATATTCCAATTGAAGAAGCCATTAAAGAGGCAGATAAAAGATGGCCAAAGTAACTATTTCTGAGGCCTTAAAAGATGAAATTTTGAAGAAATTCAAAGAAGAATCTAAAGTAATATTCAGACAAATTTATTCTCTAGAAGAAAATCCAAATAAAGGCAAATTATTAGGAAATGTTGGAGGAATAGTTATTAAGGAAATTAAATATAAGAATTTTAGATTTTATTTTATTACAGATGGATATAAGTTAAAAGTAATGGATGAATCCGCTCTAACTGATTTATTAATGAGATTTGTTAGAATGTCTGATAAACTTGTTGTTCTTGATTATAAAACTCGTGGCTATGCTTTGAAAGAGGATACAGCAGAGCATTATAGATTACAACAAAATGTTTACAATTTCTTATTAAGAAAAAATGGCTATCAAACAGAAGACTTCTTTTTCTTATTGTTCTATGTGCCGAGAGAAGTTATGGAAACAGGTGAAGTTATATTTGATACGGAACTCGTTAAGATGAAAGTTGATATTAAGATGGCCGAGAATGCTTGGAAGAAGGCTTTGAAATTATTGAGTGGAGATTGTCCTAAGAAGAGCTGTGAGTGGTGCGTGAAAGTTTAAGGAGAATGAGCCAGAATCAATCCCTCTGGAGAGTGATTCATTCCTGAGGAGAATATTATTGTTTCTCTTCCTTTTCCAGAATTAGCAGCACTATAATTTAAAAGATAACTATAATTATCAAATCCTTTGTATAGATCATTTATTGGCCCAACATCGTCATAGGTTATAACCCATTTTATTTTTATAACTTTTTTTATAACTTCTGAAATCTCTTTATGATCTTCATAATCATAGTAATTCATATACAATTCTTTTCCCTTATAATAATATGGCGGGTCTAGATATATCAAACTTTTTTCTGGCAATCTATTCTTAATTCTTTTTATTAATCTAACTGCATCAAGATTATACAATTTTATTTTATCTTTATGTCTAGCAATTAATTTAATTCTTGAAATCAAATTCTCTTTATTAAATCTTGCATCCATTTTCCATTTTCCTTCTTGATTTAACCCGCCAATAACACCGGCATTAATAATACCAGAACGATTTGTTCTGTTTAAGAAAAGTGTAGAAAAGCCTAGGGTTAATAGATCATACTTATCTTTATTTTTCTGAATATCTTTTTGAATTCGCCAATTTTTTATAGTTAGTGGAGTTTTTTCTATTAGATTACAAAGTTTTCTAGGATGGTTTAATATAGAATACCATAAAGCGTAAATGGATTTATCATTATCATTTATTATAACCTTAGAAACATATCCTTCTATTAAAAGAGAAAGAGCAATTGAAGAACCTCCCGCATAAATTTCTACATAGGTTCCATTTTTGAGATTATTATTTAAGATTAGATTCTTAAAATATTTGGATAACTTTGCTTTTCCCCCAGGGTATCTAAGTGGTGAATAAAATGTCATCTTTTCCTCTTTTTTTCTTTCTTCCCAATTTCTTCCCATAAAATCTCAAAGAATTCTTGGAGATTGTCCCATTTATAAATGAGGTCGACAGGAGCAGGTTGGGTTTTAAATGAATGAACATACTCATGAAAGCTGTCAATAGAAAGAATTGAATTTCCTTTTTTGGGAACGCTTCTTATATTTTTTAGTTGAGTTTTTGTAATATTACTCTCTTTCTCTAATTTATCGGCAACTTTTGTAATTTTCCCAGAAAGCTTAACTTTTTCTCCAAAAGTAATTCCGTTTTTATAGGCATAATAATCTATGCTGGTTTCTAAAAAAACTCTAAATAATACAGCCACAGCATTTGTTGCCTCATCTAATAGAAGAGACCTTAATTCATGATAAATATTATTAATTTTTTGTTCACGAATTTGTAAAATGCAACTTGGAGGAATTAAAACATTTCTCCCATTAGAACGAGGGACACTTCTTTTTGATTTAGGTTTTCCCTTTTGAGGAACTCCAGTTTGGGAGATTACAATTTTAGCTTTAGCGACAGAGGGTTTATCCCCGAAAAGATTTTCCATAAAATTAATTGCATTTTGTGTACGATATACTTCAGAGACGGCAATATCCTCTATAATTATTTTATTAAAGAGCTTATCTAATCGGCTTATTACCTCTTTTTTTGGAGATGTCAAAATAATATTCCTATTCCGAATATCTATTCCCAAATATGAACGAGATTCAGGATTAGAGAATATACGATTAATTGTAGAAAGCTTTAATTTCTTTTTGTCTAATTTATGTTGTGTTTCATGTTCAAATAGATTTATGGCCTGCATAGCAGGAGATAATTGTCCACTAAATTTCCAATCAAATCGCTCCTTCCCGGCAGGGTCCCAAGGGTCTTGTCCAATTCCCTCATTTTTTCCAGTATGGTCTAATTTAATCCACTCTGCAGATTCTTCTTCCGTTTTGTAAATATAACAATTAATAGACTTAGGGATTATTCCTTTCCCTTTAATTATCTCATTAAATTTACTCTTTAGGGAATCAATTTTTATTTGAGAAGGATTTAACATACATTTAATTGCCGTTGCACGTCGATTACCATCAAGTATAAGAAATAAATCTTTTTTTAATTCCCTAACTCTTAAATCTTTTGCTTTATCTAACCCATTTTCAAAAATATGTTTAGCGAGATTTAATATTTCATCTCCTTTTTCCTCCAACATTAATTGAATTGCATCACTTTGATTTTCAACAGGGTCAAAACGATAGTTCTCTGGATTAACCATTAAGTTCTCAATATCTATTTCTTTTTTCATTATCCCTCCAAAGAAAGAGAATATTAAAACTTGTTGTTAAATAAAAGTTTCTTACAAAACTCCATCTATCAATTTCTTTTAATTTTTTATCTTTCATTTTAACCTGTTTTTTGGGAACCTTTAAAAAGTAAAAAAGGCTTGTACTTTTAATAAAGGCATTAAGGGACTAACTTGCTTGGCAATAACAAGCAATCCCTTAATGTTTTTCCCGGTGTCAATATTGACTATGATGTTTTTTTCATTGATGTAATATCTTTAATTAAACTATCAATTTCCCTTTTTAGCGAGTTTAATAACGTTATTCGTGAAGCATCCTTAACTGTCATTGATAACTCCTTTCTAGAGAAATTTCTTAGAACATCTATAGTATCTTTTATTTTTTTAAATTCAGCGCTGTTTATAGAAGGATCCTTGGACCCAATAACAATCATAGCTGCATTGAAATCTTTTTTCTCAAATTCTCTCATTGCATCTTCGTCTTGCAATATTTTGGCTAGCTGACGCACTTCTCTAACATCATCAAGTTTTTTATGAAAGACCCAATTTTCAAATCTCTCCAAATTTTTTGAGTTTTTTATAAATTCCCTTAAATCCTTTCGCTTATATAATTCATCGAAATAGGTAAATTTCCTAAACCATTCTTTATCATCTTTGTATTTTTCCCCATATTTTTGAGTGGCACCATAAACCTCGACCGATCGCATAACCGTTGACTTGCCCATACCTAACTTTTTAGATAAGTCATCATAACTAAATTCTCCAGAGTCATACAAATTAAAAATATGTTTTGCTTTGTTAAATGCATTCCATGGCTTTTTACCCTTTACGTGGATTGTTGCAAGAAAAATATTAATTATTTGTTGTGGTGTATCTTTTGGAAGTATTTTACATTTTACTTTATCAAAATGCCCTTTAGATATAGCTGGAAGTTCTCCCGTATTTGCTTCTTGCTTTAATCTTCTTAAGCAAACAACTCTTCTGTTTCCTTCAATTACAACCAAGTCCGAATTCAAAACAGGTTCCTCATAAACTCCTCCAGCAGATAGAATTTGTTTGTATAGCTCAATTGTATCTTTTTCACCCCATAATCTTTCTTCAATATCTTTATCAGAAAGTCTCTTTGAGGCGTGTAGAAATCTTACATTGTAAGGATCTAATTTAATATCATCAAGCTTTACTTCTACGCTTTCGGCGTTCGCTATCTTCTCAACATCGTAAATAAGGCTATTTTTCATTCCCAATCCAAGGAGTTGAGGTTTTTAAATCTTTTGATTAGTTTAAGTAAACCATATATCGGTTTAGATAAATAGAACTGAACTACCTAATCTTAGATCTAATGAAAAAAGAAACAGAATCTACTCCCAATAAATGAATGGCCCCACCCAGACTCGAACTGGGAATTGGTCGGTGTAAACGACCCGTTTGAACCCTTAGACTATGGGGCCTTGATATTAGGAATTTTCATGTATTAAAAAGGTTTTGTATTTTTCTTAGAAATTAATGGAGAGAGATACTAATGCTTTAGGGGAGTATTTTCCCATTTTGCTATAATTTTAAATATCCTATTTTTCTTAAAAATGTGAGCGATATTAGTTTAGTGGCAGAACATCTCGTTGCCAACGAGGAAACCGGGGTTCGATTCCCCGATATCGCATTTTTAGATAAATTTGCTAAGGGAATTAGAGGGTGAAAACTTCCCACCTTAAGCTATGAGGCATCAAACGATAAAACTTTAATTATCTATAATACGCTAAACCCTTCGAGCATTGGATATTTATCATTATTATGTAAATTTAAAATTGGAATCTGCCTTGCTTTATCCTTAAGTAGGCTAGTGTATTGCGGAGGATAAGACTACTCATACTCGGAGCCTAAAGAGGGGTTGAAGCCGTGGCCTTTTCCCTTACTGATTAAAACATCATCTATCCTTAAAATCATCATTGCAACTTCTGAAGCAGAAGTTATTGCTTGTTGTTTTACTTTTATTGGCTCAATAATTCCTGATAGAAAAGAATCTTCTATTTGCCCATTTAATAGATTTAGTCCGTCGTTTATTAATCCTGATTCGTGTCTTTTTTTCAACTCAGTCATAATGTCAATTGGGTCAAGTCCTGCATTTTCTGCTAGAGTTTCTGGTATTGATTCTAATGCTAATGCAAATTGTTCTATCGCAAGTTGTTCTCTGCCCTCTATTGTTTTAGCAAAGGACCTTATTCTTCTTGATAGTTCAATTTCAACTGCTCCTCCGCCTGCGACAATTCTCCCTGATTTTATTGCTGAAATTACATCTCCTAATCCGTCTTTTATTGCTCTCTCTATTTCATCTAAGACGTGAGAAGTTCCTCCCCTTATTATTATACTAACTGCCTTTGGATTTACGCATCCTTTTACATAAATAAGATTTGTATCGTTTTCTTTTACTTCTTCGACTAATTCAGCAGAACCTAAAACTTTATCTGATAAATCTTCCTGACTTGAGATGATTTTACCTGATGTCGCCTTTGATAATCTTTCCATATCGCTTTTTACAACTCTCCTGCAAGCCATTATCCCTGCTTTTGCGAAATAATATTGTGCTACATCATCAATTCCCTTTTGACAGAAAACTACTCTTGCTCCAGTTCCAATTATTTTTTCAACTATAATTTTTAATTGCATTTCTTCTGATTTTATAAAACTCTGAAGTTGTTCTGGACTTGAAACAGATATTCTTGTTTCAGATTCTGGGCCTTTAAATTCTATTGGAAAATCTACAAGAAGTATTTTTGCTTTATCAATTCTTGAAGGCATTTCCTGATTTGCTCTTTCTTTATCGAGAACTATTCCTTTTATTAATTCTGAATCAACAACAGAATTTCCTTTAACTTTTTCTATTTTTATATCGCTTGGATTTATTGTATTGTCGGAGATTTGAGATACCGCTTCAACTATAATTTCTGAAAGTTTTTCCCTGTTTCCCTCTGCACCTTTTCCAGTCATAGCAGTCATTGCTATTTTTTTCAAGATACTTTTTTCTTTTATAGGAATTGATATTTCTAATAAGAGCTCAAGGGCTTTTTTTGATGCTTTTTCATAACCTTTAATAATAATTGTTGGATGAATTTTTTTATCTAAAAGTGTTTCTGCATTTTCAAGAAGTTTTCCTGCAATCAAGACCGCACTTGTTGTTCCATCTCCCACTTCTAACTCTTGAGTTTTTGCTATATCCACCATCATTTTTGCTGCGGGGTGTTCTATCTCCATCTCTTCTAAAATTGTAACTCCGTCATTTGTGACTATTACATTACCTGTAGAATCAACAAGCATTTTATCCATTCCTTTTGGACCGAGAGTAGTTTTTACTATATCAGCTACAATTTTTGCAGCCATGATGTTATTTCTTTGTGCGTCTCTTCCCATAGTCCTTGAAACATTATCCGGAATAACATAATCAGAAGATTTTTCAGTCATGAAAAAATAGCACAAGAGCTGTTTTTAAATTTATATGTGTAGTGAAAGAGATAGTATTTTTCTATAAAAAAAATAAAAATAAAATTGGATTTAGAATTATTTTTCTTCTAAATCTTCTTCATCTTCTTCGTCCTCTTCGTCTTCTTCGTCCTCAGAGAACTCTTCCTCATCTTCGTTTTTAGCCATATTAAGACCTCAAGTTTAGGTAAGTTCTAAAAATAATTAAGGTTTTTAAATATTATGATTATTTCCAAAAGTTTCGAATGAAAACTCCCACAGCAATCTATTGGACATCAAACAATAAATTGGTAATTATCTCTAATACGCTAAACCATTCGAACATTATATATCTATCATTATTATTTATATCTTTAAATTGTAATCCTGCATAGCTTTATCCCTAAAGCAATCTATAGGGTATTACGGAGAATAAAACGAAAAAACTCTTTGATTTTAAACGAACTATATTTGTGAGTCTTTTAGAAGATGAACTTTATCTGTTTTTTCCCAAGTAAAATCTTCATCGTTTCTTCCAAAATGGCCATACACTGCTGTTTTTTTGTAAATTGGTCTTTTGAGATTTAATTGTGAAATAATATCTGCTGGCTTTAGGGGAAAATTTTTCCTAATTAGAGATTCAATTTTTTCTTCTGGAATTTTATTTGTTCCAAAACAATTAACTAAAATTGAAACTGGTTCTGCTATTCCGATTGCATAAGCAATTTGCACCTCACATCTTTCAGCTAAACCAGATGCGACAATATTCTTTGCTATGTATCTTGAGGCATATGCCGCACTTCTGTCAACTTTTGAAGGGTCTTTTCCTGAAAATGCTCCTCCGCCGTGTCTGCCTGAACCACCATAACTATCTACTATAATTTTCCTTCCTGTCAAACCTGCATCTCCTACTGGTCCGCCTATTACAAATCTGCCTGTTGGATTGATATGAAAAATTGTATTTTCATCTATCCAATTTTTACAGACTGGTTTAATTATTTTTTCAATTATATCGTTTTTTAATAATTCATTTGAGACCGACTCATTGTGTTGAGTTGAAAAAACTATTGTGTGTATCCTTATTGGTTTTTCATTTAAATATTCAACGCTTACCTGACATTTTCCGTCTGGACCTAGATAATTTAAGGTATTATCTTTTCTTAGTTCTGCTCTTTTTTTCATTAATTTATGGGCAGTTATTATTGCAAGAGGCATAAATTCTGGAGTTTCTGAAGTTGCGTAACCAAACATTAAACCTTGGTCGCCAGCTCCTTGCTCTTTAGAGATTGTGTTGTTTACTCCTTGGGCAATATCTGGAGATTGTTTTGATAATGCAATTTGAACGCCACAATAGTTTCCATCAAAACCATATTTTCCGCTATCATATCCTGCTTCTATAATTGTTTTTCTTGCTATGTTTTCAACATCTACATGAGCCTTGCTTGTAACTTCCCCTCCTATCAAAACAAATCCTGTTTTTACAAAACATTCAACGGCAACTCGGCTATCTGGGTCTCTTTCAAGATATGCATCTAAAATTGCGTCTGAAATCTGGTCGCAAAGTTTGTCAGGATGACCTTCTGCAACAGATTCAGAGGTAAATAAATATCTTCTATTTTCACTCTCCATTTTATCGTTTTGGAAAGAATTTATTTTGATATATAAAGATTGTTGTGGGTGAGATGATTAGTTATTTGTTTTCTTTTATATATTCATTTATCTTTTTAGTGAAATCTTCCGGATTTATTGGTTCGCAACCTAAACGTCTTATTATTGTTTTTAAATTTTCTATATGTAAATCAGTTTCGTCTTTTTCGCTTAAAAATTCTACTTCAAGAAGATAGGCAAAATTTTCAATATTCTGAAGACAAACATTATAATCGTATCCGTTTAAATTGTATTCAAATTCCTGCTTATGCTTAATCCAAGGAGGGTCTGATTTAAAATTTAACATTTTCAGGACTTCTGTGAATTTATCAATTGAGTCCTTTGACTGAAGATTTATTATTACTTCCTTTCTTGATATTTTTGTAGGGTCTCCTTCTTTACACACTAATTCAGCTTTTTTATCAGAATACCTTAGTCTTACATCTCCTGGCCTATATCTTGTTGTATGAATTGTTTCCTTATTTATTTGTTTTAATTTTAAAGGCAATTCCTTAGATCAAAAGCACGATGTGCCCCTTTGTTTTGAAACAGGCACTCGTGCTTTGGATGCTCAAGATACCTGTCAAGTATCTTGACATAAAGAGTCGTATTTTTCTTTAGAGAGAAGGGATTTAAGTTCTATTTCGTAAAATGAATTTTCTTTCATCTTAATCACCCAAATATAAAATAATCATTTTTTGCTATTGATAACATTCCATATAGAAAAGAGATAAAAAAGGCAATTCCGAGAATGTCAAATAAAAGACCTTTGAATAAATTAAGTGAAATGTAAAAGGCACAGAAATAGATAATTATGGCCATTTGATTTTTTAATTTGATTTTGTTATTTTTCATGTCTAAAAGGAGAATTTAGATTTATTAAACTTTTACCTAAATTTATTTAAATTGAAAAATGATGCTTTTATCATGGAAAAAGTGGTAGTGACTGGAGGTTCGGGGTTTATAGGAAGTCATGTTGTTGATGCCCTTGTTGAAGAAGGATACGAAGTTCATGTTATTGATAATCTTTCAGGAGGGAGAAATGATAAACTAAATCCTATGGCTTTTTATCATAATAAAGATTTGAGAAAGATAGAGGATTTGCTTGAAGTTTTTTTTGGGGCTAAATTTGTTTTTCATTTGGCTGCTATGCCTAGAGTCCAGTATTCTATAGAAAACCCTTTTGAGACAAATGATGCAAATGTTAATGGTACTTTGAATGTTTTAATTGCTTCTCAAAAGTGTGGAGTGAAAAGAGTTATTTATTCTGCTTCAAGTTCCGCTTATGGAGACCAAGACGTTATGCCTTTGGTTGAGGAGATGTCTGCAAAGCCAAAGAGTCCTTATGGATTACAAAAATATATTGGAGAGCTTTATTGTAAATTGTGGAGTGAGATTTATGGGGTTGAAAGTGTCTGTCTTAGGTATTTTAATGTTTATGGTCCAAGACTTGACCCTGATGGAGCTTATGCCTTAGTTATTGGAAGATTTCTGAAACAGAGAAAAGAAAATTTACCTATGACTATAACTGGAGATGGTGAGCAGACAAGAGATTTTACCCATGTGAAAGATGTTGCTAGAGCAAATGTACTCGCCGCTAAATCTGATAAAGTAGGAAATGGGGGGGTAATTAATATTGGTGCAGGGAAAAATGTTTCAATAAAAAGAGTTGCTGAATTAATTGGAGGACCTATTCAGTTTATACCTGCAAGATTAGAGCCGAGAAATACTTTGGCTGATAATAGCAAGGCTAGAGAGCTTTTGGATTGGGAGCCAAAAATTGAATTTGAAGAAGGGATTGGGGAATTGAAGAGGATTTTTGGGGTTTGAGTGATTTTTATCTAATATTTCCTTCCTAAAATATTTAATAAATCTTTTAAGTCTAAACCTGCTTGGTTCATTATGCTCTTTAAAGTTCCTTTAGCCAGTTCATAGTGTAGAGGAACAGGAATTGTTATCTTTCCTTTCATATCGTCTTGCTTATTTAAAATATAGTGAAAGACATAAGTCTTCCCCTATCTAGTCAAAGACAAACTGGGAAGATATTAATGTCTTTGACTATAGAATGACTCCCGCTTGTTCTAACATGAAAAAAACCAATCTTCCCTAAAACTTTTATCATCTCCTTACCTGATAATATTGGTAGTTTGGGTATCTTTATTCAATTCAACAACTGAAAAGGAAGGTACTTCTGTAGATATTTCATCGTATAATTCTGGTTGCTCTTCTAAATAAAGATTTATTGCTTCTTTAATATTTTTTATAGCCTCGTCCATTGTTTCTCCTTGGGAGGCAATTCCAAGAATTGTACAATGCGCTACAAAAACCTCGCTACCATCACTTAATTTCTCTCTGTTTAAGACTATATCTAAATATTTTCTTTCCATGTTATGTGAAGAAAATAGAAGTATATATAATTTGCTTTTTTAGAGATTCTCCTCTTTTAATATAAAATCCCCCCGCCCAGAGTCGAACTGGGGATCTTCCGGGTTCTATATCCGAAAGCCCATGGCCTATCACGCTTCATCCTTGTCCTCAAAAGAGGAATGTCTGCGCTAGTTCTACAGCCAGACGCTTTAACCACTAAGCTACGGGGGGATGATGTAAATATGAGAAGAGGATGTTTTTTAAATTTATTGAAAGGGGCTAAATTTAAATAAAGCTTTTATCTTTTACAAATATGGATTTTAGCAAGTTATTAGTTCATGTAAAAGCGTATTCCCTTAAGAATGCCCTTGAATTTGGGAAGGTAGACCCGTCAAAAATTGTGTCTAAATTGTTTCAACATGGACTTGAAAAAAGTGATGTGGGGCAGATTATGCCTGAAATAATAAAAGAAGCCAAAAGAATTAATTCATTGAAGAAAGAGCAAGTTGAGAAAGAGTATCTTGAGTTCTCTGAATATGTGAAAGAGAAAAAAGAGGAAGAAAAAGGACTGGCTGAACTGCCTAATGTTGTTCAAGGTAAGTGTGTTTTCAGGATTGCGCCCTTTCCTTCAGGTGCCTTGCATATAGGAAATGCAAAGACCTTTGCTTTGAATTATCTTTATTCTAAAAAATATGAAGGAAAATTGATTTTAGTTATTGATGATACAATCGGAAGCGAGGCAAAGCAGATTGAAAAAGATTCTTATGGCTTGATTGAAGAGGCTTTGAAATGGCTTGGAGTTAAATATGATAATAAAATAATTTACAAGTCAGATAGACTTGAGATTTATTATGAGTATGCTCAAAAATTAATAAAACTTGAGAAAGCATATGTGTGTAAATGTTCGCAAGAAGAATTTAGGGAGTTGAAAGAAAAGGGCAAGGAATGTTCTTGCAGACAATTTGATTTTAAAGAACAAACTAAAAGATGGAAAGAGATTTTTGAAGCAAAAGAGGGAAGTTGTGTTTTAAGGATTAAAACAAGTATGCAACATCCTAATCCTGCATTTAGAGATAGAGTATTATTTAAAATATCTGATAGAGAACATCCTCGCGTAGGTAAAAAATATAGAGTATGGCCTTCTCTTGAAATGTCGTGGGCAGTTGATGACCATCTATTGGGAATAACTCATATAATAAGAGGAAATGAGTTGGTGATTGAAAGTGATATGGAGAAATATATTTGGGATATATTTGGATGGAAATATCCTGAAATAATACATACAGGATTGGTTAATATATCTGGAATTGAAGGAAAAATTTCAAAATCTAAAGCGCAAAAAGAAGTTAAATCTGGAGAGTTTATTGGATGGGATGATCCCCGAACTTGGAGTATTCAAAGTCTTGCAAGGAGAGGAATGAAACCAGAGGCGGTGATAAATTTTATAGAAGAAATTGGACTAAATAAGCAGAATATAGATATACCTGTAGATTCTCTTTATTCCATAAATAGAAAATTAATTGATTTTGATTCTGACAGATATTATTTCATTGAGAACCCTGTTGAATTGAAGATTGAAAATGCCCCCGATATAAAAGAAGTTGAAATTCCAATTCATCCTGAAAAGAACAAAGAAAGAAAATTAAAAGTCGGAAGAATATTTGTTTCTGGAAAAGATTATGAAGATTTTCTTGGTAAAGAGGTTAGACTACTTCATCTTTTTAATATTAAATTAAATAAAAATGGTCTGGCTGTTTTTACTTCTCTTGAGAATAAAAATATAAAAAAGATACAATGGGTTTCTGATTTTAGTGAGTGTAAAGTGTTTATGCCGAATGGGGCGTTTGTAGAAGGTTATGCAGATTCTGGAATAAAAAACATAAAAGTTGGAGATGTTGTGCAGTTTGAGAGATTTGGATTTTGCAGACTGGATAAAAAAGATAAGAAGGGATATGAGTTTTGGTTTGCGCATATGTGAATATGACTTCATTAAATAAGATAGAATTGAGAAAGATAGGAAAAGAAAAGATATTAGTTACAATAAAAAATATAGAAAAAGATGAGGTCTTGTTTAATTTTGAGAGAAAATTTTTAGATCACCCTATAAAAACCTCTTTACAAGTTGATGAAGGATTACATCAAATAAGTAGCGATCCTGAGTCAATTGAGAATTTTCTAAATCACTCATGCGAACCAAATGGATATATTGATTTTCAAGATTTAACTTTCAGGGCCCTTCGTAACATTAAAATGGGAGAAGAATTAACTTTTAATTATTTAACAACTGAGTGGGATATGGCTAATAAATTTGATTGTGAATGTCTTTCTAAATATTGCTTTAAGAAAATTAAAGGTTTTAAATATTTGACATTTATACAGAAAAGTAGATTGTCTCCTTTACTATCTCCTTTTTTAAAAAATAAATTAATTTTAGAGAAAAAAAGAATTAATGCAGAGGCATAACATATATAAATATAGATTTTTATCTTATTCTATGTTAATTGAGGTGAAAGGAGGAAATCAGATTTATGATAATGAATAAAAAAGGTCTTAGTGATGTTGTTACTACGGTTCTGATAATCCTTCTTGCAATAGCTGCAATAGTGATTGTTTGGAATTTTGTATCGCCTACACTTGAGAATGCTGGGGAGCAAATTGAATCGCAGACTGCGTGTTTGGATGCGAGAGTTAGCGTTGTTAGCTGTGAAGTTGGAGTTGCTACTGGTACAAATGTAGTTATAAGAAATGATGGCGGACAAACTATAAATTATAAAGTTATAGTTAATCATGTTGCTACAGGTACTGAAGGTACAACTTCCGTTGATGCAACTGAAAGTGCTGATCTTCAGGCTTATGGAACTGTAACTGTGGGTAGATTAATACTTGCTGACGAGAGTGTCAGAGTTGCTGTAACCAATATAGGGGGAACTGCAGTTTCTTGCGATCCTACACCTGCCGAGGCTTGTACTTAAACAAACAAAATTTATTTTTTTATTTTATTTAACTTTCTTTTTATTTTTTTCTTCTTTTTTTAATTAATCTTCTGAAAGACATTTTATTTGTTCTTCTTAATACCCTCTGGCTTGCTTTAGGGATAAATTGGGCAGAGTTACGATTCTAAAATGTAAATAAATATTATAGGTATCTAATGCTCGAAGGGTTTAGCTTATTATCGGATAATTAATAGTTCATTGTTTGATTTTCTATAGTTTGTTGTGGGGGTTTCACTTTTAGGGGGAAAGGTTTAAATGGGTATTATTATAGGGGGTTTTATGGTGGCTCCTTTAGATTATGAATTTTCTTTTAGATTGGCTTATTCGAGAGGAGATCCTTTTGATATTATTAGGAAATTTTCACCTGATTTTTTAAGAGATGAAGATGATGAGAAGTCATTTTTTCCTTATCCTAGTCATTTAAGATTTGTTTTATTTGATAAGGATTATCCTTATTTAATTAGATTAACTCATGGTGTTTGTCCTTTTGCTCCAAATAAATCTCTTGTTAGTGTTGCTTTTGCTTCGTATTCTACTGATAAAAGAATTCCGCGTTTAGAAAGAGATTTTTGTCAGAAGACAGGAATTGTATTTTGTAAAATGCCTGAAATAACTGAGAGTCCCTTGATTGAAATAAGGACTAGTTTAGAAACTCATATAAATTCGGCAGTTGTTTTATTTGATAGATATTTGAAAGATCCGCAACTTATTAATGAAGATTTTCCGCAGTAGAATCTTATTCTCCTCAATATTCTACATCTTGCCTTATGAATAAAGTTAGATAAGATTACAATTAAAAAATGTAAATAAATATGTGAATTATCTAATGCTCGAAGGGTTTAGCGTATTATAAGATAATTAAGAGTTTATCGTTTGATTTCCTATAACTTGATGTGAGAAGTTTTACCTGACCTTTTGAAATAATATTCTTGTTCTTCCTGGAACTTTTGACTTAATGTCTCCAAGGGCGTCTCTAGCTATTCTTGCTATTCTATCATCTGGGCAGGCAATTAAGAATATTTCTTTTCCGGGATTTAAAATTGCTGCTCGGCCTACTGCTATTCCGAATGAATGTCTCATACCGCTTGAAAGTCTGTCTGCTCCTGCTCCTGCTGCTGTTTTATTCTCTCTTAGAATATGATGGGGATAAACTTTAACGCCAAAGAAATATTGACCCGGAGAATTCTTATCCATTACTTTATTTATATACATTCTGCACGCTTCTATTGAGTTGTCCCTTATTTGCACCTTGTCTTCTGAAATTAGCCTGACTTCATAATCATATTTTCCTTTAGGATATTGTTTAGTGTCTCCCATATTGAACCTGACTATTTTAGGAACAGGTATTGATTTAATATAAGATTGACTTTTTTTACTTGATTTTCTTGTAAAGGGTCTTACTTTTTTTCTTGAATACGAAGATGCTTTTCTTAATGCCATTATTTCTTAGCCTCTTTTTTCTTTTCTGATTTTTCTGTCTTTTCTGATTTTTCTACTTTATGTTCCGAGTCTTTCAATTCTATATTTGTTGTGATTGCTTGTCCTGGAAGACCTCTCTCAAAAATAGCTCTTACTAATCCTTTAGTTCCGTGAGCGTCGCTAATTTTTCCTGTAATTATTTTTCCTGAAGGTGTTTTCCATTCAACAATTTTTCCAGCTAATTTTTTTGCTTCTTCTCTATCCTTTGAGCCAAAGTCTAGAAGGTAATGTCTTTCGTGAATTGTGTGCCTTCCTCTTCTGAATTGAACTACTATTCCTTTCATGTTATTGTAGAATATCCTAGAAAATCGGGTTTTTAAAGCTTTTGTGAATTTTTTATTTGATTTTATTAGGCAAAATTTAAAAACAAGTTTGTTTTTATCGAGTGATGAGTGGAAATGTTATTGAGCTGAATGGAAAAGATTTTGAAAAAAAAATTGAAAAGGGGAATTGGATTGTAGATTTCTGGGCTGAATGGTGTGTTTCTCCAAATACTAATATATACCTTTCTCCTTTAAATTCAAAGCCTGCTCAAAAATTAAAAGTGGGGGACAATCTAATAAGTTATAAAGATAAATTAGAAGAAGATAGTGTAATCCGTTCTTTAATTACAAATAAAGGAGGACATTGTAAAAGAATAACCACTAAGAGTGGAAGGGTTATAGAGACAACAGATGATCATGCATTTTTTACAGAGAGGGGATGGATACCTGCACAGGATTTAACTGAAGAGGATAAAGTTGCTATTATGCCTGTAAGGGATAATATCTTATTTGTGGGCTCTAGTGATAATCTTGTTTCTGAAAAAAATTTTGAATCTTTTGGAAGTGATTATAAAAATATTCAAAAATATCTTTTTGAATTAAAAGAGAAATCCCTCCTTCCTTTAAAAAAAGAGAACGAAAATATCCTTATAATAGCTAGATTAATTGGAGCGTTATTTAGTGATGGAAATTTATATAAAAATAAAGAAAACAACCTTAGAGAAATAAGCTTTACTCTTGGTCAAAATAAAGATGTAGAGGATGTAATTAAAGATCTTTCCGCATTGGGTTTTGAAAAAGTTCATGTTTCTGAAAGAACTAGTGAGAATGATATAAATGGTAGAATCTTTACTACTCATACTTTCAGGGTGAAATGTTTATCAACTTCACTCTATCTTTTGTTATCCTTGTTAGGTGTGCCTGAAGGAAATAAAACTAATAATAAATACAATGTTCCAGATTGGATAAAAAATGGGGAATTAGCCATTCAACAAGAGTTTCTTTCAGGATATTTGGGTGGAGATGGTCCTAGAATATCTGTTAAAGTTCTTCCACGAAAAGGTAGGAACCCTTATAACTCAGTAAATATAAATGATATAGAATTTAGAAAGAATACTTCTTTAATAGATTCTGGTTTGAGTTTTGCCGAAGAGATATCGGGAATGTTATTAAACTTTGGAATAAAAACTGGAGAGATATTTTATGAAGCGAATAATTATTTGAGAAAAGATAATACTCGAACTAATATAATCCATATACCTATCTTGAGTAATTTTAGTAATGCCTTTATAATGTCTCAAATAATAGGTTATTCTTATTGCTGGCAAAAACAAGTTATTTCAATGTATGCTGGTGAATTTATTAGAGAATTATTAAAAAAGAGAGCAGATTGGAATGAATTATACCTTAATTCAATGGAGCTATCTAAGAAAGGATTTGATTATAATAAAATTAGTCAAATGTTAAAAATAAATCAAATTACTGCTTATAATTGGATAGTTAAAAATGTTAAACCCTCTATAGCTAGACACAATATGAAATTTGATTCTTGGTTGAATAATTCTAAAAATGGTTTATCTGAAGCTTTTCTTTGGAGTAGGATAGAAAGAATTGAAGAGGCTAATCTTCCTGAAGTTCAAGTTATAACAACAGAAAAAAATCATAACTTTATTGCAAATGGATTTCTTGTGCATAATTGTGGACCGTGCAAGATGATGAAACCTGTTATTAATGAATGTGCGGAAGAATATAAAGGTAAAATTAATTTTGGAAAGGTTGATGTTGATTCTGAATCTGAACTTGGAGAAGAACATGAAATAAGAAGTATTCCCACTTTGGTCTTTTTTAAAAATGGAAAACAAGTTGATAGAATTTCAGGTTATATATCCAAGGAAGAATTAAGTGAACAGATAGAATCTGTCTTTTAATTTTTACATGAAAAAGCTTTAAATAGCAATTTCTTCTTGGTTTCCTATGGCTCCGTAGCTCAGCCTGGTAGAGCACTGGCCTTTTAAGCCAGGTGTCGCGGGTTCAAATCCCGTCGGGGCCATGCTGGATTTGAACATCCAGAGAATTTACAATTCTCTGTCCCTTCAACACTTTGTGATTGAAGGAATCCCGTCGGGGCCATTTTTTTAAATTTTGGTGAAAAAAAGATTTTGGAAGAAAAACATTCTATATTAGAAAGATTTAAAAAGGCATTTTTACAATTGTTTAATGTTCAACATCACAGCATTTTTTATTAAATCTGTGACGGAATATGGAGCCTTGTTCATGCACGCATTACAACCGAAACATACAAAATTAAAACAAGAAGATGTGAAAAAAATACTTCTGAAATATAATATCGCTCTGTCACAACTGCCTAAGATAAGACAAGATGACTCTGCTCTCCCTGAAGGACTTCAAAGAGGAGATGTTGTTAGAATAGAGAGAAAAGAAGAAGACGAGATAAATATTTATTTTAGAGTTGTAGCTTAATGGCGTGCAAGGAAGATGTATTGATTGAAAAGTATCTTGAGCAACATTCCTTAGTTGAGTCCAACATTCTTTCTTTTAATAATTTTATACAACAGAGAATGCAGGAAATTATAAATGAAATAAATTCTACTATAGATAATAGTGAAGTTGAAATAAGACTTGGAAAGGTTAAGATGGGAAAACCTAGTGCTGTAGAATCTGATGGAAGTATAAATATAATAAATCCAACAAATGCAAGGCTTAGAAATATAACTTATTCTGCTCCTATTTTTATTGAAATAACTATAAAATATGGTGAACATACTGACAGCGCAGAAGTTGAAGTTGGAAGGATACCAGTTATCGTAAAAAGTGCTGCGTGTGCAACTTATGGAATGAGTAAGGATGAATTAAGGGCAAATTATATGGACCCACTTGACCCTGGAGGATATTTTATTGTAAATGGAAATGAGAGACTTATAGTTATGTCGGAAGATCTTGCACCAAACCAGCCTTTTATTGAAGAGGGAAGATTGGGACTTATGCTAAGATTATTCTCGCAGAGAGGCTCTTATAGAATACCTACAACCATAACTGAGACAAATGAAGGTATACTTGACCTTACATTCAGTAGATTAAAGAATATTCCTCTTGTTGTTGTATTGAAGGCGCTTGGAATGACAAAAGAGGCAGATATTGCTAAGAATATTGGTCATGAGAATGATTGCCTTATTGTTAATCTGTATGAATTTTCAGGATTACAAAGTTCTGAAGATGCTATGATAAGCGTTGCTGAGAAATCTGGAATACAAGGAACAAAGAAAGAAATACTTGACAGAGTTAAGCAAAAGATAGATTCTTTCTTGCTTCCTCATGTGGGTCTTGATAAAAATTCAAGAAGTGAAAAGGCTCTTACTTTGTGTAGATTTGTAAATCTTTATTTGAGAGCAAAGGAAAATGAAAGTATAAGAACTGATAAAGATCATTATGCAAACAAAAGAGTTAAACTTTCCGGAGATTTGATGTCTGAATTGTTTAGAGTTAATTTGGGAATACTTATAAGAGATATTCAGTATTCTCTTCAGAAAATATCAAAGAGAAAGAAGTTTTACTCGCTTAAAACAATTGCTAAATCTACTTTATTTACTCATAGAATTGAATCTGCAATAGCAACTGGAAGTTGGATTGGAGAGAAATCTGGAGTTACGCAAAATATGCAGAAAACAAATTATTTGAGAATATTATCACAACTTCAACGAGTTACAAGTCTTCTTCCAGGAGAGCAAGAAAATTTTGAGGCGAGAACTTTACATCCAACACATTATGGGAGATTCTGTCCAATAGAAACCCCAGAGGGTACTGAGATAGGATTAAGAAAAAATCTTGCAATAATGGCAAGGATATCAACTTTTATAGCTTTTGATGAGAATTCTTTTATGAAAAAAATGGATGGTATTGGTTTGAAAAAAGAATTATCTAAGGGAATAGATGTTTTCTTCAATGGAAAATTTATAGGGTTCGCTGAAAATGCGGATAATTTTACTAAGAAATTTAAAGAATTGAGAAGAAAAGAAGAGTTACCTTTTGAGATATGTATAAGAAACGATGATTTGTTAAATCAAATAATGATATCGAGTGGAGTCGGAAGGGTTTTAAGACCTTTGATTGTTGTTGAAAATGGAGAGAGTAAATTAAAAGACGAGCATCTTGTTCTTTTGAGTGAAGGAAAAATAAAGTGGAAAGATCTTGTTAAAGAAGGAGTGGTTGAATATATTGATGCTTCTGAAGAGGAAAATTCTTTTGTTGCTTTAAGAAGAGAAGATTTAAATTCTGATCATACTCATCTTGAAGTTCATCCAATTGATATGTTTGGCATTATCACTTCTTTAGTTCCTTATGCGAATCATGATCAAGGAGCAAGATTATTGAGAGGAAGTAAGACTCTTACTCAAGGACTAGGAATTTATGCTGCAAATTATCTTGTGAGACTTGATACAAATGTTTCTATACTTCATTATCCTCAGAGACCATTGGTAAAAAGTTTTGTTTATGATATATTAAATGTTTATCCATCAGGTCAAAATGTTATAGTCGCTGTAATGCCTTATGAAGGATATAATATGGAGGACTCTCTTATATTAAGTAAATTCAGTGTTGATATGGGTATGGGAAGAAGCACATATTTCAGACCATATTCTTCAACTGAACTTCAATATCCTGGAGGATTATCTGACGAAATAACTATTCCTGAAAAAGATGTTTCTGGATACAGAACAGAAGAGAAGTATAAATATCTTGAAGATGATGGAATCACCTACCCTGAATCTGATCTTTCTTCTGGAGATGTAATTATTGGAAAGACAACGCCTCCTAAGTTCCTTTCTGAAGCAAGAGACATGAGTATTCAATCAAAGAAAGAAGCTAGTTCGTCTATTAGACAAGAAGAAAGAGGAACTGTTGATGCAGTTTTTATTACGGTAGATGTTGAAGGAAATAAAGTAGTTCAAGTGAGAACAAGAGATTCAAGACTTCCAGAGCCAGGAGATAAATTCTCTGCTCCTCATGGACAAAAGGGAGTAGTTGGATTAATTGCGGACCCCCTAGACATTCCGTTTACTGTTAGAGGAGTAAAGCCAGATTTGATATTTAACCCTCATGGTATCCCTACAAGAATGACTATGGGGTACTTAATTGAAATTCTTGCTGGAAAGAGTGCGGCAACTACAGGAAAGATAGTTGATGGAACTTCCTTCACAGGAAGAAGTGTTGAAGATCTTGAGAAAGACCTTGAATCGATGGGATTCAGATTTGATGGAAAAGAAACTATGTATGATGGAGTGACAGGAAGGAAAAAAGATATTAAAATATATATTGGAAATATTTATTATCTTAAACTTGAAAGAATGGTAAAGAATCTTCTTCATGCTAGAGCTTTAGGAAAAGTTGCTTTGTTGACAAGACAGCCAATTGAGGGAAGGTCAAAGGGTGGAGGATTGAGACTTGGTGAAATGGAACAGCAAGCTCTTGTAGCACACGGTGCATCATTGCTTTTGAAGGAAAGATATAGTTCAGATAAGACTACTATATGGATTTGTAAAGAATGTGGAAATATGAGTTATGAAGATGTAATTAGAAACAAAACCCCTTGTCAGTTGTGTGGAAACAATGAAGCAGAAGCTATTGAAGTTTCTTATGCTTTCAAATTATTAATTGATGAACTATTAGGCTTAGGAATAAATACTAAATTTGAATTAAAGAATAAGTTTGAACAATAAAATGGCAGAACAATTTTTCAGGAAACAAGTAAGAAGTTTGAGCTTCAGTTTATTTAGTCCGGAGCAGGTAAAAAAAATAAGTATGGCTAAGATAGTTACGCCTGAATTATATGATATTGATGGATTCCCTGTTGATGGGGGTTTGATGGATTTGAGACTTGGTGCGATTGACCCTGGAGTTAGATGTAGAACATGTGGAAAGAGAGTTAAGGAGTGTCCTGGGCATCCTGGAAGTATTGAACTTGCAAGACCTGTATTACATATAAAATATATAAAATTGATTGAGCTTTGTCTTAGGAGTTTCTGCCCACATTGTGGAAAACTTACATTAACTGAAGAAAAACAAAAAGAAATGGGTTCTGCTGAAAGAGCGAAAAAAGCAAGAGATTCAAAGAAGTGTATTTATTGTAATGAAAATATTGATAGAGTGAAATTGGATAAGCCTTCAAATTTTATGATAGGAAAGAAAAGATTAAATCCTATAGAAATAAGAGAAAGACTTGTTAAAATAAAAGATGAAGAACTAAGAAAAATTGGAATTAATCCGAAAACTGCGAGACCTGAATGGTCTATTTTATCTCTCCTACTTGTCCCGAGCGTTACTGTTAGACCTTCTATTACACTTGATACTGGAGAGAGAAGTGAAGATGACTTAACTCATAAATTGAGCGATATAATAAGAGCGAATCAAAGATTGTGGGAAAATCTTAATGCAGGAGCTCCTGAAGTTATAATAGAAGATTTGTGGGATTTATTACAATATCATGTAACAACTTTCTTTGATAATAATATTTCCAGAATACCTCCTGCAAGACATAGAAGTGGACAGCCTTTGAAAACTATAACTGAAAGAATAAAAGGAAAAGAAGGAAGAATAAGACATAACCTTGCGGGAAAGAGAGTAAACTTCTCTGCAAGAACTGTAGTTTCTCCTGACCCTTATATAAAAATAAATGAAATAGGAATTCCTTTTGAAGTTGCTAAAATCATTACGGTTTCTGAGTCTGTGACTAGTGTTAATATAGAAGCCATGAAAGAATTGATAAAAAAAGGAGAAGTTTACCCTGGAGCAAATTATATTATAAGACCAGATGGAAGGAGAAAAAAAATAACTCTTGAATTGAAGGAGGAAATATGCTCCGAAATTCAGCCAGGATATAGAGTTGAAAGACATCTGAGAGATGGAGACATAGTTCTTGTAAACAGACACCCTACTTTGCACAAACAGGGTTTGATGGCTCATTATGTAAAAGTTTTGCCAGGAAGAACATTTAGACTTCATCCTGCGGCGGCTGCTCCTTATAATGCAGACTATGATGGGGATGAAGTTAACATACACAGCCCACAGAGTGAAGAAGCAATAACTGAAGCAAAAATACTTCTTGATATAAATAATAATATAATATCCTCAAAAAATAATATGAATCTTGTTGGTACAATTGCCGATGCTGTAACGGGCTGTTATTTACTTGGACATGAAACTATTTCTAAAGCAGAAGCAGACCTTTTGTTATATAGTGCAGGAGTAATTAATGATGTTAAAAAGAAAGAACAAGAGGGTAGAGATGTTTTCTCAAAAATAATCCCTAATGAAGCTAATATAAAAATACCTGCAAAAATAACAAGTAGTTCTAGTTTTGGCGTTGAAGATAGTCAGATGATAAAAACAATTGATAGAGAATGTGGAAGAGAAGTTGCTGTTGAAGCGATAAATAAAGCATTTAGAATTGGAACTGAGTTTCTGACGAGAAGAGGATATACTTTATCTTTGAGAGATTTGAATGTATCTGATAAAGTTAAGAAGATAACTGAAGAAATTATAGATAAGTCTTCTAAGAAAACTTCTGAAATAATAAAAGAATATGAAGAAGGAATGTTGCAGATAATTCCTGGAAAAACTATAGAGGAAACGAGAGAAACAAGAATACTTCAAATATTAAATGAAGTAAGAACTGAAGTGGCTAATGTTGTTAAAGAAAACTTCCCTGTTGATGCTAATGTCAATAAAATGATAACTCCTGGAGCTTCAGGAAGCATGCTTAATATAACTCAAATAGGATGTTGTGTTGGACAGCAATCCTTGTCCGGAAGAAGAATTGCATTTGGATACAAAGATAGAACATTATCCTTATTTAAGAGAGGAGATTTAAGTCCGGAGTCAAGAGGATTTGTTAGAAGTTCTTTCTTTAAAGGACTTACTCCAAAAGAATTTTTCTTTGTAGCAATGACTGGAAGAGATGGACTTATGGATACTGCTTTGAGAACTCCAAAGTCAGGATACTTATATAGAAGACTCGTTAGCGCTCTTGAAGATTTGAAAGTAGAATATGATGGGACAGTTAGAGATGCATCTGAAAGAATTGTTCAGTTTGTTTATGGAGATGATGGAATAGATGTTTCAAAAATGCATCTTAAAGAAAATCAAGTGTCTCCTGCCGAAGCTGTTGGAGTTGTAACTGCCCAGAGTTTTGGTGAAGCTGCAACACAGATGGTATTGAACGTATTCCACCATGCTGGAGTTTCTGAAATGCAGGTAACACAAGGATTACCAAGATTAATAGAAATTATGGATGCAAGGAAAAAACCATCAACACCTAGAATGGAAATATATCTTGATAAAGAATTTAATGATGAAAAAAATTCAAGAACAATTGCTGAAAAAATAAAAGAATTCAAGTTGAAAGAGATAGCTTCGGAAATAAATATAGATTTTGGAAGCAAAAAAATAGACATAGTTCTTGATAATAAAGGACTAAAGGAAGTTCATACTAGTATTGGAAAAATAGTTGAAAGATTAAATGATAAAGGATTTGAAGTTAAAGGACACGATAATAAAATAGTTTTGAATGCTGGAGAAATTGACTTTAAGGCCCTGTATAAATTGAAAGAGAAACTTAAAGAGACAATAATTTCAGGAGTTAAAGGATTAACTCAAGTGGTTGTTGCTAAAAGAGGAAAGGATTATGTGATAATTGCTTCGGGAAGTAATCTAAAAGATGTTATTGAAGTTAAAGGAGTAGATAGAACTAAAGTTTTCAGCAATGATATACATGATGTTGAACTAGTTCTTGGAATAGAGGCTGCAAGGCGGACAATTATGAATGAAATAAAGGCAGTTATAGAAAATCAAGGTATTGATATAAATGAAAGACATTTGAAACTTGTTGCTGATGCTATGACTTCTATAGGAAGTGTAAAAGGATTTACGAGAATGGGAATAATTTCCGGCAAAGCAAGTATTCTTGCGAGGGCAACATTTGAAACTCCTGATAAACAATTTATAAATGCTACTTTGCAAGGTGCAAAAGATGAATTAGATTCCGTTATAGAAAATATTCTTCTTAATCAACCTATCCCTATTGGAACAGGATTGCCTGGATTGATAGTTCAAATCACTGGATCCTTGTCAAAGGCAGTTAAGAAAAAATGAAAAACATAAATTTATATACTAAATAAATAAAAAATAAACATAGAGGAAAAATTCTAAAATATGGCGATAATTGATATGCAGACTATGCGTTACATAAACCTTCTTGATAAGGCCTCAAATGTTAAGACTAAAAAGTGTTTCTTTTATGGGGGAGTTATTTTCTTTGCTGTTCCTTCTGAACTTGTTTCTAGAGCAATAGGACCTCAGGCCTCAAATATAAGAAAAATAGAAGAAAAACTTGGAAGAAGGATAAGAATAATAAGAGAACCAAATGGAATAAAAGATATAGAAGAATTTCTAAAAGAAGTTGTTCTTCCCACGAGATTTAGGTCTGTTGAAATAATTAATAATGAAGTCTTGTTGACTGCTGGGAACAACCAAAATAAAGCTAACTTGTTTGGAAGGAATAAAAAAAGATATGAAGAGCTTAAAAAAATTGTTGAAGACATATTTAATCTAAATCTTAGGATATTATGATTAAACTAAACATTTAAAAACTGAAACTTTCAATTAATAAAATGGGACTAATGAGTGCGAAGAAAATTGCGAATAAAAGGAAAAAGTTTAGATGGAGCGATAAAAAATATAAGACAAGAGTTGATGGTTTAAGAGTAAAGGCCGACCCTCTTGGAAGAAGCTGGCAGGCTAAAGGAATTGTTGTTGGAAAATTCCAAAAAGAAGCTGCACAGCCAAACTCCGCTATGAGAAAGTGTTGCAAGGTTCAACTTATAAAAAATGGAATCAGCGTTGGTGCTTTTATTCCTGGAAATCTTGCTCAAAGATTTATTGATGAACACGATGAAGTTCTGATAGAAAGAATTGGTGGAAAACAGGGAAGAGCAAAGGGAGATATAAGGGGTATAAGATTCAGAGTAATGAAAGTAAACGACCAACCATTGAGATTAATGGTTAAGGGAAAGATAGAGAAGGGAAGAAGATAAATGGAAGAAAAAATTGAACAAAAGGAAATTGGATTTAAGGTTTTTGATAAATATGATTTTTCGGATATTCAAATACAAGATATTGCACTGAAACCATATCTTAATCTTTCACAAAAAATGATTGTAAAGTCTTATGGAAGAAAATCTATAAAAAAGAAAGAGAAAAATATTCTTGAAAGAATTGCGGGCAGAATTTCCGTTCCAGGACATGTTGGAAAGAAACATAAAATAATAACTTCATGGAGTTCAGGAAGATTTACAGGAAGTATGAAAATTGTTATTGCTGCACTTGACTTGGTTGAGAAAAGAACAGGAAAAAATCCAATACAGGTTTTAGTGACTGCAATTGAAAAATCATCTCCTAGAGATGAGATAACAGTTATAGAGCATGCTGGTGCGCGTTATCCGCAGGCAATAGATGTTTCACCTATGAGAAGAATTGACCTTGCTGTTAGATGGATGGTTCAGGGAGCTTATCAAAGATGTTTTGGAAAAAAGAAAACAATGTCAGAATCACTTGCTAATGAAATTTTCCTTGCTTCAGTAGAAAATATGGAAAGCTACGCAATGAGTAAGAAGAATGAGGCGGAGAAACAGGCGGATTCTGCACGTTAGATAATTATTTTCCTTTATTAATTCCTATTATCATAAATGACCTTTCTGTAACTTGTTGATATGGAAGATAGGCTTCAAAGGCTTTTTGCTCTGTTTCATCTCCGAGATAAATAACTAGGGATTTTTCATATCTGCCTTCGAAAAATTCTTTTGTAACGGAATCTATATCTTTTACTCTATCAAAAGAAATATCTCTTCCTCTTAAAATTTCTTCAAGCTCTTTGTTTCTTTGAGAATTTTTAAGTAAAATTAGAGCTGGTTCTCCTTTAAAAATTAATTTTAATTTATCTGGTAAGTCTTGTCTTTTATAATCAATAACTGCAAGGAGCGGTCTTTTTATTTCGTCTGGCATTTTATTTTTTATTTATTCTTTTTGATAAAGCGTCATAAAAAGATCCCTTATAAGTTTTAGCGTTTTCTGAAGTAGAGACCATAATTACTAAGCCCTTTTTATGCTCTTCTTGCCATTTTTGAATTCTTTCTGGATTTACATCAACAAATACATCTCCGTTAACTAATTGGGGTTGAATTGGAAATACGTAATCTGTCGTTGAAAAATTTCTCTTAAGCCAATCAAACATTAAGCTCGCCTGTCCGTCATGACTCGGATGTGTTGCAACTATTAATGGATGGTATCCTAATTCCCTTGCAGAATCATAAATTGTTTTTGGTGTACCTCTCACCCTTAATTTTTCCCACCAACTTGGATGAGTAGTTAATAATTCGACTCTTTCTTTAATATGTGGCAGAAGATTGCCTGCTGTATCTTTTGTATCGTGTTGCTCAAATAAACCTCTCAAATTTACAAGTTCAGAATATAAAGTTCCTTGATAATCACAGAGAGCATCTGTTGTGAATAAAATTACTGGTTCTTTATTAGTAGGCATGTAAAAAACAAGTTTTTTTCTTTTTAAATATATTTAGGTGGTTTATTTTTTATCTGGGCGAATTTTATCCATTATTGCTTTTTTATATTCTTTTGAATTAGTTCCATTATATCTAACATATCCTTTCACCCCTTGAAAACTATAATATTTATTTTCTGGATCTTTAGGTATTATAACTAAACCATTTGGGTTAGATATGTTCCATTCGGCAATTCTTGGTACTTTAATGTCTACAAGTACGTCTCCGCTAACCTCTCTTGGTGTTTGAGTTTGTAATATGTCTGAATTTGGAAATTGTCCTAACCAATTATATCCTGGTTCTTTTGGAGTAAAGCCCCAACCGGAAGCAAGTATTTTAATTTTGCAACCCAATTTTAATACGAATGCGTAAATATCTCTTGTTGTATGTCTGGGCACTAAACGTTCCCAAAATATCGAGCTAGTTCTGATTAACCTTTCTCTTGCTTGCATATATTCTGGAAGTTGATGCATCTCATCCAATTTTTTTTCAGGTTCACCTGGGCTTCTTAATTCAGCATGTAATACTTCTAAAGTTTCTCCTAAATCATAAAGACTTGCTACACTAAATAAAACCTCTAATCTTTTCGTATTTTTCATAACAAAATTTGTTTTTTTCTTTTTATATATATTTAGGTAGTTTAGTTTTGATATTGGTGTTGAATAAGAGAAATATTTAAAAATGAAAAAAGTCTATTTGGTTTATGGTTAAGAGTTTTCAACTTGAAATTCAAGGTAGACCTCGAGAAGAACTTGAAGAAATTGCGAGAAATCTTTCTCCTGAATTTGCTTTTTCTCATATACATGATATGACCCTTAGTGCTGTTGAAGCAGGATATCAAATTAATATAGCTATAGAACAAATGAGACTATTAACAGATGTTTGCGCTTTATATCATCCCAAAAATCAAGAAAAAATTCTATTAATTATGGAAAGAGAATATATGGACGCTCTTACTAGGACAGATTCAAGATTATATAAAAATGCAACTCCTGGAGGAAGAAGTCCTGTCTCAAAGTTCCATCGTAATGTTGAGGGTCATTATAGAGCGCATGGTGTGAATCTTACAGAGACCGGTTTGGTTAGAGCTATGCAAGAGTGTTTTTATGATTTGGATGGGCCTCAAGGGTATCCTAAATTTGTTGGAGAGAAAAAAATATTAAATAGGAAAGATATGAAACGACCAGAACTAGCTAATTCTGGTCAGTATGGTGGGCCTAGGAATAGATAAAATACTCTTTGTTTTTGAACATAATTAAATTTTTAAAGGAAGATATTAAGTTGACTTATGAATAAAGTTTTAAGCAATACATATTGTCTGGATAGGGGCATTGAAATTGATACTGATGAAGGTTTAGTTAGAATTATTTTAAGGTCTGCGAGATTTTTAGAAGATAGAGCTACTCTTGAAATTAATACTCCTGATGAAGAATATCCAATAAGAATTGATGAGAGAGGGAAATTTTTTCCTATTGGAGTTGGAGGTATAAAAGTCAGAATAGATGGATTTGTTCATTCTTGTCCTAGATTGAGTTTTTCTTTTCCTGAAAGATATGCTTCTTTAGAGAAGAATAAGGGATTTCCTGGAGAAGAATCTTTATATGATTATAAACCTGTTTTTATTGGTGAAGATAATATTAGAAAATCAAAGGTACAAGGTGTTGCTTTTGAAACAGGTACTCGTGCTCTATATCCTTGACAGATATTCTGACATAATATTTATTAATACCTCTTGTTAGTTTATTTTATGTATAATAAAAAGAGTTTGAGTTACGCTGGTATTTTCTTAAGTTTAATTGGAATTTGTAGTGCGATATATTATAGAATGAACTTGACTGGATTTGTAGTTCTTGATAGTGCTGTTAATTCTATCGGAGGATTTTTCCCTCTTTTGTTTGTTATGATTGGGGTTGCGTTTTTGATATTGGGTGGAGAAAAAGCTACGCTTGAGGATATTGCTGAAGAAGGTTCCGATGGTTCTACGAGAAATGTTTTGAGTTTTAGAAAAAGAAGAGATATTTACATTATTCATGATGATAGAAATGAGTTAGGAAAAGGTATTGAAATGGCCTTACCTGTTTTTACTAAAGGATTTAAAGATTTAGGTAACGAGGAAGAAAGAGAAATTGTAAGTGAAGTATATTCCCCTTTACTTGTTGAAGCTGTAGGAAGAGGCGGAGAAATTGGAAGAGAGGCTTTGAAATTCTTGAGAGTTGTTGACCCTGAAAACGCAAGAAAATATGAACAAAGGTTTAGAGATGAAGAGAATGAACAAAAATCAAGAGGAGAAAATAAAAGTGGAGAGAGAGCAGAAGATTATGGATTGAGTAAGAGTGAAAGACAGGATTTACAAAATATTTATAAAAGTTTTAAGGGTAAGATGGGTCCTCTTTCTAGAAAGCTTCAAGAATATGGTTTTAGGTTTGAAGAGGGAAGAGGGAAGGGTGACCATCTTTTATTTTCAGACGGTAGAGGCAATATAATAACTCTTCCTGAAAGGATAGATGATAATTCAGGTATAAGATCAGGATACATCTCTAGTGCTATCAGAACAATTGAAAAAAGCAGAAGAGAAAAAGCAGGAATTAAGAATTAAAACAAAACTTTAAAAACCCCTTTTATTATCATGACTTATTCTCATAAGTTATAGTTGGGATTAAAAATAAAAATGGCCGAAAAAGAATCAAGTTTTCAGAAGATACAAAGACTGACAAGTAATCAGTTGAACATAAGAAATGTAGCTACAAGCGCGCACATACATCATGGAAAATGTATTGCTGGAAGTTCAAGAATTTTAATGGAAAATGGTGAAATAAAAACTGCCCAAGAAATATTTGAAGGTGTTGCTAAAGATGGAGATGTTTATGAAGATAATGATGAACATATTGTTTACACTCCTAAGAATAGAATAAATATTTTTTCTCTTAATAACAATGAAAATAATATAATTATAAAACCAATCCAGCATGTATGGAGATTGAAAGGTGGAAATACTATAAAGATAGAATTAAGGAATGGTTTTAATATAAGTACCACTCCAGAACATAAATATCTTGTTGCAAGAGATGGTGAATTCAAATATGTAGAAGCAAAAGACTTGGTAATTGGAGAAAGAATAGTGTGTGCAAGAAAAATAAATGTTAATTCTTCTAAAGAGAACATCAAGAAAAAAATATTAAATAAATTATCTGAAAAGAACTTTTATGTTAATCTTGAAGAAGTGTTCTCAAAGGAATTAAAAGAAAAAATACTTCTTTATGGAATAAAGAAAATAAAATCCGATATAAAACTAAAATCTTTTTATCATGGTATATGGAGTAATAGATATAGAATAGAGGATTTTGTTAATTTGTGTAACTTGTTTGATATTTCACTTGAAGAGGGATATGATAAAATTGATAAAATATATTTTAGAACTGGAAAACAAAGAGGACAAAATTCAATACCTATAAATATGCCTTCAAATTTTGAAGAATTATTCTACCTTGCAGGTTTGTTTATTGGCGATGGTTCAAATAAGAAATTTATTGTTGGGAAAGAACAACTTGGAAGAAAATTTGTAGAGATTTGTAAAAATCTTGGATTTGAGGTAAAAAAAACTCAATATAAAGAGAAAACACCTGAAATGCATACAAATATGACTTTAGCACAAATATTAAACAGCTTGTTTGATTATCCCTTGAAAAAAAAATCTCATAATGTAAGGATTTCTAAATTTGTTTTAGAAAGCGAAGATAAGCTAATTGCGAAACTTATAAGAGGTTATTTTGATACTGATGGTTGTGTTGAAAAAAGTAGAAGAGCTGTAACTATAAGTTCAGCAAGTAAGAAGATGATTGAAGATTTACATTTATTATTGTTGAGATTTGGTTGTATTTCAATAAAGGAAAAAGATAATAGTTTGTCTATATCTGGGACTTCTGCTGTTAATTTTGAGAAAAATATAGGATTTGAACATGAAGAAAAGAGCGAAAAATTATCTGTTCTTGTCAAAAAAGTTGCAGGAAGTATAGTTTGTGATACTATTAAAGTTGGAGATAAAGTTATGTTAATAAATAAAAAAATGAAAGA
>Ga0209542_10000696_pt1 | contig 80466 bp, 108 predicted proteins | sample RifCSPhighO2_01_FD_184028 | JGI IMG/M metagenome (GOLD analysis project Ga0209542, IMG submission 184028) | Soil microbial communities from Rifle, Colorado - Rifle CSP2_plank highO2_0.1 (SPAdes) (version 2) | ecosystem: Environmental > Terrestrial > Deep subsurface > Rock core/Sediment ...
TGATTATAATGGAATTATACACGCCGAGACATGGTGTAAAGATGGAAAAACACAACGCACGGATAAAAATAAGCCATCTGTCATATTTTATACTTGTGATGGAAATATTAGTTGTGAAGAATGGTTTAATAAGCAGAACAAACGGGCCTGCGGCCATAACATACTATAATAACGGAAACATTAGAACTGAGAAATGGTGCAAAGATGGAAAAGTCCATCGTTCAGACGGCAATAAACTTGCCACAGTAATATATTACGAAAATGGTGTTATAAAAGATTTATTGTGGTATAAAGATGGAATGTTGCATCGCACTAATGGAGAACCTGCGTGTATATCATATTACGAAAATGGAAACATAGAACGTAAGGAGTGGTATGAAAATGGGAAAAAATATCAATATACTGATAAACCTACATGTATCATGTATTATAATAATGGAAACATAAAACGCGAAGTGAGGTATGAACATGATAAATTACATCGCATCTGTGCTCCCGCTATTATAACATATTATAAAGATGGACAAATAGACGAAGAAATGTGGTATAATAATGGAGAGTTACATCGTTCTGGTGGTGCTTCTGCTAAAATAACACACTTTAAAAATGGACAAATAGAAACAGAAGAGTGGTATATAGATGGAAAGTTGCATCGACCTAACGGTGGTCCCGCGTATATAGCATATTTTGAAAATGGAATAGTTAAAGAAGAAAAATGGTATAAAGATGGAAAGTTGCATCGTCATATTGTTAATGCTTAACTCATTTTATAGATCATCTAATTCACAAATGATCCAATTCATCACAACAATACAAGTTGACAAAAATTTTAGATCATACCCACAATTACAATGTTCATACATACAGCATCACACAAACAAACAATCACTCGTTGTACTGCTACATCCATAGATCGACAACGACATTGGCACAAACGAACACAAAAAGTAATATCATACTATGAGACTGAACAAATTGAAGTAGAAAAGTGGGTTAAAAATGGAAAAATTCATCGCGGGAGTGGCGGACCGGCCGCTATTAAATACTATGAAAATGGACATATAGAATATAGAGAATGGTATAAAGATGGAAAGGAACATCGTATTGGTGGTGCACCTGCTTATATATCATATTTTGAAAATGGCAAAATAAGAGGTGAGATGTGGTATGAAGACGAAGAGTTGCATCGTGTTGACGCTCCTGCGAATATAACATACTTTAGAAATGGACAAACAGATGAAGAATCGTGGTACATACATGGAGAGTTTCATTGTATTGACGCACCGTCTATTATCAGTTACTTTAAAAATGGACAAATAAAATTAAAAGCATGGTATAAAGATAGAAGATGTCATCGAGCTGACGGTGCTCCTGCTGTTATAATATATTTTAAAAATGGAACAGTTAAAGAGGAGAGGTATTGTGTAGATGGAAAATACCAGTATAACCGGGTATATAATAATACTGTATAAATCTTAAAACGAATGATCCAAATTTATTATAATTACATAAATCACATATATATGTTCATACAAACATCAACACACAAACAAAAAAACATACAATGACCAATAGAAAAATATATTTGACGAAAAGGTTATAAACTACTCATTTTTTAAATTATATGCTTCACAAATGATCCAATTTATTATAATCACATTATATATACATGTTCATACATACAACATCACACAAACAATTAACCAATGTTCGACGCATTAACATATCAATAATGAATCGACGTCGTAAAACACAAAAAATAATATCATATTATGAAAGTGGACATGTCCTACTTATAGCGTGGATTAAAAATGGAAAACATTATCGTCCTGGCGGTGCTCCTGCAAGTATTGAATACTTTAAAAATGGAGAGATACAAACAGAGGAGTGGTTTAAAAATGGGAAACATTATCGTCATGGCGGTGCTCCCGCCGTTATCAGATATTTTAACAGTGGACAAATACAATGTAAAACATGGTATAAAGATGGAAAATTTCATAGAAATGACGGTGCTCCCGCTATTTTATTTTATTATAAAACTGGACACATAGAATATGAGGCATGGTATAAAAATGGAAAGGAACGCCGTGTTGTAACATATTCTGAAAATGGAACAGTCAAAGGAAAAAAGCGGTATTAAAATGATAAATCGCTATATCTTCATTTGTAGATCATATAACCTATAAAATTCAACTATCCAGCCCATCAATCAAATAACAGATAATGGATCTTGGATCATTTACAGAACTACAACTCTCACAATCGACATAGTCGTGAAGAAAAAGTCATCGAACTAGCTTGCTAACTTGTTGTCGAAATCATGGCACATGATGACAACTTCGTGTCGCGAGACATAAGTGCCGCAGAAATCTATTACGAGAGAGAACTCGTCATGGAGATGGCTGACATTACAACGTCTGACGAAGACAAGGAGGTTTTACTTGAAGAGGCCAGCCGACTTGGAGAGACTATCAAAAATGTCGTCTTCTCTTTTTACGAGAACGGAAAGGTTGAAACTGAGGAGTGGTACAACGACGACGGAGAACTTAGCCGAATGGATGGACCCGCTTCCGTTCGATATGGGCTAAATGGGTTGTCAACTTTTGAAATGTGGTCCAACGACGGAGTGGAACATCGACTTGATGGACCTGCAGTAATCATATACTACACAAATGACAACAACAGTGCAGAACACATCATCAACCTGGAAACATGGCGAAAGAATGGAAAAATGCATCGTGACGGAGGCGAGCCATCTATGCGTGGCTATTTCATTGATGGTTCAATCAAAATTGAACACTGGGCAGTTGATGGAAATTTTCATCGCATTGGTGCTCCGGCGGTCATTGCATACCATGAAAATGGAAATGTCACTGAGGAAAAATGGTACCAACACGGCGAAATGCATCGTCTAGACGGACCCGCGCTTGTCATGTACTACAATACTGGAGAACTCAAAGAAATGACATGGTACCATCATAACGTGATACATCGCAATGCCGGCCTTGGACCCACTAAGTATACCTACTATGAAAGTGACAACATTCATACAACAACGTGGTATCAAGACGGAGTGATACATTGCGAGGGTGGTCCGGCGATTGTGACCTACTACGACAACACTGGATCTATCCAGGAAGAATTGTGGTATCTTGGCGGTGAACTTCATCGTGCCGATGGACCCGCCAAAATCACATACAACGACATGGGAAGTGCCGTAAAAGAGATGTGGTACCAGCACAATGAACTCTCATGTGCCGACGGACCTGCTGTCATCAACTACCAGAACACCGGACGCATCAAGCACAAATCGTGGTACAATAAAGGAATAATGCATCGCGACGGTGGACCCGCGGCTGTTGCTTACTACGACAATGGACGCATCAAGCACGAGGCATGGTACCTTTATGGAACAATACAACGCTCCGATGGACCAGCTGTCGTTTACTACCACCCAGATGGATTCGTAACAGAAGAAACGTGGTACAAAGATGGAACTTACTTAAAAAGCATTGCCACGTAGTACAATGCATGCCAGTATTGTTCTCATTTAAAACACTATAGTGTTCACACTTTACATCATCAAAACATTATAAAAATCACTTTTAATTAAACATGTAATAGTATCAATGACGAGGATAAAATAGATATAATTATTTTATTCACAAAAAAATCTAAAATGACAGACACAAAAGATGATTACGACACAGAAATATTTCAAAAAATAACATATGGCAACACCGGTAAAATAATTGAAAGGAAATGGATAATGGACAACTGTAAATTACATCGTATTGGTGGTCCAGCAGTAATCACATATACATATCACACAACTGGCATACGAAAGGTCGAATCGTGGTACCAAAATGGTCTTTTATGTCGAAAAGACACTTCTTCTCCTACTGTTTTAGAGTTTGATGAATCAGGCAGAATTGAAAGAGAATCATGGTACAATTGTAAAACAACGTCTATGTATATGTATAGGAAAACGACATATTGTGATTAACAGATGATTGTTATAATAAATTATTAATTATGTGCACGCCGTCATATATATACAAAAAAGATTAGGCAACAATATTAATTATTAAATATTTTTATTCACATCAACAATTAATTATAATAATGTACGCAAAATCCATTATTCTACGAATTGATGATATGGTCTCCACATTAAACGAACCATCTTTTAAAGATGAAAATAAAGAAAAATATTCAAAGGAAATAGAAAGATTACGCTTATCTATGAAAAATGTCATTATAACTCGCGACCACGATGAAAAAATTATTAAAGAAGAGTGGACATCTCATGGAGTTCTACACAGGGACGATGGACCAGCATATGTTACATATAATGATGGTGAAAATGTTCACCGTGAAGAATGGTATACAGATGGAAAGTTAAGCCGTACTCATCCACACTATCCTGTTTCAAACACATATTATAAAGATGGAAATATTTTTATGTCGTGTTTTGTAAACCCACGCTATGGAGATGGACTTTTGTGTTTTAAATATTATGCAGGTGGAAATGTAAAAGAAGAAAAATGTTATGATCGTTTTTATGACCATCAATACTATTAAAAATTTAAATTCATATTTCAAATTAAATAGATGGCACATAGTCACACAGATTATACAAAAACATATGCCAATAATATTGTTGATGAATTATGTAATATCATGAAACAAATCACATTATCAACTAACCCGACAGAAAGAACGGCTCTTGGCGAAGAGGCGAAAAGAATGGCAGAAATCATTAAAAATGTTGTATTTTGTTATAGAGATGAGGAATGTAAACATCTTGAAAAGGAGATATGGACAGTCGATGGGAAAATAAGTAGGATTGGTGCTCCTGCTGTGGTAACATTCAATGATTCTAGATCTTCTATAAAAGAAGAGTGGTTTAAAGATGGAAAATTACATAGGATAGATGGGCCTGCCGTAGTTACATTTAATGATTTTGGAATTCCTATAAAGGAAGAGTGGTATGTTGATGGAGAACTGCAGCGGCGCGATTGACACATAAATTTATACATCATAAAGTTACATTGATGGGAACATTGAGGTAATAAAGTTTCTCATTTTTATATGTGAGTCAAGTTGTATTTCTCTATTTTCAGGAGTATCAATGCAAAGTTTTCCATATGTAATATACAATTCATTTTGTATTTGTCCATTTTCAAAATATCTGATAATAGCAGGAGAACCGCCAGGACGATGCGTTTGTCCATCTGTAACCCACGCCTCTTCTTTAATTTGTCCATTTTCGAAGTATTCAATACTGGTGGGAGCACAACCAGGACGATTTAACTTTCCATCTGTAAACCATGCTTCGTGCCGTATTTTTCCATTTTTATAGTATAATATAATGGTCGGAGAACTGCCAGGACGACAAAAGCTGTGATTTATAAGCCATGATTTAGATCGTATTTTGCCGTTTTCAAAATAGTTGATAACCGACGGATCGTCGATCCGATGCGACATTCCATCTATATACCATTCCCTGGATTGTATTTGTCCATCGTCATAGTATGTTATAACAGCAGGAGCACCGCTAGATCGATGCACTTGTCCATTTTTTACACCATGCTTCATGTCGTATTTGTCCATTTTGAAAGTATGATATAACCGCAGGAGCACCGCTATGTCGATGCACTTGTTTATTTTTACACCATGCTTCATGTCGTGTTTGTCCATTTTGAAAGTATGATATTATTTTTTGTGTTTGTTTATACCAGTGCTGATTTATCAAAGTATTGGTGCATCGAATGTTTGTTTGTTTGTGTTGTGGTGAGTGTATGAACATCTCAACTATTGCGTAATGTAATTATTAATGATCCAAATAATTTAATGATCCAAAATAAACACTTCTTCAATCGAGCGATGACAACTGAGTTCATTTATGCGGCTAATGTCGTTAAAGAGATTAAAAATATTGAAAAACAAGTTGAGTCAGCAACGTCAACATCAGAAAAAATAACACTTGAGAACAAAATCGAACAGCTACGTCTAATCATTAAAAATGTTACAATTGACTATTATGACAACGGGTGTGTTAAGGAAGAGGTGTGGATTAAAGATGATAAAGATAAATACCTGTATTATCGCCCCGGCGGTGCTCCCGCCCTTATCGGATACTTTAAAGACGGTAGATTGAAACACGAAGCGTGGTTTGTTGATGGATACTTGCATAGCACTGGAGGTGCTCCCGCTATTATTGAATACTTCGAAAATGGACAAATTCAAGAAGAGGCATGGTATAAAAATGGAAGACTTCACCGTCCTGACGGTGCTCCGGTTGTTATCACATATTTTGAAAGTGGAGAAATTAAAGAAGAAAGGTGGGATTAAAACAACATCATTTGTTCAATAAATTATATTGATCCAAATATTTATAATAACACAAAATCACATTACGCCATATATATATGTTTATCCAACTATCATCATTATGTAGACAAACAAACATTCGACATATTAACGACACCAAAATAAATCAATTTTGTCACAGACAAACACAAAAAGAAATATCATATTACGACACTGGACAAATAGAATCAAAAGGATGGTTAACATATGGAAAAGTTCATCGTGTTGGTGCTCCCAGTATTGTTTTATATTTTGAAAATGGAACGATACAAAGCGAAATGTGGTTTAAAAATGATAAATATCATAGATTTGACCACCCTGCTCTTATAGACTATTTTGAAACTGGACAACTACGATATAAAGCATGGTATAATGATGGAAAACATTATCGCCACACAACAGGTGCTCCGAGTGCTATCAGATACTTTAAAAATGGACAAATAGAATCTAATGAATGGTATAATGATGGAAAATATGATCGCGCTGACGCCCCTGCAGTTATCGGATATTTTGAAAATGGACAAATACAAAGAGAAGAATGGGCGAAAGATGGAAAACTTCATCGTATTGCCGCTCCTGCTGTTATAACATACTATGACGACGGACAAATAGAAAAAGAAGAGTGGTTTATAAATGGAGAACGTCATCGTATTGGTGCTCCGGCCGAAATATTTTACTTTAAAAATAGACACATACTATACCAGTTATGGTATAAAGATGGAAAAAAAACTAATAATCGAAGGTAAAAACAGTAATTCATAGATCATATGTTACATAAATTATCAAAATAATTATAATCACATAAATCACATTCATATACATGTTCATACAATTATCATCACACAGACAATCAACAACTCGACAGAATAAGAGATCAATAAATCGTTATTGTCACAAACAAACAAAAAAAATAAAATTATATTTTGACAATGACAATAATAATGGAACTGGACAATATATATCATCATCTAAAAATGAAAATTATCATCGTGTTGGTGCTCCTGCATGTATAATTTACTTTAAAAGTGGAAATATACAATACGAGGGATGGATTAAAAACGGAGAATATCATCGTCCTGACGGTGCTCCTGCAAATATCGAATACTATGAAAATGGACAAATACGACATAAAGTATGGTATAAAAACGGAGAGTTACATCGTCCTGGAGGTGCTCCTGCCGTTATGACATATTTTGAAAATGGAACAATCAACGAAAAAACGTGGTATATAAATGGAATACGTCAATGATAATTAATGGTTAATTTATAGATTATCTATTCCACAAACAAATGATCCAATTTTCACAAATAATTATAATCACATTCATATATATGTTTATATATTTATCATCACACAGACAATCAACCACTCGACGCACCGACACATCATTAAAACGACGTATAAAAACACATTGGGAAACACGAAAAGTTGAACAAGTGCTGCAATTTGATTCGTGGATTAAAAATGGAAAACTTCATCGTGTTGGTGATGCACCAGCTTTTATCAGATACTATAAAAATGGAAATATACAAAACGAAGCGTGGATTAAAAATGGAAAATATCATCGTATTGACGCTCCTGCAAATATCGAATATTTTGTAACTGGAGAAATTTTAGCCGAAGAGTGGTTTAAAAATGACAAACATCATCGTCCTGGCGGTGCTCCAGCATTTATTTCATATTTTCAAAATGGACAAATTTGCGAGGTAGAATGGTATGAAAATGGAAAGGAACGCTGTGTATCATAGATCATGTATTTCCCAAAAATGATCCAAAATTTATTATAATCATATAAAATTACATTACATTGTACATATACACATGTTCATTAACACATCATCATACAAACAGATAAACATTAGATATATAAAATATGGTATAGATGGACAAATAGAATCCGAGGCGTGATTTAAAGATTGGATTATCAATAATCAAAGTATGATACTCTTGCAATAAGAAATTTCACAATACAAATATAGTATAATAAATCATTATTATACAAATCTTGTTTCAATCGATCACAACAACATATATGATCCAAATAATTAAATTATAATAACACAAAATCACATTACGCCATATATATGTTTATACAACTATCATCATTATGTAGACAAACAAACATTCGACATACTAACAATACATCAACAATTCGATATTGTCACAGACAAACACAAAAAGAAATATCATACTATGAAAACGGACAAATAAAAGATAAAGTATGGTTTAAAGATGATAAATGTCATCGTATTGGTGCTCCTGCTGCTATCGTATACTTTAAAAATGGACAAATAGAATCCGAGGAATGGTATACAAATGGAAAATTGCATCGTATTAGCAGTGCTCCTGCTTATGTGGAATACTTTGAAAATAATGGACAAATACGATATTGTGAGTGGTATATATATGGGAAACTTCACCACCCTGGCGGTGCTCCTGCTGCTGTTTTATACTTTGAAAATGGACAACTTGAATCTAATGAGTGGTATATAGATGGAAAACATCATCGTATTGACTCCCCTGCAGTTATCGGATATTTTGAAACTGGACAAATACAAAAAGAAGAATGGTATAAAGATGGAAAACGTCATCGCCCTAACGGCGCTGCTGCATACATAAGATATGGTATAGACGGACAAATAGAATATAAGGCATGGTATAAAGATGGAACATTAATAAGTTAAATACTTTAACTATTTCTATCACGAGTTTATGTAAGATAATGTATAATATATAGTATAATCGATTGTTAAAAAGTGTAGTATGTGAATAGACACATTGACGCGGTTAAAATAGCACACACATACATCAATCAATTAATTATGGATCTTGGATCAATCATAGAACTACAACTCTCACAATCGGCAAAAAGTCATTGAGCTAGCTTGCTAACTTGTTGCCGGAATCATGGCCAGTGATGACAACTTCGTGTCGCAAGACATAAGTGCCGCAGAAATCGAATATGAGAGACGGCGCAACATTGAGCTGGCTGACATTGCAGCGTCTGATGAAGAAAAATCAGCTTTACTGGAAGAGGCCAGCCGACTTGGAGAGGCTATCAAAAATGTCGTCTTCTTTTTCTACGATGACAAACAGATCGAATCTGAGGAGTGGTTTAATGACGATGGAGAAGTTAGCAGAGTTGGTGCTCCCGCCTCCGTCGAATATGGATCAAATGGATTGTCAACGTCTGAAAAGTGGTTCGTTGATGGGAAAAAGCACCGAATCGATGGACCTGCGGTTGTTAGATACTACACAAGTGACGACAACACTGCAAAGCACGTCATTAGGCAAGAAACGTGGTGTGCTGACGGAGAGATGCATCGCGATGGTGATGAACCCGCTATGCGACACTACTTTGAGAACGGTTCTGTACATATAGAAGAGTGGTTCGTTCGCGGACAACATCGCACCAGCGGACCCGCGGTCATCACATATTATGAAAACGGACTAATCAATTCCGCGGAGTGGTTATTTAACGGAAAGCGCCATACCGTCGGTGCTCCAGCAACTCTTGTGTTTAATGACAACGGACTACCAAAAATGGAGCTGTGGTATGTTGATGGACAAGAACACCGACTTGATGGACCTGCGGTTGTCACATACCACCACAATGGATGCATAGGGCAAGAAACGTGGTATGAAAATGGTTTGTTACATCGCATCGGAGAGCCCGCTAACATCACCTACTCTGATGACGGAAGCATTAGCCACACGTCATGGTATTTTAATGGTATGTTCATGGTATGCAATGTAATGTAACATTACATTAAATTACATTAAATCACTTTACAACATTAATAGACAATATACGTAAACAAAATTAAACAGCTACGACATTAATCATAATGATCCAATTAATGATCCAAATAATGATCCAATTAATGATTTAATTTTAATAATCACAAATACCTCTTTTTCTATCATGACAGCCGAGTTCATTTATGCCGCTGACATTATTCGAGAGATTCAAAACATTGAAAAACAAGTTAAAGCAGTAACATCAGACGTAGAACGCACAACACTTATGAATAAAATCGAACATCTACGTCAAATCATTAAAGATGTCAACATTTATTACTATGATTATGACACTACACGTGTCAAGGAAGAGGTATGGACTAAAGATGGAATAATTCATCGTGTAGATGGTCCGGCTATTGTCAAATATGAAAATGGAACAATATTTGGAGAAGAATGGATTACAGATGGAAAAATCAATATGTGTAAAAAATATTTTGAAAATGGAACAGTCAAATATGAAAATAGGTATTAAATAATAAACTTAATTTATAGATCATCTATTCCACAAACAGATGATCCAATTTCCACAAATAATTATAATCACATTCATTTTACATGTTTATACAACTATCATCACACAAACAATCAACCAATACTCGACGCATTAAAATATCAATAATAAATCGACGTCGTAAAACACAAAAAGAAATATCATACTATAACAATGGACAAATACAAAGAGAAACGTGGTATAGAGATGGAAAATATCATCGTCATGGCTGTGCTCCTGCTGTTATACATTACTTTGAAAAGGATATAGACTTTTATTGCCACGACGGTGATCAGGCCGTTATAACATATTATGAAGATAAACAAATAGAAAGCGTGGAGTGGATTAACGATGGGAAAGTACATCGTACTGGTGGTGCTCCCGCTTATATAAAATACTATAGAAATGGACAAATACAATATAAGGCATGGTGTGAACATGGAAAAACACATCGAATTTACGCTCCTGCAGTTATAACATACTTTGAAAATGGAACAACCAACGAAAAAAGATGGGTTGAATATGGAAAAAACTATCGTATAGACAAGTAGATATAATTTAATCAATTCATAGAATTTTAGAAATGATCCAATTTATCATAATGATCCAAAATTTTCATCACATTCATTTTACATGTTTATACAAATATCATCATGCAAACAATTAACAACTCGACGTAATAACACAGTAGTGTGGATTAAAAATAGAAAATTTCATCGTATTGGTGCCCCAGCTTATATATTACATTATAACAATGGACAGATATATGGTTATTTGTGGTATAAATATGAAGACCGACATCGTATTTGTGCTCCTGCCGTTATAACATACTATGAAAATGGACAAATAGAATCCGAGGGGTGGTATAAAGACGGAAAGTTGCATCGTTCTGGCGGTGCTCCAGCTATTGTCGATTACTTTGAAAATGGACAACCAGGAAAAAAGGAGTGGTATGAAAATGGAAAACATCATCGTACTGGCGGTGCTCCAGCTTATATAACATACTTTGGAAATGGACAGATAAGATGTACGGAGTGGTATGAACATGACAAACTTCATCGCCCTGGAGGTGCTCCTGCTTATATAACATATTTTGAAAATGGAACAATCAATGAAAAAACGTGGTATATAAATGGAATACGTCAGTAATAATTAATGCTTAATTTATAGATTATCTATTCCATTCCACAAAACAAATAATCCAATTTATCATAATGATCCAAAATTTTCATCACATTCGTTTTACATGTTCATACAAATATCATCATGCAAACAATTAACAACTCGACGTAACATACCATCAACAAATCTGCGTTGGCCGAAACGAACACATAAAGAAATTTCATACTTTGATACTAATCAAATACAATACGTAAACTGGTATAAAGATGAAAAACATCATCGTTCTGACGGTCCTGCGTATATAGAATATTTTAAAAATGGACAAATAGGTTGTGCGGCATGGTATAAAAATGGGAAACATCATAATATTAACAGCCCGGCTGTTATATATTATTTTGATAATGGACAAATACACTGTAAAGGATGGTTTAAAAATGGAAAATATCACCGTCTTGACAGTGATGCTCCAGCGTTTATCAAATACTTTAAAAGTGGGCAAATATATCATGTGGCATGGATTAAAGATGGAGAGCTACATCGTATTGCCGCTCCTTCCGCCATAACATATTTCAAAGATGGACAAATTGATACCGAGGAATGGTATGAAAATGGAAAAGTTAAAACAACGAGCTAGCAGGAAGAGCTAGCAGAAATATGAAAACATCATCATAGTATAGATCATATATCCCACAATACAATTGATTCGATTTATTATAAATATAAAATCACATCATATATATACATGTTCATATTCATACAACTATCATCACACAAGAAAACAAATATTCATGTTTGTCTTGAATACGAAAACACATCCATAAATCAACATAAAAAAACACAAATAGGAATATCATATCCTGAAAATAAACAAATACAAATTATATCGTGGCTTAAAAATGGAAAATATCATCGTTCTGGCGGTGCTCCGGCGATTATAACATATTTTAGAAGTGGACAAATACAATTTATAGCATGGTATAAAAATGGAGAATTTAATCGTATTGATGGTCCAGCTATTATAGCATTTGAAAATGGGCAATTACAACAGGAGGAGTGGTTTAAAAATGGAAAACACGATCGACCTGGCGGTGCTCCTGCTAATATCAAATACTTTAAAAATGGACAAATTGAAGAAATATCATGGTATGTCAATGGAAAACTACATCGTATTGCCGCTCCTGCCGTCATAACATATTTCAAAGATGGACAAATTGATACCGAAGAGTGGTATGAAAATGGAGAAAAGTTAATAGTGTAAATAAATATGTATATTATATGATTTTGATTCAAATAGTACAATTTTGTGTTATGTGATAAAACGAATCATTTGTTTTGTAAAAATCTATGAATTAATATTTACCTATATCTACAATCGTTTTTTTCCATTTATATACCATTTTTTTTCGCGAATTGTTCCATTTATATACCATTTTTTTTCGCGAATTGTTCCATTTTTAAAGTATTTAATAATAGCAGGAGTACCGCCAGTACGATGATAAAGTCCATTTTTAAGCCATATCTTTTCTTTAACTTGTCCAGTTTTTTCAAAGTATGCTATAATAGCCGGAGCACCGCCGTGACGATGAAATTTTCCATCTTTATACCATGCCATATACTGTATTGTTCCATTTTCATGATATTTTACAATAGCAGGAACACCACCAGGTCGATGAAATTTTCCATATTTATACCATTCGGTGTATTCTATTTGTCCGTTTTCAAAGTATTTGATAAGGGCTGGAGCAAAGATACAATGAAATTTTCCATTTTTACACCGCGATTTACATTGTATTTGTCCATTTTCAAAGTATTGTGTGCGTATGTCGTACGTGTTGTTAATATGTCGAATAATTGTTTGTTTATGTGATAATAGTTGTATGAACATATGTTTGTAAAATGAGATATGATTTGTGGAACATGTGGTATATTATTTGTGGATCATGTGATCTAAACTACAAATTTATTTAGCGGTCAATTGTAAGTCAAAAAGAGCAGCAATATAAAGTTTTTTCAATCTTTATACTTTCTTTCTTTGATTGATCCATCTTCAAAGTATGTTATAACAACCGGAGCATCAACACGATGAAGTTTTCCATCTTCAATCCATTTTTTTTCTTGTATTTGTCCATTTTCAAAATATAAAATATATGCCGGACCACCACCAGCGCGATGACATCTGTCATCCACATACCATGCTTCGTATCGTATTTTACCACTTTCAAAGTATTCTACAACTGCCGGAGCATTGCCAGGACGATGATATACATAATCACCTTTACACCATTCCTCCTTCTTGACACGTCCATTGTCGTGATAAGTGATGACAACATCTTTAATAATATAACTCAGTTGATTGATTTTGTTCACGAGCCTTGTACGTTCTGCTTTTGATGTCGTCGATTTTATTTGTTCATTAATGTTTTGAATTTGTTGAATGATGTACGTAGCATACATAAACTCGGGTGTCACAGTGCCGCGTTGCATGTCAGGAGAAATAGTTTTGATTAATTGGATCATTGGATCATTGGATCAATCATAGAACTACAACTCTCACAACCGGCACTCAAGAAGAAAGTCATTGGACTTGACATAATGTCTCTGTCTGCTCTTGAGATCCTTCGTGACATACACAACATTGAGATTCGTGCAAATGAAACAACATCAGATGAAGAAAAGACGACTTTATGCGAAGCAGCAAAACGCCTGCGTCTCATTATTGAGAATGTCGTAATTACTCGTGATGTGCGAGGCCGTGTTGTAAAAGAAGAATGGAAAATTGGAGGAAAATTGAGCAGATATGATGGGCCTGCATTTGTTGAATATGGGCTACTTGGGAACATTAAGATGGCGGAATGGCTAATTGATGGAAAACGTCACCGCATTGGTGCTCCTGCTTTGATTACGTGTAACGAATATGGAGTTTCTGATATGGAGGTATTTTATGTAGATGGAAAATGGTGTTTGTAATGATTATTACAAAACAAATATATATTATAAAAAATATTTTAATCAAACAATTGCACGATAATCATATTGGATCATAGTTGTTATTTAAATTTACACTAAATACTTTTTCAATAAGTTTCGTATCATGTACTGATTAATGCCGACCGTTCTTCTTTGTTGAAGAATATCTTGTTCTTTTATATCGGGTGATTTTCCACAGATGTAGTACTTTTTTTCATAAACATTTCCGTTTTTAAAATATATTATGATTGCAGGTCCATTAATTCGATGTAAATTCCCAACTTCGCCCCACATTTCTTTTTCAACATTTCCATTTTTATAATACAATATAAAACCAGGCCCACCAATACGATGTAACTTTCCATATTCACACCATATCTCCTTCTGTACATTTCCATTTTTATAATACACAATAATGGCTGGTTTATTAACTCGATGTTGTTTCCCATCTTTGCACCATACAATTCCTCTTACAAATCCATTATTGTAGTACGATATGAATGCTGGAGAGCCAGCACGATGTTTATCACCATTATTATGCCATATAATTGTTTTTATGAGTCCATTTTCATGATATTTTACAATTGTTGGTCCTATGATACAACGTTGTTTTTTTTGTCGCTTCTCTATTTTTGTATTTCCATTTTCATAATATTCTACAATGTTTGTGTTGATAGCATGATAATTTGTACTGTGATTATAGCGTCTCATTAAAATAATAAACATATGATAAATGTGATATTATTTGAATTAATGGATATGATTCATCAACTATGATCCATCAACTATGTTCTATCAACTATGATCCATCATTTGTGATCCATTCATAAAATGAACAGCCAGTGTGCTTTCAACAATATGAAAGATATCATATATGCTGCTAACATTGTTCGAGAAATAAATAACATTGAATCACATACAGATAAAATAATTTCAGAAGAAGAAAGAACAGAAAAAATAAAACAATTACAGCTTATTATAAAAAATGTTGTTTTTACATATGGAGACTGTGGACAAATTATAAAAGAAGATTGGCTCGTTGACGGCATGAGAAGTAGGAATGACGGGCCTGCACTTGTTAAATATTATGAAAATGGAAAAATTAAGCACGAAGAATGGTACAAAAATGACATTTTACATAGAGACGACGGACCTGCCTCTATTATGTATTATAATAATGGAGAAAGAAAGTGTGAGCAGTGGTTTATAGATGGAGATTGTAAAGGAGAGTTGTTTACATATGTCGGAGATAAATATTATGAAAATTGACTAGTATATAATATATAATTCATTTTCACAACAATATGTTCTGTGTAATTGTATTATACAAAACAACATATAATTGCATACGTAGAACAATACAAAAATATAAGAGGACACAAAAAAGAACATATTGTGAAAAAAGATATTTTAACAATGGACAGATAATGGAGAAAATATGGTGTAACTACAATTCTCATTGTCGCACAGGTGGACCCGCACGTATATCATACTATACAAATGGAAACATTGAAACGAGTTTATGGTATAAAAATAGGCAAGCACACCGTGTCGGTGCTCCTGCGTTTATTTCATATCACGAAAATGGAAACATAAAAGAGAAATTATGGTTTAAATATGGAAAATTACATCGGGAAGATGGACCCGCGACAGTAAAATATTATGAAAATGGTAATAACGAAGAGACGTTGTATTACAAATACGGAAAATTACATCGGGCGGATGGACCAGCGACAATAAAATATTATGAAAATAGAAACATAGAAGTAGAAGGGTGGTATAAGAATGGACAAGAACATAGAAAAAACTGTCCTGCAATTTTACAATATTATGAAAATGGAAATATAGAAGTAGAAGTGTGGTTTAATAATGGACTAGCACATCGAACAAATTGTCCAGCAATGGTGCGATATCATAAAAATGGAAAAATAAAATCAGAGAAATGGTATAAAAACGGACGAAAACATCGAAAATTCAAACCTGCGGTGGTGGTTTATAATGAAAATGGAAATATAATTGTTACGGAATTCTATGAGCGTGGATCCTATATTGGACACATTGAATATTGAACATGTGTGCCACACGAGGATCATAACTATTGGGAGGATCATAGCTATTGGATCATATTGGTAAGGATCACAATTATTAGGAGGATCATTTATCAGAATATTTTATCATGACAAGCATTCGTGAATTTTTGGAACGGGTGCCGAGCGAATATACAAACAAAGCAGTTGAATATATAAATTTTTTATCTTCATTTTGTGTGTCTGAAAACACTCCAACTACGTCTTCAAAAAAGCGTCGTTTTAAGGATATGTGCACACAATCTTCAGAGGAGGTACAAGCCAAAAAAGTATATAAAAATAAAATTTTATCTGCAGAAGATATTGTTCAATTGATTAGAGCAGAAGTTGCAGAATCAAATTCTAGAGTTGATGCGCTTACTGTAAGTGTTGAAGAACTACGTGAAACTATGAAATTTGAAATTGAACAAATGTTTTCAAATCTTATTTTAAAACTTGTTAAAGAATATAAAATATCAAAACGAATGTAAAACTATAAATAACACTATTTTGTATTTTGTATTGTGTTCTAAATTATACGTTTAAAATAAAAAGGAGAGTAATAAAAGAATGGGTGCTATTTTTACACGCATTGTTCCAATGTATTCAATAAGAATGGCGTTAATGTGTGCCGTTGCCGTATTTGCGTTAATCACAATTTCAAATGTTTATACTACAAAAAGAAGTAACGTTATTTCATTACACGAAACAAAGAAAAAAGATGTTGTACCACAACTTTTAAAATACGCAAGTGATAATTTTGAATTGGCATCAAAAACATCAAATTATACACATGCAACGATATATGCATCTTATGCAATAGCTTATTGTAATTCTGTATTGTTACTATTTCCAAACGACACAGCATTAAAAATACGCACAGCAGCAGAATCAATAATTACAGCAGGTCCAATTCCTGATGTAATTGTTCAAAAAGATACAAAAATTTTATTGCCAGAACAATCTTCTCAAAACACAACTCCTCAAAATCAAAAACAACTAATTAAAACACAACCAAGACCACAATCATAATATATGTTCATTTAATAAAATAAAATTTATTTTTTTACATAATAAACACTACATCACATGGAAGAGACAAAAAGTACAATTGATTATGTACACGAAACAGAAATTAAAGAATTTATGGTTAAGGCAGCAGCGCTTTTCCAATTAAACGGAACGTCAACCGATCCACTGTTTGTTGCCACAACAACTTATTTAGCACTCTCAGAACTTGGACTTGACCCAAAACTTACAGTTGGATATTTATGGAAGAGTGATGCACCAACAATTCTACTTCCCTATCCGTGGGTTGAAACAAACACGTTGAGTGGACGTACTGATGTCACAGACGTAACACAGTTTCCAGACATTTCAAAAAGAATGTCAATTCTTGGTTTAGTAATGTGCCCCCCTGGCTCGTTTGAATGTGTGTATTATACACATCCGCCAAGCAGTATTACTGTCCCAACAACAAAAGAATCTGTGCCATTAACTATACTTGAAGATTGCCCGTCGGTTACAAAAATTCGTAATACACTAGAAAATATTGCCCTTTATCGTTTTGAGAGAAATAAACGTATTTCAAACTCAAATGAACAAATTGAAGATATTTTAGCAAACGCACGCAAAATTAAAGAAAAATTTGAAATTTAATCAGGCATTAATTTTAAATTTCTTTTCCATATTGAAATGCATTTGATGCATAATTAAGCAATGGTCGTTTCCACCACGCATAGGTTGGTTCATATGTCATAGATACAACTGTCACCAATATAACTACGACTGTAATCACTATAGGAACATCTCTTGGTTGTACGTCTGTTAAAAACATATTTATTTATTAATTGGCAATTAATTTATTTGATAATATCCTGTAAAATGTTCTGTTGGAAATAAATTTGTGGAATCAGAACACTGTGCTTCCTCAAAGTCATCACAACTGCGTAACCATATCGGCTGTGCTGAGTTTATAATAGAACAAGAATCTGGTGCAAAAAGACCACTGTCGTATTCGGAGATGTCGTGAACAGAATGTTGGAATGGTGCCGGATATTGAGGAGGAATAATTAATTCTTTTGTTGTTGTTTTGTCAGCATCTTGATATTTTGTTTCATCTGCTAAAATAACACAGCGAGGCAGTGTTGAATACTCAAATGGTTCACTGGTAAAAACATAGTCATATTCCATCGTATTTTGTTTTTATTATAAGAAAATTATTTATAATGTATGTTGAATTATGTTAAATTGTAAGAGTTACAAATGAAGTGATTTGCGTTCTGCCCGACTCTTCGCAATTAAACGATTCGTGTCGCGTATACTTTTTCGAATTTTTCGAATAAGTTTCTCCCTTTTCTTTTGAAACTTATCCTTACGCGATTTCTTCACTCTTCTGCTCGTTGTGTGTTTTTTACCGTGTTTCTTAACTTTATCTCGTCTACTAGTCGTATGCTTTTTTCGGTGAGAATGACACGCCATTTCTTTATTAATATAAAATTTAAAAAAAAATGATCTCAAACTTTTGATCACAACTCATTAACTTGTTGTCATGGATGATTGTGAAACAAATTTTTCTGATGATGATGACGATTCACATAATGACGAATTAAGTGAGGGAGGCGACGACGTAGATGGATATGAAGATAATGGAGGCGGCGGAGAATATAAAGAACATGATAAATTAACCGAAGAAGATACTTTATCAGAAACAGATGTGTTATCCCATATACCTGTAACTGCACTGCCTTTTGATCTCCCGTCAGAGTATCAAATATTTACGCGATCTATGTACACCGGACCCCCGCCTATAATTTCAGCCCCATTTATTTTTCAGTGTAGATCTGCACGAATTACAGATCGGTCTCCTCGTCAACCAGAAGAGTTTGGAGATGGATGTAAAAATTCCACCTATGTTAACATGGAGGCAAGGAGAGAACAAGAGGAAAAGAAGAGAAAAAAAATGGAAGATGGAATACGCGCAACTAAAAAACGTAGATGGGAAGGAAATCTTGAAACGTTAGATGACGAGATTGAAGAGTATGATGTAAAAGATTCGGATTCAGATACAGATTGTAAATTTATTGAAGACGATTTGTATTTCATTCACGGCATTACAAGTACTGGGCATACTGTATTGGTTCATTTAAAGGGGTTTGTGCCATATTGCTATATTGCTGCATTTTTGTCAGATAAACCACATATTCCAATAATAAGAAATGACCATATCAAAAGAATATGTAATTCAATTGCTGGAAAATGTAATTTGCGTCCAGAACATGTTAATGGACATATTGTTTTTTTAAAAAACACATTTGAATTTACGATATGTGACGACGGAAGAGAAGATATGAATTTTCCAATAGAGCAACCGTATCTAAAAATGTTTTTTCCAACAAAGGATGCATTACGTCATGCAACTAATATTTTAAGAAAATATCCATTAAATATTCCAGGACTACCATATACAAAAAATTCTCTAATTGTTGAGGAAGCACTTGTTGATGCCGAACAAAGATTTTATGATGACAGTGGAGTTCAACCAGAAACATGGTTATCGCTTAGATCTTTTTCAAACGTAACAACACGTATTGGACTTGTAGATTATGAGCTTGAAGCAAATTTTTCAGACATTTCAAGTACTGACACTACAACAACTGCCCCGTTATTGGTTGGTGCATTTGATATTGAAACAAATTCTGAAGATGGTGGTTTTCCAAACGCATCACGACCAAACGACGTTCCTTATGTAATTTGTGTTACATTTGCGTGGCACGGTTCCGTTCCTCCATTTTCTCCACATATTAAACCCGGCGTTACGTTTTTAAGATTGTGTATTAGTCTCAAACCCTCTATTCCTATTCCAGGTGTTGTAATTGAACATGTGAAAACAGAATCGGCGGCGCTAAATCGATTTTCTGACTGGGTATATCGATTAATGGATGTTGATATATTGATGCAATTTAATGGAGATCGTTTTGATGTGCCGTTTTTATGTGAACGAGCAAAACAACGAACAGGAGTTGGTGTTGCGCCAATTTTAGATACTCGTCGTTTTTTTTACACCAGCCGAATTGCTGATATTAAAACAGAGCCACAAAATAAATCGCTTGAAAGCAAAGGCATGGGAGAATCTGCTACGTGTGTTATAATGTCATCACATGGACGATGTTCTTTTGATTTGTTGCCGTGGATTCGCTCAAATTTTAAATTCAGTCTTTATGGACTTAATGCGATTTCATATGAAATGTTTAAAGAAGGAAAGCACCCTATAAAGCCAAATGATATATTTTTAACTTATCGCAAAGGAACTCCGTCAGATGTGTCTAAAATTATTGCATATTGTTGTCAAGACTGTGACCTTCTACATCGAATATGTGTTGAAAAGAGCATCTTTACACAGGTTATTATGTTTTGTCGGGTTATGTATACTCCAATGGATAAGTTGGTAACTTCTGGACAGACGCTACGTGTGTTTAATCAAATTATGCATGAGGCACACACTTCTGGATATGTATTAAATAGTCTTTATTCAACTAAATATGTAACAGATTCGTCATATGGCGGCGGCACAGTCCTCGATCCAGAAGTCGGGCTGTATGACGATCCAGTTGTTGTTTTAGATTTTTCATCACTATATCCGTCTATTATGATTGCACATAATTTATGCTATTCTACAATTATTCCAAAAGATGTTGACGAAGAGGTATTATCTCGATGTGTGGAACGAGGATTAAAAATAAAAACATTTGAATGTAAAAACGGAACACATCGGTTTGTACAAAACGGACATGGACTAGTTGGACGAGTTTTGCGAAGATTAAAAGAAGACAGGAATGCAGCAAAGCGTGTTTTAGAAACATCAAAAGATCCGACTGTAATAGATGCTATGAAAAAACGTGAAAGCGCAATCAAAGTGTCTATGAATTCAATGTATGGAGCAACGGGGGCTAATCGTGGCAGAATGCCGTGTCAGCCAATTGCAGAGTCTGTAACATTTGAAGGGGGATGTATGTTACGAAAATGTAAATCAATTGAAGAAGCAGTTTTTGGACATAAGGTGCTGTATGGGGACACAGATTCAATTATGATTTTATGTAGAGGAATGAGCATGTCTGATGCATTTGAGTTTGGAAAAATAGCGGCAAAACGTTTATCTTCTGAATTTATCGAACCAATAAAAATGGAAGTTGATAAAATATTTCTAAAGGTATTGTTTGTAAAAAAGAAGATGTATACTGGTATTGTATACGCGTCTCCACAGCAATATATCCAATATCGTGATGGGGTTGTTAAAATAGGTGATAAAAACGGACCTCAGCATGTAACTCGTGGTCTTAAAATGTCTCGACGCGACAACCCGCCGCTGTTGCGAGAAATATGTAATGATGTAATCACAACAATGTTTTCAAGTGGTTCAGAAGCGGCAACACAAGTTGCAAAAAATGGACTTGTTGCACTTGTTACAGATTCAATACCAATAGAAAAATATATAATAACAATGTCTACAAAAAGAAATTATGCTGTTTCGCATGCTGCTGGTCCCGCACGATGTGTGGCTGCAAGATTTGGAATTCAGCCGGGGGAGAGAGTTCCTTTTATTATTGTTGAGCGGCGCGACCCAAGTCGTCTTGTCAAAACAGAATCAAAACGATCAAAAGATGGAACGCTTGGTGAATATGCGCGTCATGCAAGTGAAGTAATTTTAAACAAAGATCGAGGTAAAAACAAAGATAAAGATGTTCCAGACCGTATGTATTATTTGGATAAACAACTGTTAAAGGCGCTTAAAACGCTGTTTGTTGGAAATTTGTGGATTCCTCTTGAAAAATTGTTTGAGGATGCAAGATTTAAAATACGATCGGAACGGGAAGGACTTGTATCTATTGGTAAATTTTGTGTTAAAAAAGCAGAAAAAACAACAATGACAGACACAAAAATAACAACATCAGATACAAAAACAATAATGCCGGATACAACATCAGATGTAAAAAGAAGTAGTGATAAACAGAATGAATTTATTAGTAAAAAAATAGTGCAGCCATCTATAACTAAATTTTTAGTTAAAAAGCCTTTGAAATAAATGATTTTAATTTTTTAAATAAAAGAAGTTGGTGATTTACGAAATTCCCAGTTTAAATAAGTACATATAAATTGCCAAATAGCATCATGTTTTTGTTTGTTTTTTTCTCCTCTTAATATTGGAAAGAATTCTAGGAAATCATTATAGCCAAGTAATTCACAAATTTTATGCATGCAGTAGCTATATGACAAGAAATTATGTCTGTCTTTTGGAGCAAGTTCAAAGGGTACTTGAATAGCTTTTATACATGTTAATATTTTTTGATATTGCATATCTGAAAGACACGGCGGAGGCTTATTTAATATTTTTGCATAAATTTGACTTGTGTAATAGTAGTAATCAGATAATTTCAATTCTCGTACACACTCTCTGACGTCTGTTACGGTAACTTCTTTTGGGGTTATTCGTCGTTTTGAAAGCTCAACCATAACTTGCATCAACACATCTCCTGGAACTTCAAATCGTTCTTTTGCTTGGAATTTTTGAAGATAAACTTTAACAAAATGTTCAATCCGCTCATGTGATGACCGAGACACATCTGCCGTTTTTGTGTAATATGACGAGGTCGTGTCAAAAAAATGATGTGTGGCGTGACATAGCGGGCAGAGCATAATTGGTTGATCGCGTGCAATTTCCATTTGAACATCACAATCTTCACACATTTCTGGCGGCGCAACATAAGCACAATCTTGTAATTCTCGTAATGCGTGCGTATCCGCTGTTTTTCCAGTAACTCGAGTACTATGTTCTTGTAAATATTCTTTTGCAATTTTTCTAAATTCTGCATCTTCAACCCCAGACTCTATATATGTTTTTTGAGAGTCGCAAAACTCTAAAATACGTTTTTTTTCAAATTGTTCTCTGTTGAACATTGAACTATCAGAATGAATTTGTTTTGATTCAACTGCCGTTTTAACATCGCGAATAATTGTTAAGTTTATATTTTTTCGATTTAATATGTCTTCTCTACGTAATTTTATATACTCATGTATGTCTGTACACGATTGTAGCATTTTTTCATGTTCACCACTTTGTTTATTTTTCTTCCTTCGTGACATTTATAATTGTGTCAAATTATAGTATTTTTTTTTAAATTAATTAAAAATTAACACAAAAAATAATATCATATGTTCACACATCTATCATCACATAAACAAACAATTATTCGACGCACATTCATAAAACAATATTTTTACAGAAAAACAACAACAAAAATAATATGTTACTTCAATAATGCTATTGAAGAAAAATGGATCAAAAATGGAAAATTTCACCGCGCAGGTGCTCCTGCGCGTATAGTTATATACCATAAGGAATTGCATCGTTCTGGTGATGCTCCTGTATGCATACTTATATACCATAAGGCATGGTTACAAAATGGAAAATTGCATTGTTCTGGTGATGTTCCCGCATATATAGAATATTATAAAAATGGACAAAATTATAACGAAAACTGGTATAAAAATGATAAACGTCATCGAATAAGAAATGTACAATTTAAATGTAATGATCAGCAAATTAAATAAAAAAATAACACAAAATCATATCATATATGTTTACACATCTATCATCACACAAACAAAAAATCATTCGGCGCAATGAGACATCCATAAATAATTATTGTCATAGACAAACAACACAAAAAGTATGTTACTTCAACAACGCTACTGAAGAAAAATGGTTTAAAGATGGAAAACACCATCGTATTGACGCCCCTGCTGCTGTTTCATACTATAAAACTGGACAATTACAGTATGAAGGGTGGTATAAATATGGAAAACTTCACCGCCCTAACGGTGCTCCTGCTGTTATAACATACTTTGAAAATGGACAAATTGATACCGAAGAGTGGTATAAAAATGGAGAAATTCATCGTATCGACGCTCCTGCTGTTATATTATACTTTGAAAATGGACAAATTGAAGATGTAAAGTGGTATGAGGATGGAAATGAAATTTTTTACCGCAGATATATTAAATACTTCGCGGATATTGTAACATACATTTGTCACGGTAAGAAGTAATTGAACAAATTTATGATTAACCGTTAAATTTGACAACTAAAATATAATAAAATATTAATAAAGAATATGCCTGCTGTTAATCAGGTCATTGCTAAAAATGGGGATATTCCATCAAAATTAGACCATTTAAATATTGCAATTTCATTATTTCTTCAAGTTTCGTTAGTGTCTGCGTTTTTAGGATTTTTTTATTTCACGTTCGTTGATAAAATAGAACGTGAAATTGTGGTTGGACAGGTTACAGACGTTGTAAACGATTTTACAAATAATAATTTATTATTATTAAATTCCGATGTTGTTGCTACGCTACGTAAAAAATTAAGTACGCTGTCTCCCCCGGATATGTCTGAACAAGACGCAGAAACTAGTTATAAAAATTCTTTTCTAGAGAGAGAAGCATTTATGATATTGTTTACAATTGCACTTTCTGGAATTATATTTTTTATTGGACATGCTATTTTTGTATATAAGGCGGGGTATTCGAGGGAGGCGGGGTATGTATTATTAGAGGCACTTATTATGCTTGGAGCAATTGCTTTGACAGAATACTGTTTTTTAACATTTATAACACAAAAATTTATGACAGCAGATCCAAACGTTATACGCGCAGCAGTTATTAAAAAATTAATTTGGTTTGAGGCTGATCACTCTTAATGATGATTTAAATAGATGTGTAATAATATATGTTGACACACACAGTTAAAAAAATAATAATGTTTCTGTGGTGTAGTTGGTTAGCACACTCGCCTTTGAAGCGAGAGACCGCGGTTCGACTCCGCATAGAAACATTTTTTTTTAACATGTGTTCAAATATGTTTTATTGTAAAAAAAGTAAATGAAACAAAGTACATATAATATGGCATTTCGTATTTCAAATGCGAGCGATCGGCGTGGCGTGCTTGGATTTGGAAAAGGGAGCAATCGAAAAACACTCGGCGTTGTTGCTAGAAAAAAAGCAAATGGAATTAATCCAATTGGTGTTACCAATACACGGTTATTGACAGAGAGTAACACCGGCGGTGCACAAATGCGAAATTCAAAAAGCAGCGGTGTTGTTAAAGGCGGATCAAAACCACCGCTGCAGCACGGTGCAAAACCAGTATCTTTGATGGCAGAAGACGATTCTATATTTTTAGTTAAAGAACCAAAAGAAAATAATATGGAAGCAATTCCAGTAAAAGATAGAATTTTAGATAATAAACGTGCAACGCCATCTTCAATTCTTGATATTTTAAAAACAGCGCGAGATAAGATTATAGATCGAAAAGCAGAGATTGAGGAGGTATCTACACCGCCAGTAGTTGATGACGACTCACCTGCAAAAATTGTAGTAAGCCATCCAACCACCGCTCCGCCGGTGGCGGCAGCAGCGTCACTTCCGATCTCAATTCCACTAACTACATTTGCTCCGCCGTCTACGACAGCTCCACCGTCGGCTTTACCGTCAACGGCTCCGCCGTTACAAACAAGCGGAGAATTGATTGGAAATTCAACAATATTAACACTTAAAACATCGTTAGAACAGTTACGAACTTTAATACGTGAATCTATTTCAAAACAAAAAGAAATTTCACAGAAAAACAGTGAATTATTGATAGAAAACGAAGCAATACGAACAACCGTTTTCGATCTTACTCATAAACTTGAGGAAACAAGAGAAGAAATAATTAAAATTAAAACTTCCCAACGAGTAGTGCCGGTGTATGCAAAATGTAGAGAAACGGATCTTTTCTTCACAAGCCCACAACAAGAATATAATCAAGAAATCTGGGAACGAGATGCGGTTGCAGAAGCGTCTGAAGACACCTGGGTTATGGTGTTGGCTGGGTCAGAAAGAGAGGAACCGAGCGGAACATGGATACGTGTTGTAGATTTAGACGTTGATTCTGGCATTATTCAAGAAATGTGGGCCCTTAAAACATTCTCTGAATATATATTTCCAGCCATGAATCTGTCGGAAGATGACGAAGAACAATAAAAACACTATATTATAATAAAATAATTCAATGGATAAACATAAAAAAAAGAATTTTGAAAAAAAAGACAAAAAAAAACATAATGTTGTTCACACACGTCCAAAAAAACATAAGGGGACAAATGTAAAAATTGTTAACCGCGGAACCATTGTTGAAACATCTACTAAATTAATTCCTCCAGCATTTACAAATGAAATAAAACCACATTGTTACGCTGTTAAAGAGGAAGATGATGATGCGGTATTATGTGAATTTTCAGAATTATCTAGTGGTTTCCCAGAATTTTCTAAATTTGCAAAAGCACAATATCTTGCTATGAAAGACATTCGTAATGATGGAAGAGAATGTACATATGTATTTCCACAGCTTTTAGTTATGTCATCACATGTTCCACGTCATTTATTAGAATTTAGTAAAGAACGACTTAAAATACCGCTATAATTTTTACATGTTTGTGTTCATTGTAAAGTTGTTGTTAAATGTGTATTATAGAAAAAATGACAGCGCGAGATGATGGAACATTGCCGGCCGGAATTTCGGACAGCAGTATGTTCCTTTTTCGTAAAATAGCAAATCCAGCCAGTGTAGATTTTAGACAACGTCCAAAACATGACACAGAGCAACATAATTATACAAAACAATTACCTGCCGCAATTCCAACCACCGCTCCATCTCCGCCAATACGTCCCGTTGAACCATCGACAGTTCGTTCTACTCCGTCGGCTGCAACTCCCGTTGCTCCAGCGCCTGTTTCATCAATTTCTACTACACAACAGATTCCAAATTTAAGAGCACATTATGGCGCAAGTAGCAGTAGTAAATTACAAAATACAAGCAACACAAGTGTTTTACGACAGAGAATGGCGGCGTTGTCTCACGCAACGTCAACTCCGTCTCAATCTTCTATTTCTTCTCCGCCACAACCTTCAAATTTATCTACATCCGTGTCTAAAAAACATGTTGAAACACCAGATGATGCTGCTGCTCATCACGAAACATTTCATAGATCCACCGAACGGAATGACAGTGACCGAGGTGAACGAGGAGGCGGAGAAAAAAGAGAAAAAAAAGAAAAAAAACACAAACATAGAAAACACGAAGATGATATAACACGAAGACGAAAGCAAGATGCACTTTTGGATTTAATACGTTTAGGAAAAAGATGTAATTTATCACGTCAATTTACAATGGATGACTCATATTCTGAAATAGCACATGAACGAGACAGACATCAAATAGAATTAGATATTTCAGACCAAGTGTCAACTGGAAAAAATTATGTGTTGGCTGCAGCCATGGCATTGTTTCTCATAAACAGATTTTTAGGAAACAAAATTGCGTTAAATGGGTGGTTAACAACTATGAAATCTGAGCTTGATAGTGGAAGTTATGATTCTGTATTGGAACAACTATATAGAAGCATGCATAAGTCTGGCCCGCCGTCAATCACGTCATCAATGGCAAACTTGTTCATCATGACAATAATTGGGACACATATTTCAAACAAATTGGGTGGTGGTTCGAAACAAGACGTGGGAGGAGGAGAGACACAAAGCTCAACACTAGGAGGCGGACTGTCTCCGGCACCAAGCACTGGAGGCGGATTTAATATTGGGAGCATTATTAACATGTTAGGCGGTCTTGTTTCTGGAATTGGAGGTGGTGGTGGCGCATCAAGTGGAAAAAATTCAGGAAATGTTAATGTCGCACAAGAATATGGAGCCGGTCCATCACCTTCTTCAACAACAACTCCACCTGCAGTTCTTCCAAAACAACGAATTATTAAAGCAGCAGCACAATAATGAAACGATATAATAATATAATCGTATACGGCAACATTAACTTTTATTTAATTCATATAGCAGACCACTTACAGCTTAAGTATACAGTGATCCAAACGCGTTTAGCTCAGTTTGGTAGAGCGTCGGCCTTTTAAGCCGATGGTCGTGGGTTCAATCCCCACAATGCGTGATCTTTTTTTTATAAAATAAATATCTAGATTTAAATTTATTTACAAACTATAAACAATTTGTTTTTCAAGCGTTTCATAAAATGGACGTACATCTTTAAAGTCTGCATAGGTAAATTCTATATTTGGAAGTAATGCTACGTCTTTTGTTAAATCAATAAGTATTCTTTCATTTCCGTCATTTGGTTTTTCACTCATATCGATTATAAATTCTTCACATGCTTTCATTTCAAGTGTTTCCAGTATATGCATTTCTATATTTGGATATTCAAATTCATACAATGTTTGTTTCATTTTAATCCATGTTGGTCCAAATAATTTAATCATTCTTTTTCTTAACAACACATACATGTCTTCAGGATAATAAACCGCTCCCAAAAGTCTATGAAAGTCACTCACAAAATAATCCCAATCGTCATCAAGTTCAAACGTTTCAGTGTTCCAATGGTGACGATTTTTACGAGTTAAACAGTGGGGAGTATGAGACACGAGTCCAAAATCACCTAACACTGCGATATATTTTGTATTTATAAATATATTTTTGATTTGTGTCCCTAATTTTATCTTATAGCTCAAACACACTGGTTCAGACAACATGTGTATTAACACATTATCTTTTTTCACATCGTTATGATATACCATTGCAACTTTATGCATGATATACAAACTTATAACTATTTGTTTAAATATGTCTTGATGCTGACCAAAATGTTCATCAATATCAAACCAATCCATATCTGCACGTATCGTCATTAGTGCTGCCATAGGTTTAAAATATAAAAGTTCTTTTTTGCTCGCCTTCGCCATTATTGGCGTTCTAGATACTCTTGTTTTTATTCTTGATCGAGTAGTGGATATAGCCGAAACTCCTGTTAACTGTCTACTACTGCGAGTCATTCTTGTTGGAATGCCTGATGTTTTTTTTACTGACGTTGATCTTGTTGCTCGAGTTACACCACCACCACTACCACCGCCAGGCGGCGTCATGCGCATAACAAGCCCTGTTCGTTTACTTATACCACTTCGTGTCTCTGGAATAAATTTTAAATTTGGAAAACGATATAGTTTAAAAAGTGGATGAAAAATAATTGGAGATATCGCATTCATTTGAGATATGAATTCTGATTCTTTTCTCAATAGCGTCCCGTCGTCTTGTGGTTGCTGAAATTTCATTATTATATTATCGAGAGACACAGAAGAATCAGAAATAATATTTGCCGAATATATTGCACCAAACTGCCCAGCACCTAAAAATTTAGATATGTTTATTAAAAAAAAATCACGGAGTGAATTTACAGTCATATATACAGTTTTTCTCCAGTCAAAATAATTCATGAATTCTTTTTATTGTTATTCGTCATGAAAAATTTTCATTGCATTTCATTGCATTTCATTGCATTTCATTGCGTTAATATATATACAACGAAAAAATAGTTTTAAGAAAAAAGAATGGAAGACACCATATTTATATCAATTCCGTCTTACAGGGATCCAGATTGTGCTGACACAATAAAAGATGCATTTTCAAAGGCGGAACGCCCAGACTTTATAACCGTGGGTGTATTTGTGCAGGACGATGTTCCATTTAACTACGCTGGACCGTGTAAAGAACGGGTGTTGTTATTACAAGTTGGAACTGAAGACGCGCAGGGGCCATGTCTTGCAAGATATGTTATAGAAACGGCTATTTATTTAACACAACCAACAAAACAACGATTTTATCTCACAATTGACGCACATACCATATTCACACGCGGCTGGGATACAAGTCTTGTTAGAGAATGGAATAAAACAAATGACTCGAGAGCAATATTAACCACATACCCAAGAGAATATGGCGTTGGAAGACTCTGGGCACCATGTCAGTCCTCGTTTTTAACCGCATCTACATGGAATGTTGACGGGTTTCCGCTATATAAATTATGCCCAACACTACACTTACCCGCACGAACTCGACCAATGCCGTCTATTTCGTGGGTTGCTGGACTTTCTTTTTGTCTTGGGACTGTTATCTCGTCTGTTCCCTATGTTCATGACGTGCCATATTCGTTTATTGGAGAAGAAACTGCAATGGCCATCAAGTATTATACGCACGGATATAATTTGTACGCACCATCTTCAGATTGTAATGTGTTGCAGACCACTTTTAGATATGGCGAACGTCCAAGATTCACAACAACCATAATTGGGGAAAAAATGCGTCTAAAACAAGCATCTAATTTACGTCTATTTACAATTATTTGTGATGGCGTTGAGTGTGGAACAGAACGCACTGTGCAAGATTTTTATAAATATTCTGGAATTGATTGTATTAAAAAACAGTTTTCAAAAGATGCGACGCGCGGAATAACAAATATAGACACAGAAGAAGAACGTATACAAAAAAGCCCTATTGATGGGGGAGCAATAAAACGTTTTATACAGCGCGGTAAAGACGATGTGTTTGAAAAACCAGATAACAAGAAAATTAAAGAAAAAGAAAAAGAGAAGGAAAGAGAACGTAAGAACGGAAGAACAAAGCTAAAAGACATTCAAAAGGCAAATCCATTACTCGGACCGCCAGCGATTAAACGTCGTAAATAGCTGTTTTTAATAAAATATATATTTAATGGGATGTTTATATACAAAATTTTCAATCAATAAAAAAATTGTTGAGTCTCAATTGTGGGGATGTGCAATATGTCATGCAACACTACTAAAAAATTATAGAATTGTTCAAATTATAAAAAATGAAAATAAAAGAATTGAAAACTTACATGCAATTTGTGTAAATTGTTTCATTTATAAAACACATCGTGAAACTTATGTGTTTCCTTCTTAAAAAAATATGTGTGTTGTCATTTCTGTGTTATAAAAAAAATAACGCTCTCGCAGAGATTCGAACTCTAGACCTTGAGGTTAACAGCCTCACGCTCTGCCGACTGAGCTACAAGAGCAATGACACTGTGAAAATTTTTCATAAACATATATGCGTGTGTTTCTATATAAACACAAATTTGCGGATATTATATTTCTGAATACCTTATACGAATCGGTCCTTTAGACGGGGTATTGTGTCGTGTTGATCCGTGGCATAGAGACGGTCTATTGCATCGTATCGATCCAATTACAAAAGCAATAAGTTAACATTTTGTGTTGATGCAATTTTAAAAAATAAATAAATGTGATGATGTCGCAAAAAAACGTTTATTGACACAGACCATCTGCATACACTTTCTGCATGCACACTCCGTTCGTATACCACATCTTTTCCCTTATTCCTCCATCTTCATAATATAAAACAAACGCGGGGCCTCCAACGCGATGAATTGTTCCGTGCGTGTGCCACACCTCGGTCTTCATAGTCCCACTTTTGTAGTATGCTACCCCAGACGGGCCACCGACGCGATGAGACTCTCCGTTTTCATACCACTGTTCAGCCTTTACGTTTCCATTGTCGTAGTATGACACAGATGCTCGTCCATCTGCTCGATGTATGACCCCATGTACGTACCATTGTTCAACCTCGACAAAACCATTCTCGTAGTATGAGATGGTGGCTGGTCCGTTTGTACGATGCTTCACTCCGTCCAAATTCCACTGTTCGTTCTTGACAGCCCCAGTCTCATAATATATGATGTCAGACGGTCCGTCAACACGACTTATTTTTCCATTCGAATACCATCGCTCACAATAAACGGTGTTGTCTGCATTGCGCGAAGTATACGCCGGCCCACCCACGCGGCTGACAACTCCGTAACGATACCAGATTTCTTCCTTCGAGTTCCCATTTTCAAACCGGGCTACAATGGCTGGCCCATGTTCACGATGAACTACTCCGTCGCAATACCACGCCTCTTCAGTCACGACATGTCGCTCTGTACCATTATCTTCTCGCAGTTGGAAGTATGTTATGCTTGCGGGTCCGTCAAGACGATGTACTTTTCCGGTATCGTACCATATCTCTTTTGTTGACTGCTTAGAGTTGGTTGTTTGATAAATGACAACCGCCGGCCCGCCAAAACGATGTCGCTTTCCTTTAAAGAACCACTTCATGCTTTGAATCTTATGATTCTCATATTGAACAACGGCAGGTCCGTCACGTCGGCTTATAAGCCCATTGACAAACCATTCTTCCTTTGTAATTTCTCCACTTTCCCCGTGCGTCATGACGACATCTTGAATGACAAAACGGAGCTGCTCGATTTCGGCCAAAAGAAATGTCTTTTCTTCAGCCGATGTTGTCATCTCAACACGAGCTTCAATGTTGTGTATCTCACGAACAATGTCAACCGCAGACACTCCTGTTAACACAGAGCTGTTGTTGAGATCCAACGAAGTGTACGTCTCAACGTCTGTCATACTGTCCATCATATTGTGTAAGTTTTCACCAGAAGAGAGCCAGTTGTGAGATCTGTAGTTGCGATTGATCCAAGATCCTCATTCTATTATAGTAATTATAATCTTATATTTTATTGTAAATTTACAGTTTACCGTTGTCATGCATAAATCTAGATATTAATTATCGCATTCAACTGCTCATATACAAAAATCTCGTAATTCATCTGGACGATACTGTGTATTCTCTCCATCTTCAAAACACACTCTGTTTTGTATTTTTCCATTTTCAAAATATTTTATGAAAGCCGGAGCACCGCCAGGACGATGTAACTCTCCATTTTTATACCATTTTTCCATATATATCTTACCACTTTTAAAATATTCAATAAAAGCAGGAGTACCATCTCGATGCTGCTTTCCATGTCTAAACCACGATATTGATCTAATTTCTCCAGTAATAAAATATAACACAGCTGGAGCATCATCAAACTCCCCATATTTATATGATGCTTTATATTCTATTTGTCCGTTACTAAAGTAATTAATAATGGCTGGAGCACCGTCAGGACGATGTAACTTTCCATCGGTATACCATTTTTCTTCTTTTATACTTCCATTTTTAAAGTATTCAATACTAGCAGGAGCACCGTCAGTACGATTTAACTCTCCATCTCTAAACCACGCCTCATATTGCAACTGTCCATTTTCACGGTATGACATAACTGCAGGAGCACCGGGACGATATGGTTCTCCATCTTTATACCAGTACGCGTGTTGTATATCACCATTTCTAAAATATGCTATAATAGCGGGAGCACCGCCATGGCGATGATGTTTACCATTTTTATACCACGTCTCTTCTTGAATTTGTCCATTCTCAAAGTATCCTATTACTTTATGTGTTCGTTTGTGACAATATCGATTTAATGATATGTTAGCACGCTGAAGTCGAAGTCGACCTATTGTTTGTTTGCATGATGATAGATATATAAACATGTATTTATGATAATATTTTAATTAATATAAATATTAGATCATTGATAATGCAATATTGTTTTTACAAAGAATTTCTCTTCTTGTATTTGTCCATTTTCAAAATATGTTATGAAAGCAGGAGCATCACCTTGACGGTGTAACTCTCCATCTTCATACCATTTTTCTTGAGATGTATTACCATTTTTGAAATATTCAACGTGGGCTGGTCCACCAATGCGATGTAACTCTCCGTTTTTATACCACGCATTGCACGCAAGTTGTCCATTTTTAAAGTATTTTATAATTGCAGGATCGCCATCAGGACCATGTAACTCTCCGTTTTTATACCACGTACAATAATATGTTTGTCCATTCTCGGAGTAATTAATAAAATTTTCAAACCGTGTTATAATGAGCGGAGCACCAATATGATGTTCTTCTATATATTTAAACCACGACTCCGTTTTAATGTTGTTATTCTCATAATATGAGATAAAAAATGGAGCACCGCCAGGACGATGTTCTTTTCCATTTTCATACCAACTCTCTTCTTTAATTTTTCCATTTGCATAATACTCCAATCGCGCAGGTCCGTCGTTGCGGTGTGCTTTTATAAATTTGTACCAGCACTCCATTTTAATATTTCCATTATTATAATATGAGACATAGGCGGGTCCATCACAACGATGTAAACCTTTATATTTACACCATATTTTTTCTTTAATTTTTCCAGTATTTCTATATTCCACAATTTTTTCTTGTCGTAATGAATGTTTTTTTATAGTCGTGTCACATCGACGTCCAGTTATTGTTGATTTAAACAACAGTGTGTGTAATATAAACATATCATAAAACAATTTAATCTTGTGATCGGATGCTAAATAATAATATTTAGATCATTGTAAGTTGTGTTTAATTTTGTTGAACAAGTTTTTATTTTTTTGGTCTATTGTTTGCGCGAGTCATTCTCAATGAGCCGATTTTTGTTTTTTCATTTTTTATAAGTTTAACGCGTTTTAAATTATTATTACGTCGTTTTATAACACGTCTTTTGTTTTTTTTCTTTGTTTTTGTGTTTGATTTTGTTGGTATTGGATTAAATGTTGATGCAAACGCATTCATTTCAATAACAGAATCTTCTCCAAGCACACGCGTAAATGCAATTTTAAAAAATCCATTTTGACCCCAATCTTTACCCCATGAATTTTGACATATCCAATAATACATCCCATTTAAATACCCCCACCCCAATAACATAACCGCATGCCCTCCCAAATATGTATTTCCAGGAGCATTACTTTTCTGATATATTCCTTCTTCATATGTTACAAAATCTAAATATACATCAAATGCGACCTGAATGGGACCATGAGACATCAACTCTTGCTGTATTGTGCGTATGTTATAAGCAAGATTTCCATTGCTTATTTCATAATTTCGTCTAGAGTTTGAATGAAACCACTTTTGTTTCGCAGAACAATTAAATTTTGGACCAATTGGAACAGACCCTATTGATGTAAGAAATTTCCATGGAGTTTGTAAATCAGATCCGTCACACGTGTTTTTTGAATTCATATACTTGTTTGGGGTTGTATGTCCAGAAAGACACCATTTAATAAGTGGTTCTGCCGACAAGTTAAAATTATAACCCAGTATTTTTGCTCGTGCACTTAACACTTCTGTTGCAGAATGGGCCCAACACGACCCACAGTTTCCTTGGTCTCTAACCGGTATACCAGACGTCGGCCACACGAGTCGCGTATCAAAAGAATTCGGATTAGGACCGAGATATTCTAGTATACCCATTGCCTTGTGCTCCGTTTCATTAATTTCTTCATATCGCAATACAGAGACACCCATCATTTTTATACGTTCTTCTTCTGTCTTTTGTAAAAATTTTGTATTTTTTGCACGCCATGTTTGTTGAGATAAATTATGACTAGAAATATCCCAAGTCGTAGTCGTCATACCTCTTTGTTGAAAAAGACATTATATAATTGCATTATAAAATTGCATTATAAAATTGCATCATAAAATTGCATTATAAAATTGCATTATAAAATTGTATTATAAAATTGCATTATAAAATTGCATTATAAAATTGCATTATAAAATTGTGTTGTATAAAATTGTGTTGTATAAAATTTAAAACATTTATTATGTTTAACGCTTAGGAAGTGCAGCAGGCTTCGGCTTAGCTGCCGCCGCTACTTTAGCCTTAGCCTTTTCTCTCTCTGCGGCAGCCAGAGCTGCTTTTTCTTGAGCTTCCTTAAGTGCACGCTGTGCTTCTGCTAACTTAAGTTCAACAGCTCGTTTTTCTTCTAATTCTTCTTTTGAGGTTTCGTCCTCTTCTTCTGTTGGCGTGTCAACCTCTGCTTCGGTGATTTTTGCTATGTGTTTATTTCTTTCTGCTAAAATCTCTGCGCGACGTGCTGCCGTTTTTTCTTGTTTGTATTGAAAAATACTCATTGGTTTCTTCTCAGACATACTCTCTTTTATTTATTAAAACTATTTAATTTTTATATGTTTTCCCAAATAATTCTATACTATTTGGGAAAAACCGGTCTCTTAATACACCAAGGTATTTCTTAAATCGTGTACGTACATCTTTATCATATTTGCACGCCTCTTCTAAAGATCGTAAAATAAATATTCCAACCGTATCTCCCGCAACCGGTATTACATTAAACTTCCGTTTAACATAGGTAACAAATTCTTGAAACGGAACTCCGGAACCAGAGTGTTCGGCATCTGCCTCTGCAATCAACATTTCAGGAACACCAGACATAACAAACTTAGGACACGCTTCGACCTGCAGCTCCATTAATTTTCCAGAAATCACTGGCTCAAAACCATATCGTTCATAATAAAATTTTCCTCCTCTAAGATACGTTAACAACGACAACGAGATAGTTTTTGACATGTCCTCGCCAGTACCTAATTTTTCTCCACAATATGGTTTAAATGCCGCATCAACAAGCACACACGATTTCATTCCAAGCCCAATACATAACGAATCTACTAACTCCATATACACACTAGGACTTACATTAGCGACGCATCCTTTACGATTTGGACGTATCCAGTCAAGCGTGGCAACTTTAGTGCCATAGTCAAACCGAATTTGAAAACACGCTGTTGATTTATCAAATGCTAAAATATCCTTCAAATGTTTTGTATCGTTATACTGTGATATAGAAAAACGAAGTTCTTTTTTAGAAATCATTTTTGATTCAGAAACAGGCAATGTTTTGCCATCAACATACACATACTCCGTAGCAAGTATTCTTTTTCTGTTTTCGTCAACAGAAGTTTTACCCGATGCAAACTGTTTCATATCTAATGAGGGTGCTTTTCTATTGATTTTTGGAAATGGTTTGGGGGTGGCTAAATCAGAACCAAATGTATCTATATTCCCATTTTCAGAAGTTATCCATGCCATTTCTTTTTTATTTAATATCATCATTTTATTTTAAAAAATTATATATGCCATGGTGTTCTACATTGGACACAAGCAGGACGTTTATTTTTAGAAATTTGTATCCAGTGTACCGCACATGCCGAGTGTAGCCGTACACTGCACCCTATACCGCTTTGACTGTAATCAGAACACCGTGTTCCAACTAGCGTAGTTATTGTTTCAAAACATATAGCACATGTTGTGTCCTCATCATCCTCAATATCTTTTTTATCTTCGCCACCTTCTTTCTCCGGTGTAATTCGTACTCGATATAAAACAGACGTAAGCGCATCATTCAACAATGTTAAATTGCGCAACGCAATATTTGGATCTGTAATTTGCGCAACTCGACAAATAATAAATAAACGGTGCTTACATATAACAGCACGTTTTGAATCTGGACATGTGCATGTAAATGTAGTTGATAAAGTAACATTATATGTGCCATGGCCCGTTGAGCTTTGGACATTGAATATCCAACAATCTGATGTTCGTTCAACCCCATTTAAATAAATTGGCTGAGACAATGCCCTGCTCAATCTGCTTTTATCTACAGACATTTGTGGGGTTACAAATAATAAATATTATTTAAATCGTATAATTCTACAAAAATCTGGCTGTTTATAAATATTATTTAAATTGTAAAATTTATCAATAATGTTTAATTTTAATGAAAAATACGCGCGTCTTTCGTCTACGTCGTCTGTGTTTTCTTGCAAGACTTTATAATTTCTCTTATTTTCTGCTAAAATTTCAATCAACATTTTTTTAAAAATTTCCATCTGTCTTTTAGAATTTTTTTCCTTTCGATTTCGACATATGCTTACCTGTTCTGTGTCTGTCATTTATAAATAATTTTATTGATCCAATGAATGATAAATGATCAAATGATCCAATTAATGATAAATAATCAAATGATCCAATTAATGATAAATTAACACAAAATCATTCATTCATATATATGTTTACACAACTATCATCACACAAACGAATAAACATTCGATGTAGACACACAATTACAAATATAAAAACACAAAAATTAATGTCATTCTTTGTAGTAAATGAACAAATAAGTGATAACTCGTGGCTCAAAGATGGAAAACTTCACCGCTCTAACGGTAATCCTGCAATTATTCATTATTTTGAAAATGGACAAATAAAAAAAGAGGAGTGGTATAAAAATGGAAAACTTCACCGCTCTAACGGTAATCCGGCTATTGTTTCATACTTTGAAACTGGACAAATACATTGTGAGTTCTGGTATGTAGATGGACAACTTCACCATCCTGACGGTTCTCCTGTAGGTATTTGTTATTTTAAAAAGAGAAATATAATTTGAATTGTGTATATGAATCTAATCCATATTACAATTAATTAACTAAATAGTATTGATAATTATATGATGCCAAAGAACATGTAATTTATAGTATGAATCGTGAAAAAAAACAATAAACAAGTTAAAAAGTTTCAATGTTAATGTGTAAAAAATGCAGTATTTGGTAATTTCAATGACAAAAACACATTATCAACTATATCGCCACCATGACCTCCCCACAAAATAAATGGACGATCAAGTTTTTTAAACGTGTGTTTTAATCTATTATAATGTTCATCATGAATAGATGCAGCATGTCGCACCGCTTTTCCAACAAATGATTTTTCTGGAAGTCGTGCAAATGTATTTGAAACAACGCGCCATGCTGTTGCCGGAGCAATGTCTGAGAGTTGGTCACCCACGTTAAGAAATAGACTACATCCATACAAATTTGAAATTTTTCTACGTTGTTCTGCTTTCACAATAGATGATCTACCACCATCATTTGGTCTCATAATTAACTTTCCAACAAGTCCCATTTTAAGCAACGTGCGTGTTGTTTCATGTCGTGTTGATTCTCGCCTGGCCGTTATAAAAAAAATTTCAGCACCATTAGATTTTAATGTATCTATTAAGTTTCTAATATTTGGAAACGTACGTTTTGTGTCATCAACACGTCGCAAAATAGTCTCATCAAGATCAAATACGGCAACACAATGTGCATGTTCTTTTTGAAATTTTTTTTGTTCCAACAGTATACGTTTAAATGCTAATTTTGCCGAATCAAATTCTTCAACCTGTGTATTTTTAAAAAATCCTTCTGCAATAAAAAGTCCTCTTTTTTTTTTGATACGTCTTGATGTTTTTGTCTTGTGTTTTACCGACATAATTATTTTATTTATATATCACATTTATGAAACGTAATAAATAAATGTTATTTCGTTACACTACATGGTTTTTATATCTCATATCTAAAGAAAAAAATATTACGAGTTATAAAACAAATATACCTACACCTTACATAAAATCATATAGTCGTTTTAATCCTGTTCACAGTACAGTATAAAATGAAATCGGTGATTTTACATCACATAACATATCGGTGTAATATATATATAGAATTTATTTTCTTTTAGTATGAATTTCTACCGCCACCAACACTACATTAATTGTCCAGTGGTTGTATATATTTCTGTATTGACATCAAATATTCGACTACTGGACCCTTCACGCAATATCGCTGTCCATGAATCGCCCATATTTCCATGTAGAGCGAACCATCTTCAAGGTAGTGTTGCAAAGCAGGTTCATCACCACCACGATGTATCTCTCCATCAAAGTACCATCCTGTTAGTTTGATTTTTCCTGTATCGTGGTATTTAACAACCGCAGGTTGTTCTTCACAATGGAGCTTATCGTGTTGATACCACATTTCATGCGCGACTTGTCCATTTTTATAATATTTTATATCAGCAGGTTTGCCTGTGCGGTGTTTCTGTCCATGAGTAAACCACTGTTCGGTGTTAACGGATCCATCGCTAAAGTAGAACCGCATAGCTGGCTCATCGCCATCACGATGTTGACTTCCATCAATATACCACGCTTCAAGCTCTGTCGTTCCACCAAGTTTATATTGGGTGATTGCTGGTCCGCACGCTCGGCTAATTTTCCCAGCATCGTTGTGCCACTCCTCAGATTTGATTCGTCCGTCATCGTACAGAGCGAATACGACATTTTTAATCTCTTCACGATATCTGTCAGCTTCTTTCATAATATCTGTCTTTTCTTTTTTAGAAGTTGCCATGTCTACCAACTTCTTATATCCACGTAACCAATATTCAATTCCTGCGGCACTTGCGTACAGAACGTCGCCATCATGTGCCACAGTCGTCATTTTTCTTCTCGGTATGCCGGTTGTGACGTTCGTAGTTTTGTGATCCTGATCTTATGATCCATATGATCTTATGATCCTATAAATGATCTTTATAAATAAATCACATAGTGTGTCTGTATGATATTCAATCCAATCGGTATTGAATTTCTTCAGAAACATTTTTTCAATATTATTTATGGCCGTCAACAGAACCAACTGATGGAACAACAGCAGCGGCGGGTGGAGCAACCAAAGAGGACATTTCATCACCAGTCGTCGTTTTTTCGGTTTGGACATTAACCGGTGGCAAATTAGCAAGTGGCAAATTAGCAAGTGGCAAATTGGCGATTGGTAAATTAAGTTCTGGAAACAACGTTCTGTTCTTGAGCAACACACGACCTACAGATGCAATTAGTTTGTCATTTTCATTCTTTAATGCAATGTTGCGCTGTTTTAAATTGTTAATTGAATTATACATAAAAAGCAGCATAACCGACAAACCAACCAAAATAAATAAATTTCTAAATCCACCCAATGAAAACATTATAATATTTTATTATATTACATGCAAACATATCCCAAGTATATAAACGCACATAACGTGACAAACAGTTGATATTAATGTATTATTGTATTGTAATGATATAATGACATATTTATTATATAAATTAACCTATTGGTATTCTAACCACAGAATAATAATATGCAGCAACACATGCCCAGAACGCAACATATGTATTTGAATATGCGACATTAACATTAAACTTATCAAATCTAGATGTGATTTCAATATTTTCTTTCACCGTTATATCAACATGAGAAAATGTAGCAATATTTTTTACCGTGTGTCCAGAACGCCCGATAATAATAGACAACGCAGATTGAGGAATATTTGTGATTTTTAAAGTACAATAGTCGTTTGATAATTCAAATTCAGTTGAAAAATATTGACCTGGTGGAGATCGATGCCCGCATGCAAACATTGGCTCTATTCGTCTAACAATAGCTGCAATTGCCCAAAATGCAGTTAAAATATTTGCATTTGATAATCCGTCTCCCGCAACACATGTAATAGTTACCAAAACCTCCTCATCGTTAATTTCATCATTTTTAATTTCATCATTTTTAATTTCATCATTTTTAATTTCAATTCGACAATGGGAAAATTTTGCTATTTTTTTAATATTAAAATGATCTTTTCCAATCACATATTTTACCGTTGAAATAGGAATTAAAAAGGACATTGTGTGTTGAAACGGAGGTTTCTCTGATCTTATAATTCGTACAAGATCTCCACAAACATATACCCCGTCCGCCATTGTTGTGTGTAAAATATTTTAAATATATTAATTATCTTATTATTTATAAGTTTTTTTAACACTATGCCCTCTTAGTCTAAGTTTGTTTTGAAGCTGTTCAAAATTAACATCAATATATCCAATTTTTGTTTTCCACAGCACATAATTAAACGAACACTGGTCACGTATGACATACATATCTACTAAAAGCCACCACAATTCATTAAATTTAATTATTTCAGTGGAATTTTTTCGTAAAAGAACAGAACAACACGCAAGTCCTTCTTTTTTAGGATATCTCTCTGATTGTAAAAATTTTCTCAACGACATAAACTGCTCAATGTCTGGATCAAGTTTTTTTTTACAACACACGGCTATTTCATCATAAATACACGACCTAGCTTTATGCCGCGCAGTGACAATATCAATTTTTGTATCAAACAACACACGAATTAATTGTTTTAAAAAATTTCCAGGTGTCATATTAGAATCCATATAAATTGAAAATTCATATGAAAAATCCGCAAGGGCAATATGGCTGTTTATTTTAACATATCTTGAAATTTTTCTAGCCGAACATTCCCTGTCGTGCTTATTATTCTTAAGCATTGCCGTTGAATCAATAGTTTTTACACACCAGCCAGGAGGAAGCTTCGGTAATTTTATAGTACCATGTGTAAAAATAACTCCTTTAAATGGTTCATGAAGTTCACATACATTTATTGAATCTATTTGTGGATGTTTTTTGTCTGCACATATTACCATATATATAATTGTAGTCATATGTTTTTTTTTAAATAACTTTTGGATAGTTTTTTAGCCTAATAAACGAATAATTTAATTTTTTAAAATTCATTTAAAATCCACATATATGCGTCATATGTCCTAGCACATCCAATACACCGTTCTGCCGCATCTTTTAACGTCATTCCTCTCTTCGTCATTTCTAACAATATTGCCGCAGGAGGAATTTTCCAACCATTAACTAATTCAACAACTTCAGCTGGAGTGGTTGGAATTTTAATTTTTGGAAGAGATGTTTCTCCACTTAATGCAGTCCATTCTTTTAATAAAATATCTTCTTCTTTAACACATCGTTTTATAATACATCGTGACATAATTGGTTCAATGATAGAATCAAGATGACTAACACACAATATAATTTTAGATCCATTCTCTGAATCGTCCATTATGCGCCGCAATGCACATTGTGCGTCATACGATAATCTATGTGCACTCCACAAAACAATTTGACGAGAAACATGTTTAGTTAAAAGAGACGGCTGATTATCTTTTGAAATATCAATTGCTGCTAATATGTTAACATCGCGCGTACTTTGAATTCCGTCAGGAATAATAACTTCAATATGAGACGAAGAACACATTGTATTTATAATGGTGCCGTCTTTTAACTTTAATTCAACCGGCTCGACGCGTTTATTAAACAACATATCTCTAACAACCTCTTTAACACGCGATCCTGGCGGACCCACAACAATCATTTTTATGACTTTAATAAAATATTAAAAATGATCTCTTGTTGTATGTATGTAAGATCATACTCACAACAACTATAACTATTTAATGTTTACATTACTAATTAGAACGACTACAGCTAAAATTCGTAAAAATATTAGACAGAATATCCCATCGCGAAGAATAAGAACAACTACAGAACAAAATATTCACAGCATATATCTTAATGAAAAAAGACATCGAGTAAATGGACCTGCGATTGTGATATATAATAACAATGGGACGATACATTTTGAACATTGGTTTTTACATGATAAACGATATAATCAATATGGTGGTCCAGTTTCCATTTTGTACACATTAGACGGTAAATTAGCACACAAACTGTGGTTAATTGATGGACAAATAAAACAAATAAAATGCAGTTTATGTAGGTTAAAATACATTTATGTGAATTAAAATACTATATATTAATAATTACATTATATTAATAATTACATTATATTAATAATTACATTATATTACATTATATTAACATTACATTGTTATATAGCGGTAGGAGAAAGTTGAAGGTTTCCATTTATATACCATAATATATCATATACTGTTCCATCATCAAAGTATGATATAAAAGCAGGAGCACCGGCATCATTATGACGTTTTCCATCTTTATACCACTCCTCTTTTTGTATTTGTCCATTTTCAAAATATGTTATAATGGCAGGAGCACCGCCAGGACGATGAAGTTTTTCATTTGTATACCATACTTCTTCATATATCTGTCCATTTTCAAAGTATGAAATGCGTGCAGGAGTACCATTAGAGCGACACAAATATCCATTTTTATACCACGACGTAAATCGTATTTGTCCATTTTCAAAGTATGCAATAATAGCAGGACCGCCATGACGATGAAAAATGTTATCTTTATACCACACATTATATTGTGGTTGTCCAGTTACAAAGTACCTATAATTGCAGGAGCACTGCCAGTGCGATGATATTGTCCATTTTTAAACCATTCTTCTTTTTGTATTTGTTCATTTTCGTAGTATGATATTTTTTTGTGTTTTTTATATTTATTTAATGATGTGTTATTATCACGTTTGAGTCGAATGATTGTTTGTTTGCATGATGATAGATGTATGAACATGTATGTGATATGATGCGATTTCAATTGTGTTATAGGATCAGGATCAATTTATATTATAGGAATTTGTGTTATAGGATCAGGATCAAGTTAAGGATCAAGATTCACATTTACCCGTCATACGCAGTACGAGTAACCATGTTAAAAAATTCAACTATAAATCCGTCTTTATATTTGAAATGTGGACAAGTATACACAATTGACGAAACAAGAGAGTTGTATCAAAATTATATTAAAACCGTAAAACCAGAACCAACAGAATATGAACAGCGACATAACAAAATAAAAGATTTTCTGTCACATCCAGGTAAACACCATTCAAAAATTTTGTATTGTCAACGAGAAGAACTATATAATTCAAAGTCAATGGAAATAGTAAAAGAATATTCTAAATGTGTTCATTTATGTATGAATTTAGAACCTGGACCGTGTACCTATGGCAGAGAAGCATTGCGTGCAACTGATTATGTTCCATTAAAAGAACACAAAGAAAGCATTCCACATATTGCAAATGTTATGCTGGAATATTTTATAAAATGTTTTAATTTATTACTTTACCAAACAAATTATAATTTTAAAACATTTGGCGCGGATATGTTACGACTATCTGAATATTTTATGTTGTATGACGACGATATGTTATTTACACGCGAATTTCATCCATTCCATGACTATGGAAAAGAACTTGTTGATTTACAACATAATATTTCATTTTATTCTACAAATATTGAAATTGGTAAACTTTTTGATATATATGAACAAGAAAAAGATGATTGTGTTGAGAAAAAAATACTTGAAAAGATGAGAATTGCGTGGAAAGATGATGCAATTTATTCAGATCCTGTATATAATTATCTTATAACATTACAAGAATTTGCTGTTTTTGATGCAGAAGTGCGTTTACTTATAAATTTTACGAACAATATCCTTTCATGTAGATCTATATGTTTATATTTCGGTTGAAAGAATATGACAACATATAAAGATCATATAGTAAAAGAATACCTATAATAATGTTACATTTTATGTGGTCTAAATTTTTTAGACCTTTAGTTTTTAGATGGTATTTAGAAGCTCCTTTATTTTTAGGAGGATGGCAGAGCACAGACATACGTACAATATGTTCAACACATTATCCAACATTGGCGCCACTGTGGCTCGAGAACGTTGGTGCGGTAAATGCATGCACAGAATCTATATCTACATATATATCTTCGTTTGAAATTGTTTTTGAAACGGCAACATATATTATATTTTTATATTGTTTTATTCGATATATTTTTTCATTGTCATGTAGAAAACAACATGCTCGAATATTATTTATTACAACAGCATTAACCGATAAAAAAGAAAATTATGAAATACAAAAAGAATTAAAAGAAAAATTAAAAAGCACACAATATGACTAATCCATATTGCAACGATAAAATTCCAGATGTTAATGATATGAATCCATCACATACATTGACTCGGTTTGAACGAACAAGAATTATTGGACTAAGAGCAACTGACATATCCGAGGGTGCACCATCAAGCATAAAATATGGTGAAAAAAGTATCGACGTTGCACAAAAAGAAGTTGATGCAGAAATATGTCCGCCTGTATTTATAATTAGACAGTTTCCCGATGGAGAAATTGTGCGTGTTAAATATCCGCGTGATAAAATATAATAAAAATATATTTATTTATAAAAATTAGTTGGTTTTATTAGAATCTTCTCCAGGCACTGGAACATCATCAGGCACTGGGTCAACAGTTTTTTTATGATGTTTTGTATGCCTATGACGTTTCTTAACCACAGCAGAAGAATCCGCAAGATTTTCCGCTTTTGCTTCTTGTGATTCTGATGTATTAAGTTCTGGGGCAGTGTCTTGAATATCTTCACCAAATTCACACGTATGTAGTCTTTTCATTACTTGAATCATCATTTTGCTCAGCTTTTTTTTACTTAATCCATTGTTGTTCTTTTTTGCGTGGTTTTCTTCATTTTCATCCTCATCGCCTGCATCGTTTCCAGCTTCATCTTCTTCAACAACATCCTCATTATTACCTGCATCGTTTTCATCAACGTTTCCATCAACGGCGGCATCCTCATCCTCTTCGCCGTCCTCGTCTTCTCCGTCATCATCTCCATTCTCGTTTTCGTCGTCTTCGCTGTCCTCTTCATATTCATCTTCCTCATCGGGAGACAATGTCTCAATGACATCTTCGGAAATGTCCATTATTTTTGAAACAGATTGGTCTAGTAACACTAGTTGTGTTTTAATTTCATGTAGAGTGTCTCTGTTAATACATGATTGAAACAGATTGAAAAATGAAAAACACAGGATAAAAAACAAGAGCAAAACAACAACCATACTGAAATTGTGATAAAGTAAATATAATTTTAATTTTAAATTTAATATTTATTATTATGATCTAATTTATATGAAGTTTTTGGGCGGCACGTATTAACCAATCGGTGGGGTCAAACGGAATACATAGCGACACCAAACGAAGGATGCCAAAGAGAGAAAACACAGACAATTCTCCAAAAAATCGCAGCGTTGGCCATGTAGCAATCCACGACGCAACAAATCCAACAGCAAGCGTTGTAAAATGTGCCGTCGTTGTTATTACCCCAGAATTTGTTGCCGCGTGTGAAAACGCAACAAGCATAGAAATATTAAGAACATTTTTAAGAGCGTACAACACAACCGATTCTGAAAAATCTACATGGATTCTACTTCCTAACCATGGCGGGATATTTGTTTGGATCATCTTTAATGACGATACCGACTGCCGCGCAGAACGCATTTTTAATAATCCAGTAATCACGGTCCAAATTGTAACCATACCAACAAGAGGATATATAGAAACATCATTTGTGCTATTCGAATATGACATTCCTGAGCTTAGCCCAACAATAAGTAATGCTATTAAACTATATTCTGGTCTTACTTTTCTGTTTACTGGCTTGTAGACAATATCAAATTCGGGAACCTGGGTTACTCTGAAAAATGTTTCTTGGGGTCGCGTAAATACAAGATCACAGTTTTGAATTCCACATCTTGGACAACTTCTAGACCCAGCCGCATCAAACCATTTGTCTAAACATGATTTATGACACATGTGTTCGCACCGTAACAGTATTCCGTCAGTAACATTTTCTCCACACTGTACACATTTTCCGACATGTTGTGTTAATGTTGAAGACGCTAGAAGAGGAGGCAACGCCTTTTGCTGCAATTCAATACGTTCCATTATCTTTTATTAGATGAAAAAATATTTTTTTCATTCGTCTTTTGTAACACATATAAACGTTTACTTATAATTAATAAAGAACATTTTGAATTAATAAAACAAATGGCAATAGTACAGGGATACCCAACCGCAATTCTACAACATCCAACACAAAATGCATTTCTTTCATTGTCATGTCTTCCAACAACAGATTTACTTGGGACTGCCGGAGATGGGGTGATAACTCTTGTAAATAATACCTCGCTCGGGGCAACCATGAGACTTATAGCACCCACCATAACCGCTACAGCAGTTAACGACGTCACGATAAGTGTCGGCGATAATGTCACAGTGGCTGCTCCAAACGGAGTAGTGGTAGATAATGGGGTGTCTGCAGACACACTTGCTCTGCAGTTAGGTGTAGGGCCGCGATCTGATTTAGCAACAACAATTGGCGGCCCACTTACAAATTTAATTACATCCACACAGGCATCTCTTATTGCCGCTATAAACGAAGTCGCAAGTGGCTCAGCGGGTCTTGGAATTATTGTAGAACCAGACACGGTTCCGTTTCCCGTAATTGGAAATATTCAAGCTGCCATTGATTCTGCAATTGCAACACGCACAAGCCTAGATACCTGGTTAGTGTTTTTTCTTCAGGCAAATATGTATTATGGAGATATCTATATTTCTGAACCAAACATTCTTATTCGTGGAATTGCAGAAGACGCATCATTTATAACAAACGGAACAATTGTTATAAATACAACCACCGCGGCGGCGGGTGTTAACGATATCGTTTTTCAAACATTTACACTTATTGCTCCAGCTGGTGTTCCCGCAATAGATGCGACATCTACATTTCCACTTAATCTGCGCATAAACAATTTACATGTAACACAAATTGTCGCCGCACCTGGCGGAAACACCATAAAAGCATCGTCTGACGTGTACGTAGAGGCTTCTTCTTTAATATGTGATATTTCTGGCGCTGGCGACTCGACATCATTAGAACTGAGTAACGGAGGATCGTTTACAGGATGTAAATTTTTAAACGATTTAGCAGAAACAAGTGTTGAAATTTTAGGAAACGGAGGTTCCGAATTTTTAAATTGTACGTTTCTGGGCTATGTAAACATAAATGCACCAACAAGCGCAAACCCGATTCGTTTCACTGGTTGTTTCTTTGAATCTTCAACCGCGGTTTTATTATTCAGCACAGATTACGGCGCAACATTATTTAACTGTATTATAAGCACATCTGCAACGGTGATGATCGATGTTGTCGGAACAGCCATAATAAAATATTATGGTATCGTTCCATCACAGTATGATCCATCCACAAACACATCTGTGTTTCTTGTTACTCAGGGCAACGAAACTCAAATTTCACCACTTCCGGTGTTTGGCGGCGGGATGGATCTTGGGCCAAGATCAACTCTTGTTGCAACAGATGGCACGGATATATCGTGGACATGGCGAGACGCATCAACAACAGCAAGAGATGGGACGGTATATCTCGCATCATATGTTTAATTCTCTAAATAAATTCAAACGTCATATCCACAAACTTTTTACATGTCTGTCCACGTTCCAATTTCTACCCCATCAACACATGGCGGATACCGAAAAGGAGATCCGGTTGCCGCAAACACCGTGTCGTCAGACGGGTATTCTGGCACCCGCGATTTTATCGTGATTGGACCAACGACTTCCTTTCCACAACACAAGAATATTTTTCCCGCAATCTTCTTTGTTGCCCGAATTTTGTAAACTCGGTATGATGACCAAACAACAACCAACCCAACATCTTCCGGGGTAACCAAGAACGTGTCGTCTTGTCCATATGGCGCAAAAACGATCTTCAGCTCATCAATACTCTCAAAATCTTCTTCTGCAAAAAGATAAGTCGTCCAATAAAACGGACTGTCCTTGCGCGTCACGTAGTACAAAACAGTGATCTTAAGAGACGGGTCTGAGTCGGTGTCGTACAACATCGTTGTTGTTGTCATCGTCGTCGTGAAGAGCCAACCAAAGATAACGAGTTGTGAAAGAAACATATACTTAACACGTGACATATGATCCAAGATCCGCCATTTACAGATTTATGCATTTTTTACACAGATATCGTGTTTATTTTAAAATCTTAATTTGGACGTGTTATAATTAAAAAGATATATGGACAGCGAAGCATTAAATTATTATACTGCAATAAGTTCACAAGATATGTTACGAGAGCCATTAGAAAGTCTTGATAGACCACCCTATGAATATCGGAGTCCCGGATTTTCGTTACCTAGTTACGGTGACTATGACATTAGTAGTGTTCCATATGAAACAGATGACATTGATAAAACAACTTATAAAAAAGAATATGATTCACTCGCGCGTTTTAAACTTGGTCTTGGAACAGAACCAACTGAAAATGCTACATACTCAATTCCGTTGCCACAGGGTAAAGAACGTAGCATGTACCCAAAATTATTAACACAACAAGAATTGCAACGAATGGAATACCCTGGCCACCCACGAGACACAGAGCCACCTATAAAATTATCAACATTAAATGATTCTGAATTACATCTTTTACAGGTTGCAAATGAAGGTTTTGTGTTAAATACGGGGCAGGCGTCACGGCGAAAAATGATTGATCCTGGATTATCTGGTTCTCAATTTAGTACGGCAAGTGCCGGATATTACAACAACAAAAGCCAGCCAACTGATTTTTCACACCCGTCCCCCTATGAAGAAACTGACATTGCGATGGCGTTTATGGGGGGTCTTCGGTCAAGTGGGTCGGCTGGCGGGTATGGTGGTGGATCAAATGAGGGACTGATGCCAGGTGGTGGATTTGGATTTAAGCCACAAAATACTGTTTATTTACAAGATGGCGGGGCGGATATTTTAGTACCTCATCAGGACTATACCACTTATGGTGCAAGCTATACTGACCCACTAACCGGAGAAACCACACACACCTATACATTAAACATGGGCAGATATTCAAAGGGAGCATATAAAGAGCCACCTTCCCACGAAATTGGAAGACAACATCCACATATGCGGGCATGGACTGGCACAAAAGACTATTTTAACCGGGCAGTGCCTCAAAAAACAGAAGTTCTTAATGACGGAATAATGCCAACCGCGGATCCAACGGGAGGAAGAGCACTTGCAATTTCAGCACGCGCGGATGCTACAGAACGAGCAGAACGCGATATGTTTTTCACTCGAGATCCAAAAATAGCTCCCCTGCAAGACGTTGGGCACTGGACTGGATTTGTTGGAGAAAGAGAAATGGCAAGACATTATGACCTTAACGTCACTGCAAGAAAGGAAGGAGGTGGGTCATATTTAATGTCTGGTGGGAGAAGTGGTGGTGTTGGAGAGGAAGATTGTGCTGACAAAGTGATACTTCCAAGTGGACTTAACATATACAAAACAATTAAGTCGGACGCTGGAGGTCTTGGATCAATAAGAGTGAGCAACCCAAGTATTTATTCTGATGTTGATACATCAGCACACAATTATGCGGCAACGGCGCCATCGTTTACAGTTTCATCTCAACCAGCAGGTCCCATACATAAAACAAAATATATGGGAAATGACGCACTTGGACACGGAATAAACATGACCGCACCAGATTTCATGCAAGACTCTTCTGTTTTTGGACAACATATTTTATCATCTGTTGCAGGACCACGAAGTGTTGGTGTTAGAGACCCATGGCTTACAGAAACCGAGTTTGTTGGTGGGCATGTTGTTAATTCAGATACAAAAATCAAAACACATTCAGTACCCGATTTTGTTCCTTCCGAGAGTGAGAAATTTAGCAGAGGCGCCGCAAAATCAGACATCTCAGAAAAACTAAATTCTGTTGCCGATTCATTGTACAGAGAAGGACATCCCCCCACCACATGGACACATATGTCATCATCTGAAAAACAATATTTACCATCTGCTCAAGATGCGCTATTTATAACCACACCCGGTGGTAATAACCGTGGAAATGTCGCGTCAGACACAAATTTATATTTAAAAACAGCACATGATGGTTCAAGCGCATACACAGAAACAGGCCATATAGCATTACCAATGTCTGAGTTTGCACCACGCTTTGGTACCTCAACCTATGACGCAGCTCCCGTTGATGCGTCTGTATTTTCAACATGGAGAAGCGCGGCTGGTCCAGAAATTGCATCGACGGTTGTGATGGACAGCGTGCCAGGAATTGATTATGACACTACAGGATCTGGACAGGCAGAAGCAAATTTCAATACTAACATATTTCAGAGTGGTCCGTGGAGAGAAAGAGCAGAAGCATTTTGGGCACAAACACAGGGCGTTGGGGGCGGGACACAACCAAGAATGCAATATACACAACAAACAAAAGAAGTTTCAGGCACGGTGTTGTTAGATCAAATATATGGAGGAAAACAAATTTTATTACCCGACGCAAGCGTAGAAAGATTGATAAAAGACAGAGAAATTGTGCATGCTGCTGCAAACACCGTTTCTACTACAAACTATGATTCTGATGGATCTGATTATTAAATTAATTTTATAACTTTTTTTTAAACATTTTTAAATAAACACATTGTATGCCAAATATAAAATTTTTATTTATGATCAAACATCATTTATAAGTAGGTACTTCAGATACTTCGGAATCACATGATAATATACACGAACAAGCAATAAGCATACAAAGTCCAAGTATATATGTAATATGAAGTAAATAATAATATTCCATAGTATACTTAAAAATGTTAAAGTTAATTATTGATATGGCTATATATATACTTGATATAAAAAGTGAAACAAAAGCCATATAGCGTATATACGTAAAAGTCATTTTTATCTTTTTCATAAAAAATAAAGTAATATAAAAAATAATTAATCCAGAATAAAATATTAACCAAAGCATAAGAATGTTTACGGCTATGTCATTATATATATAATAATTTCCGATTAAAATAGTCGAATAACATAACATTATTATCGATAATAACGATATACCACGTATATATGATGATATATCCATGGTAACAATTGTTATTGTGAATTATGGATCATATATGATTATGGATCATATGTGTAAATTTAAAAATATTTATTATAACAACAACCATGTTTTACAATGGAATCTTTCACACATTCATATTATAAAAATACACATTGGAAACATTATTGGAATTGCGACATCATGTATATATCAATTAATTACTGTTGAAAATTTTGCTTCAATGATGCGATTGGTTTCAAAAGTATGTTCAAGATATGTTAAAACTGTTAGGACTATCATATGAAAAATTGGCACATATTGAAAAATCAAAAGCATCCTCTATACAAAGCCCCTCCGAAATAAGAAACAAATCAAGACAAAAACATGGCAGTTTTTCGTTAAAAAGTTTTATTAGAATAAAACAAAGAAAACAATAGATCTATAAATAAAGAATGGCAATTAATTATTCCGCCGTTCCACTCGTAGAAACTTTACCAGGCGTATCTTCCTACCAAGAAATGTATGTTGAGTCAAATCATGGTTCGCTTGCGGCATTGAATGCTCCACAGCTCCCCGCTGACGTAGAAGTACAGCTGTCTCTTACTGGATCCTTAAAAGGAATGAATCCGGTATATATGGATTATGATGGGGGTGCTTCGTGTGGGGTAGATGATTTTGATAAAATCGATGGCGCAGGAGACCCATTTTTAGGACCGCCGACTGCGTCACGAATTGCTCGCTTTTTCGATGTTTCTTCCACCATGACAACAACGTTTGCAGAACGAACTGTTAAAAAACCTAAATTACGAGATTTTGACGATGAAAAAATAATCGTCGGATATGACATTGGCTCGTTGAGCGACGTTGCGCCTGGAGAGGTGTGTATGTGTAAAACTCCAGATGGTACGCCACCAATGTCTCTTAGAGCATTTCTTTTATCTCCACACAACTATATCTCGCTGTTTGACACCCTTAAAAAAAATGGATTGATTTTAAATATTACTGCCCTACTTGTGTATCCGCCACGACGCGAACCATGTCTCTGCTCACATATCGGAACACAATATGCGTCGCAGTTCGTAGCTTTTAGCGCAGCATATTGGAATATACTGGTGTCGTCCGTTGTTGATTTGATAAATTTTATAACTAGCATAAATCAAATGTTTGCGGACAAGGTGTTGTCCGAGTTAATGAGTTACAAAACAGCAAAACAAATCAACACATACAGCAAAGCAGCCGGAAAACTTGCAAGAATTCAAGAAATGCCTCAACTGGAATCAGACACGCCAATTTTACCACGAAGAGTGTCAACGATGGCAGGCTCTGATATTCCAGACAGGTTCTCGGAGTGGTGGGCAGCAAATCCCGACATGGGGTCATTACATTACGCACTGTCTGCGCCATCAACTATTTTTCACGCTGATTTGGCACGCGTTACGGGCATTAATTATGCACGGCAGCGTGAGAACCCAACAGAATACAGATAATAGATGTTATTTATATAGATGTCGCAATATAGTATCACCAGAACACAAAAAAACTGACAAACGCACTTAGCTCAGTTTGGTAGAGCGTCGGCCTTTTAAGCCGATGGTCGTGGGATCGATGCCCACAGCGCGTGAACCTTTTTTTTTGTGAATACAGGATCTTGGATCACCTCGGAACACACAATAGATGTTATTTATATAGATGCCGCAATATAGTATCACCAGAACACAAAAAAACAAACAAACGCACTTAGCTCAGTTTGGTAGAGCGTCGGCCTTTTAAGCCGATGGTCGTGGGATCGATGCCCACAGCGCGTGAACTTTTTTAATAAGAAATTAATGTTAAATGAGCATATATATGTGTTTGTAATGAATTTTTTTATAAAATTAACAATATATTTATTTTTTTACGACCATTTTCAAACTCAACAATTTAAGATTTATTTAAGACCATAAAGTGTCAATGTTGACATTAAAAGTAATGTTGGATAGAAGTACACCAAGATAAATAGTTTCTATTTTTCCTGTTTTGTTGTTTTTACGCACTAGAAACCCATGTTTGTCATCATAAATATAGTTAAAGTTGGTATCGGTTGATGATAACAATTCAATTTTCTTTTTAAAAAATTTTTTAAATGCTTCTTTTATAACAACATTGAGGTCATTATCTGTTTCATACGAACTCCTAAAACTCTCCCACTCGGTTAACAGATCCATGATTTATGAAGAAATTAAATTTTGTTTTTTTTGTTTTTTCTTTGATGCTGTTCTGCAATATGCCTTCTTTTCTCCCGCAGCGAACAGACACCCAGGGTTTTCACTACACGGAGTGTATGACTTCCACGCACATTTTGACGCTGTTTTTGGTTTCTTTAGTAAAATAGATCGTTGTCCGCGTCCGTCTTTGTACATCACCGGCTCGCCGCGCCGCGTTAGTGGCATGCGTTTGTTATGGTGATAATAATATATTCGTCTAAGATATTTGTATACCGCGTCATGCTTTCGTAAAGACAGCGATTTACGCACCGCTTCCATCCAGCGATGAGATTTGTGAAGTGAAGATGGCGCGTTTGAACTCATTGTTTCTCTACTTCTAGATGTTGCTCGTTTTTTGTGTGATTTGTCTTTAAAAAGAGCAGAGATTTCACTGCTTCTCTTTTTAGAGCTGCTACGGCTCTTTTTCTTTTTCAGACTACTCTTTTTAGAGCTAATGCTCTTTTTCTTTTTAGAGCCAATACTCTTTTTGGAAGAGCTACTCTTTTTAGAGCTAATACTCTTTTTCTTTTTCAAACTACTCTTTTTCTTATTAGATTTCTTTTTTGGAGCAGAAACACGTTTTAAAACACTTTTGCTTATTTTTTTATGTTTAGGCGACTTTGGAGACACCACAATTTTCTGTTCATATGGTTGTAAGCCATCTTTCCCATATAATTCCATCAAATATTGAGAAATTGTTCGTTCTTTTCGAACCCGTGATTTCGATTTCGGAGGCATTGTCTTTTTATTATATCTAGTTCAATAAAAAAAATAAAATTTAATTAATCATTTAATAAACTGTATAGTAAAATGTGGTGTTGTTGCATCAACAAAAATAAATCTAACTATGCAACACATGAAACGAATACTGATACCGAACAAAAAGAAAAAACAGTTGAAGAAGATTTTGTTTCATTTTGTAATGGAGACGACGTTAAAATGATGCCAAAAAGCACATTTGCGGGATATAAATGCTGGGGATATGTTACAGATGTTTACGACGGTGACACCGTTACATTAGCATTTAAATATGGAGGCACAGTATTAAAACATCCATTTCGATTACTTGGATTTGACGCGCCTGAAATGAAACCACTTACAACAATCCCTTTTAGATCTGTGCACATACAGGCTGCCCACGTTGCCCGCGATAAACTTAAAGAATTATTAGCAACATATAAAAATTTCGTTGTTGTGTTATTTGATAAAAATGAAAAATATGGGAGAACAATGGGAACTCTGTGGACTGGGCATATTCCAACACACGAAACAGATTCTTTTGAAATGGCCACAATTAATATAAACGAGTGGTGCATTGAACGTGGATTTGGTTTAGCATATGACGGAGGAACAAAAAAAGATTTTACCGAAACACAATTAAGGCAAATCATCATTGGCACATAATATATTATTATATTGTTATACTGTTATATTGTTATACTGTTATATTGTTATATTTTATATTTTATATTTTTGATATAAAATCATAGATTACATTATGAAACCCCTCTGGATTTGTTTCGGATACAGAATGTCCATCATAAAAATAAGAAACTGTAACATCATGTCCATTTTCAATAGCGACATTCTTTAATTTGTTACATTCTTTTTGTGGAACAATTATGTCATTAACTCCATGTATAAACAAAATTTTTGAACCTGGTTTCATCTCTTTCATTTTTTGAGGCAAGTCATATAATGACTGTCCTGGACCAATTAACCCAATAGAAGAAAAATTTCTAAATCCACCTTCAATCACAAACGCATCCGCAGGAACGCTAAGTGCAAACAAAGAACCAAGAGAATGACCAACAGCAATAATTTTTTTATTTGGCCATGTTGCTTTCACATACTCAAATACAGACAGCGCATCATCCGCCATTGTTTTAATCGTTGTGCCGCCGATTGCATCGTCAGATGCTCCATATCCTTTATAATCTACCCCAACAACAGTACCATTGCCCCACAGCGAAACATACCAATCCATACAGTGTGTAATGTTGCATTTACGTCCATGAAAACATAAAAACACAATGTCAGATTCATTATTTTCAAACACATACATATTTAGACCGTTATTTTTAATCTCTTTTACTCCTGCGGCTCGTTTTCCTAACCAATTGTTATATTTGTTTCCTATTTTTCGAGATGGTTTTGTAATAAACGATTCAAATAAAATAGTAAAAAATATATAATACAATACGATAATAATAAAAATTGTCACTAATAATATTTTTATACATTTATACATCGTTCTTTATTTATATTTTATATTTCATATATCATGAACGACAATAGAAAAACGTTAATTTTTACATTTTTAAATGACGCATATGCACACAGAGATATGTTGTGGTTATTTTTAACAGAACGTTTTAATGAATTTGACACTGTAGAATTATATGATATTTTAATCTCTTTGACTTCAAAAAAGGCGCTAGCTGAATATTTAGAAACAAATTATATACAACACTGTATATGTGGTAAATTATTACCGTGTGAAAAATGTGTACAACAATTGTTAGACGACGAAACCTTGTGGCATATTGACGACGAACGATTGCCGTTACTTGAGTTATTTAATTATTTTTTTTTAACATATAGATGTTCTGCTATGCAAATGCCCTCTAGATATGTAAATCAACTCGATTTTATAAACGATTTAAAAACAGCGTCATTAAAAACAAAATTTGATTACACAAATAATGAGTCGTGTGCAGTCAATGCAATTTTAGCTATTATACCGCCACATGTTACTATACTTAAATCAAAAGGATGTTATGTACTAAAATATGGAAAACGGGGATTCGGAAAAGTCGGATGTTCTTTTGTTCATCCACATTATTGGGTTGACTTATTAAAATCAGGAAAATTTCCAGCATATACACATGTGGTTGTTCCGCCTAGAATTTTACATAATCAAACACCAATATATGTTAATGCAGAGTGTGAAATTGTTGGTAAAATTAAAGAAAATGAAGGTTTTATCACATCATTAGATAGCGATGCGTTACGTGTTTCTAGAATTTTCATTTATGGTATATGATCTTATGATCTTAATAAGATATATATATTATTTTTAACACAATTCATTTCAAAATGACTTTCTTTTTGAAAAGAGTATTTAGTTCATCATCAACAACAATCAAACCAACAAAAAAAATAGAAGACGTTATCAAAAAGTTTGTATCTAAGCAAACCATAACTACACAATTTGTTCTATATTCCACTTTTGATTCTCTTCATCTGTCAACTAAAATAATGTTAAACGATGAACTCTACACATCTTTTAGAACAGCACTCTTTAACTACAGTCCAGTGTCATACAGGACAATCGTTCAATTTGGTATGATATATCCAACTATTATTGCTATGTGCGAATCACCTTTTTCTTCTCCTATTGCGATGGGTTTGCTTTCAGGAGGTTTAATGCTAGAATATGAGCTTATTGCTTATTTGAGCAGTCTGGAATCTGATATAAAAAACAGACAACATTTTTTACAAAAATTTTTCAATGATCAAATTGTAAGATGTGCGGATTCAGAATTAATTAACACCAAGACAGGAGCCATGGAGCAGACAACAAGCCCTAGCGTCACAGTCCGAGGCCTACATGATATATGATCTTAATAATATATATATTTTATTTTTAACACAATTCATTTCAAAATGACTCTCTTTTTGAAAAGAGCATTTGGTTCGTCTACAATTAAACCAACAAATTTAAATAGAATTATGGAAAAAACAGAACCAATTGACGTTGTTATACAAAAATTTGTATATAATCCTGGATATGATACACAGCTCAACATATATTCAACATGTTACAGTTATAGCCGTACAGAGTCAACTAAAATAATGTTAAGCAGTGATTTATATGATTCTTTTAAATCAGCCATTGATAAATATGGTAAAAACCCAGCACAAAGAATATTAACGGGGCCATTTATTGCAGTTCCAACTATTATTGGGATTGCAGCGGCGTGTCCAATCGATACATTTAGCTTCTTGTGGTTTATTGGATGTTTAATGGCCGAATATGAATATATGGCCTTTTTGGGTAGATCAGATGCTGAGATATATCACAGACAACAATTTTTACAAGATTTTCTCAATAATAAAATTGAGAAACGCAGCACAAGCTCAGAAATAAAAGACACAAGATAAGTTACGTGATATATATTTTTAATAATATATTTTTAACACAATTCATTCCAAAATAATGCTCTCTTTTAAAAGAGTATTTAGTTCATCGCCAATAATCAAACCAACAAATATAAATAGATTTATTGAAAAAACAGAACCAATTAACGTCGTTATAAAAAAATTTGTTTCTAAACCAGCGTATACTACACAACTTGAAATATATTCAACATGTTATAATTATAGCCGTAAACAGCCAACTAAAATAATATTAAGCGGTGATTTATATGATTCTTTTAAATTAGCCATTAATAACTTTGGTAAAGAAAAATTCGTAACAAGAATATTGGATGAGTTATATCTTGCGATTATTACTATTACTTCAATTACATTGTCGCAGCCAATCGATAAAATTACCGCCTTTCTGTTTATGGTTATTTTGGTGGCGGAATATAAAACACTGGCCATGTTAAGTAAAATGGATATTGAAATACATCACCGACAACAATTTTTACAAGATTTTTTCAGTAATAAAATCGTAAGATGTGCTGTTTGTGAAAATATACATATACAAATTAACGACACAAGATAGTTTAACATGATTTAAAAATTATATGATCTTGAAAATATATTTTATTTTTTATCACAATTCATTTCAACAACATGAATTTCTTTTTAAAAAAAGCATTTAGTTCATCGCCAATGATAAAACCAACAAATATAAATATATTTGAACCACTTGACGTCGTTATAAGAAAATTTGTTTCTAATCCTGGGTATAATACACAACTTGACATATATTCTAAATGTCGTAGTTATCATCCAGATTCCCCCAGAATAATTTTAAACGCTGATTTATATGATTCTTTTAAACTGGCACTTGATAAGTATACTATAGATCCATTACCAAGAATATTATTTGAATCATGTATTATTCTTCCAAATATTGCTGGGGTTATACTGTTGGGTTCGGTAGACGCTTTAAACATTTTTTGGATTGTAGGTGGCTTTCTGGCAGAATTTGAATTTATAGCCTTTTTAAGTAGAAGAGAGACTGCAATGCGACATAGACGACAATTTTTACAATATTTTTTTAATGATCGATTCAAAAGAAGTACAGAGTCAGAATTAATTAGCACTAAGACAGGAGCCATAGAACAGAAAACAAGCCCAGAAATCAAAGACACAAGATAAATTAACATACGTTAAAATTGTATGATCCTAATGATATATTTTATTTTTTAACACAACTTATTTCAACAACATGAATTTCTTAAAAAGAGCATTTAGTAGTTGTTCATCATCAACAATCAAACCAACAAACTTAAATAGAATTATGGAAAAAACAGAACCAATTGACGTTATGATAAGAAATTTTATTTCTAATCCTAATTATGATACACACGTTGACATATATGCTACATGTTACAAACATATTTATACACATTCAACAAAAATAATTTTAAAACCTGAAGTATATGATTCTTTTAAATCAACTATTGATGATTATGGCAAATATACAAAATTAAGAATATTGGTCGAACCACTTATTGCATTTTTAACTATTACTGTTGGCGTAAATTATTTCCCGCCAGATATTTTTACTATCTCGTGGTTTATGGTTGGTTTGGTGGCAGAATATAAATTTATGGCCTTTTTGAGTAGAGAAGATACCAATATATATCACAGACAACAATTCTTACAAGATTTTTTCAATAATAAAATTGAGAAATATGAGCTTTTACACGATGTAACCGCGGAAAATTTACCTTATTATGGAACACCTGTAAATTTATCTCATTCCGCTGCACAACACTCTATAGATTTTTAATTTATGTAAAATTTAATTTATTAAATTTTAATTATATTGTCACGGGAGGATTTAATGTAAATCCACTCATAGATTTTTTACTAGTTTCCTTTTTAGCAGCAGCGCGTCCTCGCTTTAAATATGTCGGCTTGGTAGTAATGCACGCCTTGTTTTTTTCAATACAATATGTAATAAGTCGTCTAACCGGGTCCTCAATTTCTAATTCCCAATCAATATTTTCAAGCATTGTTTTTATTGTTCGTATCCCATCATAAACCCTCGGATATGTTAATTTTTTTCTAATAATAACATTATTTGGAGAAACATAACACTCCATCACCTCCGCTTGTTTAACGAAATGTAATTGTCTTGCAACATCTCCAAATCTAAAATAATCTATATTTTCTGTTTTAATAAGCATGTGTCTCAGTCGTGTGTCGGATTCATATACCTGAATTGCTGTAGTCGGATCTGCGTACCCGCGCATTAAATCTTTCCCCTTTTCAAAAATATTTCCATTGTCAACAACAGAATCCTCACTAACCCACCCATATAAAGAAAATTGTTTAGATAGCGGCATTGAATGTAACCACTCTTTATATAATTCCAACAGCCTAAATGTTTGAAATGGAATTATGCCATACAAACGAGCAACCTCTTCTAATTTTTTTCTCGAAACAAATGAAATTTCAATAAACTTAACATCTTTTTTATCTTTCATGTCTCTAACGTGCTTAGGTACTCCGCTCGAAGCCGTAAATATAAGCCGTATCTTATCTCGAGAAATAAGTTCTACAATTTTTCTTGAAGACATAGTATCATATCCATCAATTAAAAACAGCGTTGTTCGTTTAATGCATTTTCCTTTAACAATCGTATAATCATAAGAGCCAATTTCTGTTCTCTCTAAAAACGAATCAACGTCTCCGGCAAAATCTCTGGACAATTCTATTAAATTAAATCCTACACATGCACGTCTAATCATAGTCCGTTTACCGCACCCCATTGGGCCAAGAACAAATAAAATTTTTTCGTCACTATGAACCCATTCAGAAATCTTTATGAAATCACCCTGCGTATTGTAAATTATATCTTTTTTTGATATTAATTCTGCTCCTCCTCCTTTATGATGTTGTTCTACACATTTTCTCACTTCCACTGTTGTTTTAATGATTTCATCTGTTGACAACTGTTTTTCGGTAATAAAATTCTCTTTTTTTATTGTATTTGATATATTTGAGTCATCATCTTTTTTTTTAAAATCAACATGAGTCAATGTACGTTCTATCCAGACACTCATTTTGTGGATCAGGATCATACTATTATTAAAAAAAACAGGTTCACATTTTATTATAGGATCACATTTCACAAATCACATTTCACACACATCATTTCACACGATGTCAGAATTTACTTTCGACTTTGAATCAGATCTACATAAATTTGTAACAGAAAATAAAAAAAGTGGAAGCATTGTGTGCAGATATTGGTTAGAAGGAAGATGTGCAAGAGACGAAGAGTGTAGTTATTTACACGAATATGATGAAGAAAAGATGCCAATATGTACATTTAAAACACACTGTGGGAGACCAGAGTGTAAATTTATACATATAATGGACGAAAATACAAAAGAATGTGTAAATTACAAAGCGGGATTTTGTTATCATGGGCCACGGTGCATTTTTAGACATGTAAAATTGGACAATAGTAAACTACCAAAATAATTTTTGTGTTCTTTTTTATTTAGTTCGATGACAAATCATTTAATAAATATAATGTACATGTGTGTAAATGAAGCAATAAAAAAAAATATTTTAGAACAACGTCGAAATGTGCTTCATCAAGAAGTAATGTCGTCAGACCGAAGACCATTTATACGAAAACTACTTCCTCTAGTAGAAGCACTTGGAGGCCCGATAAATATGTTTGGAGAAATTGAATTGAATCAAGAAAAATTTGAAATGTGCGAAGAAATGTTGGATTCGTGGTCAGGATGGGAAAATACAACCCAATGGACAGAATTTGAAGAAATATGTTTTGACTCAGACGACGGCAGAACAATAACGACAACCGTTTGTTTTTTAGACGGAATGCTGGTATTGTCTCATACAATAGCAAATCAAAATAAAATTATTGAATGTAAAAGCGACGGAGGAGCAAAAATAATATTTGGGATATCCAACCAACACACATGTAGCGTATCTCTCTACTCGCACGTTCACCAAACAAAGGCAACAATAATAAAAAACAGAGAATTTAAATACAAACATTGGACATACGTTCTCAGCATGGTTTGGTCTGGCATCAACACAATAGAAGCAGATCGTTTACACGCACATGGACATCCAACAATGTCATTAAAAATAATTTGTGGTAAAACACCCGATCCAGTACCATATTGCGCATATTCTTTAATTTTAAAAGTTATTGACGATTGTGTACATAAATTATTTAAATACAGCACAGACATTATGATACTATAAACGACATAATTAATTTACTATTTACCATTTACCATATAACATATTCATCTGGTTTATTATAAATAGGAGCAGGAGTAGGACATGGTCTTAAAGACAGCGGGGTTACGTGTTCAGAAGCGAAATCAGCCTCGTTTGAAATTTGTCCAAGATCAAAATATGTCGAAGGAACAACAGCCGCATACCCAAGTTCAAGCGGCTTAACATCTTCTTGTTTTACTGTTCCATGGTCTATAAGTGTATCGTCGGTGCTCCTAAACATTCTAGCATGATCTAATTTCCATGGATACACATATGTCCTACTCCCAGCACATACCGAATTTAGAGGGCTTACATCGCCTAAATGTTTTGAAGTAGTTAAACGCGAAAATAACCAACGACCAGACGCAGATTCATTTTCAGTCAACGCATCCATTATACTTCTTTATTAAGACACGTCATAAATAAAGGAACTATATAATGAGCTGGATCATACTTACAGGAATTGGACTGTCGGGAGTGATAGGGAGTGTTGCATATTACGCAAGCCACAAATCAATGCAAAAAGTATCTGTAAAAACATCATATGGAAATATAGCTGAATTTACATTTAATGGAGATACAAAAATTGCATTTTCTCCAATTCCTGACCCTCCTCCCTATTATGATGCATATCTTAGCACTATAAACGACACGTTATATGCCAACCAACCATCGTCTATAACATTTGCCGGTATTTTTATACTGTCTGTGCTTTTTATTGTGTCTGGTGTAGTTATGTATAAAAAATATAATGTTAAAACACTTGGTCCATCACAACATCATGTATCATTTGGGGTTACCGTTGGCTCAACTGTAATTCTCATAATATTTGGACTCATGGTGTTGGCGCTTGGTCTTATTTCACGCAATTACAACAAAGTTGCCGGACGTGTAGTAACGTCAAACCCAATCAGGATGCAATTAGATGACGGTGGAGAGGTGGTGACGCCGAGTAACCCAACCGGAATTTCACTGATATCAACACAACAAGCACCCATATATGTAAACAAAAACGATACTACAAACACAACTCTTTGGCTTCCAACAGTTGATTTCTATATATTATCGTCGTGTCTCATATTAACTACCATATCCATTGTTTGGGGAATATATTTGTGGCGTATGAAAAATTAAATTAATTCAATTATTCTTTTTATGTTTCTTGTTTTTCTTGTTTAATTTATTATTTCGTTTCAATAATTTTATAAAACGGCGTATTTTAAACGAAGAATTTGTTGTTTTTCTTGATGCTTGTCTTGACAAAATTTGTTCTTTAATACTATTAAAATCATACCCTTTACGAGCTGAAGAAGTAATATGCCTAACTGGTGGAACAGCATATCCAGGATCTCCAGAAAATTTTGGAACAAATGAAAATATAGTATTCCACATTATTTTTAAATATTCGCGCTGGTATGGAATAATTACTACGGTTAATCGTTTTCTAAAAGCAGGTGACAATTTTTCGTCTTCTTGTAATTTAAAAATTGGATTAAAATCAGCATACATATATTTTTTAATACACATGTATTTCAATAACAAATCTCCAGAATTTTCACCACACTCGTCAATCATTGACTTATGTTTGTTTATATTTTTATAATATAAACCAAATAAACGCGCCAACATTTGTCCAAATACAAGTATAAATCTATTTTCTATGGTTTTATTTGTTATAAAAGATAACCCATGTAATATAAGCCCTGATAAATATTCAATCCTTGTTTTAAAATCTATTGTTTCATATGGAGAAAGTCCAGCACAATATTTCATAAGTGTAGATATTTTAAAATTACCATATAATATGTTTGACATGAATTCACGAGTTATTATATCTCCATTTTCCATTTATTTATTGTATCTTTATTTATGTAACACATAGAATAATATATATGTTCATATAAAAAAACCTAAATTATAAAACAAGAAATAAAAAAGATTCAATTTTACATATGGCCGTTATATTTAGTGCAATAACGGGAGATCCTGGAGAAACAACAATAAGAAGCACACTGCGTCCTATATATGGAATTGATGCATATTTATTTACTAATATTCCTGGAATGGTTTGTCCGCGCGGATGGAAAATTATAAAATTAGAAAATAGAGAGGGGCATTATGCACGCAAATTAGCAAGATATGTAAAAACACATCCACATACGTTGTTACCACCCCATGAGGTTAATGTGTGGATAGATGGAACTGTAGAAGTTAAAGTTAATGATAACTTCAGAAATTTTTGTAAATTTGATAACGGCATTGTATTGCGATGTGCAAATCACGATAAGCGTACATGTACTTATCAAGAAATTAAAACGTGTAAAGCAATGCGACTCGATCCAGACATCACAAATTTTGACGAACAACAGCTATTCTATGAAAAAGAACATTTTCCATGGAATTGGGGGATGTTACTAACACGAGTTATCGCTCGTAAAAATTGTCCAGACACGCATCAATTTAATGAAGTATGGTGGGAACAAATAGAACGATTCAGTGTACGAGACCAATGTTCTGTAATGTATGCGTTATATAAAACAAAGATAATTTTTGACGCCATACCGTCTCACCCACGTTGTTTTTACCACCATAATCACAATCGTGGAACATCGAGAGCATATAAACAAACAATTCAAAAAAAAACCATTGAAAAAATATTAAAACGATCTATGGCAATAGAAAATAGAGAAAAATTAAAAATAAAAATTTTACAAGAAACAGCGGCAGCAGAATTACAACAAAAAATTGAACTAGATAAAAAAAAAGAGTTTGAATTGCAAGAATTAACTAAATTATATCATATATCTGATGAAATGCGTACAATGTTACAAAATCAGAAAGAAAAAGAAAGTAAAAAAATAGAAAACAACAAGAAAGAAAATATAGAAATAGATGATTTTTCTAGACCAATTGTACTGTTACGTCAAAAAGAAGTTAAAAGTATTAAAATAGAAAATACTGATAACGACCGTTCATTACTCATGGCGCTTAATGAACTAATGTCATTGTTGTAATTTAATTATATTATGATTATGAACATGCTGGGTTTGCTGCATTTGCAGCATTGTTACTTTCAGTTGTGCCCCAATATGATGTTGCCGCGCCAATAAGTGCACCGCCTATAAAAAATGCACCCATCCCACCCGCTTTTGCTGCTCCAGCAGTATGTCCCATAAAAGAACCATGTGCAAAAGATGCCATTAATCCAGTTGAAAATGCACTTGCTGCGGCGCCAGGCAATGGATTTGTTTTTTTACAGGCAGCAGTACATTCTCCAACATCTGCGCCACTTGCTCCAGCCCACGAATCACAAATAATTTTCTGAGCACCTGCTTTGCTATTTTGTTGAGAATATTCATACATAGAATCTAAAATCTGTCCTGGGTTATTTTTTACCATGTCTGTGTCGCTAAATGTTGTATCAAGCTGAAATGAGATATATGCGGCGCTTGGTAATGATGACGAATTAAATCCAAAAAATCCTGACAATACTGGATATGATACGGACAATGCTGTAAAAAAACCATTTGTTGGCCAATATTTATATGTCGCGCTGTCAATGATTGAAATCATTGGTCTGTATGTAAAATACACCATAACACATTTAAATATAATTGTTACTAATATTACTATAACTAACCATTTTTCCATTTCATTTATTTTATGTTGTTCTCGTTCCATCAATATTGTTGTCTCTGCCAAATAAAGTGTATTTTGCTCACCCCCCTCCGCTACTTTATTTAATTGTTGTAGCCCAGTTAAAAGTTGATCATTTGTCCCAGAAACATTTGCTTTGTCTGTACCGTTTGTAGTTGCACTCGGAGTTGCACCCAAAGTTGCACTCGGAGTTGCACCCAAAGTTGCACTCGGAGTTGCACTTGGAGTTGTAGACATTTTAATATTTATTTATAGTGTACTTTTAATAAATTACATGCCGCGGCTAAAACCAACCATAAAAACAATTTCAAAACCAAAAAAAAGCAATAAACTTAAAACAACCTCAACGCGTGGACCACGTGGACCTGCTGGACCTCGTGGACCTGCTGGGCCGCGCGGACCGGCAGGACCATCAAGTTCTATTAATTTTGAAATTAATGAAGATGGAGAGACGATAATTCAAGGCCCGCGTGGGCCGGATGGTCTTCGTGGTCCTGCTGGTCCGGCTGGTCCGGCGGGTCCGGCTGGTCCGGCTGGTCCGGCGGGTCCGGCTGGTCCGGCGGGTGCAACCGGTCCTGCTGGTGCCGATGGCACCAATGGTGTTGATGGCACCAATGGTGTTGATGGAACTAATGGTGTTGATGGCACTAATGGAATAGATGGAACTAATGGAATAAATGGTGTTGATGGAACCAATGGAATAGATGGCACTAATGGAATAGATGGCACTAATGGGATAGATGGTGTTAATGGCACTAATGGAATAGATGGTGTTAATGGCACGAATGTTGGAGAATCTATGCTTTTTAACGCAGTAACAAAATATAATGGTTATGTGTTGTCAATGGCATCGCTTCTTACATCAACATCATCACTCGTTACATCAATTACGTTGTTAGAAATTAACACCGCACAGGTTGCTGATAATGCTCTTACATCTGCAACTTATGCTATTAATTCAGCAAGCGCGGCAGAAACAGCTGGAAGTTCCGTTTTGGACTATAAAAACAGTGCAAGTTCAACTGCCAATCTATCATTAGAATTTGCACAGCAGGCGGCAGCAAATGCAGAATTAGCAGCAAACGTTACAATAACACACAACCAAGCACAATTATATGCAGATGCTGCAATGACAGCATATATAAATGCAAACGCATGTATTTCTGTTGCAAATTCAGCATATAACTCGGCAGTTGCAGAAATGGAATCGATAAATTCGTGTAAGGCATCGGCACTGACAAATGTGAGTGAAACAAATACATATGCAACCACAACACTAACTGCAACTACAGATGCTTCTAATTATGTTGCAAATGCCGCAAACATAGTTGCAAATAGTTTAATTTTAATTCAAAAAGCAACATCTGTAATAAATTGGTTAGAAACTGTTAAAAATGGAGAGTATGTGTGGCTGTCAGACAGTGATGAAATTAGTGCAAATTCTAGTTTTGTTGCATTTAGTGGTAGTTTTGAAGAAGATTTTTCAAATGTATATACTGGAATAACACTAAATTCAAACAACGTGATGTCTTTTTCAAGCAACATATCGACATATTATGAAAATACTATTTCACACAAAGCAAATGCAACAAATGCATTAAATGCCATAAACGGTATTGTTTTAACTTCAGAATCAAATGTTGTATTAGCAAATTCATATGTTGTCGCTGTCAATTCTAATGTAGAAAATGCACTTATTTCTGCCAACAACGCACAAGCAAGTGCAGATAATAATACTGTACCAGAACTTTAGCAAATTATATAAGCGAACTGAACAGCCTAGCGTGTATTATATTGTTAAGAAACACATATTCTTTTTTATATGATGCCAGTATTTGTACTGTTCCATACATTCTTATTTCATTAAAAAATTCCATAACTTAACTATGTCAAATTATATTGCACAACAAAAAATGTTGGAAAGCATTGATTCTGGAAGTATAAACCAATATTTAAACACTGCTGATTCTATAAACGTACTTTTAACCAGTTACAGCAGCGCTGTTGATTTATTCAATACGACTTTTTTCCACCCGCTTAATAAATAAAAAATGAAAAGTATTAAAACAAATAAAAGCACCCTATTATTAATGATTTTACTCATAATATCACTTGTAGCAATAGGATATTATTCATGTTTGTTATTAAATTTTTTCATAAACAAAAATGCAGGTCGTGATTTAGATGATGACAAAGCAACCAATATGTTTTATATCTTATTTGGCAGTTTTATTGCATTTCAACTTTTACTTATTCCACTAAATAAATTTATTTTTAAGAATAAATTTATAATATGGTTTTTAAGAATTGTTATTGGTTATCTTTATTTCATAAGTGTATATGTATTAGTAATATCAAATGAGAAACATATGAGTTCAAAATTTACATCATATGGAATAATTTTACTAACAAATACCGTTATTTTAGGACAGACATTGTATAAATATTAAATACATTAATAATTTATTATCACAACACACACCGTAGCGTTATAATGTCATACTTTACAAGTGCCGTCAACAACGTCGCAGAACTCCTAGTAAAATCAAAAAGAATATCAACACAACAAGAAAAAAATTTATTTGAAGAAGAATTAAAACATCTCCCTGTTTTATCAAACCTACTTTTACATCTTCTATTTATAAGCAAATATGAACTTTTAAACAACAAATGGACCAACGTACCTGATTACCGAAGAATAAATATACATGACGCGCCGTAAAAAATAACATTAATTATATATTATATATATTATACATCTAAAAATTCATCACTCATAATTAAAAAAAATGATCCAAAATTACAAGATCATCGTTAACGCTATTTTACAGTAACATTAAAACATTATTTTATTAAACACATTTTACATATGTCTGACGCGGTGATCGCAAGTCCACTGCTAACAACGCTCCAAACAGATATCGACGATCCTGAATTAACACTCTCAGATACATTTCCAGGACTCTCATGTTATTTTGACATTAAAAAAACATCTGTGTTAATTTATCATGCTGGGTGCTCGGATGGCGTGCTGGCCCGCATTGTCATGCAGCGCGAATTAGGAGATGATATACTATATGTGCCCGCGGGCCACGGGTTATCAGAGTCAACAGAACAATTTAATGAAATTCCATCTCTTTCTCGTGCTTCTGTGGTTGGAAAATATGTACTTTTATTAGATATATGTTTTCAAGAACGCACATTGCTAGAACTACTTAAATTATCAGCTGGTCTTTTTATATTGGATCATCATAAATCATCCGTTGATCGAGTATCTTGTCTCCACTCAAAACATTACCACATATCTCTTCAAAATTCTGCTTGTGTGTTGGCGTGGCGGATATTGCATGGGTTAAAACGAATGCCGCGTTTGCTAAAATATGTTGAAGACAACGATATTGGAAAATGGGCACTGCCAAATTCAAAAATGTTTTCTGCGGGGTATCGTGGGGTTGGGAGTCGTGTACTTGATGCAGCCGCAACACTTGAGCGTGGCGACATGGGCGTAGATGAAATGATTAATGCTGGAATCGCAATAAGTTCTGCACGCGAACAACACATTTCACGAGTATCAAAAACTGCCGCACTATTTCGCGCATATTCTTTTCATAGTGTTCTTTTACGTGTTGTAAATAGTCCTGATTTTGTTGATGAACTTGTAGAGAATTTAAGCGGAAAGGACATTATTGTATGTTGCTGGTATTGTGACCACAACACTAACAAAATTAAATTTTCATTGCGTGGAAAATCTGGACATATTAGCTCTCGAATATTTGCAGAATATTATGGCGGAGGAGGACATGATGACGCAGCTGCATTTTGTTGTTCGTTAACACAACATCCCATATTCACTGGGAATTGGTATAGAGTATAAATTATAAATAAAAAAATAATAATTTAAATATTTTATCATAATTAATATGGATGCATTTATTTTAAAAAATAATGGAAATCATTCAATGTATTATGTCCCAATAGATATTTTGGCTGCATTATGTTCAAATATAACATCATTTCAGAGACAAATTGATGAAGACCACGTTGAAGAAATAATCACATATTATAAAACTAACCATATGTTGGGAGGCGCGATATCATTATGTCTTTTACATGAAAAATACTATATTATTGATGGTCAACATAGATTCATTGCAATGTGTAGAATTAAAGAACCCTATTCGTTTTTTTGCCACGTTTATACATGTAAAACAGAAGAAGATATGTATGCATTATTTTCTCAAATAAATAGTTGTAAACCACTTGAACTTGCTTCTTCAAGAAAAGAAGCAGAAACGATACGTCACGTGTCAGAATATTTTAAAACACATTTTCCAAAATATTGTAAATATTATAAAACTGGAAAAGAAGCTTGTCCGCGACAACCAAATATAAATATAGATAGACTTATTGATGAATTAAACAATTCAGGAATTTTAAAAATACATAATGATGAATTGTTAGAACATGAAATTGATAAACTAAACACATTTTACAAATCAATTAAATATGAAAAATGGCTTGAATGGGGGGTAACGTCGGCCGCATTAGAACGTACAAATAATGAATTTTTTTTAGGATTGTTTGGAGAATTTGAATGGATTTCACACTTGATGAGGTCATTGAATGAAAAAATAGCATTTCAAGATTTTGAACATCGAACTATTAAAAATAATGAAAAAATAACAAAAGCACTTCGAGACACTCTTTGGCGTAATTTTTTTGATTCTATGGATGGAAACTGTGCATGTTGTGATAAAGCAATTACGTTTTTAAATTTTGAAGCAGGACATATTATAAGTCGAGTTAAAGGAGGAGAAACAAATATAAAAAATTTACGTCCAGTATGTGGAGAATGTAATAGAGATATGGGTATTAAAAATATGAATGAATATATTTTAAAAATTAAAGAACAACTTAACTAGTTATATCGTTGATATACATACCTTTATAATAAATATTTTATATTTTACATTTTATATATAATATATAATAAAAAAGAAATGTCCTGTGCTGCGTCCTCACGACTTGTTGTTGAGGATTATGATGTTGGTTCTGGAGATCCTGGCGGCGATCATGTTGTTGTCGGTGGGCCAGTTGTGTTATTAACAGAATCGTCACTATATACCAACGCAGAAACTGAAAAAAATGTGAGCGTGGCACTTGCCATGTCTTCTATATGTTCTAAAGAAGCAACCACCTTTGGCGTCGGTGATTCGTCCACCGCTACAATCGCAGAACTTAGTAAACGAGGCAGATATGTAATTGCTAACAATTCGGTAGTTGGGTCTGGTTACAGTTCTGACAGGGTGACATTTAGCGTTCCGACTCAAAAAAAAAGGTAATTGGCGAAAGAGCTGGCAGATGTCACAGATTAACAGAAGATGAAAAAGAAACCGCAATTACAGAAGGAAGAACATATGTTGTGCTACGAGAAGAAAAAACACCACCTGTGTTGACACGTTCTGGGTTAAGTGGAATAAATTTATGTTCCACTGACATGTTTCCATACAACCAACATGATTCAGATGAATGTGTCGCAGCTGCACTTTGTATGGGGCTATATATTAAAATTGTATTATCAAGTAGTTCTAAGCTTGAATTAATTAAAACAACGAATGACATGCCATCGCCCGCATATGTGTACCACGTCAGTCGCGTCTCCGAATGTTTAGCAAGTGATGGAAAAACATGCGGCTGTGGCATAAATTGCGGTGGCGTGTGTGATAAAAAATGTGGGTGCTTGCTTCAAATAGGGGCACAGGTTCTTATGGAAAAAGGCACTCCCCCCGTTTCATGCTGGCCAACAGAAAAAGGAAATATCAAAGACCAAGACATGGTTAATTTTTACAACAAAGATCCGACACTAGGTGCAAAATTTTGGTATTTCCTTGACGAGGTGGATTATTTTGAACCAACTCTTTTGGTTGCGTTAAATCACCTTAGACGTAAAAATCCAATTGTTATAAATCTTAAAATATTTCCAATAACTTCTGCATTTCTCACAAGTTCAAAATATTCAGATACATTACCTGTAATGCCGACTCCCGCACCTGGCAAAGAACCAGATGACGCATATGGACACTGTGTTGTCATAACTGGATTTGATGAAAAAACAAAAATGTTGTTATGTTTAAACTCGTTTGGGAAAGATTGGGGACTTAATGGCTTTTTTGGTATTCCATTTGTCACATTCTCGCCCGCTTACATATACAGGGCCGTCGGACTTGTCAGAGGACATATCGCATTTGACGATGAATGATATAAAAAAAAGTTAGTCCTGGCGGGGATCGAACCCGCGATTTTCAGCTTAGAAGGCCGACGCCTTAATCCACTAGGCCACAGGACCGATCATAGTTAATATATTATGATTTTATCATCACCCACCCACTATATAAATAGATCACACATGTATATGGTGCAACAACATATACATATATAAATAAATATCAAATTTGCATAGTAATATATCAACAGTTTAAATTATTTCCATCTTTGTCAACACACGCTGAACCATTAACACAACAAAAACAGGAAGTGTCTGTAATTGATTTTGCCGCCGCAGCTCTGTCCCACACATATCCGGGATAATTTAAAGCAAAATTATTACACGTATTCTCTCCTACATCAGACACACATTCACACAATCCAAAAATTGAACATAATGATTTTGTTCCTATAAATGGCCATTTAGTTGACCACATTTTTCCAGTTATTGGCGTTGCCCACCTCCAATCTGTTCCAAATCCATCTTTTGCGGCACATTGTGCATACGTCGCATTTTTTGTACCAGAAACTGACACATAGACAAGAGTAAGATACAGCGCAGCTAATAAAAATAAAAACGACATAAACATAATTTTGCCATTCACGCTACTGCCCGATGGTGTATTTTGAAGAAGAGCCGCTATCGGGTTCGCAGCTGTCGTATTTTGAGCTTGAGTTGACGGAGTTCCAGATGATGATTTTGACACTAAAGACCATATAAAAAGTATAACAGTTACACAATAAAACAGTATCATTAAACACAAAACTGCACTAACAGACATATATGGTCGATAATTTTTTTCATATACGTGAGTTATCTGTGTATTTAAGATAATAGGGTATATTGGATAATTTTCTGTGCTCTGCACAGTAAATGTCTGATTGTTTGTTAAAAGAAATGGCGATGACCACACTGATTGGTCTGGTAATGAGATTCGTTGATTTCCGGGTATTATAGCTATAGGATTATATGCTGTTAAACCAGGTCCTGGTATATTTGTAAGAATAGCAGCATTTCCAGTGTTGTTAATAAAATACACACATACATTTGAATCTGAACATATATTGTTTATTGTAAATGTGATATTGGTCCCATTTGTTGTTATAGCTGGAAATCCACCATATTGAATACCGCCTCCATTTTGAGCAGTCCACAGTAAACTATTTGCTGAAATGGTTTGTTGTTGTGTTATTGTGGGCGGAACAGAAAAACTTGTTCCACCGTTACCAATTCCAGACAGTGTTAATGTTTGTGTTGTTGTATTATTTATAGTTAATACACATGTCATTGTTTTATTAAAATCATGTAATAATTTACTCAAATATTCTTTCTTTGAATAAAAGAAAATGAGTGTTGGAATTAATATTACTAAAGGAACGCCATGTTCTTCCACAAATCCATGCACCACCGGATATTTTTGCGACCCTGCTAATTTTTGTATGCTTGATATACCAAATTCAGAAATGTTTTCATGTTCTGGCGTCGGAGGTGCAGTTGTTATTGATGCGTCTGGTAATAAAAAATGCATATGTCCGCCTGACATGGTGTTTGACATAGCTGCAAATTCATGCCTGCCTGCATCTTGTTCTATTCCGTCACCATGTGGTTATTTTTTTATGGCATGTCCATATGGAGGATATTGTGCAAATAATATATGTGTTGACCCCAGTGTTGCTGTAACTATGGATCCAATTTGCAATCAACCAACAGTCGCACCAACAAATACATGTATGTCATATTTTTCTGGTGTTGGCGCGGAAGACTATGACTCTCCAAAAATAAATACTCCAACATTTGGTGCGTCAGCAACAGTTGGTTCAACCGCCATGTTAAATTTTACTGGGGGTACTAGTTTTCCTTTAAACCCTATAAATTTTTTAAATACTGTATTTAGTTATCAGACAGATGAGACTGGAGCAAACAACATAACCTGTGGACTTGACCCGGAATTGAACGTCACACTTGGCGGAGCAGGATCTGGAGGAGAGTGTTATTTTAATCATTTGTCAAAAGATACATCTCTATCTCCAACTCAGTTTTTGCCAGGTGTTGGAAGTGGATCAGCAGATGGGGTAATTCAGTTCATTACAACCGACGATACAGAATCGTTGCACTATGCAGGTACGAATTTTGGGAATTATCCAAGACAAACGAATTTATTTGTTATGTTTGCTAACCCTGACAATGTATCTTGGCTTACCCCAAACCAATGTCCATATTTGTTGTCTGATATACGTGGTGGCGGAGGAGCATGTTTTGAGATGGGGGCAGGTATGCGATGTGTGCCTGGAACTGTACCAGTTAGAGTTTCAAATTGTGTGGGGACTGGCCCGCAATGTGACCCGAGTGGATCGGGGTGGCATACCATATCTGATGTTCTTCCATGTGGTGTCACAACCTCAGCCTCCGAGGGTGATCCTCCGTCTTTCTTTTCGGTATGGGCATGTTCTGCCGAAGCTGCAAACATTGGTTTACAAACTGACGGAACGTCATGTCCTACAGGATTTGAAGAAAATATTATTTATGACAACACATCAAAAAGCTATAAAGGAACGTGTGTAAGAACTCCCCCATTTCAAAGTCCTGATCCAACAGGATCAAATCCTGGACTTGCATATAATTATTGTTCATCGTCAGACGCTGGAAAAAATAGTGGTAGAAATTCAAGTTGTCCATCAGAAGGAGACATGTGTTGGGAAAGTACATGTGGTACAGACTATACATTTTTTATAAATGAAACAGATACAATTCCTTACATACCATTGGGCTTCGGTTATTTATCAAAAAGTACTATGGACGATGGTGTTGTTGGATATCGTGTATGCTCGGCAGATGGACCAGGCGGACTAGATGGACAAGACGGTAAAGGATGTATGTCAGACTTACAAACAACATGGTCGGCGCCTTGTTATCAAGAAAAAGGAATTGATATTACATTTGATTTAGCATGTAGCGGAACAAGTAACGTTACAAGTAAATGGACAGCCTATTAGTGGAATATCATATTTATTGTGTATTATATGTATCCACATCTTGAAATTTTTGATCCATGCAATTGAAATGGTTGTCCACACCCAACATCTTCTTTTGGTCTAGCGTCGCACAGTGATTTAGATGCGTGTGGCGGTAAGAACATTGAACATCTAAAAATTCCACAATTTATTTCTTTTTTTAAAATTGCAATTGGTATTTTGCACCATGGACAACTCCCTCTCACAAACTCCCCATCTTCTTCTACATTTACATCATTCAATATTTCCATAACTCTTTTATTATTAATCATCTACTTTCTCTTTTATTGCGTCAACATCTATTTCATCAACATCGTCTATGTTATCAACACTGTATATTTCATCAACGTCATTAATTACATAATTTTCGCGCCAGTTATAAATTATTTCTGCCCAATAAGTAAGTAGTTCACTGTTTTGAAGAGATGCTTCATATGCCAAAAGCTTATTATATACATGAATTTCAAATTTTTGTTTTACAAAACCCTTAAAAATAATAACAAGAGTTAAATATGACATGTCGTGTTCTGTGTACAAACATGCTGGATCAATATCTTTTGCAATCAAATACATGTTTTGTTTCGTCAACATGGTTTATTAACTATCCAATTGAATTCTGATCCTGATCCTGATCCTGATCCAAAAGCTGATCCTGATCCTGATCCTGATCCAAAAGCTGATCCTGATCCTGATCCTGATCCTGATCCTGATCCTGATCCATATCACAAACATTATTCGATGGCGTCCGTATCAGCATCTGTTCCAGTATCAGAAACTACCTGCGCCGCCGATCTCGACATCGCCAACAATGCCGTTAACGCTGCCAACGATGCCGTTAACGCCGCCAACGACAACATACTCAAAATCGATCACGCCGTCCACGATGCTTTTCTCGTTCTCAGCAACTGTGAATCTGATTACAAATTGGCACGTGATGCTCTCCGTGTTGCGTTCTTCGAGGACGTCTTTGACACCACCACCGCCCACAACAACGTCCTTAAAGCATATCGCGCTGTCCAAGCTGCTGCCTTAGTTCTCTCCAACCTCGAAGCTGATTACAACGCTGCTCGTGCTGCTCTCCGTGATGCGACATTCGCTCTTATCCGTAGAAGGTGCGATCACGCAGACGCAATCACAGATGCTTTTAAGTTGAAGTTGCATTGTTAATAAATACACTTTTTGAAATTATATGATACCTTACCTACAATCCAACAACACAACTAACTACATACTTAGACGTAGAATACACATATACATGGCTAACAAAATAACTCGGTGTGATATATATATCACTACAACAAAATAATTCTATAACAAATGATTCTGTTCTTGATCTATTAATCGTTTGAATATAATGTAATGTAATATAAATTTCAAAAACACAATTACATCATGGGAGTATATGTATTTATGTCAAAACACATTGATGCAATTAAAATTGGTCATTATTGTAAAAACAATGCTTGGAGTAGAATAGCACATAGGGGATTTTATTCTTGTATATGTCCTAGTGAAATTAAAGACCGCATTAGTGTAGAAGATTTTATTTTGGTTTGTTGGTATCCTAATTTAACTCCTAAAGATGAAAAAAAACTCCAAGCAAAATTAATAGAATATAGAATATGTGGAGAATGGTTTAAAGGCAGCGCGGTTGATAAAATAAATGAAATTATTATGGAAGAAAACAAAGCATTTGAATGTTCAAAAGAAAAAGCAATGCAAACAAGAAGAAGACTATAAAAAACATACAATTAAAATAAAAATATTCATTAATCTAATATTTGACTTTTACGAGATTCCAATAATTTTGCACTATTTAAGATATCATATCTAAAACCATATGTAGGTAACCCATATGCTTTAGCAGCAGAATTTACCTGATCATCCAGCGTTTCTCGTTCTTTAAAAGAAAACGAGATTATATAAATTTCTTCTTCACATATTCGCAATATTATGTCAGGTGCAACAGTATGATCTCCCTCTCTATAAATCCATGTTCCTGGATACATACGTTCAACATTTGGTATGTCGGTTGTGTACCAAACATTTTTTCGGGTTGCCTTTCGATTAAAGGGAAATAAAAAATCAGCAATAAAATTTATATGTTGTTTCCACGTCATTGGTCTTTTACGGTCTTCATTTTCCTCTTCAGCTGCCTCAGAAGCAACATTAATTGCAGAACACATTTTTTTATTTGCAGAATAAATGTCATCAACGTTGATTTGCCCAGAAGATTCCATTTTATTTGATTGGGTAAATTTATGTTATGGCAATAACGATCAAAAGTAACCAACGTGTTGTCGATGTGATGTTGGATCATTTGTTTATTGGATCAGGATCGTTTATCCTATTGGATCAGGATCATTTGTTTAATGGATCAGGATCGTTGAATCATGTATCCATTAGAGAGTGTATTATATATTGGATCAACAATTATAAATCAACACGCAATAGAATATAAAAATAAACACCCCATCCCAACAATAGAAAAAAAACATATCGCAGCCGCCTTTGCTGGTTTTCCAAGAGATCTCCACCACTCCCTTGCAAGTTGTTTAAAAAAATCAGCATCATATGGACTTTGATCTGTTTGAGACGACTGGTCTGTTTTGATCAACGGATGGTCCATTTGTTGGACGGTTATTTTTACAATAAAAACAATTTAAAACGCGTTTCATGATTTTTTAGAATTTTTAAGCCATACAACCTTTCCAACTCTAACTGCGATATACACACACATAAAAAGTACAAATAACAACAATATTAAATAACCATATATGCTATATATTCCTTTAATTGTCATTTTCTCACAACAAGCAGCTGCGCTTGTTTGTAGTGATACTAAATTATTTTTTATATTTGTATTGCATGGCTCTGTGTTATCACATATAGACTGAGCAACAGACTCTGGGTCTCCTAATTTTAATATATGTTCAGACACTTTACTACAATTACCACCAACTTGTGAAGACGTTAGCCAGTCACACGTTTTAAAGGAACATGATGTAAAATCTATAGCATCTTTTGGAATTCCAAAAATTGTTGTATTTATAGACCCAATTTTAGTTTTTGATGATTCTTGATATGTATTATTTTGTTGAAGTGCTTTTAACACATCTGGATTTGTTGTAAGAAGTTGCTCGCATGTATTCATTTTATTAATTTTGTTATAATATTATTATATTTTTATTTTCAATTTCGTTTGAAATTTTTCACAATTAACATTATTTTTCATATACTCGTACATAGATCGTATCTCGCATGAGCACGGATCGTCGTCTATATAATACATGTTGTTTTTACGATATCCAGTTTTCATAATAATAAATGCTCCTCCCCACGAACGATACCATTTTAATGAAAATCGTCCATTTCTTATTTCATTAAATACAATGACATAGTCCTCGCTGTCCAATAAAATGTGATGAGGAAGATTCCCATCAATATAGTTAAACTCTGTCAATATACGTTGTCGTTTGTTTGTTAAAAATTCCCTAAAAATGATACGCTTGTCTCGTATTTTAACAACGGCAACCCGAGATCCTCCACTTTTTCTTCTTTCAAAATATGTTCCCGGAGTAACATATTTGTTAGTTCGTAAATAATAATATGGCATGTATGACACATCAATATCCACAGAATCACCATTGTAATAATATAATGTGTTTGGACAATCTGCTGGAATACGAATGGTCAATGTTGGATGCGCCGACATTTTATAAAATAAGGTATCGAATAGTGGATCAGGATCAGGATCAGGATCAGGATCAGGATCAGGATCAGGATCAGGATCAGGATCAGGATCAGGATCAGGATCAGGATCAGGATCAGGATCAGGATCAGGATCAGGATCAGGATCAGGATCA
>Ga0209542_10000697_pt1 | contig 80453 bp, 98 predicted proteins | sample RifCSPhighO2_01_FD_184028 | JGI IMG/M metagenome (GOLD analysis project Ga0209542, IMG submission 184028) | Soil microbial communities from Rifle, Colorado - Rifle CSP2_plank highO2_0.1 (SPAdes) (version 2) | ecosystem: Environmental > Terrestrial > Deep subsurface > Rock core/Sediment ...
CCGCCCCAGCAAGCTGTGGCGGCCGCAACACCAGCCCCGCCCTCACCTTCCGATTCCATTTCCGCCAAAGGCGGAAGCGCGCCGGCCATTCAGAATTCATCTATGGACGGGCGGGTCTGGATGCGGGTGCCCGCTCAGCTCCTCCAAGAGTGTATGTGGTTATAGTACACTTAGTGGCGCCATTACGTCCACTCTCTCCAGAGCTGAGCGGGCAGAGGCGAACAGAGCGCTATTAATGTGTTCCGCCTGGTGGCGGAACACGGGGACAAGGGCAAGAGAGAATCCCTCTGGCATTAATATGACGTATCTAAGCAAAGATCTTGCCTGTATTGATCATCGATTATTGCCATGCAGGGCTTTTTTGACTCATCGTACCCGAGCCCATGTTTCCTTATGGCTCTTGCGACTAATATTCTACATGTGTCAGGTTTCAGCCATGATTCTTCTCGATCAAATACGGGACACAGTTCCCATGAAAATGTAGTTTCGATATATGTTCGCTGACATTCTGTCCGTGGCCACCATCCTTCCCTGTGGGGGCGTGGCACGGCGCCGGTGTACGGTTGTTCAAAGCTAATGTTGCCGTCTTTGTCTCGGAAATATAGAAAAGACGACTCGGGGAGTTTTGCGCATATCTCAATATTTTTTTCTTCCAAGGCTTGAGCCAGAACTATAGGATATTGCTTTCGTATTGCTTCGCGGCGAGCGCCATCCATCTTGTCATCATGATATTGTAACCACGTTTTTTCGATACGCACATGCAAGGCACTGTACCAAGAGTCCGTGTACAAAAAATCATTCATTGCAAATATTACAATAATTCCGAGAATGATTCCTGTAGTAATGAAAACAGTTTTCATCATTCGAGCCAAAACTTAATTTTCATTTCCCCTAAGTTTCTTTGTTGCTTGGTATCAAGAAAATCAGAGAAAATATCGTAATAAAGAAAATGATCAAGTGAGTCGGCATACGGGACTACGTCGTTTCCATACATAGAAAGAACCGGATTAGTTTCGTAATGATCTATTACCAAAAACCTATGAGAGACGATCGGCATGATATGGGGAATATCTTTTATGTCCAAGTCATTTGATGTAAACTTAAATTCTTCACATATCCAACCAATCATATCCTTTACTACTGCAATATCTCTTGGGTAGGAGTAAAAACCTAAACCATATCCATGGGGTTCTCCAGAATTTCCCATGACGTTTATCGTTTGTTTGTCTGTCCCATTCATGGTTCGTAGAAATGCTTTGTAAATTTCAGGGAACGCAAAACCCATTTCTTTTTCGTACGCAGTAATTTGCTCATCAGTAAGTCCTGGGAGCCACTTGGTCCCCGCCTGGATTTGAAAGCCATAGATACCTTTACTGATCTCGATAGTTTCCCAAAACTTCTCACTTTCTGTTTTAAGCCAGGGGAAAAACTCGTCTATGTTTTGTGGTGGTTGTAGATTAGTTTTCACTGGAATTTAGAAAGGTTTAATCCATTTTTCGCGCATGCCTTTTAATATCTCAGCATTCTCTGGATTAGCGTCAATTACTTTTACCTCCAACTCACTAAAGCGTACTGGGTCAAGTCGTGCAGCAAGTTCCAGGGCTATAACTGCATCCTCATTTTCAACTCCCTTAAGTCCTTGCGACATGACTTCTAAAAGTTTCCAAAAGTTCTCATCAGCATTTTTGTGAATTACCGCAAAACTTGAATCCATTTGAGTTTCTTGTTCATCGAGGTATTTATTTAGATCAAATCCTTCAGGTCGCGCCATGCTGTTGGGAAAGTGTATTTGTAGCCAAGCATCTTCATAATTTACTAATTGTGTATAAGACGAGTCTTTAGCTCCAAGTAGTCCCTTGTGAGCATCTTCAACAACGAACTGCCATGTTCTCGGTGAGGGGTCTTTCATAAAAAGCACTATTGATTCCGGATAGTAATACCATTCCGGATGCTGATATGTCATCAGATTTTTCAGCATTACGAGGTGGTCTTTATATAGACCCAGCTTACAATTCATTTCCCACAGACCCGCTTCTGCTCCCCCAAGATAGTTAAACCATGCAAGATCACATCTTGCGGTAGTATATATTTTGAGGCTCTTATGTGCTTCAAGGACATCTTTGACTTGTATCTCCATTAATTCCTTCGCAGACGGTTTATAGGTACTGTTGATGGTGATATTTCCCCGTGCATGTTGTGCAGTTTCTTTGAGTTGAGTTTCTACTTTTGTGATTTCCTGCTCAAGATAGTCCAAAAGTTTTACAGAACATTTTCCTATGCCAGAGATACTAGAATCTTTTTGACACTCGAATGATGCTAGTTTTTGATCAATCTCTTCTTCTGTACGTTCCCAATCACTTTTACGTTCTGGTGTTGCCGTGGACGAAGAGGACAAAGTTGGCTCCGGAGTAGGACCATAAGACTTCTTTTGCATAACAGTTTTTTCTGCCACGAAATAGAAGTTAAGAATTATTGAAAAGATCAATATAATTTTCCAAATTGTTGCTTGCTTTTTCATTATCATTTCAAAAGTTGATCCATCGAAACTTCCAATGCCTGGGCTATCTTTTTGATTGTCTCCAAAGTCGGGTTTTGCTTGCCCCCTTCAAGTGCACTCATATAGCTCCTATCAATTCCCGTAGCCCTCACAATATCACCCTGTGTCATGTTATTTTCCTCTCGTATTCGCTTGAGATTGCTGCCAAATTGTTTTGCGGCTGATTTCATTATCCCCAGCTTATCCGCTATGGGGCTTGGTCGCAATATGGGGATATAGTACCATAGGTACTAGCGTTCTTTATATTCCCGCCCGCGGCTGTCTCGACGCGAAACAGCCGCCTCCCGCCCTTGAATCCAGGAATTCAAAACTTGGCCGGCGCGCTTCCGCCTTTGGCGGAAATGGAATCGGAAGGTGAGGGCGGGGCTGGTGTTGCGGCCGCCACAGCTTGCTGGGGCGGAGGCGACAGTGCACCTTTTTCCATCAGGCGTCCGCACCACCACCCCCTGCAGGGGAGCGCTCAATTCACGGGATTTTCGCGGAAATGCGTTCGTATTTTTTCCAACACACACAGTTACAAAAATATGCAACGATTGCCTACTTTTGTTTGTTATCGTAAGCATGACTGACGAGCATATTGTTTTGGTAGACGAGAATAACAACGTACTGGGCACTATGCCTAAACCCTTAGCGCATAATGCTGACACACCATTGCACAGAGGCTTCTCGCTTTTTCTTTTTAACCCAAAGAATGAGCTACTTTTGCAACAGCGCAGTAGCAAGAAAAAGACTTGGCCGGGTGTCTGGTCTAATTCCTGCTGTGGCCATCCCATGTTAAACGAATCAAACGTAGATGCGGCTCATAGACGGCTTAAATTTGAATTGGGCATGACGGCAAGTGGAATTAAAGAAGTTGCGCCGTACAGATATAAATTTGCATACAATGGTGTGGTAGAAAACGAAATTTGTCCTATCCTAGTTGGCTACACACAAGAAGAGCCTAACCCCAATCCAGAAGAAGTAGGAGCTGTTAGGTGGGTCACCTGGCCAGCCTTCCTAAAAGAAATCAAAATCAATCCCAAAAGTTATTCCGAATGGTGCGTAGAAGAAGCCAGTATTCTCGTTAAGTTGTCCCTTGCACCTTGAAACTTATTCCAGAATCGCCGTAGAAAAGGGTGATGCATTCGGCTTCGCCCAGGATAAGCGGTAACACTTTCGCCTCCTCTGGCGAGACAAGTTGATACGCCTTGTGCTCACTCTCATTAATAATAACTTCCGGGATATTTGTAAGCTTTGTGTGGAACATGTGGTAGATAAAATCGAAATTTGGGTACCTGACATACACTTTGTCGAAATAGGATAGATCACTTTCTGCGAGTTTTATGCCGGTCTCTTCCCGAAGTTCACGCAACATAGCAGTAGAGAGATCTTCGCCTCCTTCGAGCTTGCCGGCTGGCACGCCCCAGGTGTTGCCTTGCGGTTTATGATCCTGCCGATGCAGAAGTAGAATCTTGCCGTCGTGCTCGGCGAAACAACTCACGATCTCCGAACGCGGCACGAACCCTTCGGGCTCTGTTCTAAATATTATCTGGTTTGCCCCAATCATGATCAAAATATTCAATCTCAAGTCCTAGGCGTCTGGCCTGGTCATGCTCCCAGCTTGCCCCAACGGAACTCTGCCAATCGGGAAGGAAATGTAGCGTGCTTATGTGTCCAGACTCAAATATCGGCAGATAAAAATCGTTGAGTATCTCCATAACGTAGCCCGGCTCCTTGCGAGCCTTAATCATTTTGACCATCGGCACCTCAAAGGGCAGCTGATTGAAAACAACTCGACCTTCCTGCTCAAGGTATTCTATGGCTTCGGCCATACGGGCCAGATTGCCAGCAATGCTCCCTACACCTCCCGTGCTTATGGGCCCGCAGACTTGAGAAATCGGGCGGGGCATTCTATCAATCACCTTCTGGGCAACAGTGAACATCTCGCGACAAGTCGTTATGCGATCGAGAATATCAATTTCCTCATCTTTCCAGTGGTTCTTGGCCATGGCACTAATGAGTTGTATGACTAAGATCATTCTTGCGCAGGATGTTTAAGAATGATAAGTCGGGGTGATCTGCTATGTGCTTGCCCAGGAACTGCCCCATTGTTTTGTGTGGATAGATCACGTAGCTCGCTCCCGCTCTGTACAGCAAACTAGATTCTTTTTCATTCTCGGCTCTTACTATTACTCTATTTTTGAAGCCCTCGCGATCGAGCGCTTCTAGCAAATTGCGATTGTCTTCAAAATCTGGTGAAGTAGAAATGATAAGTTTAGATTCAAGCAAATTGCTTGCTTCCAAAATATCTTCATCAGTAATGCTGCCCAATAGACAGGCCCAGCCACTTGCCCTGTGCTCCTTGATCACATCTGGATCAAAATCAATGATTAGCACATCGTCCTTTGGCAAATGCTTGAGTATTGCCTCTCCCGTCCTGTGCGCCCCCACTAATATAATCTGTTTATGATACCCCTCGCTTGGGATGTTATTTTCAACTAGCTTTTTGCGCTCAAAGTATTTCAGGATTGGGCTAATGCGTTTGGCAATTTTCTTTTCGTACAAAACAAGATACGTAGAGACAAGAATGGTGATCACAGCCACAGCACTGACCAACGCTACAACTTTCTCATCAACGTGATTTAACTTTAGCCCCAGGGCAACGAGAATGAGTGAGAATTCGGAAACTTGAGCAACAGTGACACCAGCCGAGAAGCTTGTACTGCGGCGATAACCCAGCGCACCCATTAAGATCATCACAATCAATGGATTGCCGATGAGCACGAAAAGAGATAACACGAGCACCGGCCAGCCGATCTGCGAGAAGTCATACTGGAAGAGCGATGCGCCCAGGATTACAAAGAAAACTAGGATAAAGAAGTCGCGCAAGGGTTTGATCCTGGATGCTATCGAAAAATGTTCTGATGAATTAGAGAGGGCTACACCGGCCAGGAAACCGCCGATCACGATCGAGAATCCCAATTGCTCGGCGAAGGCTGCAACTAAGAGCGCCCAGGCAATAGAAACCAGAAAGAGCAATTCTTGTGAGCGGGCTAGTCTATCAAATAATAGAGGAAGGGCTTTACGTCCCAACCAGAGCATTGCCACAAAAAGCGCACACCCCTTTGCAAGTACGAGCAACAATGCCCAGAAAGAGAAACTTGATCCAGTGTGTATGCCAGAAAGAATTACCAGCAATAAAATTGCGACAACATCTTGCACGAGCATAAAGCCGACTACGATCTTGCCGTATAAACTTTGCAAATCTTTCTTTTCCGAAAGAAGCTTAATTATGATAATAGTGCTCGAGAAAGTAAGGCAAAGTGCAATGTAGAGTGCCGGCAGTGTGGCAAAACCAAATCCCTTAACGATCATGTAACCTATCCCGGCCGTGAAAATAATTTGCCCTATGCCAATAATGAGCGAAGTGCGGCCAACCAAGCGCAAGCTAGAATAATTAACTTCAAGGCCCACCAGGAATAACAAGAACGTGATCCCCAAATCTGCAAATATCTTATATGTATCGGGATTGACGAGCTCGAAGAAGCCGAAGTAAGCAACCAGCGCACCAGTAGCCATGTATGCCACCAAAACCGGCTGACGCAAAAATCTGGCAATAACGCCCAAGAGTGCGGCGACAAGCAGAACTACAGAAAGTTCTAGAATGCCTATTGACATAGATCTATTACGGCTAGCTCAAGCGGCAAACTGGGGATATATGCGTAGCTAATGTCGTTATAAGCCGACAAGAACGCGCGCAAGATATTGGGTATCTTTTTTATATGCTCTGGACTTAACTCTCTGCGCTTTGTGGTGGCAAGTTCGGGAGCAAGTGCTGCGAACATGTACTCGCGGGCACTGCGCAAGACTAATTTAGTAAACACTTTCATATCTAGATTATTCTCCCGCGCTTTGGCAAGAATTGTAAGTGCCTCCCCTGCATTGCCCGCAAGAATTGCGGTTAAGAAAGTTTCGACGAGTTCAGACTTAGGCGCCCCCGTCACAACTTCCACTTCGCTAACTTCTATCACTTTGTTACTCGAAATAGCGAGAATCTTTTCAAGTATTGTAAGCGCATCTCTGTATGAACCTTCGGCAAGTAGGGCGATCAACTCAAGTGAACCTTTGTCTGATTTATAACCCTCGCTCTTGATCACTCTCGACAGGTCCTGCTTGAGGTCCTCTTCTGTTGGCTTCATAAACTTGTGAGTCTGACAGCGCGAGATAATAGTCTCGGGCAATTTATGCGCTTCTGTAGTGGCTAAAATGAAAATGACATGCGGTGGTGGTTCCTCGAGCGTTTTGAGCAGGGCGTTGAACGCAGGTGTAGTGAGCATGTGCACTTCGTCGATAATATATACCTTGTACTTCGACTCGAAAGGCAGAGTGCGTACGGCCTCTCGCAGTTCACGTACTTCGTCTATGCCCCTATTTGATGCCGCGTCTATTTCGTATAAGTCAGTAGGACCGGTGCCGATTAACTTGGCAAGGATGCGCGCCACAGAAGTCTTGCCCGTGCCCCGCGAGCCCTCGAATAAGTAAGCGTGCGAGATATTGCCGGTCTTGATAGCGTTCTCAAGTACGGAAATGACCTGTGATTGCCCAATAACATCCCTAAACTTCTCCGGTCTGTACTTGCGATAAAGCGAGGTTGACGCCATATGACAAAAGTATAACATGCAAGTCGGAGGACAGAATATGAACCTGAGAAGCCTTACGGCAACAGGGGCTTTGCTCGCCGACAAGACGATTGCCGACGAGAACCTCGCGCGCGAGCTCGTCAGAACGAGCTACTACTCCGAAAAGGCCGCCCAGAGGTGGGAGTTGATCGGCAGGAACGGCACCATCGTGCGGCGCTGGAGTCGCGGGCAAAGGGGTCCGGAAGAAGTCCGGGTACGGGCACCCCTTCGTGCAGTCCCCAAACCCGAGGAAGGGCCAAGGAGTGCCCGTCGAGCGCTCGTGATCTTCGCGATCGGGGTAGCGGCCATCTTCACTGGCTACCAGGTCATCGGCAGCTGGATCCTCCTGCTCGTGCCGGCGGCGGCAGGAATCGTACTGTACATCGACAGCCGCAAGGCGCACCCGGCAACCAAGCCGTGAGCGCCAAGCGCAATCTCGCCAGCCCGTGGGGAAAAATCCCACGGGCTTTCGTTTTGTATGAATTAGTGTATATTTTCTCGTGGAGGAGGACAGGACTCAATGGGAAAAGTCAGCAGTCGGTTCCAGCAGGTGGGGGCCATGACGAGGAAGGATCATGTGGTCCTCGTGTCCGGGCTCCACACACAAGAGTACGCAGACGCAGAAATCGTACTCTCGTACCCTTCGCTCGCCTTCCTCTTCAGCAGAAAGCTGGCGGGGAAGATTGAGGAGTGGCGACCGCGCCTCACATTCGACGTCGTAGTGGGTGCAGAACACGGAGGGGCCTATGTCGGCTTCCTCGTCGCCGCAACCTACGCGCACATGACCGGAAGTAAGGCTCGGTTCGTGATTGCGCGCAAGCAGAAAAGTGGGCGCTTCATCTTCGACAAGGCCGACGCGAGGTTCTTGCGTGGAAAACGAGCACTCTTGGTGGACGACGTGGTCTCCGAAGGGACAACCTTTCGTAGGGCAGGAGAAGCTCTGCGCAGAGTGGGTGCTACGGTCGTGGCAGGCGCGGTTTGGCTCAACAGGAGCCGCTACTCAAATCCCAAACGCCTCGGGGTACCCGCTCTCGTAGCTCTCGAACAGTACCCACTGCGGACCTGGGCACCCGGGGAGTGCCGGAGGAGCGGCCCTTGCAGCAAAAGCGTGCCAATCAACACTACGATCGGCCACGGCAAGGAGTTCCTTGCCCGTCAAGCCGCCCACAAACGGCCATAGACATGAGGGCCCGGCTCCACGAAACATCGCGGGACCGGGCCTGTTTTCTTTTTACTTAAAACTTTTTAGAACCTTTTCAACACTGATTCAACTTCGTTGCTATTTTCGCATTTCATTAACTGCTCACGCAGATCACTTGCTTGTGGATGTCCTTTTACGTATGCGCCGAAGAATTTACGCATTACGGCAAATGATTTCCCCACTCCGCCAAGGCCTGCCTGCGCAGGCAGGCTCCGCGGGGGGAACTCTTTTTCGAATAGTTTGCTGTGATAGATAATAGTAGAAAATATTGTGGACCATGCTGGGCGACCCCCCTTCGCCAAGGCTTCGGCGGGGTGCTCAATTTGGCTGCTCCTGCTGGAGGCCAAATTGGCAAACAGCCACGGATTGCCAAATATCGCGCGCCCCAACATTACGCCATCAGGATCATATTTCTCTGCCTTCTCCCGAGCATCACTCATATCCTCAACATCCCCATTTGCTATCAACTTAGCGCCCTGGGCGCTAAGTGAAAGTTCTTGCAGTTTGCTGGCTAGTTCCCAGTGGGCTCCAACTTTGCTCATTTCTTTGCGCGTTCTTAGGTGAACGGTTAGGGCGGCAATACCGGAGTTTGCTAGCATTTTGAGCCAGTCCCAATCAACTTCGTTGTAGCCCAATCTGGTCTTAACAGACACAGGCAACCCCCCGCTCCCTTCACGTGCGGCATCAATAACTTCACGAGCCAGTCTGGGTGTCTTGATCATGGCCGCTCCGGCTCCTTGCTTCTCTACTGCTCTATCTGGACAGCCCATGTTTATGTCTATACCGTCGAAGCCCAGTTCTCTACACAAAGTTGCGGATTTTTTGATGTTCTCTGGACGTGAGCCGAAAATCTGGGCCACGATGGGTCGTTCTAGTTCAGAGTATTTCAAATTAACTAGCAGTTTCTCACGGCCTCTCTCATGAGCCAAACCGTCTGCGGAAGTAAACTCAGTAAAAAATACGTCAGGTTTACCACGCTCTGCGATCACACGTCGGTAGACGCAGTCTGTGACGTCCGCCATCGGCGCTAAAACAAAAAAGGGCTTGGGTAATTTGTCCCAAAAATTTTGCACTTGCTACTTAAAGTATACGTTCGCAAGTACGTAGTCAATGATAGATTGCGACACTTCGTACTTAACACCCATTTTACTATCTGTGCCCAAGAGAATCACAACAACCGGTCGCAGCTCGTCTCCTGCCCCCACGCCGTCAAGACTCCGCGGGGCAGGCAAAGGGAGGGCAAAAACAGAAACAAGCGTACCCTTGGCCTCCGGAGTGTAGCCACTCTTACCGCCGAGATAATTAGCCTGGTGCTCTTGCACGAAGAGATTATTGTTCTGCCACTTGTCCTTGCTCGGCACAAGCGTTAAGTCAAGCAAGTCTGGCGCGTTTTTGTAGATATATTGAGTGAGTGTAAGCAGGTCACGAACACTTGCAACGTTTCTGGGCGAGATACCCGACGGATCAGCAAAGTGGGTATGCGTCATGCCCAGCTTTGAAACGAAATCGTTCATGTTCTGCAGAAAAGTCTGCCGCCCAAAAGTCGCCGCAATGCTCTCCGCTGTCTGATTATTGGATTCAAGCAAAAGTGGGTAGAGCAAGTCAGAATCTTGCAAGCTCATATTAAGCGCAACTTGAGCCGTCGCGAGCTTGGTGACAGAAGCTATCGGATAAGGCTTATCAAGCCCTTTCTGCAAAAGGATATCGCCAGTAAGCAGATCGGCCACCACGAAGGCTCTCGCGTTAATATCAGGGAGAGGAGCCGCGTCAGATTTAAGATAGTAAGCTCGTAACACCCCGCCTGAAGAATGGCCGGAGGCAGTAGCATCGTAGAGAAGTGTGGCCGCGCTAGTTACTGAAGTGCCACTTACAATAAATCTCGATCCGTACACAATTACAGAAGAAACACCTAGTCCGAAGAGAACCGCGAGAATGCTATAGGAAATTAAGGAAAATTTATTTTTCATCCTTGAATTTGTAGTAAATCTTATTACCAAAGCGCAAGTCAATATACTCGAGTAGAGATGTGTCCTTGCCGTCAAGGGCAAGAGAGGCTAGCGCCGCCAGATATCGCCGAGATAGGCTCTCTACGAGCTCACCTCGTTCATATATTATATACCACCCACCGACCGTCTCCACCACCACATCCGGATCGCCACTCGATCTAACCGCCCCAATCTCTATCCCCTCGGCAATCAGGAAATTGATAAACGCGTAGCATTCCAGGTCACGCTGGCACCAAAAGTATTCCTGTCTATATTCTGTAATGTTAACGTTAAGCAACCTCCCAGATAGATCTACCTCGACTTTCTCTAGCTCTGGGAGCTCGGCACGTAATAGCGAAATTATCTCCTCTTTAGGATACAACCAGAGATTTCTCTTCGGGAATAGGCCTACATATGCTCCCGCAAGTTCCCTTTCCACAATCATGCTAACTTTTTGATTAAGCACGGGATCAAGTTCGCTCGCCCCAGTAATTCTGACAGGCCCAATGAAATAGTCATCGCCCCGAAGAAAATAGTTAAGTCCAAAACTAATTGAAAGGACAAGCAGAACGTAGAGCAAAATACTTGCAACTTGTCTTTTGTGCCTTACCTTAGATCGTACACGCATCTCTTATTAATTGAGTACACTCTTGCCCATGTAAGGCACGAGCACTTCCGGCAACTTCACACTCCCATCAGATTGTTGGAAGTTCTCAATAAGTGAGACTAAAATTCTAGGCGTCGGTATTGCAGTTGAATTAAGTGAGTGAGTATATTTAAGTTTCCCTGCCTGCGCAGGCGGGCCATCTGTATCTCTGTACCTAATGTTTAGTCTGCGAGTTTGGAAGTCATGAAAGTATGATGCAGAGCTGATCTCGCGGTATTTGCCTTCTAAGGGAACCCAGAGTTCTATGTCGTACTTTTTAACTTGCCCCAGACCCAAGTCGCCGCCGCAGTTTATGACAGTGTGATACGGTATGCCGAGTGATTCGATAAATTCTTCGGTGTTGCGATTTAGCCATTCGTGCATCTTCACAGATTCTTCATGACTTGCTTCGCAGATTACAACTTGCTCGAGCTTGAAGAACTCGTGCACTCTAATTAGGCCCTTCACATCCTTGCCATGTGCGCCTGCCTCCCGCCGGAAACACGGCGAGAATGAGAGCACTTTAATGGGAAGTTTGCTCTTGTCGAGAGTTTCGTTCATGAAGTAGCCCATGGTGGCCACTTCGGCAGTGCCGGCCAGATACTCGCCATCTTGAGTTTTGTAGAGATCCTCTTCGCCTTGTGGCAGGAAGCCTGTGCCCAAGAGATTCTCGCGACGGACAAGCGATGGCACAATCATGGGTGTCATGCCCTTCTCGCCAAAAAATTTCATCCCGTATTGCCATATCGCAAGTGAAAGCCGTGCCATCTCGCCTTTCAAAAAGTAACCTCGGAAGCCCGCCACCTTCGCGCCCCGCTCGAAGTCTGCCCAATCATGAGCAAGCATGATGTCGATATGGCTCTTGGGTGTGAAGTTAAACTCCGGAATAATCCCCCATTTCTTGACCTCTTTATTCTCGCTATCATCTTTGCCTTCGGGCACCGACATGTCCGGAATATTGGGCACCTGTAGCATGAGTCCCTGCCAGCGCTTCATCACCTCACTCAATTCATCTTCTTTTATCTTAAGCGCCTCTTTGACCCTCTTCATGCCGGTAACTAAAGCGCCCTTGTCCTCTTCCGGCTTGATCATCCTATCGTTGGCATCATTTTGCTCCCTGCGCAAACCTTCAACCTCGCCAAGAATCTTCACCCGCTCGTTATCAACAGCGAGCAAATCATCGAGATTAAAATTAATCAACTTCTTGCGAGCAGCCTCGCGAACTAAATCCGCATTCTCTTTGATAAATCTTATGTCTAGCATGCTAATATAATAGCAAAATGGCCACAGGAATAAAACTTGACCAGAAACATCTCACAGGGGCACTCTCGCCATTAACCGAGATTCCCGAGCCGCCTACGCAGCTCTATATAGAGGGCACACTTCCCACTCCGGAGACAGTACTCCTTGCTGTTGTGGGTTCGCGCAAGTACTCCAGTTATGGTCGCGATGCTTGCGAGAAATTAATTAGTGGCTTGAGCGGACAGAATATTTCTATCGTATCGGGACTTGCTGTGGGCATGGATACTATTGCTCACAAAGCCGCACTCGAAGCAGGACTGCAAACTATTGCTTTCCCCGGCTCTGGTCTGGACAGATCTGTTTTACACCCACACTCAAATCGGGCGCTGGCAGATGAAATTGTGAAAAAGGGCGGATGTTTGATCAGCGAATATGACCCCACATATCCCGCGGGCATGCACACTTTCCCACGCAGAAATAGGTTGATGGCTGGTCTTTGCAAAGCGGTGCTCGTAATAGAAGCGGGAATGCAAAGTGGCACGCGCATCACAGCGCGACTGGCTACAGAATATAATCGCGACGTGCTCGCTGTCCCCGGATCTATCTTCTCACCCAACTCCCAGGGCACGAATGAGTTGATCAGATTGGGTGCCACGCCAATTACAAGCAGTTCTGACATACTCAATGCTTTGGGATTTCAGGTTGATGAATCAGGGCAAAAAGAATTAGATCTTGAAAGTTTGACTAATCATGAGCGCATGATCGTAGAATTGCTCAAAACAGAGCCACTGCCCAGAGACGAAGTGATCAGATTGGCAGAGCTAGAAATAAGCCTAGCCAACACAGCGCTGGCCACTCTCGAAATCAAAGGCATAATTACTGAATCACTCGGTGAGTTGCGATTGAACTAGTTTAGTTGACAAAATAAATTTAAAGAGTAGTTTGGCGTCAGAGCTCGCATTAGTACGAGCGCAAGGAGGAACGGTGGCGAAAGCGACAAGCAAAGAACTGATCGAGGCGGCAAACGAGGAGATCGACCTGAGCAAACACAGCTCGGATGACATGGCACTGATGCATGCAACACGGGCGAATGCGCTAGCATTGATTGCTCTCGTCGTGCTTATCACGAAAGCAAAGGACGAAGACGAATGCACCTGTCCAAACAAGCACAGTCCGATGGATGGTTGCTCGGTACATCCACCCGAGCCGGCTCATCCGCTCTCCGTACCCAAGAAGAAGCGCAAGAAGTGAGTAAGCGGCCAGGGACCCAAGCGGGTACCTGGCCGCAATCAATTTGCATAATATCGCGACACTGGTATAGTAGGCCAAATGAAGTTAGTTATTGTTGAGTCGCCTTCGAAGGCTAAGACTATTGAGAAGTATCTGGGAAGTGATTACAAGGTGCGCGCCTCTGTGGGCCACGTGCGCGATTTGCCTAAATCAAACAAGAAAGCAATTGATATTGAAAATGGGTTTATCCCCCATTACGAAGTGACTCACGGCAAAGAGAAAGTAATAAGCGAACTCACAGCGCTCACAAAGAAAGCAAGCGAAGTGTACTTGGCCACAGACCCAGATCGCGAAGGCGAAGCGATCTCGCATCACTTGGCTGAAGTATTGGGACTGAAACATCCGAAGAGGGTAGTGTTCCATGAGATTACAGAGAATGCAGTCAAAGAAGCTTTTGAGCATCCGCGGGAAATAGACGAGAAGCTAGTCAAAGCTCAAGAAGCGAGAAGGGTATTGGACCGATTGGTCGGATACGACCTATCTGGCTTGATCTGGAAAAAAGTTAGATATGGCTTATCTGCTGGACGCGTGCAATCCCCTGCTTTGCGCATACTTATGGAGCGCGAGCGCGAAATACGCGCGTTTGTGCCAGAAAGTTTCTGGGTAATAACGGCCTTGACACGCCGAAGCAAAAGCGAAGGCGGTGAGAACATAACTTTCACTTATTCACAAGAGCCAAGAACAGAAAGTGAGGCTCAAAGAGTGATCGAGCACTCCAAGGCCGGACCTTGGAGTGTAAGCGACGTAGGTGAAAGTGAGATGAAGCGCTCGCCCAAGCCCCCCTTCATTACAAGCACACTACAACAATCGGCAAGTACAAGACTTGGCCTGTCGCCATCAAATGCCATGCGCATCGCGCAGAAGCTCTATGAGGCGGGACACATTACGTACATGCGCACAGATTCGCTTAACTTGTCTAAAGAGGCTATCGCGACAGCGGCCAGTGTGATCACGAAAAAGTTTGGAGAAAAGTATTTAGAAGTGCGCGGCTACAAGAGCACGAGCAAGAACGCTCAAGAAGCTCACGAGGCAATCAGACCTACGCATATTGAGAAAGAAAATTTGAGTTTGCCCGAGGATCAGAAGAAGTTGTACAGGTTAATTTGGGAGCGCACAGTGGCAAGTCAAATGAGTGACGCCAGATTACTCAAAACTAAAATAGCTGTCGAGATAAATGATATCAAACCCTTCATTGCAAATGGCTCGCAAGTGATCTTTGACGGCTGGTTGGCTGTTGACACGCGAGCACGCGGAGAGGACGTAGAGTTGCCCAAAGTAAGTGTGGGAGATAAATTAGATTTGATCGAGGTAAACAGCGAAGCCAAGCAGACGGAACCACCCAAGCGCTACACTGAAGCGGGCTTGATCAAGGAACTTGAAAAGCGCGGCATTGGTCGGCCGAGTACCTATGCTTCTATTACTAAGACTATTGTAGACAGAGGCTATGTGGACAAAGACGGCAGAACGCTAATCCCCACTGACACGGGTGATGTTGTATCTAGTTTCTTAGAGGCGAACTTTGCAGATGTAATTAGCGACACATTCACAGCGGGCATGGAAGAAGATCTCGACGAGATTGCTCTGGGTAATAAAGAATATGTGAAAGTTCTATCTAGTTTCTACAAGCCATTCTCGAAAGAAATTAAAGAAAAAGACAAAAAGATTGGAAAAATTACTAATTTGGGCGAAGCAGACAAGAAGTGGCTCTGCCCCATCTGTTCGGGGCCAATGATTATCAAATTGGGCAGATCTGGCAAATTCATGTCATGCGCTAAATTCCCAGACTGCGCTGGCGCACGCACTATAGAGGGCGAAGAGATGAAGGGACCAGTTGAGACGGGTGAGAAGTGCCCTGACTGCGGCGAAATGCCAGTTGATAAAAAGGGGAAGGGAGGCCTGCCTGCGCAGGCAGGCGGCATGCTGGTTGAGCGATCAGGCAAATATGGCACATTCATTGCTTGCTCGCGATACCCCAAGTGCAAGTACGTAAAGGTTGACGAGGAGGCTAGGAAGCGAGCCGACACAGGCGTAACGTGTCCGATCTGTAAAACCGGAACAATGATAGAAAAGAGGGGTAGGTTTGGCCTATTTTATAGCTGCTCGAATTATCCGGACTGTAAAAATATCACAAAGAGCAAGCCTACAGGCAAACTTTGCGAACTCTGCGGCAGTTTAAAAATGGAGGGGACCAAAACAATCCCAGAGCGTTGCTCGAATAAACAATGCCCGAACCACAATCCACACAAGCTCTCCAAGAAATAACTAAGCTCACTGGCCGGCAAAGTGCGGCGGACGAAGCTCTGATAGCTCGCGCCTACAAGTTCGCGCAGGTGCATCTTGAGGGTCGTGCGCGCAAATCCGGAGAACCATACATCTCCCACTGTGTCGAAACAGCCAAGACCTTGGCCTCCTGGAAACTGCCTACCATAGTTATAGTTGCGGGTCTCATCCACAGCACAACAGGAAGTGGAGACGCGAGCGAAGAGGACGTCAAAAGAGAATTTGGAATAGAGGTGCTCAATCTGATAAAGGGCACCAGGAGCCTGACTGACATTCATTACAAAGGCCTTGAGAAGCATGTAGAGGACTTGCGCAGATTTTTTGTCGTATTCGCCAAGGACTTGCGCATAATCTTCATCGCCTTCGCACATAGGTTGCATACCATGGAAGTACTTAGCAGGAGAAGTAGGGAGGACCAGAAACAAGTGGCCCTTGAGACTCTCGAGGTCTATGCTCCCCTTGCAAACAGATTAGGTATGGGTAGAGTGAAGGCACAATTTGAGACTCTCGCCTTTCCTTACGTTTACCCCGACGAATATGCCAAAGTAAGCAAGTTGCTTAAGAAAAGGGCGCCGATAGCTACCAAGAACCTCGAGAAAATCTATCGCTCGTTGCGCAAGTATTTCTCCAAAGAGAATATCAACATAATTGAGGTAGATTACCGTCTAAAGAATATGTACAGTCTGTGGAAGAAACTTGGACGCTACAACTTCGAGATAGACAAGATCCGAGATTTGCTCGCTCTTAGGATCGTGACTGACACAGTTGAGAACTGCTACAAGATACTGGGCTTAATACACTCTAAGTGGAAGCCCGTCGCTGGCAAAGTGAAGGATTACGTAGCCAACCCCAAGCCGAATGGTTACCAGAGCATCCACACCACGATCTATACGGGGGACGGCAGCATGGCCGAGATTCAGATCAGAACTAAAGAGATGCACGCGGAGGCAGAGTACGGAGTGGCTGCGGTGGTCGCGTACGAGGAGAGCGACAAGCCGGACACCGGTGGCCGCTGGGCTAATAGTCTTGTCTGGGTAAAGCAGATGCTTGAGATTGCAAAGAAGTCTAAAAATATTTCGGACTTCGCTGAAGCAGTGAAGCTTGACTTCTTCCGTGACCGCATATTCGTCTTCACCCCAACGGGCGATGTGATAGAGCTGCCAGAAGGCTCTACACCTATCGATTTTGCTTACGCAATACATTCTGATCTAGGCAACCATGCTCATGCTGCTAAGATAAATGGCAAGTACAAATCCCTCGACACTCCCCTGCACGGGTACGAAACTGTTCTGATCGAGACCTCAAAATCGGCCCGACCAAATCGAAAATGGCTCGAATTTGCACGTACAGTGGAAGCGAGAAGGAAGATTAGAGCGGCTCTACACCGTAAAGTTTGAGACAGAATAGAGCTCTCCTTCGTCTTCCTGTTTCTCTTCTTTGCTCCGATCGTCTATTGCAGTCTCGGGAACAATCTGCCCCGCAATTAACTTTTCGAGTAGATTTTTAAGATCTTCGGGTGAGAAATAATCTATCATAATTCTGCCACCATCTTGCTTTTTCTGGATTTCTACTTTTGTTCCAAACTTTTCTGTCAGTTGCGATTCAGCCGCGGCAATCTCTGGGTCTATGAGGCTATGCTTGCGCACTTTATCAACTGCGATATGCCGCGCGGCACTTTCTGTATCACGCACCGAAAGCCGCCTCACTTTGATATCTTTATAAAGCGTCTCCTGCTCGGCAGGTTTATCGGTGAGCATGAGCAGTGGCCTCGAGTGACCTTCTGTAATCTCACCTTGCCTAATGCTCTCGATCATGTGCGCTGGTAGACCAAGCATACGCACAGTATTAGAGACGTACTCGCGACTCATGCCAATTTTCTTAGCCACTTCGGTCGCTTTGTAACCAAATTCGTCCAAAAGTTTTTTGAAGGCTTCAGCCCGATCAATGGGGTTTAGGTCCTCACGCTGCAAGTTCTCTATTATTGCAATCTCGAGTTTGACTTTGTCGTTATCTTGACCAGGTCTGATTACAGCAGGCACTTGAAGGAGACCCGCAAGTTTGCTTGCGCGCAATCTGCGTTCGCCCGCTATTAGTTCATACTCAACAGCAATACCACCATCTGGTTTCTCAAATTCCTTGCGCGTCACAACCAGTGGCTGAAGCACGCCGTACTGCTTAATAGAATCGGCTAAGCTCTCGAGAGCCCTCTGATCAAATTCTTTGCGTGGCTGGAAAGGGTTAGGGCTAATCTTGCCCACCTCAATCCAAAAAATAGAATTACTAAACGGCAACTCTTCAGACATGTGATAATATTAGCACGCCAGCCTTGGCGTGCGAAGCCTTGGCGAAGTAGGCCGGAGTGGTGGAATGGCAGACACGCAGGACTCAAAATCCTGTGCTCGCAAGGGCGTGAGGGTTCAAGTCCCTCCTCCGGCATTTTGTGATATAATAGCTCTGGGCAAGGTCCCAAGGCTCGAAAGGAGGTGACCCATGTCTTTGCCCCAGCAACAGAATCGCGATGAACCGAGCGCCATGCCAATCTCACGTGTACGGGAATTGGTAGGGGCAATTATCAACCGGACAATGAAGCCGGAGGTCGCAGCAGATGAGTTCGCCGAGTACATCAAGGACGAGAGTCAGGCTTCCGTATTGCTTGCAGTTCTTCAGCAAGCAGTGGGGTCTGGCTCGGCCGAGATTTACGTCAACAAACTCAGAACCTGGGTCCACATCAGCTCCTAGCGACAAGCCCCCGAGACGCGTTTATATGCACGCAAACGTCGAGGGGGTCACTTAAAGTTAAAACATGAAACCAAAGATTCTCGTCATAGTCGGCCCCAACGCCTCCGGCAAATCCGCGCTTGGAATTAAACTTGCCAAAAAATTTAACGGTGAGATTGTAAGCGCCGACTCGCGGCAAATTTATCGTGGGCTAGACATTGGCTCCGGCAAAGTGACGAAGCGTGAGATGCTGGGCGTGGCGCATCATATGCTAGATGTGGCAAATCCTAAACACGTGTTTAATGTCTCGCAGTATCAGAAACTTGCATACAAAATAATAGACGACATTTTATCTCGCAACAAATTACCGACAATCGTGGGGGGCACCGGGCAATACATCAGCGCCATAACGCAAGGATTAATAGTTCCGGAGGTAAAACCAAACCCCAAACTTCGTGCACGTTTGGAAAAACTAACAAACGACAAACTGCTCAAACTGCTCAAAGCCCTCGACCCTGCTCGGGCCAGGCAAATAGACAGGCATAACCCCAGAAGATTAGTGAGGGCAATCGAGATTGCAAAGGCATTAGGGAGAGTGCCGGAGTTAAAGTCAGAACCGAGGTATGCGCCGGTGATGCTGGGGATTAGGCCAACGATTCACGAATTACGATTCAAGATTCACGATCGGCTCACACGGCGTATGAGCCGAGGCATGGTTGGGGAGGTGAAAAAGCTACATAAAAATGGCCTCTCTTGGAAACGCCTTGAGTCGTTGGGACTAGAATACAGAATAGTTGCAAACTACCTGCGAAATAAACTTACAAAAAAAGAAATGCTAGAGAGCATAGAAAAAGAAAACCTAAACTACGCCAAACGCCAGATGACCTGGTTCAAACGCGAAAAATCAATCATTTGGTTACCAGGTAACCAAGTTAGTCCAAATCCTTCTTTAGTTCTTCGAATTCGTTCTCTACTTCGCTCAAACGCTCTCTCAATTCTTTAACTAAGGCATTGCCTTCTTTGACTTTTTTTAAGCCTTCTTCGACGTCTACCTCTTTCTGCTTGTCGAACCAGCTGGCTATCTCTTCGAGTTTGCCCAGTTTTTCTTTTATATTTATCCTTTTATTCATAGCGCGATGCTAATTTACGAATTCATGCGAATGTTACTAATTTTAGAATCAATCAGCCCGTCACTCACTCTAGTTTCTAGTGTGTCGCCTATTCTAGCATCTTTTTTGCTCTTGAGAACCTTGCCCGCTACATACGTCAAACTATACCCCAGTTTCAAATTCCTGATTGGATCAGAAAATGTGAGCAAGCGCTCTGTGCGCGCAAGATACTCCTGCAATGCCCTAATTCTCTCCCCAACCCTCTCTCGCGCCCTACTTAGCCGCCCGGCGGCTAAGTCAAATGTGCGAAATAGTTGAACAAAGTATGTGTGCATACGCGTCTGCAAAAGTTCTACTCTTTGCTTGTGCGCGTAAACAATGTCACTCATACCATCGTGAATCCTGCGAGTTAGATCAGGCAGGCCAAGCGCAAGTGCGTCCCAGGTAGCATTAATTATGTGGGCCACACCCGTGGGCGTGCTGGCCATTGCATCTGCCACGAGCGCAGAGAGGGGCACGTCTACGTCGTGGCCAATGCCCGCGATCACCGGTACAGGCATTGCATAGATAGCTCGCACAACTTCCTCATTGTTGAAAGCTTGCAAACTCTCGAGCGATCCCCCACCCCGTATTAGCACAACACAGTCATAATCATTTCCGCTACGATTAAAATAGTCGAGCGCTCGCAAGATGCCCGGCACGGCTCCGGCGCCTTCAACTTGGGTGTGTACAAAGTTTACCCGAAGGCTTAACCTTCGGAGATTCTTGCGTAGGTCTTGAAGAACTACGCCGTCGCGCGAGCTAATCACGCCAATGCGCGAAATGAACTCCGGCAACTCGCGCTTGCGAGCGAATAGTCCCTCGAGAGTTAATTTCTTAAAAAGTAACTCGTAAGCCTTCTTAAGCGAGCCTTCACCAAGTGGCTCAATACTCTCAACCCATAATCCTAAACTGCCCCAACCCTTCGAGATCCGGGGCACGCCATAAACTTTGACTCTCATACCATCCTCGATGGCAACGCCAAGCCGGCGAAACATATGAGCATGCATCACACACTTAAGCACAGCACTTGTGGCGGTGAGTCCGCCAGTTGGCGGTCTCTCCACCGAACTTTGTGAATCCTTGAGTGTGAATCCGACCCACTTGGCACTTGCTTTAAACTCCGTCACTTCCCCCTCAACGAATCCCGCCTCACCCCCAAGAGCAAGGTTAAGCCGTTCAATGTATTCACTAACCGACAGAACAATTTCACCGTTTTTAACAGAAACTTCCATATGCGGGCCCACTTGGAATCGAACCAAGAACTCCAGTTTTGGAGACTGGAATTATACCATTTAACTATGGACCCTACGGGAATAGCTTACTACTTTTTGGCTTGCTTGTGTACCGTATGTGCTTTGCACCAGCGGCAATACTTCTTGAGTTCGATTTTGCGGTCTATACCCTTTTTGTTCTTCTTGTTCTTGCTGGACCAATAGTTAATGCGCTTGCATTTGCTACAGGCAAGCTTGATCAAATGTGGTTGTGGCATGGGGGTAGGTTATACGAGAAAGACAAAAAATGCAACTGCTGCTGCAAAACTACTCCTCCTTTATCCCTTGGCAATCAGCGGTCCAGATAAGTAATTGGCTAGTTGTTTCTTGACAAATCTATGTCCCGACCCACTCTTGAGAAAAGTTTCTCGTCCAATTGCATCCATCTTGTGCAAATACATCTCGGCGTAGATAAGTTTCATTTGGCCTTTCCTGCTTGTATAGGGACTGCGCTTGCCCTCATGCTCTTTCATTCTTCTATTGAGATCACTCGTATACCCGGTATACCAGGTCTTGTCAGACTGATCCTCGAGGATGTAAACAACGTAGTACATGATTCCTCCCCGTAAAGTCGCTTGCTTTGCAAGCTCCCACGGGGCACGTAAAATCACCACTCGCAGTCTCAGTGACTGCCTCGTAAAGTCTAGTGACCACGAGGCGACTGCGTCACGTGATCCCGCGAAGCGGGATTTTACGTGATGCTGGGAGCAGGATTCGAACCTGCGAAGCCTATAGGCAGGAGATTTACAGTCTCCCCTCGTTGACCACTTGAGTATCCCAGCCTTCCTTCTTGCAGACTACGAAGGCCAAGTTCGATTTTATCAGACTCGCACAGATTCTTCTACTTGCTGGGAGCGGCCTCTCTTCTTCCCAGTTTTTTTCACAGAGACAACCAGACCCTTCTTATCAGCGGCCAGGTCGACAGCAACTTCACCTCCACTTTCCACCTTGCGCGCAATAATCTGGCTGGCAACGGGATTAAGAATCTTATCTTGGATAAGACGCTTGAGTGGTCTTGCACCGTAATTCTGATCATAACCATTCTCGGCAAGATAGCCAAGTACTTCGTCTCCCACGGCAAGGGTGATGCCCTTATCGGCAAGCCTAGTCTTAACAAATCCAACCTGGATACCCACAATACTCTTGACCACGTTTCTATCAAGCACCTTGAAGATTATTATGTCGTCAAGTCGGTTCAAGAATTCTGGCCTGAAGTGATCTTTGAGGCTTTCGAGAATCTTCTCGTTCATGCGCTCTATATCCATGCCGCCTTCCTCCTTGCCCGGTGCCGAGAAGCCAATCGAGTGCATTCTATTCAGATACTCTGCGCCAATGTTTGATGTGAGGATAATGATTGAGTTCTTGAAGTTCACAATTCTGCCCTTACTATCCGTCAACCTGCCGTTGTCCAGAACCTGAAGAAGAATGTTAAACACTTCTGGGTGGGCCTTCTCCACTTCGTCAAACAATATAACCGAGTATGGCCTATGACGTATAATCTCTGTCAATCCGCCACCTTCATCGTAACCCACATAGCCCGGAGGTGAGCCGATTAATTTGCTCACACTATGCCTCTCCATATATTCACTCATGTCTATGCGCACAAGTGACTTCTCGTCGTTGAACATGAACTCGGCGAGCGCCCGCGCAAGCTCTGTCTTGCCCACACCCGTGGGCCCCAAGAACATGAATGAACCAATGGGCCTGTCGAGGTCCCCGATCCCCGCGCGCGAGCGACGGACAGCGTTGGCAATCTTAGAAATCGCATCGTCTTGACCAAGTACGCGTTTGCGCAGATCATCCTCCATGCGCAAGAGCTTCTGCGCCTCTTCCTCGAGCATACGCAGAACGGGTATGCCGGTCCATCTGGCCACGACTCCAGCTATGTCTTGCTCGGTAATCTCTTCGCGCAGTATTCTGCGAGATCGCTGAAGTTTACCAAGTCTGGTTTCGGCCGTGTTCAAATCCTTCTCCTTGGCCGGTATCTTGCCGTATCTAATTTCGGCTGCCTTGGCAAGATCAGCATGAGCCTCTGCACGTCCGGCCTCTTGGCGCAATAATTCAAGTTCCTTCTTAGCTCCCCGCACAGAAGCAATAGTCTCCTTCTCGTTCTGCCACTTGAGCTCAAGTTCTTTTGTTTCCTCACGCAGATCCGCTACCTCTTTTTCTATGTCCTTCAACCTGTTCCTGTGCGTCTTCTCATCACCGGTGTTATCAGCAAGCTCTTTCTTGAGAGCTTCACGCTCGATCTCGAGTCGCATAATCTTCCGGTGCGAATCCTCGAGCGCCGCTGGTTTATTCTCAAGCTGCAAACGTAAGGCGCTCGCAGCCTCATCTACAAGATCAATAGCCTTGTCCGGCAAGAATCTGTCAGATATATAGCGCGCAGAGAGATTGACCGCAGCCTGGATTGCAGCATCCGTGATGCGCACCCCATGATGTAATTCATATTTCTCTTTGAGACCCCTCAAGATCGCCGTTGCATCTTCAAGTGTCGGCTCTTCGACATACACAGGCTGGAAGCGGCGGGCCAGAGCCTGATCCTTCTCAATGTACTTCTGATACTCCTTAAGCGTAGTGGCGCCAATAGCTCGCAATTCGCCACGGGCAAGGGCAGGCTTCAGCATATTGGCCGCATCCACCGATCCTTCGGCAGAGCCAGCCCCAACAATAGTATGGATCTCATCTATGAAGAGCACGATCTTGCCCTCAGACTTCTCTATCTCTTTGATTATATTTTTGAGCCTGTCTTCGAACTCACCCCTATATTTCGTGCCGGCAAGAAGAGAGCCGAGATCGAGTGACACAATACGCTTATCGCGCAAGTATTCCGGCACATCCTGCTTAGCTATCCTCACAGCGAGGCCCTCTGCAATAGCCGTCTTACCCACGCCCGGTTCACCAATCAGTATGGGATTATTCTTTGTGCGCCTAGATAGAATCTCGATCGTGCGTCTGATCTCATTGTCGCGACCGATAACCGGATCAAGCTTCTCGTGCAATGCAAGTTCGGTGAGATCGCGAGTATATTTATCAAGAGCCTTGGTCTTCTTGCTCGACACTTGCGGCGAGGCACTCGAGCCGCTTGCCCTCATCTCTTCGATAACCTTGAACACTTCATCTCTATTAATCCTGAAACGAACTAGGATATCGCGGGCCACAGAAGGCACCTCGAGTAGAGCCAAGAAGAGATGTTCTGTATTGATGAACTCGTCGCGCAAGATTGCGGCCATTCTCCCGGACTCGTCCAGAACTTTGACTAGTTCGGGTGTGAAATATATTTGGTACGACGGCGCCGCCACCGAACCGCCCTCACCAGAACCCTCCATATTCTCGAGTAGTTGATCAGTGAGTAGCACTGTATCCACGCCAAGCTTATCGAGCACAGACATGATCACGCTCTCTTCCTGAATTATCAGAGCCGCCAGTAGATGAATAGGCCGGACAGAATTCTGGCCACGCTCAATTACCAGCTCATGAGCCTTGCGAACTGCTTCTCGTGCCTTGGATGTGAAGTTATTGAAGGGAATCATAGGTTAGGTACTAGATGTTAGGTATTAGATATTAGATTAAGACATAGAACCTAGTTTGTCAATGGGGTTGTAGTAGAGGCGCCGGCTATAGAGCCAATCAAGGCCGATAGCCTCGAGAGTGGGATCACGACCGAACCTTCTGACTGACTGGCGCCGCGGCCCACCTCAATGCCCATCACTCTCGCACTTACATCTACAACAGGCGCGCCAATATTGGAGTTACTGCCGGATAGCGAGGTCAGGAATCGGCGGGCACCTTCATCTTCCTTGGCATCAAGTATCCCGATCACATTGCCAAATTCGATCTTGACGCCCAAGTCATCCGAGTAACCGATCGAGATCACGCGCTGGCCGAGCGCTGGCACCGGCACAGCAGAGAGATTTACATACGGATAGAGAATTTTTTGACTCTCTGATGGAGCAACGATCATAACCCCGAGTTCCTGATCTATCTTTTTGACCTTCACCGATATCATTGTGGTGGTACCACTGCCTATCCAAGTGAGGCCAAGTTCGTTACCAACATCTACTCCGGCCGGGGCCATGACCAGCGCCTCACCTTTATTGCTCACGAAGAAACCTTTCACCCGCGTGCCGAGTGAGGTGCGAGCAATGACCAGAACGTTCTGCGTCTTATCAATCGCACCGATAGCCAAGTCACTCTCTGTGGGGTTACTGATCTCTTTGATCCGCTCCACGATGCGCGTCTCGCCCGGTACAACCTTCTCCACCGTTCTCTCCACAACTGTGTTGATGGTACGCGTAACGTCCGAAGGTGCCTGCTCGACTAAAGTGACTGTGACGATGCCAGTAGCAATAGAAGTAACAAAAGAAACGAAAAGTGTCAAAAGCACAATTTGAGTTTTACTAAGTTGTTCCAGATTCATTGCTTCCATTATAGCAAAAGACGCCATAGAGTCACCCCCGTTACGCAGGTATATTACTTACAGACAACGGGAAAGCCGGGTGGACTTGCGTCCACCCGGCGTAAAGCAGTTCGGCTTGGTAACCTGCCTCGGGTATCCAGCCCGAGCAGGGTGAGAAGCGGGTACAGTTTCTACGTAAGGTAGCAGGGGGCTTGGCCCACGTTGTTTCCCAGGCGAGAGGCCAGTTGTCTGGTAACTCCCGGCATAACCCGTCGTGGCGAGTATGTGGTTTAACGCACCTTCTCCAAGGTAACGCCCGTCCCTGCGCGAATACGGAAAGTCTACACGCTTCATTCCTCACCGAACCATGGTTCGAACCGACTTGATTCTACCCCCCCCCCTCTATAAAGTCAAGCCGCGAACTTTTAGATACATCTGCTCCGCAGCCGCCCAATTAAAGTTCTTCCAATATGCTTCTATATAACTCTTTCTGTCTGCGCCAAAATCGATGAAGTACGCATGTTCGTAGACGTCCAGCACAATGATGGGAAGGCAACCCCACACTCCCCCTTGGTTGTGCGCATCTGCATTATATTGCCGCAAGTTGCCATCTTTTGTATCCCAAGCTACCACTGCCCAACCACGGGCCGCCATGCCGCATTCGCTCACATATTTGATCGCATTTTCCATACTTCCCCATTTCTCTGTTAGTGCCTTAGCTAATTCTGGTGCTTTGGCATAATCTGCATCTCCCTCCTGAACACCAAAGTACCACTCATGCAAGTAAACTGCATTGGTAGCGAAGTTCTCAGCGTCTTTTAGCGCACGCAACTCACTGTATGTCGCGTTGCCACCCGGTGCAGTGCCCGCGATTATTTTGTCTCTTAATTCTACTAACTTATCCCCGACTTCCTTTTCTTTCGCTACATAACCTGCATAAAGTTTATCTTTGTGAATCTGTTTTGTTTTATCGCTAATCTTTAGTTCTTCTGCCATAAATTTGTGTGTTTATTTATAACTTTTCTTAAAATTTTTACTACATAATCTAGATCACTCTTTTTTGTATCGTAACCCAGTGAGAATCTGACGGACTGGTTAGACTCTTTCTTACTTTTACCGAGAGCAAGTATAACATGCGAGCCTTCGTCACATTCTCCCGAGCTACATGCGGCACCAGCTGATGCGGCGATGCCGTATCTATCAAGTTCTAGCACAAGCAATTCAGAGTCAATCGGGAAAACAAAATTAGCATTATTCGCCAGCCTCACTTCGTGTGAACCATTTAGTAGAGCCCCGGTGTTCTTGAGAACTTCAGCTATAAAGTAATCTCGCAGAGTTTCTAGCTTTTTAGCTTGTTGGCCTGTTAGCTTGCTAGCTTTCTCGAGAGACACCGCCATTTGCTCAACTAGATCAACTGCTCCGGCATCTCGCACCCCCGGCAATTCGACTCCCCTGCGCCTGAACAGAAAGCCAATACCATCTGGTCCGCCAAACTTAGCCGCGCTGAAACTTGCCAGGTCCACACCCAAACTCTGCATATTAATCGGCAAAAGCCCTGGAGCTTGCACACAGTCACTATGAAAAAGTGGCTGGGGCGAATGGGAACTCGTTATGCTGACAGTCTGGGGATTTTTTCCGAGGACTTCAGCAGAGCGAGTTCCCTTTCGCCTTAACATTCTTGCGATTTCCTTGATCGGCTGGATTGTGCCTATTTCGTTATTTGCATACATGATGCTCACGAGTTTTGTCTCTGGTCGCAATGCTTGCTCAACTTGCTTGACTGAAATCAGGCCTTCGTGATCAGGCTTTAAATAAGTTACTTTCGGGAAATGCTTGAGCGCATCGAGCATGCTCTTGTGCTCTATCTGTGTGGTTATGACATGCGATTTCTCAGCGGTTAAACCGCTTTGGAGTGAAGCGGTAACTAGGATATTTGCCTCTGTGCCCCAGGGGGTGAAAATTATTTCGTCGGTGGCAACGCTTAGCACTTTTGCAATTCTTGCCCGTGCACTCTCAAGTCGCGCGCGCGCTTCGCGACCCTCGTGATAAATTGCGTTGGGATTATTGCGCCCCGCAGCGTTATCTAAAAATATGCGCTCCTTCATAATATGAAACATAATAGCAGAAATGCTTGACGGCCACCTGTGGTAGTGGCCGTCATAAATCAAGACCCGCAAGTCGGGCAAGCTCTGCGAAGGACTCCACAACAAAGTCCGTCCCGGCCTCAAGTAGCTCCTCCCTGCTGTGAGTGGTCAGGATCCCGCAGGTGAAGCACCCTGCTTCGACAGCAGACATCGCACTGCGTGGCGTATCCTCGATGACCAGGAACTCCAGTGCGCCGACACCAGCCAGTCTGGCAGTCTCTGCCCAGTGATGCGGATGCGGCTTAGCACGATCTCGCGGCAACGAATCAGCTGGCATGAGCACCGAGAACTCCTCCCGCGAGAGCAGGAGTGCCCCAAGTGCCGCGTCGAGCGAAATGTTCGAGGCTGCGGTGGCGATCGCAGTGGCAAGTCCAAGCCGTCGCACGGCCCGAACGAATTTCACCGCTCCCGCCACTTCTTGGGCTTCAGAGAGATGTCCGACGAAGTACTCCCTCTTGTGCCGTGAGAGTTCCCGCACATCTATCGCCGTGCCCAAACCCAGTCTGTTTGTGATCTCGGTAAAGATCTGGGTATTGGTTCTGCCCAAGAGTTCTCGCTTGTCCTTGAGCTCGTATGGGATTTGGAACTGTCGGCATGTGGCTACTACTGCCCGAATGTTGATCTCTTCCGAATGAATGAGAGTGCCGTCGAGGTCGAATCCGACCCCGGCGATATTGCGACCGTGGATCTGCATGTGACCTCCTGCCGTGATACTACATATATTTATTCTTATTGCAAAGATCCCTTGGAAGCGTTAGTATGCATCCTGTAGCATGAGCACTCTTTCTTATATTCTTATAGCCGCTTTAGTTGTGCTTCTGGCATGGGTCATCCGGCTTGAATTTAGGATCTCGCGCTTGCTCGCGGGCAAGAATGCCAAGACACTCGAGGACACAATAGTGCGCTTGCGGGACGAACTTACGAAATTGTTTGTCCACAAGCAGACCACCGATGAGAGAATAAGCGAGATTGATGGGAGAGTAAAAAAGAGCGTGCAATGGGTAGAGACCGTACGCTTCAACCCCTTCCGCGACCAGGGTGGCAATCAGAGCTGGAGCACATTGCTTGCGGATGAGAGGGGCGACGGAGTTGTCTTTACTGGACTTTGGAGCAGAGACAAATCGAGTGTCTATGCCAAACCTATCAAGGGTAGGTCAAGTGATCACGAATTGTCGGACGAGGAACGAGAATTGATAGCGCGTATCACATCTAATTGATATCGTGAAGAGTACAACAACACAACCATGGAAAATAATTCTAAAACCGAAAGACCGCCTGTTGTTGTTGTCCTTGGCCATGTTGACCACGGCAAGTCTACCCTGCTTGATTACATCAGGAAAACAAACGTTGTAGAAAGTGAGGCGGGAGGTATCACCCAACACACAGCTGCCTACGAAGTAACGCACGAATACGAAGGCGAGAGCAAGCGCATCACATTCATAGACACACCGGGACATGCGGCATTCGGCAAGATGCGCGAGCGAGGCGCGGCGGTCGCAGATATCGCCATTCTGGTAGTTGCCGCAGACGATGGCGTCAAGCCGCAGACGCTCGAGGTCCTTGATGCAATCAAGAAAGCAAATGTGCCATTTGTAGTTGCCATAACCAAGATCGACAAATCTGGCGCCAACATAGAAAGAGCCAAGCAAAGTTTGGCTGAAGCGGAAGTCTACCTCGAAGGTTACGGCGGCACGGTTTCGTTCGCAGCGGTTTCTGGCAAGACCGGAGAGGGCATCCCAACACTACTGTCACTCATACTTCTTCTCGCGAGTCTCACGGAGCTCACTACAGATAATAGCGCGGCAGGAGAAGGTGTCGTAGTCGAATCTCACCGTGATCCTAAGAAGGGGTCGCTGGCCACGCTCGTTATAAAGAATGGCGTGCTGAAAAAGGGTGATGTGGTGCTTGTAGATACAGATGTGTCTGTGGCGAGAACTCTGCATAATTGGGAAGGTAAGGCGATCGAGAGCGCCATTGCTTCGACACCAGTTATCTTAAGCGGGTTCACAGAGTTACCAGCGGTGGGCGCGCACTTGGCAGTATTCGCCGATAAGCGCAGTGCCGAGGACGCGGCAGAGATTGCGAGAAGTAGCAGGGGAAGCTCGGCCAAAGCTACGAATCTTGAAGAAAGCAAAGAGATCATAGTGCCGATCGTAATCAAGGCCGACAGCGCCGGGACACTTGAGGCTCTCATGGCAGAGTTGTCTAAGCATGCAACAGAGAAGGTAGCCATCAAACTTGTAAGTAGTGGGGTGGGCGAAATTTCGGAGACGGATATCAAATTTATTCTCGGCTCTGATAAACCCGTTGTGCTCGGCTTCGGAGTCAGTGCCGACAGGCATGCAACTGACCTTGCACTCAAGAACGGGATTGCGATTGGACTCTTCGATATTATCTACAAACTTACCGAGTGGCTTGACGAATACGTCCAGAGTGTAAGCCCGAAGGAGGAAAGCGTAACTGTGACTGCTCTGGCCAAAGTTCTCAAAACCTTCAGTAAAACTCGCGACAAGCAGGTTATTGGCGGCATTGTGATAGAGGGCAAGCTTGAAAAGAGCAAGAAGGTAAGAATCAAGAGGGCCGATGAGATCGTGGGCGACGGCAAGATTGCTAACCTCCAGAAAATGCGCAACGATGCAGACTCTGTATCGGAGGGAGAGCAGTTTGGCGCAGTGATAGAATCTAAGCTTGCAATAGCTGAAGGCGATATACTTGAGATCACAACTAAATCCTAAATAGATGCGAGAGCGGCGACAAAATAGATTAACAGATGAATTCCGAGATCTGGTTTCAGAGTGCCTGGAGAAGGAGTCAGATCGCAAAGCCCTGATAACAATTACGCGAGTAGAGCTTCTGGGCGAAGGCAAACTGGCCAGATGTTATATGTCTGTGTTCCCCGTTGTGAGTGAGAAGGCGGCCTTGGGCTTCGCCGAGAGACATGCCGGAGTCGTAAGAGAGTACATCTCGCAGAAAACAAAAATGCGCCATGTCCCCAAAATTCAATTTGTACTTGACCAAGGAGAGAAAAACCGCCAGAGAATAGACGAGCTCCTGCGAAAATAGTAAGCTAGTCATACGGCCACGTAGCCAAGTAGTAAGGCAAGGGACTGCAAATCCCTTATACGCGGGTGCGATTCCCGCCGTGGCCTCAAGGCCAAGGAACACGCAAACAATTTTGCGTGTGTCGGGAATCGCAAGCCGGAGCGTTAATTCGCAAGCTTGCGAATTCGTGAGGCGGGGTCGCGACCGAGGCAAGTGACGACGAGCCGAGAGTTGTGACCGTTTCCCGCCGTGGCCTCCCGTTGCTCGGGTGGCGGAATTGGTATACGCGCAACACTTAAAATGTTGTGATCGAAAGGTCATGTGGGTTCGATTCCCACCCCGAGCATAATTTGTTAAGATAGTCTTTGTTACCCCCCCATAGCTCAGTTGGTAGAGCAGATCCCTCTTAAGGATAAGGTCGTAGGTTCGAGCCCTACTGGGGGGACTCGATGTTTAAGTACTCGCTCATATTTCTTATACTCATTCCGGCGGCAGCGCAGGCTCATGTGGCCGGTACATCTTACGATCCATTCTATGGCAAGCAGTCCTCGATAGAGCACATCAAGCAGCACTACAGTGAGGGCGATTTGCGTGTATTGATAGTGCCCGGGCACGGCAAGAATGACGGCGGCACGCAATTTGCTGATTACTACGAACGAGATCTCAATGTGTTGATCGCCCACAAAATTTTGAAGCTACTCGAGAGCGATAAGAACTTTAAAATTTATGTAGCACGTGACGAAACTGGGCAATATGCATCTTGGTTCCAAGCTTTCATGGACGAGGGGCACGCAGAGATCACGGCCTTCAGGGATGCTTCGATCAAATATTATAATTCCGCAAAATCTGCGACAGTCGCGACAACTCAATCTGTTTACCACAACACGGCTCCAGCTCAAACAGCTTTCGAACTCTACGCCCTCAATAAATTTGCCAACGACAATCGGATAGACATTGCCCTGCACATCCACATCAACGACTACCCCAGATCAAACATGCGCGTGCCGGGCGAGCACATTGGCTTCACTATCTATGTGCCAGACTCAAGCTTTGCGAATGGCGCCACGAGCCAAGCCCTGGCAATCTACTTACGCGACGAACTCTCTCAAGTTATGCCCATAAGCACATTGCCGGGTGAAGACTTGGGTGTAACACCCGATCGCGAGCTAATTGCTATCGGCTCACATGGCACTCGAGATAACGCCTCACTCTTGATAGAGTACAGCTACATCTACGAGTCACAGTTTGCCAGTCCAGAAGTTCGCGCACTTTATCTTGATTACCTTGCCAGACAGACAGCCCAAGCTCTCGAGAACTTTTTTGGATACCTGCCTGCGCAGGCAGGCCTGGTAACCAAATCAGAAAGCTCGAGCTTTTATTTTTCTAAATTGTTGTTTAGGGGGATGAGGGGCTTACCGGATATCCTAGCTTTGCAAATTAGACTAAATGAGCTGGGTTTGTATCCGCCGTTGGGTAAGACATTGCGAGATTGCCCTATGACAGGCAACTTCGGTCCTTGCACCGAGCAAGCAGTCAAAAGCTTCCAAGCCAAAAATTATCTTGAGCAAGTTGGCATGGTAGGTCCGAAAACTCGCACGCTCTTGAACACGATCTGATTACAAAGTATCATGGACTTTTGCCGAGGTGGCGGAATTGGTATACGCACTAGCCTTAGAAGCTAGCTCCCGCAAGGGATTGAGAGTTCAAATCTCTCCCTCGGCACTACTTTTATCCCTTTCCGTCTACGTCCCAGTGTGGCGTACATGGGGCAGCGCACATCTCTTTCATCCAGACTGCTCCGGTTACGCTTTCCTGGTATCTTTTGTACTTCATTGTCTTGCTATCGGAAACACGAGTGAAATTAGTCTCGATAAAATTATCAAGATCACGATTCAATCGCACATCAAGTTTGTATCCCGAATCATGTCCACCACTTTCATGAGTACCCTCCAGGGCCGAGGTAACTATTATCGTACAAGCATTACACTTACTTCTAACATAGAAAACAGCATTCAAAGTATCTTGGCGTATACCCTCAAGGACAACTCCAGTTTTAACGCTAATGCCAGCGACTGTTAACTGCTTGAGCGCATCAGCTTGACTCAAGCATGTGCTGCATAAAGCTCCTCCCCCAGATCCGCCGCCCGAGGAACCACCTCCGCCAGAACTGCCACCGCTTGGCAAATTGATATTCTGCTCTGTGACAAGTTTGGGATTAATCGTATGCAAAAGTATATACGAGACCAAAGCCAGAATGAGTCCCCCGATGGCACCCAAGATTCTATTTTTCGCATCTCCCTTTGCCGAGGGCGAGGCCCAAGAGATAGTGTACTGAATACCACCCACCACAATCATGACGAGGGCAAGAGCCACCGTGACTGTTAGGGCAATGTTATATGCCGTGCCAAAATATTCTGTGCTCTTAGTATTAACTTCCGGGCCACTAGGAAGCTGTTCGAGTAGCTGGTACTTGCCAGTCTCTTGTGCGTAAACTTGCGCGGTCATAAGAAATTAACTTTGGAACTGCGGGGGCGGCGGTGTCTTGTCGGCACCACCTCCGAAGAAGGATTCCCGCAGAATTCCCACCAGGCCCCAGACGGAAACGATCACGAAGATAGCAATGATGCCCCAGAGCATCTTAGCCTTACCTTCAGTCCTGCCTGCCTCATCACCAGCCTTACCGATAAATTGCACCAGACCCCAAATGAAATACACAAGGCCAAGCCCGATTATGAGCGGGATGAGCAAACCCAAAATACTCATGCCCACCCCGATGATCGAACCTACTGTTGCTGCTGCTTCCATCACTTTGGTGCTGCTGGTAAACCGGGTGCGGGCAATGCGCTTGAGCCACCTGTGCCAGTTGTCTCTTGCAAGAAGGTGACCAAGCCCCAGATCGAGATGATCACGAAGAGGGCTATCACGCCCCAGATCATCCGCTGCTTGCCTTCTGTGCGAGCCGTCTCATCGCCAGCCTTGCCGATGAAAATAACAAGTCCCCAGATGAAAACAACGAGGGCAAGAGCCGTTAAGATGGGTAACAAAGTGCCAAGCCAGCCACCTACGTCCTTCAAGAGATCACCGATAGTCTTAGCACTAGCGAAACTCGGCAAAATTAGAAGTAAAACTGGCACTAGAATTTTGTTTCTCATCCCATTAGAAGTTTATGCATAGTAATATTATGTGGTTTTATAAAATCTCGTTAGATAATCACCGTAACTTCTAACGGGACAAGTATACACAATTTTACCCCATAAATAAGCCACAGAAAGCAGTTTATCCCCAACCCTGTGGCCCGCGAAGCCTATCGGCGAAGTGGGCTTGCATTTCGTATTAATATGTGATATAATTGAGGGTAGATCAAGGACGCTGACAAATGGTCCTAAATCTAGAAAGGAAAAGTGAAGATGCCCAAGCTGCTAGACTTGATCCCATTCGACGAGGGGATCTGGTACGTGATCGAAAAGCTCTTCTTGGGAGACAAGAAGGGCAGAGAGCAACAGAAGGAAGACGCGGACGCGGTCCGCAGTCTGGTCTCCCCGCTCATCGAGAGCGAGGACGGACAGCGGGATTACCCCGCCCTTTGCGCCGCGCTCGACCATCCGAACCGCTTCCAGCGCGAACGCATTCAGCGTATCATCTACGCCGATGCGTACGTTCACCTCTTCGGCAAGGCGGGTGACAAGCCCAAGAAGCCGGGAGAGGACGCCCGGGAAGCACTTCGCGACGGAATTCTCTAGAAGGAGGAGAGACATGCCAACGAAAGACAAGAGTCTCACCCAGATCGCCAAGACCGACGAGGGTGCGTATCAGGAGAAGTTCCTGAAGCGCTTCAAAGTCTGGGCGGAGCGTTGGGATCGGATCTGTTCTGATCCGGAGGCGCTCAAGAGAGCGCTCGATCGCCGCTCTGACGACGGCTTCGTGGCCATCGTTGGGGAGAGTGTCCCAGACTGGGACACGGCCAAGGCGCAGGGTCGCGAGATCTTCGACAAGGTCGCCGAGCCCATCGCGGATTTCGATCGCGAGATGGCCGAGATCGGCCGACGGATCAGCCCTGTCAGGTTGTTCATGGGGCTGGTCAACAAGCTGCCGTACTTCCGGTCACGACCGGTCGGCCAGCCAGTCCCACCCCTACCACCCATCAGGAGAAGGAGGTACTAAATGAGAACGTATCTCGATTCAATCGGACAGTGGACGATCATCGGCTTCGGCGCCATGCTCGCGGCCATCACGGCCTGCGGGTTGTGGGGCTGGGACACACCCGCACTCGTCCTGACGCTCGTCTACATCTTTCTTCCGCTCGTCGTGGTGTTCATCTCCCCGACGATCGTGGCCCTCTTCTTCACCGGCGTCGCCCTCGCCTCGCAGATCCCCTACATTCGGGCGGTGGCGATGCTCGTTCGCTTGCTGTGGTTCCCCTATTTCTTGGGGGTCACCTACGGCACCTTCGTGCTCGTCTTCAAGACGGAGCAGAACCGCTACGGCTTCCTGCTCTGCGGCGTTCTGTTCGTCGCCTACATCGGTCTCGGCGTTGTCTTTCCTCCGGGGAAGCTGCGTCAGTACGCCGGCCTCATCATAGCGGTCGTCGCACTCGCGAACCTGGCGAGGATGGTGGCCTGGCCGAGCGCGGACACTGTGCACGAGACGGGAAAGAAGGTCGTCCGCGGAGTCGAGACTGTCGCCCGCGGCAAGGATACGGCGACTCGGCATCAAGCCGTTCGCGACCTCGTCAAGCAGGCACAGGCCGTGAATGAGGAGAAGGAAGGCCGGCGACTGGCGCGATGGGCAAACGTTCTTCCGCACATCCCCGACGAGCAGCCGCTACCGGCTCCACCAACAGCGCTCGGGTTCGAACTCCCGAAGCCGACGAGACATATCGTCGCGCAGTTCCTCGAGAACCAGGATGGGCGCTTCGACCTCACCAAGGTCGCGGATAGCCCAGGCTGGCAACATTACACTCTCACCACCGTGGAAGGCGACACCGGCCACGTGGTTTGGAAGGAGGGTGCCGGCAAGGGAACGGGCTGGATCGTGAACCGCGACGGGACACGAGACAGGGGTGAAGCTATCACAATGCGCTGGGACGAGAACTGCTGTCACGACGGCATCTGCGAGGGTACCCCTTGTTGGGTCTCGGAGAGCCCCAGTCACGGCCAGATGCGGCTCTACCCATGACCCGGCCACGAGCACGCCCCCGCTCACGTTCTCCTGGACCATTTGTCTCAAGTCACGGCCTTCGCTCCGTCACTTCCCCGCCATAAGCTGGGAGGGGAACGGCGCGAAGGCTGTTTTTCATTTTGCTGGCAAAATGACCCCGCGAAGCTTTAGCGAAGTGGGGCGAAACAGGGTTAACTTACCTCCCCGACGAAACTTGCGATCAGATTAACTATGCCGAAGGCCGAGATAGTAATAGCTACACCTATGATACCCCAGAGCATGTGATTCTTGCCTTCGGCCGCGCCTTGCGAATCAGCCCTCTCGCGCGCACCAATAAAGTACTTAACCACCCCGAAGAGGAAGTATATTACAGCAAGCGCAATCAAGAGCTTCAGTATAGGGTTGACGATCTCTGTCTTGATCTTGCCCACTGCCGCGGGAACTGCGGCTAAGTACTCGTTCACAACTTATGTCTACTGGACACCCACTACTCCAGGAGGAGTGATAGGTCCTTCCTTAGTTATACCAAGAGTGCTGGCGATGAATTCGACGATGCCCCAGATCGAGACAATCACGAAGAGGGCCACAATACCCCACCACATCATCTTCTTGCCGTCCTCACGCTTCTCGGCGTCGCCCGCGATTACGAAGCGAATCAAGCCAACTATAAAGAAGATGAGGGCAAGACCCACCAGAACTGGGATCGCGCCGGATACGAGACGCTTAATCAACGACAACAAGTTCTCCAGGTTCTCCCCCACTGCAAGTGCCGACATAGGCGCAAGCATGGCAAAGGAGAGAGCGGCTGCGGTTATCTTAGCTTTAGTCATTTTATTACTTATTATTAATACGCTATTAATTTTTAACCACTAATTCATGCCTACTTTGAGGCTAGGGCAATTATACACCCCCATATATTTCTGGATAGCACTATTTCCACAGGCTATCTATCTTGCCCTGATTAACCGAACCATCGTCGAGCTGGAAGGTACTCCGCAGGGCAGTAGCCAAACCCCACAATGAGATCATAATAAAGAGAGCCACGATACCGAATGTCATGCTCTTCTTGCTCTCTGTTAGTTTAGCTTCGTCGCCAGAATTCTTGATCACGAGCACAACAGAATATATGAAATAGACTAGAGCCAGACCCACAAGGAAAGGGGGGATAAACTGTAACTGTATCAGGACCTTGCCCACTATTATTTTGAATGCTGCCGCTTCATTCATATATTCTATACATGTTAAATAAGAAGCTTGATCAAGGGCCGATTACTCCCACAGTATCTTGGATCGCCGTGGCTATAACTTTGGCCCCAATCAAGACCGCGCCGCCAATGATCGCCCAGAAGAGAGACGCCTTAGCCTTCTCGAGTTTAGTCTCATTGCCTTGAGCCGTCACGAAGAGGAACCCTGCGTAGACAATGAAGACTACTAGTATTGGCACGCCGATGGCAATTATCACCTCGAGGACTTTGTTGAGAAGTTCGGTAAAGTTCGTGGTTCCCCCAAGAGGATTTTTGAAAACTGACGAACCGCCCTTGCTCGTGATCTGTGCATAGGTGGTCTGGGTGAAAAATTCTAATATTCTTTGCATATTTCTTGTTTAAAATATTCCTACTTTAAGCGGATTCCGGAAGCCTTCTGCTCCCAAGCCAACCAGAATTGTGTTCACAATCACCCAGGCTGCGGCCGCTACAAATAGGCCCAAGATAGAGGAGCCAATAATGCTCTTGCCCTGGATGCGATTGCCTTCGCTTGCCCCACCGAAAATTATGTACAAACCGCCCACGGCAATGCCCAGCACTGCAAGCAAGAACACAATGTCGATCATGTAGTCAAAAATCTTCACAATCAGTACACCCAAATCTTGAAGTGTACAGCCATCAAGGAATTTTGCGTCTGCCCCTTCTCCAACAACTTTTCCGTTGCAATCAACTAATGCCATTTTTATATATTTAACAAGTCTTGGATGCGGGCGCTTGCCGCCGACACTGCGCTGCTCGGACTTAACTTGCCTATTAATACAGATTCTATCATATCGGCGAAGATATTCCTCGTCACTACCCAGTTGGGATCAAACCAGGTCTTGCTGATTACGGCCGCGGACTCGAAGAGAGCCACATTCGGATCCTCATCGGCCACAGAGAGGAGGTCACGACGGGCGGGAGGCAAGCGCAACTCACTCCCCGCTATATCAGCCGCAACACCAAGTGACATGCGATAGGCCACGGCATAGGCCGCATTCTGCACGGACGAATTCTTGATAACAGCGAGTGTGTATACATCTGCATATGTGAGACGGCGCTCACCGCTTGAGATCTGTGGGAAATTGGCCGTATCGAAGTTAAGGTGTGGGTTGCGAGCCTCGATTATCCCCAGTTCACTACCAAAGCCGAAGTAGATCGCAAGCTTGCCTGCTATGAATTCGTCAAGCGAGCTGCGCTTGGCAGAGTTCCAGGAATACTTGGGTAGACTTGGGTTGCCGAATTCGGAGTAGAAGCGCAGAGCTGATTCCGCATTGGTACCCTCTGCCAGTACGACAGAAGCCCGCCCTAGGGCAAACGTGACGATCTTGTTACCAGTCTGCATAATCTGGGCGGAGAGGATCTCCTTGAAGTGACTCACATTATTGACACCCCCGAGACCGACAGCGCCCTCTACGATATTGCCCCGCTCGTCGAGCTTGGTCAGGCGCTCTGGCAGAAGTTGAACCTCGAGCCAAGTGGAAGGCGGAGCGGATAAGCCCGCCTTAGTGAACATGTCACGATTCCAGTACATAACTATTGGATCTAGGAAAAGGGGCAATCCAAGCACAATGCTCTCACCACCTTCCTGGTCTGTCCCAAGCAACGTCTCGCCGGCCTCAACGAAACTGTCCATGAAGAGGCGCCTTGAGAAAGCCGTCTCGGGCAGTGGCAGAAGCTTGTCCCGTTGCTTCAAAACAAGAGTATGCGGCGCAAGGATTAGATCTGGCCCTTTGTTCGAGGCCAGAGCATCAATAAGTTCCGCTTCGAAGCTGTCGGCTCGTTTCTCCACATAGGTAATCTCGAACTTGTCCCCGGCATCTATAGCCTTCTGCAAGATATCTTCCATCGTAGACTTAGAGACCGTGCCCCACATTATTACTGGCTGCGCAATAAGCTTGTCCTGTGAGCCGCTACCCCCACCCAAAACGCCCGAAAATATAAGCACAGCCCCCACAATAAAGAAGGCAAAAACTATCAAAAGAATTGTTTGGAATGACTTCACGATTTATGATTTATGATTCATGATTTACGAAGTAAGAGTCCGAAATGATGCGAGCCGGCGTCAAATTCGCTCACTTTGCTAATCCCGGCTGGCAAAATATCTAGCACTTCGTGAGGTTTAAGCTTATCTTGCCAGTCTATGATAAGCATTTCGCCACCAGGCTTCAAGATTCTACTTGCCTCTTTCAAAAATTCTTTTCTCGTCTGCGTTTGAAAAAGCACATTCGAGATCACAACTGCGTCGGCAACATGATTGGCAAGCTTCGTTCCCCCAGATACATCAACATCGCCCCAAATTACGCTTAAATTACCTAATCCTTTTTTGTCCGCTTCTTGTTTAATCTTTTCCAGATAATGCTTCTGCACGTCTACCGCGTACACATGCCCCTTGCCCAATTCTTGGAGCTTATCGGCCAGGGCAATAGCGTAGTGTCCAGAGCCTGCCCCGAGATCAGCAACAATGTTCCCCGGCCGCAAGTGCAAGTGGCTAATATTTAAAGCCGGTGAAGCGAAGTTTGTCATCCCCTATATTGTATCAGATCACTAGAAAACACCGCCCTCTCTATCCCCACGTCCCACTTAGCGCCCTGGGCGCTAAGTGTTATCATTCGCACATGAGAAAACAAAACTTGGCTCCTGGTGAAATTTATCATGTCTTTAATAGAGGTGTAGACAAAAGGCAAATCGTTATGACACCCGAAAATTCGGAAAGATTGGTAACGTGCATCGATATATTCAACCAGGTCGAGCCAGAAGGTGGTCTTTACGAATTAAATTTTTCTAATCAGAACAAAATTAAGAAGAGTGACCCTCTTGTTGAGATAATTGCTTATTGCATCAACCCAAACCATTTTCATCTTATTTTAAAGCAAATCGCGGATCACGGTATCAGTAAATTTATGATGAAAGTGATGGGAGGATATTCCTGGTACTTTAACAAGAAAAATAAACGTAGCGGGCCACTTTTCCAGGGGCCGTTCAGGGCCAAGCACATAACAACGAATGAACATTTGGTTCATGGAAGCGCCTATGTAAACCTAAACGACCGAGTCCACCAACTTAGCGCCCAGGGCGCTGAGTTGGTGAGATCGAGTTGGTTAGAATATACGACAAATATTCAAGGTATTTGCGCAAAGGAAATAGTGCTTGAACAGTTTGATTCAAAAGATGACTATAGGATCTTCGCACTTGATGCACTTACCGAGATGATACGTAAAAGAGATGACTACGCTGAATTGAAGGAAATTTTGATGAATGAATAAAACACTTAGCGCCCTGGGCGCTAAGTGAAATCAGTCAAAGAAATTAAGAAATAAGAATACCGCCCCGACAAGGAAAACGAAAATAACAAACAACTCGCTTAGTAATAGGAGTGTATTTGCTAATAGATCTGTAATAACTCCTTTTCTTTCCGCTTTTTCTCTAGTACTATCAATCCAATTGAGAAAATCTCTTAACCAGCGTACTAGTCTTTTGGGTGTGTAAGGAGTCATCATAGGCGTTCTACCGAAGCGATATTGTCCCCAGGGCGGAGCTTCATGATTCTTACGCCTTGAGTCTGACGGCCTAAGGTTGGCACTTCTTTGCCTTCCACTCTGATTACTTGGCCCATCTTAGACATGGCCACAAGTTCTTCTTCAGCGCCAAATAAGACTTTAGCCACTATTAGCTTGCCAGTTTTGGCAGTCACTTTGGCAGTCTTGACGCCAGAACCGCCGCGCTTCTGAATCTTGTACTCCTTGATTTTAGTTTTCTTGCCCAGGCCGTTATCGCTCATCACAAAGAGCGTGAGCTCACTCTCTTTTTCTTTCTCCACCAAGTCTGCGCCCACGATCTCATCGCCGGACTTTAGCTTCATGGCTCGCACGCCGCCTGCGGCTCGACCCATCGCTCTTATATCACTCTCTTTAAACCTAATTGCTTGGCCGCCTCTGGACGCGAGCACGACACTATCCCCCTTCTCAACCGGGAACACGCCTAGGAGTTCGTCTCCTTTATCTAGAGTGATCGCAATAATGCCGGATCTGCGCACGTCGAAGAATCTGTCTGCTTCAACTTTCTTGCCCACGGCACGTTTAGTGATCATCATCAGTTCAAACTTTTCGCGCGCTTTCGCTTCTTTAGGTAGTGGCAAAACGCTAGTCACTTTCTCTCCCTCACTTAGAGATAAGAAGTTCATTATGCTCTTACCTTTGGTTGCCCGTTTGCCTTCGGGAATATCATACATTTTGAGTTGATACACTTTGCCCCGATCTGTGAAGAACAAGAGATCAGAATGAGTGCGGGCGCTAAGCAAGACCGTGATAAAGTCCTCTTCTTTAGTATCAAGATCCACCACGCCCACGCCGCCTCTCTTCTGACGTTTGTACTCTTCTGGGCGCGTGCGCTTAATATAACCGCCGCGCGTGAGCACGAGCATGCTATCTTCGTCGGGGATCATATCTTCCGTGCTAATCTCTTTGGCCCCACCCTTCACAACTTTCGTGCGCCTGTCATCGCCAAATTTATCTATTATTTCCTGCGACTCCTTCTTGATCAGAGTAAGCATTTTGGCCGCGCTCTTAAGTATGCTTTCAAGTTCTGCAATCAGGGCCAGCATTTCTTTAAGCTCATCTTCTATCTTCTTGCGTTCGAGACCGGCGAGTTTAGAGAGCTTCATTTCAAGTATCGCGTTTGCCTGAAGCTCGCTAAACTTGAATTGCTTCACTAGCCCCTCGCGGGCAGTTGGCACATCGGCTGACTTCTTAATTAGCTTGATAATTTCATCTATGTGATCAAGCGCTTTCTTGAGGCCTTCCAATATATGCGCGCGATCTTTGGCCTTGGTGAGATCAAATTGCGTGCGACGTTTGACTACAACCTTTCTATGACCCAGAAATTCCTCCAAAATTCTTTTCAGTGACAAAGTCTCTGGCACGCCATCTACCAATGCCAGCGTGTTAAAATGAAACATTGTTTCCAGGTCTGTGTGTTTGTAGAGCGCATTGAGCACTTTCTGTGGGAAACTGCCATGTTTGAGATCAATTGCAATTCTAAGATCATCGAGTGTTGTCGACTCATCACGAATATCTTTCACTCCCTCAATCTTTTTCTCATGCACAAGGTCAGCCATCTTGATTATTAGCTCCGCCTTGTTGACTTGATATGGGATGGAGGTAATTACTATTTGGGAGTTTTTGTCTTCTATTATTTCTGCTTCACCACGAACAAGCACGCCCCCGCGGCCAGATGAGTAAGCGTGAGCAATATCTTTTTTGTTGAAAATAATACCGCCCGTTGGGAAGTCCGGCCCCTGCACAAATTCAAGTAAATCTTCATTCGTTGCCTCTGGATTGTCTGCTAAGTGTATGAGAGCCTGCATCACTTCGCGTAAGTTGTGCGGCGGCACTTTGGTAGCCATGCCGACGGCAATACCCAATGTTCCATTTAATAAGAGCATGGGCACGCGCGATGGCAGAACAAGGGGTTCTTTGCGTGTGGCGTCATAACTGGGGGTAAAGTCAACAGTCTCTTTATCAATGTCGCGCAAAACTTCTGATGCAAGAGCCGACATGCGCACTTCTGTATATCTGTAGGCGGCCGCGCTATCGCCATCAATCGAACCGAAATTTCCCTGGCCCTGAATGAGTGGATAACGACTAGAAAAATCTTGAGTCATCTTCACGATCGAGTCGTAGACGGCCATGTCGCCGTGTGGATGATACTTCTTGAGTACATCGCCCACCACTCCGGCAGATTTCGTAAACCGTGCACTGTGTACGCGCCCGTCTTCGTGCATGGCGTACAGAATGCGCCTGTGCACAGGCTTGAGACCGTCGCGCACATCTGGTAATGCGCGCGAAACAATCACGCTCATAGCGTAGGTCAAATATGAAGTGCGCATCTCGCCCACAATGGGAGTAGCCACGACGTTAGCGTGGGCAGCAGGCAAACCTTTCTCTTCTGATTTCTTCGATGCCATAATTACTCGCCCAAGTTACTTAGATCGTTCTTTATTGTCTCGAAGGGCGAGGCGATCTGACTATTTTTGCCTGCAAGATTCGTGCCCAAATTCACAACCCAAATTGTGAAGATGATAAAGCTAAAGATGGCTGCCGCCCAAAAGGCAATCGCCCTCCTTACTGGCTCCGGCTTAGATCGTAATTTTTCTAAAAAGTCCATGATAAGTTTTAGAAATTAGTAATTAGGTCAATTACCTGCCTGCCGCAGGCAGGGAAATTATCGGAACTACTTCTCCTTCCTTGCCCTCAAGATCTTTACGCTTCACAACTAATTTATCAACCGGCTTAGGCAAATCTTTGCCTTTGGCTTCATACATTGGAATTATAATCTTGGGATCAAGCGTAGTGGCATAGTCAGAACTGGGGCTAAATAAAATATCTGCATCTGACAAAACTTCTTTAGCCTCGGCTTTAATCGCACCGAGAGACTCTCCCAAGTGCACTAACCTAATATCATCAAATAAAACAGAATAAGCAGTGTTAATTTTGTTATCAGGGCCATCAGTTGGCACAGCGCGGACGAAAGTGCCATTTACTTCGTACTCGCCCGGGCCAACAATCTCAAAACCATCTCGCCCACCAATCCGCAACTTGCCAGCCGAAAAGCTAAGGTTCCAATCCCCTTGACTCACCTTAACCTCCCCCTGCCCAAAATACTGTATAACCATGATTGTATGAGTATATTATAGCATTTTGCGGAGCATTATGCTAGCTTAATTCCGGAGGGCACACATCATGATTGAGATCCAAGGCAGGAAATCGGGCTGGAAAATCGTTTACTACTACGAGCGCAGCGGCCCCACAATCACCGCCGGAACCATCGACGTGGCAGGCGTGTACAAAGGCAAGTTCAATATAGGTATGACCTACCTCACCGCCGGGGAGCTCCGATGGATCGCAGACGAGCTCGACAAGATCAACGGCAACAAAAAGTGAAGCGGCCACATCACGGCCGGGGAAAGCGAAAGTCAAGGCTGGGAGTGCGAGAGCGTCCCGGCCTTTCTTTTATCCACAACTCCTTACTTAGGACCCGGAGTCCTAAGTTATAATACGAATATGGTTAGGAAAGAAGCTTTTGCTGTTGGAGAGTTCTATCACATTTATAATCGTGGTGTAGATAAACGGAATATTGTAATTGATAGTAAAGACTCTGACAGGTTCGTGCAAGGATTGGCAGAATTCAATACGATAGAACCTATCGAGAGCATTTACTCGAACTCTTTTGCGGGCAATAAAAGGGACGATGTCTCTCCATTAGTTAACATTATTTGTTATTGCCTTAACCCTAACCACTTCCACTTTATTTTAGAGGAAATAGTTGAGGGCGGCATCAGTTTGTTCATGAACAAACAAATAGGTGGATACGTTAAATATTTCAATAATCGGCACAAACGTTCTGGGACTCTTTTCCCAGGGAGATTCAAGTCAAAACACATTTCTGATAACGATTACTTTCTCCATTCAGCTGCATATGTAAATCTGAACAACCGTGTTCACCAACTTAATGAAGAGAGTAACAAGCTTGTCCGTTCAAGTTGGAATGAATATACGCAAAATGCACGAGGGTTGTGTAAGAAGGATATTTTGCTCGAACAATTCACGAAAAATAGAGAGTTTGAAAATTTTTGCTTAGACAATCTTCCATTCATGATCGAAAAAAGGGCATCGTACAAAGAACTTCAAGAATTATTTAATGAAGAGTAAGAACTTAGGACTCCGGGTCCTAAGTTCTAAGCTGCGGGATTGCAAGACGGAAGAGGGTCTGGTAAGATTCCCTGACTTATGGATATGTTGATGGATAAGGATACGGAGGCCCAAATTGCAGACGAGAGTAACTCTCTAATGTCGTTAATATTGAAGGGTAGCCCTACCCTACCGGTTGTAGAGAGTCTTGTAGAGGGACGGGTTATCGGCAAGGACAAAATGGCTGTTTATATAGACTTGCCGCCTTTTGGAACTGGCATAATTTATGGTCGCGAATATTTGAACGCGCGAGATGTATTAAAAAAGACAAATATTGGCGACCTCATCACGGCCAAAGTAGTCGAGACTGACAACGAAGACGGCTACGTAGAACTCTCGCTCAAGGAAGCAAGACAAGCACTTCTCTGGACCGAGGCCGAAGAGGCTATAGCCAAGCAAACGATGTTCGAGGTGCTAGTCAAAGATGCCAACAAGGGAGGCCTTATCCTCGAGTGGCAAGGCATTGCTGGATTCTTGCCCGCCTCGCAACTCAAGCCAGATCATTATCCTCGTGTTGCTGATGGCGATAAAGAGCTTATTTACAAAGAACTTAAGAAATTGGTTGGCAACAAAATTGGCGTTTGCATAATCACAGCTGACCCAAAGGAAGGTAAACTCATTTTCTCCGAGAAGGGATCAAGCGATCCGGACAAGAAAGAAATCCTCGACCGTTATCAAGTTGGAGATGTTATTGATGGTGAGGTGACTGGTGCCGTAGACTTTGGCATTTTCATCAAGATCGAAGAAGGACTTGAAGGACTTGTGCATATATCGGAAATTGACTGGGCGCTAGTCGAGAATCCCCGCGCGATTTACAAACCAGGAACGAAACTCAAAGTCAAAGTGATCGAGATCAAGGACGGCAAGATTTCGCTATCTATCAAGGCTCTCAAACCCAACCCCTGGGTAGAGGCTGCCTCACGATTCAAGAAAGGCGACATCGTGGATGGTGTGGTTATCAAGTACAACAAGCACGGCGCGTTAGTCTCGATAGAGGAAGGCGTAGCAGGGCTCGTGCATATCAGCGAGTTCGACAGTGAGGAACATCTGCGAGCTACGCTTGAACTAGGCAAGAAATATCCTTTCGAAATCACTCTCTTCGAGCCTACCACTGCTCGCATGACGCTCTCGTTCAAGAAGAAGACTAGTTAAATTTGTTTTGGGCGATTGCTATATCGCCCGATTCTATTAGCGAGACTGCTTCGCCAATTTTTTTTGTCAATTTTTTCAGAACTTCAAGCTCTTTGGGTTTGAACTTGCCCAAAATAAACTCAAGCACTTTTTTCTCCCCCATTGGCTTCTTTAATTTCCCCGATGGAGTGCTGGGCGAAATACCAACTCTGATTCGTGTGAATTCTTGTGACTTGATAGCCCGAACAACAGAGCTTACTCCCCTATGACCCCCGGCACTCTTATTAAATGAGATCTTGAACTTGCCTATGGGGATATCTAAATCATCATGTATCACAACAAGCTTTGCAATATCTTTTTTTGATTTAATTAACTTAGCAACTAATTTGCCGGAATTGTTCATGTAGTCATCGAGCACGCGATAGCCCAACTTCTCGGCAATGATTCTGCCTGTATTGTGACGCGTATTTTCGTACTCAACTCCTGGATTACCTAACCCAACGATAATATATGCCATGGACCAGATTGTAACATGTGCTATAATGGGTCGCCATGGAGGAAGAAGTGAACATCGAAAGGAAACCGAAAAGTGATTTTTTGCCTTTCATTGCTGTTACACTCTTGATTGTTCTGCCGATCAGACTCTTCGTAGCTCAACCGTTTATAGTCAATGGCGCATCGATGTCCCCTACCTTTGAAAGTGGTGACTACTTGATCGTAGACGAACTTACATTCCATTTTCGCGATCCTAAACGCGGCGAAGTGATCATCTTCAAGTATCCCAAGGACCCTTCCAAATATTTCATTAAGCGCGTTATAGGATTACCCGGCGATACAGTGGACGGCGAGACTTTGGGAACCACCGAATACTTTGTCGAAGGCGACAATCGCGACGCAAGTTCCGACTCACGTGTTTGGGGACCGGTTGAACGGGATCTGGTAATTGGCCGACCCATAGTTCGCCTCCTACCGATTGGCGAACTATCTTTCTTGCCAGGTCTCGCAGAAAAAGATGCTTACCTAAGTGAGTAACAAATAAGCAATATGCAGGCCAAGAAGACAAAGAAAGAGAAAACAGAACGCAAGTCCCTAGAAGGACCGTATCAGTCGCCCAAGGGCATGCGCGACCTTTTGGGCAAAGAGTTTTATGCTTATCATGGACTCTTCGAAAAAGCAGCCGAAGTGGCGATCTATTACGGCTTCACACCCATCGAAACTCCAATACTTGAGCAAGAAGAAGTCTTCATAAGGGGCGTGGGCGAGGGCACTGATATTGTAGACAAAGAACTTTATACACTGCGCACCAAAGGGGGCGATAGACTAGCTTTGCGGCCAGAGTTCACCGCCGGAGTAATGCGCGCATACCTAGAACACGGCATGCAGTCACTGCCACAACCGGTCATGCTCTATTCATTCGGCAACTTGTACAGACACGACAAGCCACAGCGAGGCAGGTATCGCGAATTGCGGCAGTTTAATTTAGAAATTCTTGGTTCAGAAAAGGCTATCAATGATGCGCTTATAATAAAAGTATTTATTTCTATCTTAGGTGAGGCGGGCATAAACGAAATCGAGCTTAAATTAAACTCGATCGGTGATAAAGATTGCCGGCCAAATTATCGCCGCGAGCTAGTTAACTACTATCGCAAGAATTTAGGCAAGGTTTGTGTAGACTGCGTAGAGCGTTTCAAAACTAATCCGATGCGCTTGCTTGATTGCAAGGAAGAGCAGTGTCGCGAGATCAAATCGGGAGCGCCGGATTCTGTCTCCTATCTATGTGAGCCCTGCAAACGCCACTTCAAGGAGGTCCTAGAATATCTCGAGGGTATGAATATCGAGTACACCATCGATCACACTCTTGTTCGCGGGTTAGATTACTACACTCGCACAGTTTTTGAGATTTTCCAAAAGCAGAAGGAGGGTGAAACTGATCCAATGGCAGGACTCGCTCTTGGTGGTGGTGGCAGGTACGACTATCTTGGTAAATTATTGGGAAGCAACAAGCCTATTCCCGCTGTCGGTTGCGCCCCCGGAGTAGATCGCATAATTCTTGCGGCCAAGGAGAAACTTGCGCCCAGAATCGTCAAAAAGCCCAAGGTATTCTTTATCCAGCTAGGTTACGATGCCAAACTAAAGAGCGTACTAATTATAGAGATCTTGCGTGAAGCTCGCATCCCGATCGCTCATTCTATATCTAAGGATAGCCTGGCTTCGCAACTATCGGCCGCCGAGAAACTGGGCATCCCCTATTGTCTGATATTGGGCCAGCGAGAGGTCCTGGATAACACTGTCATAGTGCGTGACATGGAGACCCGCTCGCAGAAATCGGTCTTGCTCAAGGACTTGCCTACATATATAAAGGAGATCAAGACAGTTGCAAAAAAGTAGAGACTGTGACAGGATGTTCCCCACATGCGCAAAGCTGTTATACAAGTAACAAACGAGAAGAGCCAGGGACCATCCGTGGTTCTGCGCCAGTTCTCCAAACGCGTTTCTGGCTCGGGCATCCTGCGCCTTGCCCGTAGTGGCCGTTATCATGTGCGTTCTCAATCTTCACTCTCACGCAAACGTTCAGCACTCAAGCGCATTGAGAAGCGCAAGGTCATGCAGAAATTGATCAAACTTGGCAAAGCCCCTGTACCCAAGAAGCGCAGGTTTTAAGAGATGCTCGAGATAACCAATAAGACACGGCGCAAACTCTCAAAGCAAGAGCTTGTTTTGTTTGGGGAGATTGCAGAGAGAGTGCTCGGCAAGGACTACGAATTGTCACTGGTCATCTGCACAGACAAGACAAGCAAACACAACACTCTCGCATACCCACTCGGAGAGAGTGACGGCGAGATTCTGTTGAACCCTTCACGAAAAGGCAAGTACTCACTACCCTATCTTTTCCTCCACTCGTGTCTCCATCTCTCCGGCTTAGACCATGGCAAAAAAATGGACAGTCTGGAACTGAAACTTGCCAGACAAATCCACAGGGGACTCGGGACAGATCTCTGATACAATTACTGCATGAGAGGACAGATCATTGCGAGCATAGATGTCGGGAGCTCTAATGTTCGGGTTGCTGTTTGCGAATACTCGAGGAAGGACGGAACCTTCAGCGTGCGCGCTCTTGCTAAAGTGCCATCAGATGGCCTCAAGAATGGGTACATTGTGAATCCCGATGCGGTAACCGCAAGTATTGGCAATGCCTTGCGTGAGGCCGAGCGCACCGTAGGCGAGCGAATCAAGCGTGCCATAGTTTCTGTAGGTGGCGTAGGTTTGGGCACTGTGATTGATGTTGGGACAGTGGCCATCTCAAGAGCAGATTCACTAGTGAGCGACTTCGACATAGACAGACTATTGCAGGAGGCGGAGGCCCGTATAGGAGAGCGCCCCAACACAAGAATTCTTCACGCTATACCATCGGAATACAAAGTCGACGGACGGAAAATTCTGGGCAAACCAGGTGGCTACAGCGGCAACAAACTGGAGCAGAAAACGACTTTCATAACAGCTGCAGCGCCACATCTTGACGCTCTTGTAAAATCTGTCGAGGACAGCGGAGTCGAAGTCCAAGAAGTCTACGCCGCGCCTATTGCCGAGAGTATGGTCACAACTACAGCAACCGCAAGGAACGCCGGCACACTCGTGGCCAATATCGGCGCGCAAACAGTATCAATGCTCACTATAGAGGACGGACTGCCAACTTCACTCAAGGTTTTCCCTCTGGGGTCAACAGACATAACCCACGATATTGCCCTTGGACTGCGCATCCCGCTCGAAGCGGCAGAGAGCATCAAAATAAACGGTGAGCAAGAAAAGAAAAATCTGAAGCGCGTGAGCGAGATCACTGAAGCAAGGTTAAGTGATATTTTCGAACTTATCGACACCCACCTCAAGAAGATCGGAAGATCAGGCTTGCTGCCGGCCGGGGTAGTCTTCACCGGTGAAGGTGCTCACACGAAGGGACTCGAGAATCTTGGGAGGAGACAACTTGGCTTACCGGTGAAGATCGCGCGCAACAGCATACCTGACGAACTCACAGCTGTCGGCACAGACGAAGGAGCCTCAGGCAAAAACATCGCGCGCATGAGAGAACGATTGGAGAAGGCGCGTGGACCAGAGTGGTCAACGGCCTTAGGTCTATGTGTGCTCGGGATGTCTGCCGCACCGGAGGAATCGCTCGGTATACGCATGGCCAGGAAGACGAAAAACAGTCTTATGGGCTTCTTGAAACAATTCCTGCCATAGGCTATCATTCCCCATATGGCAAAAGTTAGTCCAGAAATTGAGGCCTTCGCGCGCATCAAGGTAATTGGAGTGGGTGGTTCAGGCACTAATGCGGTAAACCACATGGTTCGCTCCAAAGTCAAGGGAGTGGAATTTATTGCCATTAACACTGACGCTCAAGACTTGCATCACTCACTTGCTCCTAAAAAAATACACATCGGCAAAAATCTGACTAGGGGTTTGGGCACGGGCATGAATCCAGAATTAGGTCGCAAGGCTGCAGAAGAAACACTCGAGGACGTGCAGGGCGTGATCAAGGGCGCGGACATGGTCTTCGTCGCCTGTGGCATGGGCGGAGGCACGGGCACAGGTGCTTCTGCAGTTGTGGCCCGCGCGGCGCGCGAGCAAGGCATTCTGACCATCGGCGTTGTGACCAAACCATTTGCATTCGAAGGAGCGCAACGCAGTCGCATTGCAGACCAAGGCCTCGAAGAACTCTCACGTGAAGTGGATGCGATTATAGTTATTCCTAATGATCGCCTGCTCCAAATTATCGACAAGAACACAACAGTCTCGGCCGCTTTTGCTCTCTGCGATGAAATACTGCTGCAAGCAGTTGAAGGAATCTCTGATTTAATTACTTCGAAGGGATTGGTCAACGTAGACTTTGCCGACATCAGAGCTGTACTCGAGGATGCTGGTTCTGCTCTCATGGGTATCGGCATTGGCTCTGGCGAGAATCGGGCCACGGACGCGGCGCGCGCCGCTATCAATTCGCCTTTGCTCGATGTCTCGATCGAGGGAGCTCGAGGACTGCTCTTTGCAATCGCAGGAGGCGAGGACTTGTCAATGATGGAGATCCAAGAAGCGGCGCAAGTGATCACCGAGTCTGCTGATCCGGAGGCAAGAGTCATATTCGGCGCCTTCTACGACGACAGACTCAAGAAGGGCACAGTCAAGATTACTGTTATAGCTTCGGGCTTCGGGGGTGCACAAGCAGCACCCAAGAAGAAGGGCCTCTTCAGCTCTGGAGATATAGAAGCTAGTAAATCGGAAGCTAGAAGTTCCAGCGTCCAGCGTCCAGTCTCTAGCATCCAGACTCCAGTCTCTAGCATCCAGACTCCAAATTCTGACATGGGCATGGTCCAGAGCCGCGCCGGCAAAACAGAAAAGAAAGAAGAAAAGAAGGAAGAGGAAGAAGACGATTCTTGGGCCATGCCCGCATTTCTGCGAAGAAAGAAGTAACTCTCTTAAAAGAAAGGCGGTCGGTCCTCCACTTGGAGTTCCGACCGTTATTGTACGTATTCACTCGCCGATGATTTCTCGAAGCTCCCGCACCGCGATGCCGAACCCGGCTCCCATACCCTTGAGGCGATCATGCACCACTCCGTCCAAGGTCTCCTTGCAGCGAGTCCCCCATTCCCTTATCAGTGCCTCAATCTTCTCTGTGGACACAAAACCCCTGCCGACATCGGTCCGATCGAGTAGCTCCTTGGCCTCACTGGCCGCGTTTGAGTTAATCGTCTTCTGGTTTTATTGCGGCTTCTGCTCCAACCCTCTTTGTAGGTCGCGGACCGAGACCGACAACTGCTACTCCCGCTTCGTCATCTGGCGGTTGCGGCAATTGATAGCGCCGGAGTTTGGGCCATTTCGAACATGCCCAGTGGCTGCTCAAGGCGATGTCGAGGACTTCGAGAGCCACCATGGTAGTGGCACTGGCGACTACAAGAGACCACAGCCGCATGAAGGCTGCGATGATCGTAACGAGCGCTGCTAGCCCCGCAAGGTTCTCTAGAATACGCATTCTTGAGACCTCCTTCCGGTTTCAAACTAGCACACAATGCCTAGATACGGAAGGCCTAGGTTTGATCTTGCGGATTGCACTTTGCCTAGGTGCCTCGAGGCTAGCGCGCTTCCCACGGTTAGCACTCTGCCACCATATTTCTCATATAATTTATCAGCAACTTGGTGCACAGCTAACTGACTCTCTTTTTTTGCGAAGTCGCCGAAGAGATCTGGTTTGGAGGTGAGACCTCCAAGTGGAGGACTCACCTCCAGTAAATTCAACAAAGTGACGCCTGTGGCTCTGTATTTCTCGCTCTTTTTGATTAATTTGGGTAATCGCTCGCGAACTTTTGCAAGCAGTAGTTCCGGGGTTTGAGTAAGTGAAGAGAACTTAAATTCGGCTACCCGGTAGCCGAATTTATCTGTTTTAATGAACACGCTTGCCCCGCTCGCGGCAAGATTAAGTGACCTCGCATAACCGAATGCGTTTTCTATATTTTTAGCTAATTGGCCCATAAGCACTGCGGGATCGTTGGTAGAGGGCGAGAATGTGCGCGTCTTTTGAATTGACTTATGTTTAGCAAGATCACCTTCCCCTACTTTGTAAACTTGCTCGCCCCTAATCTCGTGCCATAAATCTAGAAAGTTCACATTCCAATGTGTGCGCACCCACTGCTCGTTTTGCGCAGCAAAGTCACCTACAGTGTGCACACCCAGAGCATGTAATAGCGGCAGACTGCGCGGGCCAATGCCCCACACTTTCTCTATACTCATGCCATATAACTCTCGCTCAATATTTTCTCGCGACACACAAACTAAACCGTCTGGCTTATCGCGCTTGCTCGCCAGTTTGGCCAGAACTTTAGTAGGCGCAAGGCCGAAAGAGAATGTCATACCCAGCTCGCGCTGCAAAGTATTTTTAATTTCACGAGCTTGCCCTGCGTAGTCTTGACGAAGCAGGGCGAAGCATTCATCTATGCTGTACTCTTCGACTTTGTCGCTAAACCTGCTCATTATTGAGTACATGCGCATAGCCATCTGCTCATATAATTCATAATCGCCTGGCAGCACAATAACTTGAGGAAAGTCTTTGCGTAACTTAAATATTGGGTAGCCGCGAGTTACACCCAGTCTTTTTGCCTCATAACTCATGGCCGAGGCAATCCCCCGCTCCGCGCCGGTAACAACAGGCAAGCCCCGCAAGTCCGGCCGGCGCGTAAGCTCGCAACCCACGAAGAACGCATCGCCGTCTACATGAAGAACTAAATGATTCAATGGTTTAATTTGCAATGTGTAAACAATGAAATAATGATTTAATTCGTTTTAAACATTCTGCCATTCCAAAATTGTTTGCAAATTGCAAATTGCTCATTTCGTCATTATCTCTAATATTTTCTGATAACTGCTCGTACTACGGCAGTAATTTTTAAATCATTTTTTGGGAAGATAGTTTTATACTTCTTATTCGCTGCCTCTAACGACACTTCTCTGCCGCGTTTCCGGTAGTATTTCATCGTAAACGCGCCGTCTATTTCTGCAATCACAATATCGTCACTTTTTGCCTCTACTCCGCGCTCAACAATAACCATGTCGCCCTCGCGGATACCAGCGTCTATCATCGAGTCGCCCTTCACTGTGAGCACATAAGTTGCCTCGCGGTTTTTGATCAAGTATGAGTCAAGACTAAGTGTACCGAGCACCTCTTCTTCCGCACCCGTGGGGAAACCCGCTTCAATCACACCCAAAAGTGGCACACCAGCGAAGTTCTCGCCCAGAGATATTCTGCCGCGAGAGTCTTGCTTAACGAACCCCGCATCTTCTAACTTATGCATCCACTTGAGCACCGCGTTTTTAGAGCGCACACCAATTTCCTTGGCAAATTCAGAATAACTAGGCAAACGTCTGTGAGCAAGATAAAAGCCGCGCAGTTTCCCCACCACCTCCCCCAAACTCCTCTTTCCTTCCTTCATCGCCATATATAAGAATTATGGTGTACGATCGTACACCATAGCAAGTCGAGTGTGTGGATAAAGTAAATTGTAAACGAATCGCAGCCGGGTACCCTCTTGGGTCCCCGGCTGCTGTGTCCAGCGATCGCGCTCATTTGCCGATGAGCGCACGAAGCTCACGCGCGGCGGTAGCAAAGGCCCGTCCAGTGGCCTTCAAGTGTTCGTGGATACTCCCATGCGCCTCCATCGACCTCGTCTCCCACTCGCGTGCCAGTCCCTCGATCCCCGACTTGGCGATGTGGTCCTTGGCGCAAGCCACTTCGAGTTCAGCCACGCGGTCAGCCTGCTCCCGGAGCTTCTTGACGTCAAGCAATAAGCCTTCGAATACCTTCGGGTCCGCGGCCAGCGTCACGATGTTCAACCAGTGCGCATCCTTCATTCCTGTCGGTCGCGTGATAGAAGCGGGCAATCCACCCGCTTCTCCACACCCTCCTCCTGCCATCGCGTCCTCCCGCTCTTGCACTAAGAGATCCGTGCTTTGGTCAAACTAGCACAAGCAACTATTTTTTGCTAGCATAAGCGCATTGCTTGGGCGCGTAGCTCAATTGGTAGAGCATCGTCTTGACGTGACGAGGGTTCCCAGTTCAAGTCTGGGCGCGCCCACCAAAATTATAAGAACCGGTGAATGGGGCGGGCCAGGAGGCCTAGTAATTTGTCGTGGATAGGTGGGTGCATCTGCTTATCGCCGAATGGTTTGGAATTCTTTGCTAAAAGATTGAAGTTGTTTATTAGTGGCCCAATTAGATCTTGGTCAGTGCCGGACACTACATGCTCATAATCACTTAGTAAACTCAAGTTATCCAGATTCGCACTGCCCAACATCCCCCACCCACTACTGCCATCGCTATCTATCTTCCCGTCTATGATGGCGTATTTAGAATGCATCATGGTGGGATAGAGCAAAACTTGCGCTCCGCGGCGCACAAGTGAACGCGCGTATTCATACGCGGCGAGATTCACTATTCTGGGATCAGAATTCTCGGGAATTAGCAGTGTGACTTTTACCCCTCTCTTGAGCGCCCGGAAGAGCGCAAACTGCAAACGTTCTGTGGGTACAAAATAGGGCGTAACTAGATGCACACTTTCGCGCGCTTTGCGTATTGCGCGTGTTAGCGCTTGGTGAATCATGCGCTTGCCAATATGCGGCGTGCTTGAGATGTAGTTTAATCGTGGCGTAAGTGGCACGTCGAACGCCTTGCGCGAAAGTGTCTTGCGTTTAACCGAGTGCCACAGGTAATTAAATGCGTCCGCGATAGGCACAAGTTCACTAGGTTCACTTGCCAGAACACGCACAGAAGCTTCTTGCCAGGAGCGCATCTTCTCGTCTATGCAAGCGCTGCCAATGTGAGCAATCCGTCCGTCTACCAGAATAAGCTTGCGGTGATCGCGGCGCGAGAACCAACTAAATAATTTGTATAATCGCCAGAAAGCAATGGGGTTAAAAAATTCAATTTCAATCCCAGACTTCCTAAATTCAAAAAGTAAACTAGCATTCTTGTACATTGACAGACTCCCATACATATCAAGTAATATACGCACCCGTATCCCTTCTTTCGCCTTTTTTAAAAAAACATCCAGGAACTCCCGCCCAATCCCCGAGTCTGCAAAAATCCAATTTTCAAGATCAATGCTGGAAGTAGCGGCCCTGCAATCATCAAGCTGCGAGAGCCAAACATCATGAGCCGTGAATTGAAAATTAAGATTCATAACCAACGACCCTACCGGGAATCGAACCCGGGTTCCCACCGTGAAAGGGTGGTGTCCTAACCGCTAGACGATAGGGCCTCATTCCGCCAAAGCTCCGCGGGGCAAGCCAAATATAACATTTTCTGGTAGAATTGCCACGAATTGCGGAGGCGTGGCTGAGTGGTTGAAGGCACCAGTTTCGAAAACTGGCATAGGGGAAACTCTATCGGAGGTTCGAATCCTCCCGCCTCCGTTATGAGAATTCTGGCGATAGAAACTTCGTGCGATGAGACTGCTATCTCTTTACTTGAGACTAGCGATGGCAAACTTTTCGATGTGCTTGCACACGAAGTCTCGAGTCAGATAAATGTTCACAAAGAGTGGGGCGGGGTGGTACCGATGCTTGCCAAGCGCGAGCATGCCAAGAATCTGCCGGAGATTCTTGCGCGAATTATGAATAATGAATTAGGAATTAAGGTTGACTTGATTGCCGTAACATATGGTCCCGGCCTCGAGCCGGCGCTTTGGGAAGGGATTAACTTTGCTCGCGGATTATCCATGAAGTGGAATGTGCCTTTGGTTGCCACGGATCATCTGGAAGGACATATCGTTTCAGCTTTGCTGAAACGAATGAGCAATGAGCAATTTGAAATTTGCAAACTAGAACTCCCGGCAATTGCATTACTTATATCAGGTGGGCATACACAACTTGTGTTAATGCGTGAGATGGGTAGTTACGAAGTGGTTGGCAACACTCGAGACGATGCTGTAGGCGAAGCGTTTGATAAAGTTGCGCGCATACTCGGCTTGCCCTATCCAGGAGGTCCAGAAATCTCCAGACTAGCATCTCATTTCGAAACATCTAAATATCCAAATATCAAAATATCGCTCCCGAGGCCAATGCTACATTCGGGCGATTTGGATTACTCGTTTTCTGGTTTAAAAACTGCTGTTCTCTATCTAGCAAAAAAACTTAAAGAAGAAAATAAAGGTGAACTCACAGATGAGCAAAAAATAGCAATCGCGCATGAATTCGAGCAGGCTGTGACAGAAGTGCTGATCAAGAAAACAACTGATGCTATTACTAAATACGGAGCCAAAAGCTTGCTGGTCGGCGGTGGGGTAATAGCTAATAAAACAATTCGTGATCATCTTAGGCTGACTGTCGGCCCCGTGGCTGACAGTCAGCCACGGGAGGTTGCTCTGCACTTACCCGACCTGAAGTTCACGGGCGACAATGCCACCATGATCGGCATCGCAGCCCTACTTCGCCTAGGCTTCGCAGGACAAGCATATCTGCACCCCGAGTTTCTACTTCATTCTGATACTTCCGCCTTCGCAGAACTCAAAGCAAGCGGCAATCTGTCACTGTATAAATGACGCCGGGGCCCCGAAGGGCCCCTTACTTCATCTTCCCCTTTATGTAGACCTTCTTCACATGCCAGCGACACGCGAAGTCTTGGCCATTGTACTGCGTCGCTACTCGACGGCAATCAATGCACTCGCGGGCAATGATGCCGAAGCGCGTCTGTTCGTCCTCCCCGAGCGCACGGCAGTCCTTGTTCGTGCACCGGTAGAGTCCACCGTAGTGACCCGACTGTTTAGTCGCTTCCCACTTGTGAGCGTGGCCTGGTGCAGTCGAAGTGACTTCGGACCTGTACATACCGGCCGGTGCGTTTCGCTGGCCGTCAAACTCAAAAGGCATGGGTCAGTCCCCCCTTCGTCAGATGACGATTACGTGCCGAAGTGCTCCCCGGCAGAGAATGTACCGCCACTTCGCGATCTTGGTAAGATCGTGGAACTCGTCACCGCGTGACTCGCGATCCTTGTACTCGCCAGAAATGAGTATTTCCCCCGGCGCGTACTTGTGCTTCGACTTGCAGAACGGACAAGCGACCTCGATTGCCACTGACTCGTCCATGAGAACCTCCGACCAAAAGCTACCACAACAGACCTTATTTTGCTAGGATTGGTGACATGGCTGCACAGGAAAACAATTGCCCAGAAAAATTAACCAAGCCTTATAGCCCTAGTGAGACTGAAGGGCGGATATATTCGCTTTGGGAGAAGTCTGGCAAATTTGCTCCTTATGGCTCGGGTGAGGCGTTTACTATTCTGATGCCGCCTACTAATGCTAACGGCTCTTTGCATGCTGGGCATGGTTTGGTTATGACTATTGAAGATATCATGACGCGTTATAAGCGCATGCGCGGATTTAAGACACTTTGGCTTCCTGGTCTTGATCACGCCGGATTTGAAACTCAAGTGGTTTATGAGAAGAAGTTGGAGAAAGAGGGTCGATCCAGATTTGATATCCCCCGCGAAGATCTCTACAAAGAAATTCTCGACTTCACTCTCGAGAACTCGAAGAATATCAAGTCCCAGATTAGGAGCATGGGCGCATCTTGTGATTGGTCGCGAGAGAAGTTCACTCTTGATCCAGACATTGTCCAAACTGTTTATAAAACCTTCAAAAAGCTATATGACGATGGTTTGGTTTACAGAGGCAAGCGCATTGTGAGCTGGTGCCCCAAACATCAAACATCTTTCTCTGATCTTGAGATCAAAGACGAGGAACGCACAGAAAAATATTACTATCTTAAATATGGGCCATTCACAATCAGCACATCGAGGCCGGAAACAAAGTTTGGCGATAAGTATGTAGTCATGCATCCAGATGATCAACGCTACAAGCAATACGAACATGGGCAAAAACTTAAACTAGAGTGGATAAACGGCGAGATTGAGGCGACAGTGATCAAAGATACAGCAGTTGATCAAGAGTTTGGCACGGGCGTTATGACTATCACTCCTTGGCACGATACAGCCGATTTTGAAATTGCCAAGCGGCATGATCTAGATATGGAGCAAGTAATTGACCTACGAGGCAAGCTACTGCCTATTGCCGGCGAATTTGCTGGACAACACATATCGAAAGCGCGCGAGGCCATAGTGGCTAAGCTCGCGAGTAAGGGCTTGGTGGAAAAGATTGACGAAGGGTACAAGCACACTGTACATACCTGCTATAAATGCAACACACTTATCGAGCCGCAGGTCATGCCGCAATGGTTTGTGAAAATGCGGCCGCTTGCAAAACTGGCACTTGAGAAAATCCGAGCAAAAGAAATAACTTACATACCTGACCATTACGAAAAAATAACTACTCATTGGCTAGAAAATATTCTTGACTGGAATATTTCGCGCCAGATTGTGTGGGGCATCCCCATTCCGGCTAAAATCTGTGACTCGTGCGGGGAAGGTTACGTAGACCTGGAAAATAAAATCTCTACTTGCCCAAAGTGCGGGGGCACAGTGCATCAGGATACAGACACATTCGACACATGGTTCTCGTCTGGTCAGTGGCCATTTGCTGCGCTCGGCTATCCTGATGGCGATGCCAAGACTTTCTACCCCACTGATGTGATGGAAACGGCGGGCGAGATTATCTTCTTTTGGGTTGCACGCATGATCATGCTTAGCCTATACACTACAGGCAAGGTCCCCTTCCAAACTGTCTACCTTCACGGCTTGGTGCTCGACGGGAAGGGTCAGAAAATGAGTAAGTCAAAAGGCAACGTAATCAATCCACTAGATTACACAGCTAAATACGGCACTGACGCATTTCGCATGGGCCTGGTTATAGGCAACACCCCCGGCACGTCACTGGCGCTCTCTGAAGATAAGATTAGAGCCTACAAGAACTTTGCTAACAAACTCTGGAACATCGCCAGATTCGTTATGGAGAACGAATCTGGGGACTCAAAACCGGAAGCGCAAAACTCAAAACTGCTTGCAGAACTTGAGGCGCTGACAAAAGATGTAACGAGCGATATGGATAACTATCGATTCTACCTTGCCGCAGAAAAGCTCTATCACTTCACCTGGCATGAATTTGCCGATAAGTATATCGAGGAGGCTAAAAAGGAGAAGGATCCAGAAAAGTTTTGCGCTTTGCGTTTTGCGCTTTGCGATATTCTCAAATTACTTCATCCTTTCATGCCCTTCGTGACCGAAGAGATCTGGGGACTACTTGGCTACCACAAAGACGGGAAATTGCTTATGATAGAGACGTGGCCGACTCCATAAGTTCAACGGAACTATTCTTAATTCTGCTGGCTGGCATTGTCCCGCCACTCGTTTGGCTATGGTTCTGGCTCAAGGAGGACAAGCGGCGACCAGAACCAAGAAGTCTGCTCCTCCTAACTTTCTTCGGTGGGGCCTTTGTAGTTCTATTGGTTCTCCCCTTCCAGGCACTCGCGAGCAAATTCTTCGTCCCTAGCCTGGTACTCTTGCTCGTTTGGGCAACAATAGAAGAAATCGGAAAGTACGCCGTTGCATTCTTCGCAGACTTTCGCCGGAGAACGTACGACGAGCCTCTCGATGCTATGATATATCTGATCACAGCCGCTCTAGGCTTCGCAGCTTTCGAGAACGTACTCTTTCTGCTCAAAAGCATCTCCCAGGGCGGCCTCGAGCTTAGTATCGTCACAGCTTCTATGCGCTTCCTAGGGGCATCTCTTTTGCACGTTTTCTCATCGGCCATCATGGGAGGCATCATCGCCACATCCTTCTACAAGACGAGAAGAGACAAACTGGTACACCTCATTGTTGGCTTACTGGCGGCGGCGGCGTTGCACACCTTGTTCAACTTCTTTATAATGAACGAGGTCATCGCAGAAGGGTCCGGTAACGTTCTTGCTGTATTCGCGATGTTGTGGGTGGGGGTGCTCCTCTTGCTCCTATTTTTTGAAAAGGTCAAGAACATTACTCGCAAAATAGCTTAAAATATAAATGCCAAGGAAACCATCATTTTTCGAAAGACTGACAGGCAGTAATTATTATGAGGAAGAAGAGGAGGTGAAGATTGTTCCTCGACGAGAAGGAGCGCGGGATAAGACTGCAGTAGAGGCCATGGCAGAAGAGGAGGAAAGTGAAGCCTCACTTACGGTGGACGTGTATCAAACACCTGACGAAATCATCATCGAGGCCATGATCCCCGCGGTCAAACCAGAGGATCTGGACATTTCAATCACCCGCGAGATGGTCACTATCAAGGGCACCAGAGAGCGCCATAGGACAGTGGAAGACGATCAATTTTTCTTCCGGGAGCTCTTCTGGGGCACGTTTTCCCGCACGATTCTCCTCCCTCAAGAGGTTGAACCAGACCGAGCTGACGCCCGCGAGAAAGCTGGGCTTCTGACCATCATCCTACCCAAATCAGACAAGAACAAGACCCACAAAGTCCGAGTCAAATCCACCCAACAGAGCTAGCTATTGGCTAGTTTCTCTAGGCGCAACACACGAGATTCGAGTAGTTTGAACTCGTCTCGAGTAATCTGATTGTGGCGAATCAGAGCAACTTCTCCTTTTATAATTTGAAGTTCGGTCTCCACAACGCCTATTCGTGTATCTATTTTATCAACCTTACCATGTAGGCCACCGAGACCCTCGCCAAAAAGTTTGAAATCCGAACGTAACCCCTCGAGTACTACCGTATATTGATCTCGCTTCTTTGTGTTATTTCTACGTTTCTCTTTCATTGCCTACATGCTATCAAACTGGTAGAATCATGTCCACAAGCTTGCCCTGCGTAGCCTGGGCGAAGCAGGGCCGAGGTAGCTCAGTTGGTAGAGCATTCGCCTGAAGAGCGAAGGGTCGCCGGTTCGATCCCGGCCCTCGGCACCAACTACGAAAGCTTAACCACCAAATGAGCTAATTTTGCCTATGCCGTCTTGGATAGAGTTGTATGTCTCAAGAAGTGTTTTGAGATACGGTTCTAGGAAGTGGTAAGTGGCTACAGCAATACCACCAAGCAGGGCCCAGTAGAGGATCAGAAAAACTGTGTGCCATCTCTGACGAGCCCGCATGCCCTTGAGCATCTCGTGATTCTCGCGCTCGAGCTTTAGCACCTCTTCTAACTTCTCATTCTGATCGATTACCATATATTTATGATATCATAGCACCCACAGCCCCTGTAGTTCAACGGATAGAACGGTCCCGTCCTAAGGGAGCGATGAGGGTTCAATTCCCCCCGGGGGCATTCGACAAGTATTCATCCTACGATAGTCTTAAGAAACAAGCCTACTAGATACGCAATCGTTGCTGCCACTCCTCCGACTACGAGCACCTCTACGCCGGAGATTATAAAGTGGCGCTTGGTATAGTGACTGCGCAATGCGCCTATCACAAATAAGCCCACACCCGTTGCTATAGCAGCCGCCGTGAGTGCCAAACCACTTGGCAGTGAAAAAAGAAAAGGGATAAGTGGCACGAGGCCGGCAATGACAAACGAGAAGAATGTGTACGAGGCACTACGCAATAAGTGCTTGGGATCACACTCTATTACATTCCCCTCTTTGGCCTCGCACTCACTCTTGGTGCCCAGATAATCTGACACCGCCATAGAGAAGCCGTCGGCTAGTAAGTTAGCGAAGCCCACTATCAGGATAATTGTGGGCTCGAGGCTTGCTCCCACGACACCCGCCACAACAGCAAAAGTTGTGACCATGCCATCGTTGGCACCATATACGATATCTTTAATATATTTTCGAAATTGCATCTTGGTTGTCTTGCTTGCTTAGCCGGTTACGCTTAATCATACCGCACTTAACGCATTTGTGCTGTAACTTAGTCTCATCGGTGGTATAGAGTACGCCAAATGGCTGCATTAGGCCATTGCAATTATTGGCCCGGTCCCCCGGATCATTGTCTACATGCAAGCTCCAGAGGCACTTAGGGCAATGGTTAGTGTAGCCATCTCCTTCTACGTTCTCGCCACAATGTTCACATACAAAATCTTCGATTACTCTTTTGAATGAGCTAGACATATATGTTATGTATGAGCTCCCACAAATATTTTATCTAATATGCCGCTACTCTTCAGCTCTTGGCTCGATCCGTGCTTGATTATTTTGCCATGATCTAGTACGTATCCTCTGTGAACCACTTCAAGCAACGAGACGATATTGTGCTCTACTACCAGTATCGCGATCTTGCGCTCTCGATTTATTTCCTTAATTTTCTCGAAGACTTCTTTAACTATTTTGGGGGCAAGTCCAAGTGTGGGTTCGTCAAGGAGCAAGAGTTTGGGATCTGTCACCAGGCCTCTGGCAATGGCCAGCATCTGTTGCTGACCACCAGAGAGAGTGTTGGCCCTTGCTTTACGTTTCTCTTTGAGCATTGGGAAGAACCTGAGCACTTCATCAATCCGACTTCCAAGATCGCTTGTGTCAGATAGAGAGAAGCCGCCCATTTGCAAATTCTCATATACAGATAAGCTGCCGAAAATCTGGCGACCTTGTGGCACGAAAGATATCCCCCTCTTCACCATTTCGTGTGGCTTGGGTGACACTTTCTGTTCCTGCCAGAGGACTTGCCCATGCGATATGGGGGTAATCCCAAATAAAGCCTTGAGCACCGTGCTCTTGCCTGCACCATTGGGACCCATTAGAGCTACCACTTCCCCTTCGTCAATCGCAACATCCACACCATCAAGCGCATGGATACCGCCGTATGTGACTTTAATATCTTCAAGTTTTAGCAGGACTTCTTTCATATTATTCGCCGAGATACGCCGCGATAACTTTACGCTCGCCGAGAACGTGCGCTGGAGCGCCTTCGGCTAGAAGCTTACCGGCGTCCAAAACATACACATAATCAGAAAGCTCTCTGATAAGTTGCATGCTGTGTTCTATGAAAACTATCGTTTTACCCGCTTCACGCATATGCGAGATAGCGTCACGCACACGCTTCACCATTTCGGGAAATAACCCAGCGAAAGGTTCGTCGAACAGTATAATTTCGCAATTCATGGCAAGCACTCTGGCAATCTCCAGGAGCTTGCGCTGGCCGTACGATAAACCCTCAACTTTCTCGCTACGCTTCTCCCACAAACCTACAAACTCAAGAACCCCTTTTGCTTTCTCTGTGTGGAACTTGCTATGTCGCTCGAAGAGAGAGGCCCATACGCTGCGTTCTGTAAGTACTACCAAAATATTGTCGAGCACAGAAATCTGCTCGAAGAGTTGTACGCTCTGGAAGGTGCGGGTTATGCCAAGTGATGAAATATCGTAAGGCGCGATATGAGAGAAGGCCGTCGTTCCCACCACCACTTCGCCACTATCAAATGGGGTAACTCCAGAGAGAAGATGCATGAGGGTTGTCTTGCCCGAACCATTGGGCCCAACGAGAGCCGTCACTCTCCCCTTCTCAAACGAAAGCGAGAGATCGTCAACGGCCCTAACTCCGTCGAAGTGCTTAGATAAATTTTTGATCGTTAGGGCATTCATAATTTATATTCTCCTACCAAGCCTTGCGGGCGATAGAGCATAAGTAATATGAGGGCCAAGCCGAAAACTGCCTGCCTCATCTGGGCCGCCACCTCCGGAGGAAACCCCACAAACCGGAGCGCCTCGGGGAGCAAAACCATAATCACTGCCCCAATTACGGGCCCCTTTAGACTTCCTAGTCCGCCAAAAGTGACAATAGAGATCAGTAGTATCGACTCAAAGAGATAGAAGACTGGAGGGCTAATGTAGGTAATATAGGAAGCATATAATGCACCCGCGAGTGCACATAACATTGCGGCTAAGCTCAAAATTGTTAGCTTAAAAAAATAAGTATTGTAGCCGAAGACCTTAATTGCTTCCTCATTATCCCTGATCGCTTTGAGCACGCGACCAAAGGGTGAGCCTATCAAGAATTTAATGAACAAGTAGACAACAGATGCTATGATGGCCACGAGAATGAGAAACATAATATTGCTGCTGAAATCTAGGCCTAGAAGAGTAGGCCGGGCTATACCCGGGATTCCTAATGGCCCGCGAGTAAAGCCCACCCAATACATAAAGACTGTGCTCACAATAACCTGGAATCCAACACTGACAAGCGCGAAGTAGTCATCTCTAAACTTATTCAGTACTAGACCCAAAAGAGTTGCCATGACAGAAGCCACGAGCATACTAATGATCACCGCAGGGAAGAATCCGAGCTCGGTAGACTTGAGTAGAAAGACCGTAGTATAGGCGCCAATACCCGCAAATGCCGCTGAGGCAGCGAATAGTAGTCCCGTATAGCCAATAAGTAAGTTGAGACTCATTGCATTAATAGCAAAGAGCAAGCAGAGAATAATTAAGTGAATGATATAACCCATTTATTTTGACAGTATTCCGCGCGGTCGGAAGATTAAGAAGATAATAAGAACAACAAATGCGATTGCATCCTTCCACTCACTGGGTAAATACCATGTCCCGAAGTTCTCGATCAAGCCCAAAACAAAACCGCCCAGTACTCCGCCCCAAAGATAACCTATACCACCTACGATAGCGGCAATAATGCCCTTGAGTAAGAGCGCCAGCCCCATATACGGCTCGATACCTCTGTCCAAGCCATTCATGATACCAGCAAGTCCGGAGAGTGCTGCGGAAATAAAAAATACCCCTCCAATAACTTTGCTCGTGTTAATGCCCACAATACTGGCTACTTCTTCGTTGTCCCCAATGGCTCGCACTGCTCTGCCGAATTTAGTCCTTTTCAAGATAAAGTGCATAACTATTGGAACTAATACTGCAAGAGCAATCATCAGAACTTGCACAGAAGTCACAGAGGCGCCGTATATGTGGAAGATGTGAGGAACGTATCCGGCAGACCTAAGTGTCTGGAATTGACTTGAGAAAAGAATAGCAAGAAGTGACTGCAAGATAGTAAACACACCCAAAGAGGTAACCAGAAGAACCATATTGCTCCCTTTTCTGGCTCTTATCGGTACATATACTAGCTTGTAGATGATCACATTGAGTACAGCACCAACCAGAATCCCCCCCATCACCGATATCAGTAGAGGCAAATCCAGATTCTTTAGGAATGAGAGCGTTGCGTATGAGCCCACTAGAGCGATAGTGCCGAAAGCAAGGTCAAAAAATTTGACAGTCCCGTAGAATAAGTTGAATCCGATCGCCAAGAGAGAGTAGAGGGATCCCGCGATGAGACCGTTTAACAGGAGCTGGACAAAGATTTCCATGGCTAGATATTAACACAAAAGCCTCCCCATGGATTGTCTGGGAAGGCTCTGTGTTTAGGCCTTAACTCTATATTACTGACCGAGGGGGGTAGCCTTTCCATCCATGATGACGCGAGCAGAGTGACCCCCTACTACATCACCATCTGAACCAATGCTCACATTACCTGAAGCACCTGGCCAATCCTTGACGGTCCTCACCCATGTGGCAAGTTTCTCGCCTTCATAACCGACGGCCTTGATACCCTCGGCTAGAATGTAGACTGAATCGTAGTAAGTCTGGGAATAGCTCTGCCACGGTAAATCAGTCGCATACTTGGCCTTGTAGGCCGTAGCAAGCGCGGCGAACTTCGAATTCGTCGCGTCATACCCGAATTCAGCAAACATAGCTCCCTCTAACAGTTTGGCGTACTTGGTTATAAGAGCTGGGTCACTAGCCGCATCATTGAGCAAGATCTGCGTCTTCCAACCAAGTTCCTGCACTTGCTGCAAGATTCTGTCAGCCGCAGCCGGTGTCTGTGCATCTACAAAGAGAGCATCTGGCTTACCGGCCTTAAGTTTAGTCAAGCTTGTGCGGAAATCAGTAGAATCTGTCGGGAATTCTTCTTTCACCACTTCTCCACCGAGCTCGGCAAAGCGGGCCTGGAAAGCCTTAAAGATTCCCAGAGGGTAATCCTTAGACTCTTGAATGAAGGCAACATTGCGCATTCCCTTAGCATATAGGACATCGGCCATCACCCTACCCTGCGACGCATCGCTCGGGTAGTTGCGGGCGAAAAATTGATTGATACCGGTCAGGTCTGGGCTCGAGGAACCAGGAGAAAACAGGAATACCTTGCCAGCGGCCGCAATAGGCACGGCAGCCAGAGACTCACTCGAACAGAATCCGCCAATGATTGCCTGAACCTTATCAACATTAACAAGCTTCTGTGCGGCGCTCGCCGATGCTGTCCCGTCACACTTACCGTCTTCGTAGATAACACTTATCTGTCGTCCGTTTATACCACCTGCAGCATTGATCTCTTCAACAGCAAGGGCAACAACATCACGCTCGGGCTCGCCGTAGGCCGCTGCATCGCCCGTGAGCGGGCCGATGAAGCCGATCATGATCGGACCTGCTTCTGCTTCTGGAGCTTTATCCAAGAGTGCCCATCCTGCCCAAATGACCACAACGATCACTATGAGCCATACAATAGCTTTCATACTTTATTGACTAAATATTAATAATGTCTTCTTGATAATCTAGCGACATATTATCCTAACCTAGCAAAAAGGATAGCACATCGTCGTCTCTCTGCAAGTGCGGGTAGCGAGAATCGAACTCGCGTCTAATGCTTGGGAAGCACTCATCCTGCCACTGAACGATACCCGCCTTCACTTCATTTCGGCGAGGCAAGCCCGCCATCTACCTCGTGCTGGTCGCTTCGTCGATTATTATAATCACACCCTCTCCAGGTTTGGCAAGCTGGAAATTTTTTCGGATTAATTCTTCCCAACCTCTTTCGGTCTTCAGGCGGGCAATGTCCGACTCCAATTTTGCCTGCCTACTGATCTCTCCTTCGTAGCGATTCTCGGCTTCTTTTCTCTCCCCTCTTGCTCGATCCCAACGTTCATATACTCGCCATGTTGCTCTCCCTATAAAGATTACAAAGAGAGTCATGATAGCCAGCACTGGCCAAGAGTAAGCAACCCGTCGCCAGCCATGATAAATCGGTTGTGCTTTCCGCATTCATACATTATACTCTCGTCATGCTATTCGAGAAGAGGAATCAGAAGCGCCTCAAAACATTCTGGGCAATAGCCGCAGTAGTACTTGCCATCTCAATGGTCCTGCTCTATATCCCCAGCCTATTCCAATAGAATCATCCCGCTCACGATTTCGTCATTTTCAAATACACCTCGTGGGGAATTGAGACAGATCCGCGGGCTTGCATCTTTTTCTTGCCTTTCTTTTGCTTTTCTCGCAACTTCATTTTGCGCGTTATGTCTCCGCCGTATAGATAATCTGTTACATCTTTGCGTAAGGCAGATTTGCGACGGGCAGCTATAATTCTGCCGAGCGCTTTGGCTTGAATCTTGACTTCGATCATTTGCTTGGGGATAGACTCTTCGAGTTTGTCGGCGGCAGAGTTAGCTTCTGTTTCGATTCTGCGACGCGAGACAACTCGCGAGAAAGCGGCAATCCTTTCATCATTCACAAGTAAGTCTAAACGCGCAATATCAGCTGCCCTCATATCTCCTATTTTGTACGAGAGTGAGGCATAGCCGCTTGAGATACTCTTGAGCTCATCGAAGAAGCCGCGCATAAGTTCGCGCAGAGGCATCTCGCCCTCCACACTCACACGCTCCCCGGACCAGTTCTCGATATTAGTCTGGATAACTTCGTGCTCGTGGAATAGAACTTGGAGAGCGCCTGCGTACTGACTGGGCGCAATGATCCTAATGTTTACCCAGGGTTCGTAGACAGATTTGTACGCACCCTCATCAGGAAAGTAGATTGCTGAATAAACTTTACTTCGCAACCCCTTAAGATCCTCTATCTCATATGTGATAGTGGGAGAGGCAACAATGAGCGATAGGTTGAATTCGCGTTTAAGTCGCTCTGTAATTATCTCCATGTGCAGCATTCCCAAGAAGCCACACCTAAATCCCCTACCCAATGTTCCCGAACTCTCCTCTTCAAATGAGAGTGACGAATCGGAAAGGGAGAGACGTTCAAGAGCCTGGCGCAAAGTGACAAAGTCCCCTTGATCCTCGGGATAGACACTCGCCCACACGACTGGATCCGGCCTGCCGTACCCAGGTAATGCAGGAGCGGGTAACTTCTGGCTCGTGATAGTGTCGCCGATTCTGGCCACACCGGGTTCTTTTAACCCCGTCACAACATAGCCGATTTCCCCAGACTCTAATTTGTTTGTGATCAACTCGTCGGGTTTGAAAACTCCCACCTCGATCGCCCCGAATTCCTTGCCTGATGAAGCAAACTTAAGTTTGTCTAATCTATTTATCTGTCCCCCAAACAGACGCAAAAACAAAATAATCCCCCGATGTGTATCGTACGAAAAATCAAAAATTAAGGCCTGTAGGGATTTGGTTACCTGGTAACCAGGTTGGTTACCAGGTAACTCGGGAGCAGGAATCCGCTCAACAACTGCCTTCAATAATTCCGGAACGCCCTTACCTGTTTTGCCAGAGACAGCTAAGATCTCACTTCTGTCGCAATCAAGCAACTTCACAATTTCATCTTTCACGCTCTCTGGATCTGCGTGTGGCAAATCTATCTTGTTTATTACCGGAATAATTTTCAGGTTCTGGGCACGGGCGAGTTCGAGCACAGAAAGTGTTTGAGCTTGTATACCCTGCGAAGCGTCAACAAGTAAAATTGCCCCTTCAACGGCCGTGAGCGCTCGCGAAACCTCGTAGCTAAAATCAATGTGCCCCGGGGTATCTATCAAGTTTAGAACATAGGACATAGAACCTAGGACATAGTCCATACGCACTGGTTGCATTTTGATAGTTATGCCACGCTCACGCTCAAGATCCATCCGATCAAGGACTTGCTCGCGCATCTTGCGCTTTTCAATAGTGCCCGTTAATTCAAGCATCCTGTCGGCAAGAGTAGACTTGCCGTGATCAATATGGGCGATAATAGAAAAATTTCGTATGGAATTCATATTTGATTTATTTCTTCTGGACCAGGCACGCTTTCCGGATAAGTCCCCTCGGTTCTCCAGAACTTTCTGCGCAAGATATTGTATAGATCTCTTATCTCTCCGTTACGCAAGGCGACAAGAACAAGTGCCCCGCATATTATGGCCAAGAGGCCAGAGAGCAAGCCTTGCATGAAGATACCGGGCAGAGTCTCAAGGTTAAACAAATTATCGAATAGCGCAAGAGCTTTATACGCAACGAGACCAGAGAGCACAGCGGTATAGAAGGAATGTCGCAGTGTGCGAAGAAGCGTAAGAGCCTCGTCTCTATAAGTCCGGTAGAACAGAACCACATAGGCTCCTGCGGCACATATCATGCCTATACTGTACGAAAGAGGTAGCATGAGTACGACTGAATCACGCCCTAGCCCACCGACCCGAAAGAGGCTCTCGAAGAAGAAACGGAAGCTTTCGGACTTGGTATAGAGAGGAATCAAAACAAGAGCAAGAGCAATCATTCCTACGCCCGAGACAATATTAATAATAAGAGGGATGCGAGTGTTGCCGGAGGCGTAATAGCCGCGTACAAAGAGTAGGACCAAACTCTGAGCAAGTATGGAGAGAGCAAAGAGGGCAAGGGCAGCTGCCGTAAGACGCGTACTTGTCCAGTCAAAAGCTCCCGTGCCCAAAACAGTGCGCACTATTTGCGCACGCAGGACAATGAAAAGTGCAGTGATGGGCAGTGACCAGAAAATAATGTTCCGTGCAGCAAGACTGATCTGCATACCAAACTCACGCCTCGCTCCACTTGCAAATAGTCGCGAAAGTGTGGGGAAAGCCGCCATTGAATATGACACACCCACGACCGCAAGCGGCACTGACTGTAGATTGAAGGAGAAGTTAAAAACAGAAATCGAGCCAACGGCGATCCCTGAAGCGACCGCGGTAAATATGATAGTAACAATCTGATGGATACCCAAAGTAAAAGTTCTCGGAATTGAAATGAGGAAGACTTCTCTCACTTTAGGCCAGATTATTCCCGCACGTAAGCGCGGGGCAAAACCAACGGATCTAACCGTTGGCCATTGTACGGCAAAGTGCAGGAAGGCGCCCAACACTACTCCCAAGGCAAGGCCGGATAATCCAAAATACGGGTAGAACAAAAGAGCTCCGAGAATAATGCCGATATTATAGAGCACCGGCGAGAGAGCATAGATACCAAAGCGCTGGAAAGAATGCACAATGCTCGATACGTGACCCGATAGACCCAGGAAAAGTGGCGAGAGTAGGAGTATCCGCGATAAATTGATAAGCTCTCTTAAAGCTTCGGGCGGGAATCCTGGTGCAACTAGAGGAGCCAGTCGAGGCATGAGTAAGTATGCAAGAGCACCAAGCGCGATAAGCAACAGCACAAAAACAGTAAAGATAGAGTCAAGGAAGTTCCTAGCACTCTTATCACCTGTCTTAAGTTCTCGAGTAAAATATGGGATCAGAACTGACATAGAAACAAGCGAGGCCACCGACACGAACAAAAGATCAGGGATCTTGAAGGCGGCGTAGTATATGTCCAAGGTCTGCCCTGCTCCAAAAATATGGGCAAAGATTCTGTCTCTAACTAAAGCCAGGACTTGGGAAACTACAGCAGAGAGGCCGAGCACGACAGCAGCCTTGTTCAAGCTTTCTACCGGCCCACCAAATACTCTTGTTAGACGCGCGACCACAGATGCTAGCGACTATACGGAGCGTTACCGGCCTTTAGATTTGAGAGAGCCGCGATCACATTCGGATCATCCGGGGCAAAGCTTGAGACAAGTTCGAGCTTCTCTAGAGCCGCAACATAGTCCCCCGCCTGGAAGGCAACCTCTGCCTCTAGGATGTAAGCGGGAATGTAGTTTGGCTTCATTCTGATAGCGGCCGCAAGCGGCTCTACCGCTCCTTCGGGATTATTTCTGACGATTTCGAGTCGAGCCTGGTCAAGCAGCAAGGCCGGATTAGTTGGATTAAGTTCTATCGCCCTTCTATAATTTTCGCCTGCGTATTCGTATGCTCCGTCAATATTTAGGGCTGTGGCAGTCTCATACAGGTTGCCGAGGAGAACGTAGTTGAGATAGTTATGGGGTCCAACCTCTATCGCCGCCCTTGCGTTTATGGAGGCCTGATCGAAATAGTTTGCAAACTCCTCCCGCAGAGCTCCGACTTCCGACTCACTGCCAGGTATCGGCCTAGAGAGAACTTCTGTGAATTTGGAAACGTAGTCGAGGGACAAGGACCTGTAATAGGCGTCAAAATTATCGATCGCGGCCGCCTTCTCGAAAAGGCCCGCCTCAAAGGAGGCGAAAGCTCTATACTTCTGTATATACAAATATGAGAGCGACAGACTTCCGAGAGCAAGGACAACAAGAGCGAGCACCACGGATGTCCGCACGTGAGGGAAAATCTTTGATGACACGACCAACTCACGTATCCCCCCACCAAGAACACCCAATGCGACAGAAATACCGATGAGGATAAATGTAGTAGCAAGGATTACCAGATCCGGAATATACAAGACAGAAAAAACTAGCATGTAAACTGCACCGAATAAGGACGCCAGTACATAGGCCACCTGCGGACTATCTGTCAAACTCTGTCGCAAGGCCTTAAACAAGTAGAGACCGAGAGCGCAAATGAGAGAAAGGGAAGCAAGGAAACCAAATAAACCCACAGTCACTGGAGCAGTGAGCAAATGACTAAAACCAACGTTAAAGTCAGCCCCGAAGTAGTCACCAGTATTCACAGAATCCGGCCTACTCATGTGCCACTCCTGCACAAAGAGATTTGGGCCGATGCCAAAAGCTAGATTCGTGGCAAGCGAACTAAGGGCAACATCCCAAGTCATAGAAGGAGAGGGCCGAACTTCAAAGGGGTGCGGAGCAATTGTTGAGGTGACTCTCTCAATTGGACCACCTAGGTAACCAAAAATAATTGCGGATATAGAAACAACAACTACAATCACTGGGAAATACGGAACCGTGGGAGGTAGGCTGTTACACTTCCGGCTGTAGAGAGTGCGGGATATGAGGACAAGAGAACAAACTCCAATCACCCACCAGACAAGAGTGAAATTGATAACAAGTAGAGCAAAAAGCGAAATTACAAACATTACCAAACTCGCCCGTCGCAGGAAAGCAGTCTTCGGGGCAAATTCAAGGAAGATTAGAGCAAGGAGAAGAATGAGGCCGAAAAAGATACCAACGTCGTATAACTTGCCGAGAGCTCCAAGATTCCATCCGAAAGAGGCGCGCAGGACCTCATTTACAAATAAGAGAGCTCCGGAGGCAAGTAAGGCAAGATAGAACAGCGCCGCACGATGAAGATTCTGGAAGGCCAAGCTCGAGATATACATTAGGGCAAGCAGGAGAGCAATTACCCAAAAAGTTTCGTTATCGAAGAGATTTCCGGAAAAGGAGGTTGCTCTATCTAAGGAAAAAATCGCCCCAGCCAGATATGCGAGTCCAACGGCAAATCCGGCATATAGTAGAGATGACCTGGGGACAACAAAGCTACCGTCAATAATGCGGGCTACCGACCATACTAGTATGAGGAGGATAGACCCGATGGCAAATATCAACTTCTTGTCAGCCGTGATGACACTCGCTCCGAAAGGAAGCTCGGCAATAGGCAGGACGAAAGCAAGTAGGGCGAGGAGAGCACTGGCTATTTTCTTCTCTTCCATTTAGAATCAGTCTATCACACGTGTCCCGTTAGAAACACCCCAAATCAACACCACACACAACTATGATAAAATTAGCAAACTATATCGTGAGTTTCTAATGGGAATGAACGGCGGCTTGGTAACTATCAGATCAGCGGCAGAGATCTTAAGGATCTCCGTGGAAACTCTGCGCAACTGGGACAAGACAGGCAAGCTTAAAGCCAGGCGTAACAAGAATGGCTACAGAGTCTATAATATCTCAGAACTCGAGAAATTCGCTGAAAAAGAAGGCCTAAAAAGGCCCAAACGCGGTATTAAGTTGATTTTGTAGCCTAGATATGATATAATTGATCATGTACGTGCCGGATAATCGCCCCGCGAAGCCTTGTGCGAAGTGGGGAGGAAAGTCCGGACACACGTCCCGCGAAGCCTTGTGCGAAGTGGGAGAAGGTAGTGGGTAATGCCCATCTGGAGCAATCCAAGAGTTGCGAACAGTGACGAACCGATTAAGTTCGGATGAAACGGCAAAATACTTACCTGTGTGCAAGAGTCGTGCTCCAATTTTGCCTGCCGCTGGCAGCTGCAAAATTGAGAGCCCTGCGAAGCTTTAGCGTAGTAGGGTTACCCGCCCTCCTTCGCCAAGGCTACGGAAGGGTGCTCAATCATTGCAACCACCTGCGGTGGGCAAGATTGGCAGAGTGCTCGCAAAGAATCTCGATAGCAATATCGGATCAAGACAAATGATTATCCATCCCGCAAGGGAGGACAGAATCCGGCTTATAGGCACGTACAACAAAAATCAAAACGGACCGCGCAAGTGGTCCGTTTTGCTATCACTTTAAAACTTCAGCAAGAGTAGCGATTGTTCTTGGGTACATATCATAATATTGCCCTTCTGTGCGTTTATCTTCTTTAACTGTGTTAGTAAAATCTAAATGAAACCTGGCCATCATTAGTGAAGAACGTAGCTTCCCTAATGTAAGCCCCGCCTTAACTAGGTCTGGACTGTACTTGTACCTGGCACCAACATTAATCATAGTACCATCTAGCATTAATTGAAACCTTTTTGATGACCAAGCTCGAGCACGTAGGTTGCCGTAGTCATACATAATAGCAACAGCATGATTCTTTGTTCTTCCCACCCACTCAAAATCAATTAGCTCAAAATCTCCATTATTGTGTCTGTACACATTATCAATCTGCATATCTGCATGTACTAAAAAATAGTTACTTGATTCCATTGCTCTGATGCGCACAAAATTCTGCTGAAATGCATTTGATACGCGTGATTTAACATCCGTTATACCCATATACTGGGCAATTAGTGTGCCAACTTGCTCCTTAGTCTCACTTCCGTCCTTCTTTTTGTGAACAACACGAGTACCAAGCAGTTTATCTGCTTCTTTAACATAAGTCTTTAATCTAGGTGGAATGTCACGAGCCAGCTTTATGGTTTTTTGATTAACATTTGCCCCGGCCTCGTGGAATTTGTACATTGTCTCAACAAGTTTTTCCATCTCCTGTTCTGTAAATTTTTCATAAAAAGACAAGTTGTCATGCATAAAGCCAAACCCATCACCTTCATCAAGAGTTTCGAAAATAGCATATGGAACTGGTGGCTTCACAGAAGAGCGCACCACAGCCAACGTTCGGGAATCAAAATTCTTATCTTCTTGAAGAGCTTCTGTTATTTTCACCTGGCGCTTAAATAAGTTATACGTTCTATAAGTGCCGTCGATGACGATTTTTAAGAAGCGTTTCTGGAAAATACCCGCCTCATTACGTAGCAACACCTTGTTGCCATAACGCAAGCCCTTTTGGTTTCCCTTTAAAAAAGAGGTGACGTCATCACTAGTGAATGCAAAATTTTCGCGTTTCAATATAGAATCTACTCGATCATAGTTTGCCTTACGTACGAAAAGTCCGTCCAGCATATAAAAAGTATAGCATAGAAGGAAAGTCGCCGAGCTTGCGGCTCGGCGACTGTAACCCGACATCTCGTAAGCGCCCTAGCGCTTATTTCTTAGCCTTGAGCAAGCCCGGTGATAGTGCTCCCATGCCCATTCGAATGCTACGATAAAATGGACTGGGGAACACTCCTCCGGAAAACTCACAACTACGAGTGCCTCCATAATCGGGTCTCCGGTCATTGCAACGCTCTTGATTGGGATGCCATCGCGCTCGGCTGCCGCCGCTAGGACCTTTGGGTCACGGCACTTCTTGTGCACATTACCGATTCTTGCGATCTTGGCGAAAAACTCCGCCCTAGAGAGCCTTTGGGCCTTCATGAAGTACCTCCTTTAGGGCTTGATCACCCTATGTCAATTATATCACACTCTAGTTTATTTTGCAATAGGCTATTCGTCGGAAGATTCTAGTGAAAATTTTGTCAGGTTTAGGTGTGATTCTATTCTTTCTATTCTCTTTACTGGGTGTTGTTCAAGGATCTTGTCTGTGGCTCCTGCAGAGGCTTTAAGTTCGGCGAGACTTTCGTGCACTTGAGTAAACTCGTCCCTTACTTCTTTCTTGAAAGAACGTAAGTCACTCGAAAGATCATTAACACTTTTTTGCACACCCGCCAGAGATTGAAGTATTTTATTTTCTTCCATTACAACAAGCTTACTAAGCTTTGCCTTCTTTTACCAGGTCGCTCGTTGAAACATCTACTTCGCAGACTCCCGAGACACAGGCCAGCTCTTTGGCTCCTTGGTTGGCATTGGCATCATCGTATTCGTAGAGCACGAGTTTGGCGAAGTCTAGGTCTGGGAACTTCTTCACCAATTCGTCATATTGATCTTTGGTTATCTCTTCGTACGGAGCCAGACGATAGACATGATTAGAGCGTGGCAAGAACGAGAGTCCTCCTACCATATCCCAGTTCGCATAAACCCAATTTGCTACTTGCAACCACTCGCTATCACCCACCGAAATTGTAGTGGATGGATTATGCTCGGTGAAATTCTCCTTGACCATCTTCCAGTATTCCAATTGCTCGATAGCTGTCATGTCATCTTTGAAGACAGATTTATCTGGTGCCTTGATTGGGAATTCGAGTACGAAGGTAGTAGCCGTATCCACATTCTGGCCCACTTCAGGGAAGTACGGCACACCTGCTTCCTTGAGCATCTTGAAGATCGGATTATGTCCCTCTATGCGAACTCGCCTAATATAGTAAGGCGCATGTCGAGGGTGCATGCCAGAACTTGAGTTAAAGAGTTGAGATGTGTTACCGGATGGCTTGACGCAAGTAATCGCAGCAGAGGGCCTAATGCCGAATCTAGTCGCGTACTCCCTGTTAGTTTCTATCGCAACCTCTTTCAATTTCCTGAACGTGTTAGGGTTGCGCAAGGCCGGACAATCCCATTGGCCAGTTATTGAGACACCCAAAAGAGCTTCTTCCTCGCAATTCTTCTTCCATTCGGGTGATAAGAAACCGAAGTTCGTCAAAGTTGCTTGATACGTACCCAGTATCGCACCTATCCTGACCTTCTCCATCAAAGTATCTTCTGTATCTTCTTTGCGGGCGCAAACTTCAGTTAGGTTGCAGAATTCTTTGCTCTTGAGCACGATCTCGCCACAAGGATTAACGCCAGAGCGCCACATGTCACGCTCAAAGAGCTTCCACCTACGCACTGGTAATTGCTTTTTGAGCGAGCCGCGATTCCAAATTCCCCGCTCACCTGAGCCAGATTTGACCAAATTGTTCCACTCATCGAGGAAAACTTCGACAGAGGGCTTCTCGTTGTAAGCAGCCGAGTTGTTGGACATGGCTCGCTGGGCATTCTGCAGATAGAACTGGCCGTCCTTGGCATGGCGCATATCTGTATCGTCAAGATCAGAGATCGAGATAAGGGCGCTGCGACGCACTCCACCGGCTACCACACATTCCCCCTCCATACAGATAATGTCATGCACATCAAGCGGAGTAAGGCGGCGACCCTGACGAGAGAGCATGCGCTCGCGCGTGAAGGCAAGCAGCCTGCGCAGAGGCTCGGGGCCAGAAGCCCGACCGCCCATAGTGGCAAGCCGTGCACCGGCCGGACGAATCTTCGAGAAATCAAATTCTACATCCTGACCAGCTGCCCAAGTCTCCATGCCATGCCAGAGCGCATTGGCCCAACCCTCCTTCGAATCATCAATAACATAATTGGCCAACTTCTTGCCATTCTGGCGCTCGATCATAGGTAAGAGTCCCACTGTCTGTTGCTCGACAGAGAAGCCGAGTCCTGTGCCGCACATCGAGATATAAATTATCTCGGCGAAATCCTTCCAACACGACGGCGCGATGAACGAGCAATTGTACGCGCAGACATTGCTCTTGCGTGCCGCAGGTCCTGCTGACCAAAGCAAACGCATCGAACCCATCGAGCGCATGTGTAGCATTGCATCGCGAACTTCCGCGTATTCATCCTCACGCAACTTATCTCCCAAGTTCTCGCGCATGAAGTTTATGTAGCGATCCACCGTCTCGATCCAAGTCTCGCGCCTATTCTCTTCCGGTATCCACTTCGAGTAAGTGGTGTAGTAGACAAGTTCAGAAAGTTTGTTGGAGAAAAATTTGGAACTCTCTTCCGCAAGTTCGCGTACCTTCTCGGGTACCTCGCGCCCCTGCTTGCGCATCTCGGCATGTTTCTGCCTGTATAAAATGTAGGCTTTAGCTGTGGCCGGGAATTTATTCAAAATTAATTGCTTCTCGACGATGTCTTGGAGCGCCTCCACCGTTGGCATATAGGCGGGATTGGCCATATGCATCTTGCCGAGCTCCGCCACAACTGCATCACGCACAAGTTCGGGTGCCGCGATCACGAATTCGCCCCCAGCCACCATTGCCTTTGTCACCGCCGCAGTAATTCTCTCTTGTTCAAATGGCACCAATCGCCCATCACGCTTGGTTATCTCCTTCGGCCAGGTAACTTTCTTCGTAACTGCAGATTTCTTTGCAGAATTCTTGTGAGCGGCGCGGGACTTAGTGTGTGCCATGTACGTAATAAAGTTATTAGTAAGATAATCCATTCTACCCCCAATAGAGCAACAGTAAAAACTTTCCTAATCTGTGGATAGTTTACCCGAGATACGCTTAAACTACTGCCCGGCAGGATACTCAAATACTCGATACTCGCCTCGCTCAATATCTGGAGGCTGGCCCATGTGCCCCGCGAGTGTTCGTAACCCCCTACCATGTGCTACTAATAGAATAGTATCGACTGTATGCTCTTCGGCCAACCCATCAATCACTTCTAAATACCGATTCAACACATCATCACGATGCTCTCCTCCAAGTGGTCTAAAATTGTACGCTACATGGTGATCGTCTAGATGCTTTATCCATTCTTGGCCAAATTTTTCTCCTACTTCTTGCTTAGTATGCCCTTCAATCTCACCGAATCCTGATTCCCGCAACCTTTCGTCTATGACCAGTGGTAAATTGAGTGCTTCATTCACAATTCTTGCTGTCTGAATCGCTCTCGTGAGATCCGAACTGATAATTTTCTTAATGTTTAGCAATTTTAATTCCTCACCCAGTGCTCTTGCTTGTTTTTCTCCAATATCATTAATGGGAATATCAGTGCGGCCCTGATAGCGACCATCTTTGTTCCAGTCTGTCTCCGTATGTCTTATAACCACAACTCTCATTTTGTTTATTTATTTCAAACGGCCAACGAACTTTTCTACATCGTCTTCTGGTCTGAATACAATTACATTTTCGTCAGAGGTTGGAGGTTCTAAATCTTTTAAAACTTTATCAAAATTTACGGGGTCGACATCATGCCGATTCTGCAAAGTTCGGTTAGCTTCTTCTCTGGCCCTAATGATATCCAAGGGCGTGTCTAAATATATAACAAATGATTCTACTTCTGCTTTTCTCGCCACTTCTCTCAATTCCTCCCTATGTTCTTTTTTCGGATTGTTGTCATCGTAGACTACGGAGATACCGGATTTAAGAGTGGCAAGCACTTTTTCTTGAGCCAGATCTCGGATCAGCCTCCAGCCTTCTGCCCCCTGTGGCACATATCGTTCCTTTTCTGTTTCTACCCAAAGCTTATCAAAGGCTAATAGCTCGTATCCCTTACTTCCTGAAACTTTTCTAGACAGCGTGCTTTTGCCAGAAAATGCTAAGCCGCACATGATATATAATTTTGCCATTTTGATAGTTCGAATCCCCTTCGGGTTCTTATATTTTATCAGTTTTTAGCTCTTAAATACAGGCCGAAACAAGAGCTTAATACTCATCCTCCGAATCAATTGATCACCTGAATATCCTGCTTGACATTGATATAGCAACTTTGCTATACTAAGAACAGTGAAAACAAGATTTCTGCAACCAGCCAAGGAGTTTATAGACACATTGCCTATCGATCAGAGAGCTAAACTTGCCGCTTCAATATCTGTTATGGTAGAGGGACACCTTGAACTAGCTCGCACTAAAAGTTTACGAGGCAAGATACGGGAGTTGATTGTAAAGAATAGTAGATTTACATTTTTTGTTATAGACGAAACAATTTACTTTGTGAACGGCTTTATAAAGAAAAGCAACAAGACACCCAAAAGCGAAATAGACTACGCAGAAAAAGTATATAAATTAATGATGAATAACTAAAATGAAAACTCGACAAACAAAAAAAGTATTTTCATTCGATGAGGTCTTCAAAAAAGATTTCAAATCAAAAGCTTTCCGAAAAGAATACAACGAAGAAATCTCACGACTAAAGCTTGCCCATCAGGTGCGTCAGATGAGAATTGCAAAACACTTGACACAAAAAGTTGTTGCCCAGAGGGCTCGTATGCCGCAGTCTGTTGTCGCAAGAATTGAAAGTGGCACCCACAGCTTCTCCCTTGGAACTTTGAACAGAATCGCGCAAGTCTTCGAAAAAGAAATCCATCTTGTGTAGTAGCCTTACACTCAAAAATAGATGGACACTTGAATGAGAAAAACACATAAACAAATTCTTGTTCTACTTATACTTGTTTTCCTTGCTTTTTTTATTTCGGCAGTAGATCAAGCCAATTTGCCTACTCCACCTACCCCGTATATTGAGGTCATATCGGACGAACCTGATCCGCCAGAACCAGCCTCCGCAAGTTTGCGCGGAACTGTGCGCGATAAGGTGACTGATCATCTAATAGTCGAAGCGCGTGTCACAATTCTCCCCCATGGCGTCAGCGCAACAACAGATAAGACCGGCTCCTTCCACTTTCCGCCTATTCCAGTCAACTTTCCATATGATCTTGTAACTATAGTTGTGGAAGCTTCTGGTTACGGGCAACTTCGTATCGTAGACGACAGATTATACGGCGGACATAGCGCATCGCTTGACGCAACTCTAGAGAAAGGATCGGCTACGGTAACTGTTCCACCACCACTGGTCGAAAACTAACCCGAAAAAACGGTGAATTGATGCGCCTTGCGCGAACCTTTTTCGAACGCAAGGGCGGTTAAACTACTAAAATGGTGCGTCTCCGCCCGTGTTCGGTGAGTACACCGCCCACCGCACGCCATCCCTCAAGGTCTCTGCTATTTTGTTTTTTGCGCGCGC